>JABAOC010016934.1_pt1 | contig 20264 bp, 17 predicted proteins | sample 7062161 | NCBI WGS metagenome assembly JABAOC01 (sample SAMN14538625, study PRJNA623070) | marine sediment metagenome | biome: marine biome [ENVO:00000428]; feature: marine pelagic biome [ENVO:01000023]; material: deep marine sediment [ENVO:00002113] | place: India: Gulf of Khambhat ... | reverse complement strand
CATGGAGATGCTCAAAGCCTTCATCGCATGGCTGCTCAAAGCGACTCGGGGCTACGCGGTGAAGATCGTGAACCCTGGGGGTGTGGAGAACTGGAAGTGGGGGAAGAACGTCGGGGGCCTGGACGACCTGGTCTACAACTTCGAGGTGACGCCCAGGCAGATCGTCGCCAGCCTGGCCAGGGCGAACGAGGAGCTGGGGTTGCCCCACACTATACACCTCCACTGCAACAACCTGGGTGTCCCTGGGAACTACGAGACCACCATAGAGACCATGGACGCCGTGAAAAGAATCAAGCCGAAGAGGGGAAGGAAGGCGACGATCCACGTCGTCCACGTCCAGTTCAACGCCCTCGACGGCGAGAACTGGATGAACGTTAGGTCGGGAGCCTCCAAAATCGCCAAGTACGTGAACGCCCATCCACATGTCTCAATCGACCTAGGCCAGGCCATATTCACAGACACAACGACGATGACGGGGGACGGGCCCTGGCAGTTCAGGCTATTCAACCTCACAGGGAACAAGTGGGTGAACAGCGACGTCGAGATGGAGGCCGGGGCGGGCGTAGTGCCGTACACCTTCAGGAAGGACAATCCAGCGAACTCGATCCAGTGGGCCATAGGCCTCGAACTCGCCCTCCTCGTATACGACCCCTGGAGGGTATACATGACGACGGACCACCCCAACGGCGGCCCCTTCACCTTCTACCCCAAGGTCGTAGCCTGGCTGATGAGCAGGAAGGCCAGGACCGACACGATGCTCGAGTCTAACAAGGCCTGCATGAAGAGGACCACCCTAGCCAACGTCTACAGGGAGTACGACTTCGAAGAGATTGCGATCACGACGCGAGCCGCAACTGCAAAGGCCCTCGGGCTTAAGAACAAGGGGCACCTGGGCCTCGGAGCCGACGGGGACATCTCCGTCTACGACATAGACCCAACCAAGTGGAGGCCCTCGATGTACCATGAAGCAGAGAAGGCTTTCACGAAAGCTGCGTACACCATAAAGGGCGGTGAGGTCGTCGTGAAGGACGGCGAGGTCGTGGCTACGCCCCAGGGGACCACCTTCTGGGCCGACGTGAAGGTGCCTGAGGACGCCGAGGCCGAGCTGATGAAGGACCTTGAGGCGGAGTTCAGGGACCACTACACGGTCAGCCTGAAGAACTACCCTGTCCAGGACGCTTACCTTCCGGCTCAGAGGCCTATATCGGTGGACGGCAGGAGGGGGTGGTAGGATGAGCTTCGTTCTGAACGGGGTGGAGATCGAGGATACTTTCGCGGAGGGCTTCTCCATGTGGGGGAGCAGGATAATCATAACGGCGGTGAACAGGAAGTGGGCGAACATCGCGGCGACCACCATGACGGGCTTCGCCACGAGCGTCATCGCCTGCGACTGCGAGGCGGGGATAGAGAGGGAGGTCACGCCTGAGGAGACGCCTGACGGAAGGCCAGGAACCGCTGTGATGGTCTTCGGCTTCTCCAAGGATAAGCTCGCGACGCCGATGCTCAACAGGATAGGCCAGTGCGTCCTGACATGCCCCACAACAGCCATCTACAACGGATTACCCGAGGGGGAGGCGGACGCCATGCTCGACGTCGGCAAGAGCATGCGTTTCTTCGGAGACGGCTACCAGGTGAAGATGAGGATGGACGACGGCTGGCTGGGCCGCCGCAGATACTGGCGAATACCCGTGATGGAGGGGGAGTTCCTCGTAGAGGAGAAGTTCGGCGCGAAGAAGGCCGTGGCCGGAGGAAACTTCCTAGTCATGGGGGAGGAGGAGGGGGCCACCCTCGAAGCCTCAGAGAGGGCCATCGAGGCCATACACACCGTCCCCCTGGTCATAACGCCCTTCCCAGGGGGCCTCTGCAGGAGCGGAAGCAAGGTTGGCTCCAAATACGCCTTCCTCAGGGCCTCGACGAACACCCCCTTCTGCCCTGCAATAAAGCACATATTCCCAGGCTCTCAGGTACCCGAGGGGATAGCCTCCGTCATAGAGGTGGTCCTCAACGGCCTAGACGAGGAGTCCGTGAAGAAGGCCATGGGCGCCGGAATAAGGGCGGCGACGGAGGTCGAAGGGGTGAAGAAGATAACGGCCGTGAACTTCGGAGGAAAGCTTGGGAAGTACCAGATGCGCCTGAGGGACGCCCTCGGAGGTGCCTGAGATGAGGGAGCTCAGGCTAACACCCAGGGAGATGCCCACCATCCCCCTCGAGGCTGAGGTCATATCGCCCGACGTACTGGCTGGGAAGAAGATTCAGGAAATAGAAGGCCTCACGGTCTACGTGGGAAACGAGAGGCACGTCCTTGGAGAATTCTTCGATGTCGGAGGAGAGGTGGCGGAGAAGGCGAGCGACCAACTCATAGTCGTCGAAGGAGACGTTCCAAACGTCAAGTACGTCGGCGCGCGGATGACCTCGGGGCGTGTCTTGGTCAATGGGAGCGTGGGGATGCACGCGGGGGCCCAGATGTCCGGGGGAGAATTGACCGTGGAGGGCTCGGCCTCCGAATGGGCGGGGGCTGAGATGAAGGGAGGGCTCCTCCGCATCTGGGGCGACGCCGGACACCAGCTTGGGGCCGCATACAGGGGAAGCAGCGAGGGGATGACGGGCGGTTGCATCTTGGTCGGAGGCGACGCTGGGTTGGAGGCTGGATCCTTCATGAGGAGGGGCATGATCGTCGTAAGGGGAGGCGTAGGCCCATTCGCGGGCGTCCACATGAACGGCGGAGAGATATTCGTCTTCGGACCCGCGGCGAGGAGGCTGGGCGCCGAGGCGAAGGGAAACGGCGGGTTCATCGCATGCCTCGGGGAGGTCGAGGCGGTCCTCCCGACCTACGTCTACGACACAACGTACCAGCCAACATTCATGAAGCTGTACCTGAGGCAGCTGAAGGACGCCCTGGGCGTTGATGAGGCTGGAAAGTTCATAGACGCCTCTTTCAGGAGGTACCGAGGAGACTTGTCCGTGGGCGGAAACGGCGAGATCCTCGTAGCCGAGAGATAGCAACGGGATGCGTGGGTTGAAGGTAGGCATAATAGCCTCGGACAGGCAGGAGTGGCACGTAAGGCAGCTGATGGGGGAGCTGACCCGCAGGGGTGTAGAGGCCTACGTTTTCCCGGTCACGCAGCTGGTATCCCAGGTAGGCTCCAGGCCCAGGGTCTCCATAAAGGGCTACGCCGTCGAGGAATACGACGCCGTCATAGTTAGGAGGGTCCCAGGTGGGACGACCGAGCAGGTCTTCTACAGGATGGACGTCCTCCACGCCCTGGAGGACCTCGGCGTCTGCGTCGTCAACCCCGCCGAATCCATAGAGAGGTCAGTTGACAAGTACTACACCTCAGCGCTCCTGGAGCAGGCCAGCATAAGGACGCCTAGAACCGTCGTCGGAGAGAGGTTCAGCGATGCGATGAGGGGATTCAGGAGGCTGGGCGGAGACGTCGTGGTGAAGCCCCTCTTCGGCTCCCTAGGAACAGGGATGGTCAGGGTGAGCGACGAGGAGATCGCGCACAGGGTGTTCAGGGCCCTCGAGATGGCCGGGAGCGTCTACTACCTCCAGGAGTTCATACCCCACGGGAACGAGGACATAAGGGCCTTCGTCGTCGGCGGAGAGGTCGTGGCATCGATGCGGAGGGTCGCCGATGGGTGGAAGACAAACATCTCGGCGGGCGGGAGGGCTGAACCATACGAGCTGGGGGATGAGCTCGCTGGCGTCAGCGTCAAGGCTGCAGGGGCCATAGGATTGGAGTACGCGGGAGTCGACCTGCTGCGCTCCGAGATCGACGGCGCAGAGTACGTGGTGGAGCTCAACAGCACCCCGGGCTGGGAGGGCCTACAGACCGTCACCGAAAGGAACATCGCCGCCGTATTAGTCGAATACATCCTCTCTAAAATCAGCTGAATAAATCGAGGCCTGAAAGACTAGGTATTGTATGTCTATGTAGCATCATCGGCCTGTTGCTGCCTTGGGCCCTCCAAACCATCTGACCTATTCGAGGCTCCGTTCGACTATCTCCGATAGGTCTAGGACCTCCAGCCCATGGTGTAGCTCCCGGGTGGCGTTCTTTAGGCCGAGGATGCATGCGGGGCATCCCGTGACTATACCGTCCACACCCGCAGGTACGGTCTCTCTCAGCTTCTGTTGGGAGACCATCTCCGCCAAGTCCGGGTCGTACATCCAGAGGCCTCCCCCCGCACCGCAGCAGATGGCGTGCTCCCTTGTGAGCTCAGGCTCCACAAGTTCGAGGCCCTCGATGCAGCCCAAGACCCGCCGGGGAGGCTCGTTGACGTGGCAGTGCCGTCCCAGGTCGCATGGGTCATGCCAAGTGTAACGGCCCTCAATGGGTCCGGGGCTCAGCCTCTCGTCCCTGATTAGTTCATGCATCAGCTGGGATGTGTGGAGGACACTGAGGTGGAGGGGGGCCTTTAGGAACTGGTAGACTCGGGTGAAGGCGTAGTAGCAGCCGGCACAGCTAGTTAGCAGGGTCTGGGCGCCCGAGCCCTCCATCATCTTGGTCAAATCCCAGGCGTTCCTCTCGGTCTCTTCCCAGTAGCCCAATAGGTACATGATTAGGCCGCAGCAGCCCTCGCCCTCCCCGAGGACTCCGAAGTCCACGTCTGCCTCCTCGAGGATGTGAGCCGTGGACTCGACGATCTCAGGGAGCCTGTATGAGGTGGAGCACCCGGGCCAGAAAAGCACACTGTTCCCGTCGAAGGCGTGGTCCTTCGCCAGGTCCTCGTACCAGAGGGTCCGGTCCTCGGGGGGCATCCCCATGGGGTTCCCCGTCCCCAGGATGTTCTTCACGGCCACAACGCTCTGCACGGGGCCCATGCCACTCCTCACCACCTCGCATCGGGTCCTTATGATTGCGTTGTTTATCTCCAGCGTCCCGTTGGAAAGCTGATCGTAGCACTGGCCGCAGGCGGTGCAGCTGTAGATCGACTCGACGAGGCGGGGCGTGGCCTCCAGCTCCCCCCTGAGGAGGCCCCGGGAGAGGAGGAGGCGCCCCTTGGAGGAGTAGGTCTCCACTCCCTCGAAGAAGGGGTGGACCACACAGAACCCCGAGTCGGAGCCTGCCTCTCTCGCCAGCCTGTATCCGTCCCTTGCCTGGATTGAGAGGGCGGCCCTCTGGTAGATGGAGGAGGCTCTCCTCAGATTCCCCCTCATCCCCTCTTCGGATCCTTTGAGGGCCCTGAGGCTCTCCGAGAGGCCCTTGATGTCGATGGGTTCCTTTGAATCGACGAGGATCGATAGGGATTGAGGGTTTGCTATGGGTTCATCGTCTCTGATCACTTGGACGCCCATCGCTTCGAGACTGCAAAGTCGCTTATCGTACTCCTCTGATCCCATTTTTAGAACTGCGAGAAGCGGGGGGCTCTGTCTGACTCCGAAACTCCCTGCACGGGAGTAGACATAGAGGTCCTCGGGGGTCGTCAGTACCCTGTCATCGCCGAACAGCTCTCGCAGCATGTTCACGATGGCTGTCCTATTGCTTTCATTCTCCCCCGTCTTTTCTTGCCCCCAAGCCTCTTGCAAGGATGTATGCCCCGAAAGTATTATAGTATTTACAGCATACGGGTAGGGTGGCGACTCTATGGTTTATGGCTGGGCAGGCAAGACCCTTCAGGTCGACCTCTCAACAGGGAAGGTATCGACGGCTCCCTGGGACGAGGAGGCTAGGAGGTTCCTGGGGGGCAGGGGCGGCAACGACTGGCTCTTCTGGAAGCACAGCAAGGCGAACCAGGACCCCTACGACCCCGAGGTACCTCTTATCTTCGGTGCGGGGGCCCTCGCGGGCACGGGGCTCATAGGGGCCTCCCGGATGGAGGTGACGGGGGTCTCCCCGTCGAAGACCGAGACCCACTCCCTGGGGAACGTTGGGATGGGGAGCTCCTGGGCGCCGGAGCTCAAGTTCGCGGGATACGACAACATCATGGTAAAGGGCCGGGCTGAGAAGCCCGTCTACCTCTACGTATACAACGACGAGGTGGAGATGAGGGACGCCTCAGGGGTCTGGGGCAGGGGGACTTTCGATACGGAGGCCCTTCTCAGGGAGGAGGTGGGCGACGAGGACGCCCAGGTTGCTAGCATCGGGCCCGCCGGTGAGAATCTGGCCGTCCAGGCCACGGTGGAGCACGGGTACCGGAGCGGGACCCCCATAGGAGCCGCTATGGGGTTCAAGAGGCTCAAGTCCGTGGTGGTGAGGGGCACCCAGGCCGTCAACGTCCACGACCCCGAGGCCATCTTGGAACTCAACATGAAGCTCATCGAGACGGTCAAGGAGACCAGGAGAAGGATGGGCATCGCCATCCCCAGGAGCGAGGGGAAGGACGCCTACCTCCAGGGCTTCCTCGTGGGCGACGCCGGCGTCGTGGGCAACTACGAGAGCCACGCCTGGAGGGAGCGCCCCGACATCAAGAAGGCCTACGAGGAGAACTACCTAGAAGAGTACTTCGTTAAGAACATCGGCTGCTTCGGCTGCCCCTTCCCATGCCAGCCCCTCTTCGACCTCCCAGGCGAGGGGGCATGCATCTGGAGGTGCTACCCCACCTACTGGCCCTGGAAGCTCTGGATGACTGACCTGAGCAGTGCTTTCAAGGGGACCAGGATGATGAGCGACCTGGGAATGGACAACAAGGAGATAGCCACAATTGTCTCCTGGCTCATGCACCTCTACAACGAAGGCGTCGTCAAGGCCAAGGACCTGGACGGTGTCCCCTTCGAACGGGGAAACCCGGATGCCCTCTTCGAGACGGCGAGGAAGGTGGCCCAAAGGGAGGGCTTCGGGAAGGTCCTGGCGGACGGCCCCGTGGCCTTCGCCAAGAAGCTGGGCTCAAAGGCAGAGGAGTACCTGTACCACAACCAGGGCCTCACCATGAGGACCTTCGAGTTCAGGGCGGAGCCAGGCACGGCGCTGGGCGAGGCCGTATCGGCGAGGGGTAACAGCCTACGGGCCACAACCTACCATGTGGTCCTCTGGGACAAGCCTTCGAGGGATGAGTACGGCGGGGTGGACCCCGCCGAGAGGGACGCCAGCTACGCCTGGTCCAAGAAGATGTTCGGCACAGAGGACGCGATAAAGGCCACGGCTTACGATGGGAAGCCCGCAGCCCTCATCTACGAGATGGACGGCGCCGCTATAGCCGACTCCCTGGGCTACTGCGTAACAATGATCCGACCCGGCAGGACAGGGGCCCCAGGCTCACAGTTCGGGGACACCTCATACCAGTTCGCGGTGGAGAGGTTCACCGCAGCCACAGGGATACCCACCGACGAGGCCGGGCTCTTCGAGTGCGGCAAGAGGGTCTGCAACCTAGAGCGCGCCATAGTGGTCAGGGACGGGAGGACCAGGGAGACCGACGCTATCCCCGACTTCTTCTTCAACGTCCCCGTGGCCGACGGCCCCCAGCAGGGGAAGCGCCTCGACAGGGAAAGGTTCGAGAGGATGAAGGACGAGTACTACGCCCTCAGGGGATGGGACCCCGCCACGGGGCTCCAGAAGGCGAGCACCCTGAGGAACCTGGGAATGACCGACGTGGCCGACGAGCTGAAGAAGATGAAGAAGCTGGCCCCCGAGGCCAGGGTGAAGAAGGAGGCCTAGGAATGGAGAAAGTGCTACAGGTCGACATGGAGAAGTGCGTGGGCTGCCGAACCTGCGAGGCGGCCTGCTCCCTGAAGAAAACGGGCCGGGTCCACCCCACCAGGTCAAGGGTTAAGATCATCAGGTACGAGAGGCAGGGGGAGTACCACAACTACATCCCCATGGTCTGCCAGCAGTGCAGCGACCCCCTGTGCATGGAGGCCTGCCCCACCAACGCCATAAACCGGGACGCCGAGACCGGGGCAATGGTGGTTGACGAGGAGGCCTGCGTCGGCTGCAGGGTATGCAGCATGGTCTGCCCCATCGGAGGCATCAGCGTCGATCCCATCACCAACGTGGCTTTCAAGTGCGACCTATGCGGCGGAGACCCAGAGTGCGTAAAGCAGTGTGACCCAGGCGCCCTCAGCTACGTCACCAAGGACAGGATGGACATCTCGTTCAAGCGGGCCAAGTCCCAGAAGCTCTCGGAGCTCTACGCCCTGATGTGGTCCCTCCGATAGGCCCCGATTCCTTCTACAATTCTATCCTCTGTGGCTCCGAGTAAACCTTCAGTTCGCCCCTATCCACGGAGATGAGGGTGACGCCCGTGGCTTCGGCGAGCCTTATCCCCGAGGCGAGGGGCACGGTCATGGAGGCCACCACGGGGACCCCTCCCCTGGCAGCCTTCTGGACCATCTCCCCCGACTGCCTCCCGGTGCTAAGGAGGACGCACTTCCCGAGGTCTCCACCCTCAAGGGCGAGGCGGCCTATCACCTTGTCGACGGCGTTGTGTCGTCCCACGTCCTCGGCGAAGGCCCTCACTTCGCCGTCCTTGTCGTAGAGCATGGCGGCGTGGGTGCCTCGGGTCCTCATGTGGACGCTGCTCCTCCTGTTCAGCTCCGAGAGCATCCCGGTGATCCTCTCCGCCTTGACCCTGAGGGAGGGCCTCACCCTCGGTATGGAGGGCTCTTCCCTGCCTCCCCTGGGCCTGGTGCCGCATGCGGTCACTATGAGGTTCATCATCCCTACTGAGATGTCTCGGAGGTCCACTTCCCTCTTGAGCTCCACCACCACATCTCCTTCCCGGAGGGCCACCTCAGAGATGTCGTCTACAGTCTCTATAACGCCCTCGCTGAGGAGGTGGCCCACCGCCAGCTCCCTCCGCATCTCGGGGGTGGCTATGAGGGTCACGTAGTACTCGCCGTTGACGAATATGCATGTGGGCTCGTCCAAGGCGACCTCGTCCACCGCGTCGTAGGACTCGGGGCTTGGCCTCAGCCTTATGCTGCGTATCCTCCTATTCTCGGTAGCCATCAAAACCCTCGGGTAAGTAAAGAAAAAGGGGGATTACATCCCCTCGTGGAGGACCTTGTACTCCTTCTCTGGGCCCGGCTTGGTTAGGCTCCACTCGAAGCCCCTCTGGGTGGTGACGTACTCGGGCCATGGGAGGTCGATGGGCGGGTAGAAGTCCTTGGGGAGGAGGGGAGGGACCCAATTGGAACCTCCTATTCCCCCTCCCGTGCGTTCCTCGAACTCTTTCTTGGCCTGGGCCAGCTCGTCGGGGTGGGTTATTATGTCCACAATTGTGGAGCCGATGGTCTTCGCGGCGGTCATTATCCCCGGGTCAACGCAGGCGGGGTACCCGTTCATGGCGTACCTCACCCAGTCCGGCAGGGGCTTGTTGGGGTCAGGGTTCCTCAGCACGGCGTTGGCGGTGAGCAGCCTCGTCGAAGGCGCCGTCCACTGGTAATCCACGTAGTCGTCTGAGCCCTGGGTCTCCACCCAGCTTGGGAAGTTGTACCTGATGTCCCTGTCAGACGCATCTATGGGCGCGATCTCCTGGCACTCCCCGGTGAGGGGCTCCTCCATGGGCTCGAATCCCAGGTTCTCCTGGATCTTCCGGGCGAACTCCCTGGCCTCCTCTGAGAACCTTGGAGGACCAACCATCTCCAGGTTCCTGTACAGCATCTCTGAGAGCTTCTTGTTGCTAAGCCCGCACCTGGTCCTTGCCACGATCCTCTTGGTCACCCTGGTCCCTGTGATCTGTGCCACACCCTTGGCGGTATTGTCCAGCACCCGCTCTATCTGGCGCTGCATCTCAAGGAGGGGCGCCCTGTGGGCGTACTGGATCTGGGAGATGCGTGGGGGGAGGTTGTCGGAGGTGCACTGGCCTCCCACCATTATGTACTCGTTCAGGGTCCAGTAGGCGGTGTAGGGGAGCATGGCGTCCTCCACGTACTTTGTCGCCGTGTACATGAGGCAGACTGCGTCCAGCGCCGCCGGGATCCTGCCCCCCGCGTGGCCCAGGATCCTGAAGGGCACGTCCCTGGGCCTGAACCAGTTCTCTGGGTGGGGGGTCTCGAAGGTGTACAGGGTGTTCCAGTAGGAGCCCCCGTTTATCTCGTACTTGACTCCGTTGGTGCCGCTGGGGTGGTAGGGGATGCTGGCGTCGAAGTCGTCGAAGTATCCCTTGGCCGCGTGGACGGGCTTGGAGCCGCAGACCTTCTCGGCGGGCTCCCCGAAGAGCTTGAGGGTCCCCCTGAGGCCGTGCTCCTCCATGGCGCGCTTCGCGGCCAGGAAGCCGAAGAGGGCCCCCGTGCCAAGCCCCGAGTGGGGGTCGGTGTGCCCCGCCGCCCAGGGGTGGAGCCCATCGTCCCGGGGCTTCCTGTAGGGGACGGCGGCCTGGCTGCAGCCCGGCACTGCGTCGTACTCTGCGAAGCCCCCGATAACAGGTTTTCCTTCGCCCCAGACGGCGCAGAAGGCGGTGGGCATCTCTCCACTCCCCTCCTCCACCTCCCAGCCGTCCTCGCGGAGGAGCTTGACGTAGGCGGTGGCGCTCCGATACTCCCTGAAGGCTGGCTCGGCGTAGCGCCATATCTCCTGGTGGAATTCCGACAGCCAATCCCTGTTTTCGTCCACGAAATCCAAGGCGGTCTGTTTTTCCTTAGATGGAGGGTTCAAAACCATTAACCTCATAGCTTACTCCCCTGAATTGGTATTAGTGTCTTTTCGGGCCTAGGCCATTCGGAAAACAGTTTCTGGAGAACTTTCGGGGCTTGGGTTCTAGGCTATATCGTAGTACCTGAAGCAGTGGACGAGGTGATCGTTGACAAGGCCCACCGCCTGCATGAAGGAGTAGCAGATGGTGGGGCCGACGAACTTGAAGCCCCTCCTCTTCAGGTCCTTGCTCATAGCCTCCGATGTAGGAGTCTTGGAAGGCGCCTCCGAGAAGGACCGGAGCTCGCTCCTGACCGGCACGCCGCCGACGAACCTCCATATGTACTCGTCGAAGGAGCCGTGTTCCTCCTGCACCTCAAGGAACCTCCGGGCGTTGTTCACGGCGGCCTCTATCTTCCTCCTGTTCCTTATGACCCTGGGGTCGCCCATGAGCCTCTCCACATCCTCCTCTGTGTATCTGGCGACCTTGGCCGGGTCGAATCCATCAAAGGCCTCCCTCAGCCCTTCCCGCCTCTTCAGGATGAGCTCCCAGCTCAGGCCCGCCTGAAACCCTTCGAGGATGAGGAACTCGAAGAGCTTAACCTCATCGTGGACCGGGGTGCCCCACTCCTCGTCGTGGTAGGCTATGTAGAGGGGGTTGTCCGTGTCCCAGCACCTCACCCTCCTATCTTCAGTCATACGCCTTCATAGAAGAGAACATGCTATTTGGCAATTACTTTTACTACTGGTCTCGACACCCAAGCTGCTAACTATAAATAAAATGCACGCCGATCACTTCAGAGGGTAAGGTCTGGGGATGGAGAAGCCTAAGGACAGGGACTTCGTCGAGACGTTGGAGGGCCTCCTCTTCTGTGTAGTTGGGTACCTCCACCCCCCTGACAGGTACACGGCGTACCTCAAATACTTCCCCTCGACCGAGGGGAAGTGGAGCAGGGGCGGAACAAGGTACTCCAGGGCCCTCCCGTTCTACCACGTCTCCCAGGTGGAGGGCACCTACGCCCTCCTGAAGGGACTCTACCCACAGTACCTCTTCGACTGCCCTGTGAGGAACGTCACCGTCTCCGCGGTGCCCCACGCTATGGTCAAGGCCTACTATCGCCCCAGAAAGCGCCTTGGATACATAATGAGTGAGGGTGCCAGGGACCCGCTCGAGCAGAAGCTCATCGATCTAGTATCCCTCTTAATCAAACGCTCAGGCCTCGACCCTGAAGACTTCGGGGTCACGGGCTCCATCCTCACGGGAAGCCACAACCCGGGGTTCTCGGACATCGACCTAACCGTCTACGGGTTCGAGGCGTCGAAGAGGCTGAAGGAGGCTCTGAGAGAGGCGAAGGAGGAGGCTGAAGCTATCAAACCCTACAGCAGGAAAAAGATGGAGGAGTGGATAAGGGGCAGATCAGGCAGGTTTCCCCTGAGCAAAGAGGAGCTGAGAGCCTTCGCCTCTAGGCGATGGAACTACGGAGTATTCGAGGGGACCTACTTCTCTGTCCACCCCACGAGGACGGACGATGAGATAACCGAGGAATACGGTGACCGGACCTACAGGCGGCTCGGAGGTGTTTCCGGCGTAGCCGAGATCAAAGACAGCAGGGAGTCGATCTACCTCCCAGCCATCTACTACGTTGACGAAGTAGAAACGGAGGCCGAGACCCCTCCGGACATAAAGCAGATCGTATCGTACGAGGGGATGTTCGGGGACCTGTTCGTCGAGGGCGACGGTGTAGAGTTCAGGGGCGTCCTGGAAGAGGTGAAGGGGGATGGAACCTACCTCAGGGTCGTCATCGGAGGGGCCGGATCTAGGGGCGGATACATCAAGCCAAGAAAATAGCTGTTATACTCGCCGGGCCTTTAATTGTTAAATTTGTGTCCGTCCACATTGAAGGTGGGTCTTACAATGTGTGAGTTCAAGGTTTACTTGGACGGGGAGAAGGTCATGGAGGACGTCATATTCGCCAAAGCGGAGGGTGGAAGGGTCTTATTGAGGGATATCATAGGCGAGACGAAGAAACTTGAAGGCGCGACCATAGAGGAAGTCAACGTCCTTGAGACGAGGCTGGTCATCAAGAGGTGCTGACCTCAAAAATAGTCAATAGAAATAATTAGACCAGATAACAGTAAATTATCATCGCATCAATTTATGTGAGGCAGAGGGAGATGAGCGAAGAGAAGCTGAGGTTGAAGAAGCTGATAGAGCACTGGGCCGACCACAACGACGAGCACACTGACAGGTTCACCAAGGCCGCCGAGAAGGCCGCCGAGATGGGGCTCTGGGAGGTCCACGAGAACCTCATGGCTGCTGCCAATAGGGGAGTCGAGATATCGGGCTATCTGAGGGAGGCTTTAAGACACCTATAAAGTCTGGGGTTTCTAAATCCTAGATAAGAGGGGAGGCTACTCGGGATTCGGCGTCCACTTCTCCTCTAGGTACTTCGCTATCCCCGAAGAGTCCAGCGGCCCCACGGAGACCGTCCACCCAGTGACCTCCTGAATCTCACCGCTGAGGCGGGCCGCCCTCCCCGGGATGACTAAGTGCCTGTGCTTCACGAGGTCTCCCACCTTGAAGTTCGCTATCGCCTCGGAGATAGTGTCCGCGGTGAGGTGCCTCCCGGCGACGGCGCTCTCCACCGAGAGCCCCTCGCTGTCCACGACGACCAGGTAGCAGTCGAGCTTCGCAGACTCTATGTCTGAGGCCACTGTGTAGTAGGTGAGGGCGAAGTTCGAAGTCAGCAGCACTGGGGACAGTTCGCTTGGCTCGCCGAAGGACCTCACCCCAGCCTCTACCGATACAGGCTTCCTCGGGTCCGTGTAGATGTTCTGCCTGAGGATGACGAGGGGTAGCAGAGCCCACCCGCTGATGCAGTGCAGTATGAGCACGTCGGAGAACCTGGCTACGAGGGCGGACGCCAGCACGGCCTCGTTCCACTCGTTTATCACAGGGTCCTCAGCCTTCTCCGCCCAGGCCGCCATGGGTGCCCCCATCAGGGGGAAGCCTAGGTAATCTTCCTCCTCGTTTATGGCGTCCCATCTGAGGATGGTGAACATGTCAAGGGTCTTGGCGATGTCCAGGTTTGGCTGGGTCCCGGGGTCGAGCACTACGTCCTCTACGCCGTACTCCCAAAGCGTCTTCGCTATGGATTTGAGCGCGTCCAGGTCTAGGGGTGCCGAAGCTACCAGTGGGCATTTGTACATGAGGGCGAGGTCAGCCATCTCCTTCCAGTTTTTCTCCGTCGCTGCGTAAATGAGGGGCCTTTTATTGCCGACGACGGCAAGTCCCTGCTCCATGACGGCGGGGTCGAGGGCGCAGAGGACGAGGGGCTTCTCGGTCAGCCCCGAAGCCTTCCTGACCGCTGCCTCGAACTTTGCCGGGTCGTTGGAGGTTGTCCTGACAGCGACCATGTCCAGGGTGAGCCTCATTCCTATGTAGTCGTACCGGAACTCGTTGGTAACCTTTATCCGGGCCTCGAACTCCTCTTCGGGCATCTCGTCGCCCACGTCGATTGCGATGGCGGTCGGGTTGAAGTATGTGAACTCGTGGCGGTATAGGACGTACTCCCCTCCCAGGGTGACCTTCCCGTCACCAACGCCTACCTCGACGGCCCTCACGGGAGGCTTAAGCAGCGCCCAGAGCTTCTCATAGGAGGCTGAGTGCTTCGGCTCGAGGAGGGGCGGGCACTCCTTTAGGGTGGCCTCCCTGTTCACCAGCTTCGCTGCGAAGGCCATGCAGTTGGTCTCCCCGCACTCCTTGCAGTTGGTCCCCGGTAGCAGCTTGTAGACCTCTATCGGGCTCAGTTCCTTAGCTGGCATCTCATCCCCTCCTATAGCTTGAGCGAGACCCACTCAACGGGCTCGCCCGGGTTCCTCCCGCTCATCAGGTCGTCTATCATCGTCCTCACGGCCTTCACGGAGGCGGGGTGCATCATCATGAAGTAGTCTACGCCGACAAGGAGCAGCGTCTGGGCGGTGATTGTCTCCCAGAGGGGGCCCCTCAGCTCCCTCGGCGCCCACTCGGGCCCCATCTTCATCCATGCCTCCCTGGCGGCCCAAGCGTTGGTGGAGCCCGATGATATGGGGTGGTTTAGCTCGGGGTCCCCCTTGAGGGATGCGAGGCGGCTGCGCTCCATGACGGTGAAGGCGTAGTCGAGGCCGTAGCCGAGGGCTGCCGTCGTGGTGTCCATGACGATGTCCTCCTTTGGGAGGAAGTCGTAGAGCTTGCGGTTCAGCTCCCTCGCCTTGTTCACGTCCATCGAGGTGAAGGCGATGACTGTGTGGTCGTGGTCCTTTATGATCCTCGCCGTCGCCTCTATATCCATGTCCAGGGTCACCGAGCCGAAGAGGAGGCGCTCCCCCTCGGCCGCTTCGGCGATGGCGGTGAAGACCTCCAGGTCCTTCTTAGGGTCTCCGCAGCCCCCGATGGCGATGGGCACGTCGACGGCCTGGAGAACGTCCTCCACGACCTTGACCGATGCGGAGGGCGGGGCGTCCTCTATGAGGGGATCTATGCTGAGGAGGTGGACGTTGATCATCTCTGCGTCGAACTTCTCCACGCAGAGCCTAGCCCACTCCGCGGGGTCCTCCAGCACCTCCCTGACGTGCATCTTCACGGCCCTCGGCAGGCTCACCCCGGGCCAGTCGAAGACGTCGAAGGCTATGACCGGCCTGTGGGGCGGCGGCTGTTGGAAGTTGTAGAAGGCAGGGGCCGTCTCCCCGCCTATCGTTATCGAGTTCCCCCTGGTCCCCCCCTCCGTCTTTGTGGCTCCGAGCCTCACCTCCACGATCCTACCCGGATACTCCTGGACAGGGATGCCCGTCTTGGCCTCGAGCAGGGCAGTGGGTCTCACCTTTGCTGGGACCGCCACCGGCACCCTGGGGGCTCCCACGACCATGCCTGGGCTCAGCACGAGTTCAAGTTCGTCGAAGGTTATCTCGACGTCTTCCAGCTCGATCTCCTGGAACCTGGCAAGGGCCTCCAGGAGATCGAGGCTTATTGGGAGGGCGTCCTTCTTCTTCTCGGTCAAAGGGCTCACTTCCCCTTGTCTGCCTTTATTATCATCTTCTCTGCCTTGATCCTCGCGTTCTTCAGTATGATCCTGAAGCCCATCCCTGTGGGTACGCCCTGGATGGGGATGGCCCCGGCAGGCATCTCCATTGTGGGGACGGTTATCTCGCCTGGCTCCTCGACGGCCGTGGGGGCCTCGGTCCACCTATCCACTATGGGGTGCTCATGCTCCTTGAGGAACGCCCTGAGCCCGTCCAGGTCGTAAACCTGGTTCTCCGTGGCTATCTTGTCTATGATCTCGGCGGGCATGAAGTCCTTTATGCGCTCCTTTATGTCATCGGGCATCCAGACGACCCTGTCCCAGCCCCCGTCCGCCTGAAGGAACTTGGGGCTCCTCATGTACTCTATGGAGAGGCCGTGGAAGCCGTCCACCTGCCTGCCCCCGGCGGTGAGGTCGGAGATGGTGACGAAGCTTAGGCCGTTCACCGTCTCCCCCTTGAAGTTGCGGTGGACGACGCCGAAGCCGTCCACCTCGGGGATGTAGAAGGCGCACCCCTCGAAGCAGCCGCAGCTCGTGTGGGGGTAGCCGAAGGCAGTGTAGAGCTGAACCCTCTCGATCTCTCCGAGGGACTTCTCCCTTATGACCTTGTTTACGCCCTCGTACTCCCCCTTCATGGAGTCGATCAGCTCTTCCTTCATGACCTCGAAGACCGGGCCCTTAGGGTCGACCTTCGCGGTGGCCCTCCCGTCGAACCAGCTGATGGCCCCGCAGTTCGCGTACCTCTGTGGTGTGATTACGCACAGGTGGGTGGGGGCGAAGCTCTGGCAGAGGCTGCAGCCGTAGAAGACGTCGACCTCGTCGTCGCTCATCCCCCTGGCCCTTGCGTCCCTGGCCTCGTATATCTCCATGGCCTTCCCGAACCACCCCTTCACCTGCTCGGGGTCCGTCATGAAAGTGAACTGGATCTTCTCGATGAAGGGCATCTCGCTCTTGTAGAGGCGCATCAGCACCGTCCCCAGCGTCTTCAGGCTGTTGAATCCCCTCTGGTACGACTTCTTGCTGAGCCTGAGCTGGATGTCGTAGCGCTGGTTGAGGTGCATGAATCCCTCTATGAAGTTGACGTACTCGTGGATCCGCCTCTCTATGACCCCCTCAAGGTCCTTCTCTATCTCCTTGCCTCCGACGTGGATGAGCATCCCGAAGGGGGTGTTGGTCCCCTCCTTGAGGTCGGGGAGGTCGGGGCCGATTATCTCCATCTTTCCGTCCTCGATCTCGTCGAGACCCTTCGCCTGAACGAGCTCGAACTTGTACTCCTCCCGGGGGCCGCCCAGCTCCACCTGCATGTCGCGTCCTCTTATCCTCTCCCCCTCGTAGATGATCCCTACATCGACGGGGATGTCCTCGAACATAGACATTCTAACCTTCCTCCGACAGGTTCTTCACAATAGCATCGATCGCCTCAACCCAGTCCCCCTCCCTCACGGTGCCGAGGGACCAGCTTGCGTTGGGCTGGTAGCTCCTGCTAAGGGAGACGGTCGTGAGGCCCTGAGCGAAGCTCTTTAGTCCCGACTGGACCAGCCACTCAAGGTAGTACGGTAGCCCTGCGAAGACAACTAGATCGTATGGACCGCCACCATCGAAGCCGCCCCAATGGGGGTCCCTTAGGCGGTCTCCGAGGTTCATCAGGGGCATGCTGTTGACGTCGCCTACGCCCCTCTCCCTGAACTCTCTGATCAAGTGACCTGTTGCTACCACTGTGACCTTGCTCCTCCTGTTTAGGAGGATAGCTGTATCTATAAGGTCTCCGTCCTCGGTTCCCATCCTATCCGCTTCCGAGCCGACGACGAGGAGGGGCCTCTTGGCTCTCTTTATCATCGAAGCCGCTATCTCGGGCTTCGGTAGGAGGAGAGCCCTCTTGGGGCCGCCTATCTCAGCCGTCTGACCCGGAGTCGCCTTCGCCGACATCACTCTCGCCTCCTTACCAGCCTATCGAGGAGGGTCGGGTCTGGGGTGGCTATCCTGTCTTCCTCCCAGCCCTTCTCCTCCAGGGCCTTCACTATCTCGTCCTTCATCGTGAAGGGGATGTCCTGCTCCCTCCTCACGTAGAGGTGCAGGTCGTCCGGCATAGAGCCGTAGTAGCGCTTGTGTAGGTCTATGTAGTGGCTCAGCTTGACGGCCCTCCCCTTGTTCGTGTCGTTGGGCCGCATGGTCAGCTTCGCGATCATCACCATCGCCTCCTCAGGGGTCTCGGCTGCATAGAAGAGGTGCTCTGGGGCTGGGCCGACGTAGACCTCCTCGCCGTTCCTCGCGTTGTAGACCGTCCAGTCCTCCTCCTTCTCCTTGCGGCCCAGGAGCATCCTCCTGTACTTCGCGCCGTGGGGCCCCACCACCACGGGTATCCCGAGCCTCCAGCAGCCCGCTGCTATGGAAGCCGCCTTCTGGGACATCGCACCCCAGGCCACCCCCACGGCGCCTACCCTGTTGTATATGTAGTCCGCGATCTCCTCGTAGTTCGCCCTGAGCGGGCGCTTCGCGAATATGTTGGCGATCTTTATGGCCGCCCCGGTGATGTGGGAGTTCGCCACGCAGCTCCCTACGTTCACGATCCCGCCCGCGTCGAAGTTTCCGGGGTACTTTTGGTATAGGTTGAGGCCTTCCTCGTCCCGGGTCATGGCTATGTTCATGGCTGAGCAGCCCGAAGTGACCACGATGAAGCGGCGCCTCAGGAACTCCTCGGCGATCCTGGCCACGTCGGCCCCCCCCGCCGGGTAGTTGGCGCACCCGACCAGGGCGACGACGCCGGGTATCTCCCCGAAGACGATGGGCTGGCCCACCTCCCTTATTTCTGTGTCCTGGATGGCGCCCCGGCCAACCCTCATGGGGTACTTCTCCGTGAGGATGACCTCCTCGTTGGCCTTTGTCATCATGGAGATTACGGGCAGGTCGACGGGGCATGCGCTCTCGCAGCGGCCGCACCCCACGCATAGGTCGTATAGGGCGGAGAGAGAACCGTAGTCGCCTTCCTTCGCGGCCTGCATGGCCTCGACAATGGGGAGGGTGTTGGGGCATGCCCGCACGCACTCGCTGCAGTTCCTGCAGCTCTTGGCAAGCTCTGATAGCCCCTCTAGGTTGAAGGATTTCGATCCGGCCCTCCTCTTCGCGACGCCCATCACCGTATTGACCGAGACCTCGCCCACCCTCCTCGGGTCGATGATGAGTGCCCCGTCCGCCCTCCCGGAGACCAAGTCTTCGACCACGTCGTCGGGGGCGTCCTTGGTCCTGTCGGGTAGGCCCAGGCAGCTCTTCTCGCTCGTCGCTATGACGGGGACCCCGATCCTCTTGGCCTCGAGAACCACATCGGTCCTGATGCACTGCTCGTCCACGACGATGAGGTCGGGTATCCCTGACCTGATGAACCTGAGCTGCCAGGAGATGGGGCCTATGATCTTCGACCTCTTGTCGTACCTGCTCATGTCGTGGGCGGTGCAGCAGAGGCCTCCCACCTCCACCTGGCCGAAGAGGTCGTGGTCCATGAGGTAGTCTATTATGTCGACGCTGGGGAGCACGTTGTGGCCTATGCACATTATGACGGGCTTCGAGGCGTCGATGGACCCGTAGCCCATCTCCGTCAAAGGCGAGTCCGGCTCCCCCTTAGGGAAGCCAAGAGTCGCGATCTGCATGACGTCCGCCACCTCGAGGGCAACGTGGTCCAGCATCCCGGCGTGGAATGCCTTGGACTCGAAGTCTATGTTATCCCCCTCCTGCCCCGTGTGGGCGGCAGCCACCAGCTGCACGATCTGGGTCTCCACGTAGTCCAGGGCGTCCTCTAGGTCCCTGAGGGTCTTCGGCCTGATGCCGCAGACCAGTCTGACGTGGGGGGCCTCGACGTTCGTATTCAGGGCGACATCCAGGGGGGCGTCTCTCCCAAATTCCTCTATGAGGTGGTCGAGCATGTGCCTTGCGTGGGCTGCGTGGGTGGCTGCTCCGATGCAGCAGGCTATGAGCACTATCCTGGACTGCTGCCCCGCCATGGTGATTCCGCATGCGCCCCTCTTGTCGCCCGTCAGGTCGCACTTCCCGAATGTACAGAGGCAGCAGAGGTCGCAGAAGGGCATGTAGAAGGGCTTGTACCGGTCCAGCAGCTTCCGGTCCCAGCTCCGGAGAGTACCGATGCTGGGGAAGGGAGTGGGGCCCAACGGCTCATCCCAGTCCTCCTCAAATATCCTGCCGACTTCTATCTCAAGCCCCTTGAAGGTGCCGATAGCAGAAGACAACTCGTCGAATCTTAGCTTTAGATCCCTCTTTGACAAAACACACAACCCTTAACAGATCCCTGATACCTTTAAATAGCGAATTATAAAATTTATCATGCGCTTTCAATAAAAACTTTAGTTTTTTTCCTCAGTTACTAGTAAGGTTTAAAAGCTCTTCTATAAAAGGTGAGTGATCTTTGGAGATTTTAAAGATGGTTTCGAAACGCCCTGCCTACAGCAACCTCGTCAAGGATATCAGGAAGGGGAAGTTCATCCTGACGGGGGAGCTGGAGCCTGAGAAGACCACGGGCCTCGAGGAGATCCTCGCGAGCGCGAGGGCCATGAAGCCTTATGTGGTCGCTGCGAACGTCACGGACAATCCCTTGGCTATGGCATTCATGAACTCCCTCGTGCCATCCTACATCGTACAGAGGGACGTGGGGCTGGAGACAGTCTACCAGATGGTCATAAGGGACAGGAAC
>JABAOC010025079.1_pt2 | contig 20275 bp, 25 predicted proteins | sample 7062161 | NCBI WGS metagenome assembly JABAOC01 (sample SAMN14538625, study PRJNA623070) | marine sediment metagenome | biome: marine biome [ENVO:00000428]; feature: marine pelagic biome [ENVO:01000023]; material: deep marine sediment [ENVO:00002113] | place: India: Gulf of Khambhat ... | reverse complement strand
TAATTTATAATTTTTAATTTTACTATTAATCTTTTTATAATTAAATTATAATCAGTTTTTTTGTATATCTTATTGAAAATAAACAAAATCATAAAAGAGCGTCATCTTTTATATTTTTATTTCGGTTTATACCATTAACCGAAATATATTTTTATAGATAGAATTTTGGTAAATTTTAAAAAAATTTTTTGTAAATTTTTGATTAACGAAATTATTAAATTCCATTTTTAGATTATATGTTGGGATCAGGAAGGATTTCAAATCTCATTGTTCGTCACTTTGATTTTTGATTATTCTTTTCTGATCCTATTGTTATTTTACCGTCTTGCTATTTTTACAGCAAAAATTTATATATAAACATTTACAAAAAAATAAAATCGTGACGAACAATGAGAAAAAAGACAATTGAAAATAGAAAAATAAAAAATAGGCTGGTAATAAACAACGAATTACCTGATCTAGAGATAAAATTTAGAAAATACCTTAAAAAATATCATCCTAGTAAATATCAACAACTATTGGACCTAGAAAAAGAAAAGAAGAAAGAAGTCCACGTTGTAATCAGTCTTTTTAGTGGTTGTCTCAATGATATAAAGGTTTTTTTCGACATCAAAAAAGCAAGAAAGGAATATAAAAGGCAAATTTTAGAGGCTGGTTTTACCAGTGTGGAAGAGTACGAAGAGTTGCTGAGAAGTGCCCTTATTGAGAAAGAAGAGCCGCGTTTATGTGAAAATGTAGAGGTGTGTTAGAATGGATATCTTGGTATTTGCAGATCGGAACCTTTTAAAGATTGTACATCTAGGAGTCACGTATATGCGGAGGGGTGCATAAAAATGACTAAGAAGGAATTGGAAAATGATCATATCTTTATAAGGACCTGGCATGGGGGCCTCGTGGTATTCGATAAAAAAGAGCGTAAAAGCTACAGTATTTTTAACAGCTATGACAGGAATATGAATTGTCTCATAGATATGGCTTTGGAGTCGTTTGATGATAAGACCACTAGGGATCAGTTGATAGCAAATATTAAGGCTATCAACGACAAGCATTACCATATAGCTTTATGCTTTGAAGAGTCAACGGTTAAGAAAATACCCATGAAAATGCTTAATACGGTCGAAGAGTTGCAGCAAAGATTAAAAAGTATACCTGATAAACCGGTGAATATTAGGATTACGTCTCCTGATGGTTGGAATACTGTTAACCGGATTAACATTCCACTAATTTTAAAACACAGTGTGGTAAGATGTAGTGGTCATTACACGGATGACTATGCCTATGATAATGCGGTTAACTTTGGTAAGGATGCTTCTTCTGACGGCTGTAAGATAGCGATCTTAAATGACATCCAAGGGGATGCAGGAAATCATCGGTACATCAAATGCTATTGGGATAACCCTGATAAAGAGTTTATTATCTACTATGGGCAGTGGCTCAGCTACAGAGCAAAACCCTTGGACAGCCTTAAAATTATTTTCAAATAAAGAGGGTGGTTTATATGATTATTAAGCTAAAACAACGGATATTATTGCATGCTATTGACATACATCGACACTTGGTAAAAGAGCTCAAAATAGAGTTTCTGGAAAAAGAGATACGTATAAACTCGGTGGACCCAGCACACTATGAAATGGTAATTACTACCATACCCATGTCAGCATGCGAGAAGTACAACGTAAAGGATAAACTGGACATAGGGATCGATCTAAAAAAACTCAAAGATTTTCTAAGGTTGTTCAAAAAAGACGATGTAATCACCTTTGACTATGACTATGATACTAATAGGTTACTCGGTAAACGGGGTTATCTGACACGTGGTCTTGGTCTTTTAGACTTGGCTGGCTGGGACAGTGAAAAAGTTCCTATACTGGAATTGAAAAATAAACTATCGGTAAATGCTAAGATATTCCACGATGGCTTAAAAGGTGTCATTTCAAATACAAACTATGAAAAAACCTCTCTCACGGTTGAAAAAGATGCGATTATCCTGGAAAACTATGATGAGGACGAAGGCAACAACAAACAACACCGGTCTGTTGTTATGCAAGACACGGGAGCTATGAAACTCGATTATTGCAACCCTGGGGATTATACCCTTTTTAGAAGTGATCTCATGATAAAACAGATAAAGGAATACAAGAAATATTTTGAAAGGATAACAATTGAAACCAGTCCGAATAACCCGTTACGGATCACTGGGAGTAATGATAATTTACAGGTTGAATACTGGATCGCGCCCATTATAGTAGAAACTGAAGACTCAGAACCTGAGCAAAAAACAGAAATTGAAATAGATACAAAAGAATTGAAACTAGAGCCAGAGGTTGAAGAACCAGTGCAGCCAGAGATTTATACATCTGAAGGTACAAAAGAAGACATTGAACGCACGATCGCGAAAGAGAGACTAGCAAACAAAATACAACAGCTAGAAGAGACAGAGATTGAAAAAAGCATAAAGCCAGTGGTTGATATGTATGCTGATCGATTGTCAATTCGCAAGCCCAAGGGATTGCCGTATGAAAAACATCAGTGGACCATTGACATGGAAAAAATTAAGAATACGTTGGAAAAATCGTTGAATAAAAAGAATAAGAAAGCGCTTTCAAAGATCACAGAATTGCAGGGTTTTGTATTCTTTAAAGTCAACTCTACAAATAAGATAAAAATTGACAACAATGCGGGTGAAGACATTATCGAACGTTTGTTACCCGAGGGTTTTGTACTCATAGCATGGTACCGCTACCGAACTGATACATGGATTGCTCAGACCGTTGAAAAGGTGACATGATGTTTACAGGATACAAAGAACGGTATCAGAAATTAAAAAAACAATTGAGAGAATTGGAGGTGAACCATGATCATACAATTTGCTAAGGATCTCACAAAAGAGATTCTCAGTATCGGTAAAAAAGCCGTTGATGTGGCATACAATATCGTGAAATAAAAAATGCAGTAGGATATGGGCTAAGGGCATAGAGGGCAATTCCCCGTTTATCTATCCCATATTATTTTTTATACTATGCTTTTCTTGGTATTGGAATTATGCCCTCTATGCCAGAATTTTCATTTTGAATTGTCTGTTTATTCATTCTTTTTTAGTGATGATATTTTCTTTCCTTTTGAATTTGCTGCTGCACCAGCTACAGGTAATCATGGGAGCTCTGGTTCTTGTTTTGAAAATGTGGCCGCATTTAGGACATTTAACCTTTTGGCGATAGATTCTCTTCTTAACATAGCTTTTTTTCATCGAGTGCACCTAACCACCACATCTTATATTTATTACTTATACTTTTCTACTACTTTCTACATGAAGTAATTTATAGAGAAAATTATATATACCACAAGCGATATATTAGTATGTTACTCGAAGAAATATAGGAGGTATAAAAATGATGAAAAATAAAAGCAAAAAAATAATACAGGCTGCTGTAGCAATCACTGTTGTCTTAGCATTTGTAATGCCAGGATCAGCCGTGATTGCTTACAACGACGACTTAGAATTACCACCTATAGCAAGGGATGAAGTCGCAACAGCGAAACTTGTCTGTCAAATAGAGGGTGAGAAAGTTATCAAAGAACTCCCCGTGGATACTATCCAAGAGATTATAGAGCTTGGCAAGTCATGTGAACAGGATTTCTACACGATCTATAACAAATGGGAGACAGATCACGAGGTTGATATCGCCTTTAATAATATTGAACCTTTTTTTAGGGCGCTCGTAGACAGTGGACTAACAGAAAAATCCGTGGAAGATTTAAACGAATTATTCAGAGATATACGAAACAAGATAGGAAAACCACGCAGGGATCCATCATACCTATACTTGAGTAAGGAGGGAGCACAACCAAGTCTCTACATATGGAATGGAATACCACTACCCATCGCCGCCAATGTCATGTGCGGTCTTTACACGGTAGGTACTGGTGTTGTTGGTTACAGTCTGGGAACACATACCATACTTCCAGGACCGGGTTTGGATGTATGGAACACGTGGTTTATGACCGGAGGCAATGGCGGAAGCATAGGATTTCTGGGGGCTACATTAGTTGCGATCAGTGAATTTGCCATGACGGTAGGGTTCATAGGCATTCTCCTAGGGGTATGGCCCTCGGGTATTATCGCACCGTTTATATTCCAGGTTGGTCTCGCTATGTTGTACATTGGCGTATCAGTTCTATAAACACAACATCTCTCTCCTTTATCTTTTACTATGATTCCTGTAGTAAAGGCAATTGTAACCCTTGCAACCGCTGCACTATGCATCGTTCCGTTGATATTTACCGGATCTGATGAACCGTCTATACAAGAAATCGTAGTTGAAAACAAGGTTAATCCTGATGTTGAAACATATGAAGACACTATTGCGTTAGATCAGTCAGAGCTGTGTCTGGACCACGAGGTCATACAATACAACATAGTGTTTCATGTTAATGCTACTGTAAAAGTAGATGGTTGTATTGGGTATATCATCCGTGATCTACAACCTGTGGCTTATCTTTTTTATCTGACAGATGGGGAACAACTGCTGGTCAATTACTCGTACTGTGCACATGTGCCGTCTGGGACAATACTGGACATAACGACGAGGAGAAACCATTTTAAGATCGGTGGGAGGATTTTTTATAGGATGTTAAATATTGGGAGGAAAGACACGTTTGATAAAACGTTCTCTGTTCATGCAGGGGACACTTGGTATCTAACCATTGGGGTCTATTGTAGCATTGGAGAAGAGGAGGTATTTGTTAATTTGAAATCAACTAGTCCGTGTATGGAACTTATACCATTGGAGCGACATGATAACATAGGACTTTTTTCGTCGTGGGACAACGGTTTTTCCGGTGCATACTTCGGCGTTAGAATGATGCCGTTTTTACCGTTTGGTTTTAGCTTTGCAGACAATGTGAAGAAAGAGATTACGACGACAAGAGGGACTGTCGTTTCTTTTCTTAGCGTTGCACATCGAAAAGGTGAAACAGTGGTGAGAGCACCTGATGGAACATTGTATGTCAACAACGACAGAGGAGCTGCTGGTTTTATCTATTATGGAAACTTAACTGGAGTATGGATATTCAAAGCATCCGGTATTGGTTTCCCTTGGAAGCATATTATTACGTTGTTTTATACCGATGTTGATCCTCATATTCGATCAGGGCAGATGGTTGTGGGCCTGTAGGTGAACTCCAATGCTTCTCCTGGCAAAGTGAAATGGAGACAGTTACGGCACAACCGTCTAGGTTAATTTTGATAAAATACGGATTAGATGTAGCATGAATGAATATGACCGTGGATTTGAAGATGCTTTAGATCTTGTACATGATTATATACAAAGGTACAAAGGTAAACTTCCAGAGGATTTTGTGTTGTCGATTAAAGAGATTATTCAGAATGTGAGGGACAGAAGAATTGCAGAGTTAAAAAAGGAGCTTAGCTTAATTGATGAAGATCTCCCTGCAAATAATAAATAGACAGTGATGAGCAAACTATCAGCTCTCTTTAAAAGTCTTATATCTATAAGGTATTAAAACACAAAAACGTGCAAAACTTCCCGATAACTTGTTTATTGTTTGTATAATATCTGTAAGAGATTGAAATGTCTAGATTTCGGTTTAATATATAAACCGAAATAACAAAGTTTTCAATCTCAACCTTAATCTGATGAATTGACTGTTTGAACGGTTTCCGCATACGTTCCCAATATTACGACATCTACTAAAGCTATAGTAATCCAACTCTCCCCTTTTTTTCTTTTATAAAAAATCCCCAAGAATACCACTGGTTTCAACCAGTGGATGAATTGGGGTCTAGCTTTTTCTTCACCTCGTAAAATCTCCAATCTTCGCTTGACCGGTAGGGTCTCCAAAGATACTATACTCAAATACATCTTTTCCATCTTGTTCAAGGATATATCTCTTTACTGCATCTTGACTGACATGCCCTGCACTGCCACAGTAGTATCCTCGTGCCCACAGATAGTTAAATTGTTTCCAATGCTTGGGGTATCCTAGATATTTTAACTCAGGATAAAATTCCCGTAATAAACGTGATGATACACCTTTCAATTGTTTCACAATTACTGAAGGAATATGAGTTGGTTTCGCACCAACAAACAGATGGAGGTGATCTGGCATGATCTCTAGTGCAAGAGCATTCAATTGAAGTATTTTACATTCCTTCGTAAGTATGATGTTTAATGTCTTTTTTACATCGCCTTCAAGTACTAACTTTCTATATTTTGGAATCCAAACAAGATGATAATTGATGTTGTACTTGCAATGAAAACCACTTTTTACCGTTGCAATCTTTACATCCAGCTGATACTTGTTTGGATTGAAATGCGGGTAATTGTGTAACATGAAGGATGACGGTGCGCATACCATCGCTTACTACTACTCGACCCTGTGGGTCGATATGTTTTAAGCAAGATGGTTTGCGTTCCTTCATGTTACTCATAAAAAGATACAGTATGGGATACCCCCATCTTTAGATGGATTCATTTTGGGAGGATGTCATTTTTAATAATTATATCTAAGAAATTAGCCCACTGAAACTGGTTTTGTTACATAAGTTACAATAATATTATAGAAAAATTTAAATTAAAACAATTGATTACAATTTTTAAAATATATATTTGTGGAGGGAAAAATTTGAGAGATAGAATTATTAAAAAATGGGTGGTATTAGGAATAATACTATTATTTGTTGGAGTAAGCGTCATACCATCAACTGGAATAGTGGAAAAACCGAGTAAATCAACCATTGGCAGAGCTATTTTGTATGTAGGTGGTGATGGACCAGGGAACTATACTAGTATTCAGGATGCTGTTGATAACGCTAGTGATGGGGATACAGTGTTTGTCTTTGATGATTCTTCTCCGTATTATGAAAATGTTGTAGTGGATAAATCAATAAAGCTGATAGGCGAAAACCGAGATACCACTGTTATTGATGCTGAAGGAAGTGGTGGGGACGTTGTCTATCTTTCTGGTGGTGGGGCAACCGTAAGCGGGTTTACGATTCAAAACTGTCAACTTATTACGGGTGCTGAAGGAATTGATATACAATCAAACTATAACACCGTCATGAATTGCCGTATTTTAAACAACACGGATGGCATTGCCCTTTGGTCAAACGGTAACAAAATCTCTGGTAACATAATCTCGAACAGTGTAGATGCGGCTATATACATTGATGGTGCTAACAGCAATACTATCACAGGTAACACCATTTCAAACAATCAACATAACGGCATTATGTTTTATATGTCCAGTTACAATACCATCTCAGATAACAACATCTCAAATAACGGCTGGTTTGGTATAGTCGCGGGTATGTCCGACTACAACACCGTCTCAGGCAATGATATCATTTCGAACAACTATGATGGCATTAACCTTATTTTTTGCAACAACAACACTATTACAGGTAATACTATTGTGGACAACGACGACGGCATCTTCTTACGAGAATCCTGTGACGACAATCAAATTTTTGAAAACAACATCATCTCGAACAATTGGAGAGGCGTAGACCTTCGTTATTCCAGTTCCAACAACAACGTTATTTACCATAACAACATCATTGACAACACGGTAAACAATGCTTATGATGAAGGAAACAATATCTGGGATGATGGCTATCCCTCTGGTGGGAACTACTGGTCTGATTATACAGGAGAAGACGCTAATGGCGATGGCATAGGAGACACTCCTTATCCTATCCCTGGTGGTGACAGCAAAGATAGATATCCGTTCATGAACGAAAGTGGGTGGCTGAATCCTCCGATTGCAAACTTCACTTATTCGATAGACGAATTAACAGTGACATTTGATGGTTCATCATCTTATGATTCTGATGGAGAAATCATTTCTTACGAATGGGATTTCGATGACGGAACATATGGAAATGGAATGATTGTTAGCCATACCTATTCTGCACCTGAAATATATAATGTGACACTTACAGTAACAGATGATGATGACCTAGAGGACAGCATAACAAAAACTATTGAGGTTGAATGGTCACCAGAGTTTGAAAAAACCTTTATTTTTGGCAGGATTGATAATCTAACTATACCAGGAAATGTTATCACATTTAATGCGGTGAATATACGTGTCATCAAGTTTTCACCATTTCAGATACTTGCTTACAAATCAGGAGAGTTAATAACAATATCAAAGGATTATTTTGGTTTGGTTGGAGCAAGGTTCATATTTGCTTTGTGTGATTCGTATATGGGATGATGGAATTGTAGATTTGAAGGGGGAAAAATGCCAGATTTACTTATTAAATTCCTAGCAACCCTAGGTGTGATTGCCCTATCACTCATATGGTATTTTTACCTCTATCCAGCAATGAAAAAAGAATATGCGAGGAAAGGATGGACATGGAGACGAATATATGATATTGAGGTGGATAATAGGAGATCGTATAGGGAGTTGGTTGGAGTGATTATAGCGACAATTAGGATGAAATAGGGTTTATAAAGAAATTAATGTTACTCATCGTAAAATTTAGGAAAACTTATTAGGATTTTTTATATACAAATTTGTATGGCTATTGAGGCTATATTTAAATTCATTGCAAAACACCCTGCATCTATGTGTGTTGCTGGTGGAATATTACTTTTGTTATTATCTCCAATTTATGAGAATTTAACTAGTGGTGACCCAAGGTTTTGGCAAGGTGGATGGGTACTGGTAGCCATTGGTGTAATATTAAATGTAATATGGTTAATAACTAGAAAAAAAATTCTTTAATAATAACTTGATTGTTAATCTTCTAATTCAGTAAAAAACTTAATCGTCTTAAAGATGGCATCGACTTGTTTCCACTTTTCTTTATTCTCTTGTTCTCTTCGTTTAAGTTCAAGCTTCTCTCTTTCAATTTGCTCGTTTGTTGGTTTCCCCTTCTCTAATCTATTAACTTGTTTCTGTAATATCTTAATTTGTTTGCTTTGATTCTCTGTAATCTTAGTGAGTAATAATTGACTTTTGTAACTTTGTTTCAAATTATATCTTAAACTAAATAAGGCGATTATTAAACTTACAACCATTATAATTAATCCAATAATGGCAATCCAAATATTTATTTCAACCATATGATTCACCATCAATGGAAAATATAGCAGGTAGACTATTGAAATGGCTCGAATAGAACATAAAAACCTCTTTGTTTTAATTGTCGTTTTATTCTTGTTATATACTCTAAAAACTCTTCTTTGGGTTCAATCCAACCAACATATTCATTTAATATCTCGTAATATTTTTCTCTAAAATTACGTGTATCTTCTAAATTCTCATAAACTATTGATATTCCTGTTAGTAACTGACTGATGCTTTCATTAGATACTATTTGATGTTGCCAATTATTTATTACAATATCTAAAATTGTTCTATGTACTCTAAATAATTTTAATTGTTGAGCATCGGTCATATAATCCTTGTAGATTAATGCTTTTCGTATATTTTCTAAATGAAGCCATGTCGTAAATATGTTGATATACTGTAAATGACTAAGATTTATTGGTTTTTTATTAGCTATTGGTGTAAATAAATATTCTTGTATTCCATAGAGATACTCTTTCCTAATTTCTTGAATACTGATTATACATTGTTGTATCTCTGCGTCTTTTATAGTATCCATTCTTTCTTTTGATTGTTCCGATATTTCTTTAGCCTTTTCAGAAATTGTTAGAGATTCTTCTGCTATCTCTCCAGATTTTAATGCAATATGTAAAGAAATAATACCTAATGAAATAGATAAAAGAGCAAGGAGAAAAGGTACAATAACTAAATCAATATTTGTATATTTAGAGATTAAGAAACAAATTAATGAGATAATAGTTATTATGCCAATGATAATGAGAATCCATCCAAATGCACGCCATAATTTCTCTGAATTCATCATACAGGACATAATTTTAGATGATTATTAATTTGTGGTGTCATCTGTAATATATGGATTAATTTATAAGAAATTATGAAATAGCTACTATTGTAATTGTATTATTAAAAGAAGAAATCAAAGCTTGACTCATCACTATGCCGAAGCGACACAAGGTAAGGACGGAGGTTTGGGATATTTCCTTCTGTTAAGATTTTGCTTTTTTTCTTTCTTTTTTTAACTTTCTATACATTATAATTGTACTTACTGTTCCTATTATTCCAACAGCAATGCTAGCTATTGTAACAAGAATATTAATCAAACTTAAATTAAATGAAAATTCTAGCCTATGACTTGGAATAACAAAAATTAGACACATTGCTATAACAAATATAACCAATACAAATAACCCAATCTTTTCGTTCCTATTTAGCCTCTTTCCTTTTATTGACCTTATTGAAGTCAGTAACTTGTGTAGTTTAGTGTAATCAATAAATTTAGTTACAAGAGAATCATCAGATATTTCTTTCAATCCAAATATCCTATTTCCAATTACCTTAATGAATGGAATAATATCTGAATTTGTTAAGTATTTGAATCCGTCCTTAATAAAAGGAAAATATGAGATACTATTATCATTTGCTGATGCAAATATGTATTGTAACGAAAATAACTTTTTAGATTTATAGATTGTTGTTTTTTTATCAATACTTCTGAATCTAAAAAAATTCATATCGTTACATATATAAATACCAATTGACCGTGTTAGTACATTATTTTCGTCTTTGCTTTGTGATGGAAGCTTGAAACTGATGATGTTTTTCTTGATTTCGTATTTTGGAGGTCGGTCGGGTACTGTTAAAAATAATGATGCTAAAAACCCTAGCATTCCACCAGAGAGTAGTCCACCTAAAAAGAATACAATAACTAACCCGGCTCCTATTAGATAATCGTTTAAAGTTATTATATAATTTTCAGGCATTGATAATATAGTTTGATGGAGCACCATAATGTAGGATACCAAATAATTAATAATGAACACAGGAAAATACAAGAACCAACCGCGATTAGCAATCTTAAAATGAAGCGCAATTAATATCGAAAAAAAACCTATCCATAAAGGATAAGCAAGTAAATACCATAGGATTGATAGTCCAGATTTAGAGTCCCATTGAAGAATTGTTATAAACAACAAAATAAAATTAATTAATCCTAACCAATAGAAGAATTTATTATCTACTTCTAATCCTCTAATCTTTTTCATCTGGATTTGGAATTGTTGCAATTCTAATAAAATTTATGATTAAGGTTATTATTTTGGCAGTATTAATAATTACATACCTTCTTTGTCTAATATATTATGTAATTTTTTTAAAAAAGGAACAAATACCAAATATTAGGAATTTAATTCAATGTATGATGAGTAAACCTCAATTGATATATAACGAAGCTGAATTGAAAAAATATTTTGATGGAATAAAAGATAGATTCTTAAAAACCAAAAGATATATTTCAATTTTAGGTTTTTGGTTTACCATCTTAGTATTTTCTGGCGTTGGTATTGTTCCGGCATGGTTTATAAATACGAATATCGATTTCTTGAATTATTCTCCATATCAGCCTTTCTTTTTGTTATTCACTTGGATTATATTTGCCTGTATAGAAATTTATCCGCTTTTCTGGCTCTCAAAAAAAATTGTTAAAACATCACTCAAGCCTTATGATAATTTGTTTTGCATTGCATTTTCTGCTTATCAAAATATAAAATATGAAGATGCAGAACTATTGAAAAAAGCTTCGCAACTATTGAAAGATGTTAAATTCAATACTCTGAAAACGAATATCGACAGTGCATATAAAGTTCCTGGATTAAAAAAGGAATGGATAAAAAGAATCGATAAACTTCTAAGTATCAATAAAGAATATGTTATACCTCGATTAGATGATGGTATTGAAATAGAAGAGATTAAACCATTAGTTGGAAATTTCGCTCAATTTCTTTATTCACAAAACAATGAAAATATAAAACTTCAAGTTGAAGTTGTAAAAGATTCAGTAATCCGTGCAGTTTGTTTAGAGAAATATGAAAAAAAGAAACTTGATATTAAAAGTCAAACCTATTTCTCTCAAAATCCAATAATTAGTATGTTATCGTTTACTTTTAGTATAGCTGTCCTTTTAGTTGTAACAGGTTATATATTACTTAAAATTAATATTATAATTCCGGGTACTGAACCCGTTTCGTATTATACTATTGGTTCAATTTCAATATCAATTTTGGGTGGTATTGGTCTGGCGAATCTATGTAAAAAATAAAGCAGAAGTAACGCAATAAACTGCATTCTATGCCAGACAAGAGCGTTTTTATAGGATTAGATATTGTGATTTTATTCTTCTACCTCTAACTCTGCGCTTGGTGCGTTGCGTCTAACTGAATCTATACTGTTGAGGCATCCATCTTTCGTCTCATATCCTTCGCTTTGTGCAATTATCTCATTATTATCTGCTTTTAAATGGAAATACCATTGTCCATCCTTTTCTGATTTCCAACATTTAAATTTTCCCATTTTCAAAAACCTCCTTTTTAGGTTAAATATGTAATATATTATCGACTTATAAATGAATCCCATAAAGTCTTTATACAGTATTTAGAAAAATTGGAATTTATACCATAAATATTATGATTCTTTTAAATCAAAAGATTTTTTCGTTCTTGATTGTAATATTAGAATTCCACCTCTCGAACTTTAGTTCTCATGAAATGCTGGATGATATTTTCTCACTTGTTGTTGAATTTCTTCCCTCCCAATTTTTTGAGAAAATTTATATTGAAATTATTTCTTTTATTTATTATAACTTGCCCACGAAAACTCGCTCATGTGTAACTTTTTCCCGTCCATGGATAACCCCTAAAAATTCGGTTAATGCGATTAACCGAACTGATTATATCAATGGTTTCTTTTTGTGCAAAAATTACCTCAAGAAACACTTAAAAAATGCCGCCAGGTAGCCTAATTGAACATGGATAAAAATATATTGATAATTGGAATAGTAATTCTGTTCCAATCATCGTTAATGATTTTAGACTAAGACTAGCGTCATGAGGCTGTATTTAAAGTTTATAAGGAGAAATGGTGTCTATAATCAGTATTTATGATTAGATGATGGAACAATGCCTAGCAGGTTTTTCAGTTATTGATAGCTTTTTCGATTATTTCTATTTCCTTTTCGTTTAGACTATATAACCTACATATAAGCGAATCTAATTTTTGATCTGTATAGTTTATTTGACGTTGTAATATTTTCTTTTGTGTAGATAAGTTGATTTTTTTCATTTCTTTTTGTAAGATAATCATTTTTTTAACTTGTTGTTTTCTCTTTGTCACAAATTCTAAAAAGTTGCTAAAAGAATAATCTATCTCTTTCCACCAAGCGGAACCCACCGGATGAGCTTCAAAAATAATTACTCATTAGATAGCCTCCAAAAACCGAAATGGATTAATTCCTAAAAATTCTATTTTTTGATAAAATCTAACACATATAAAATTTCTCAAGTATTTTTAATTAATTGATCTTTATTAATAGATGTAAAACTTAAGATACTCGTTCTTTCAATGTATTTAATTCATCACCTTTGATATTAAAATTATTAGCAATATCGATCATTTCTCTTAAGATTACTTTGATTTCATCTGATAAATTCTTCTGTAATGTAACATTAATTAAATCAATAAAATCATCGACATATAATCCAAGTTTGTCTTGATTCTTTTTATAAGCCCAATCTTTAATTTCAATAGTAGCTTCTAAATCAAGTTTGCATCTTTTTAAAATTTCAATATTAACATCTTTCGTTCCATATTTTATTTTATTAATGTAGGCTTGCATCATTGCTTGTTTTTCAACAAAATTTAGATTTGTTAATGCAGTCATTTGTCTACTAGATTGAATTGCTAGATTATATGAAAAAGCAGCGATTGAAATTGATAGAATTGCCAATCCTATTGATGGGTTTATTAAGAACAAAATAACAATTCCAAATATCATTAGGAGGGTACCTGCAACAATATAATATATTTCAGAAATCGATCTTCTCATAATTATCTTTCTCCTTTGAGACCCTGTTTTTCTATTATTTGATTTTTTTCTACAATTAATATTAAAATATATTTGAACAACCATTGCCGACAAGGTAAATAGTCCTAACGCAAGTATACCATAAGTTAACGCACGATGTTCATAACTCATTCTTGTTTGCAAGGCAGTGCTTTCTGTATGAATCCTGATTTTCTCACCAGATGTAGATCGAAAATCCGGATCGTTTGCAGAGGGAGGATGATAAAAACTAATTTCATACCAAAGCCAATATTCCTTTGATTCATCTACATGGATATCTAAAGCTTTAGACCATTCATATGAGCGTTTTAACTTTATATTAAAATTTACTTCATATAAAGTCCGTTCAACATCTCCAAAACCCAACATTATATATATTGTAATATTCATTGGATATTGAAGCTCATTTTCAGGTTCAATAATAATAATTGTATTTATTGGTTCTAATTCTGAGAATAAATAGTCGTTTGTTGATGCAATAATATTGATATAAACATCGGTGTCATTTATTAGTGCTATTGGAAAATCACGTGTTCTTTCTTTGTCAATCAAGGTAATTGCCCCTGTATATGAAAAATAAACACCAATTACTAAGCAAACTAAGATTACGGTTAAGACAATTATATGTTTTTTATTCATACATCTTTATCTTCTTTCTAATATCTCATTTATTTTTATCCATTCATCGACAATATCCAACCCTTTATCCCAATATTTCTGGAAAGGAATTGGTTGATTAATCCCTGTTATAGAAGCATATTGTCCCCTCTTTATAACATCTGGAGAGGGCAATAGAAACTTACGTTCTTCGGTAATTAAATATCTATCGTGAATATCTGTTAAAACCTTTTTTTCACAAATTTTTAATGAGAAGCCAATATTTCTATTGTCAAGCTCATCTCTAATTTTTTTTGAGGCGTTCCTTAGATTTTCTGTAGCTTTTTCAATTGAAGTGATTATTTTGACGTTTGTAACATTTGCATTTTCTTTTAGACCTTCATTTAATAATCTCAGACCGCCCTCATTGAAATACTTGTCAATAAGATATATGTTATCTCGACAAGACTTAATAGTTTCAGTATAATGGAGCTCATTAGCAAAAGGTGTTTCTGGAGAAATAAGCCGATCATAAACATTATATTTACTTTCTAAAATGGTATTAATGCGATCTAATATCGTATAATCTGATGATGTTTTCTCGATGTCCATCAACATAATAGTTGCCATTAGAGGTATCATAATAATTAACATCGGTACCAAAACAATAGTCATTGAAATCGTACTGAAATCTTCATTTGATATCCATCCTGTGAAACCTGCAATAGCCATAAAAACAAAAACAAAAATCATTACAATAAAAAAGACAATAAATTCGTATTTCAAAAGTCTAGGTAATACTGATCTGAGATTCTTATTAAATTTTTTTGAAAGATATGTGATCAACGATTTCTCTTCTTTCTCCTTAATTTTTATTTCATAACTTTTTCTTAAAGTTTCAAGTTCCTCCCTTGAGAGTTTTACCAATTGAATATAGCTTGATATAATTTAACCTCCAGATTCCATTTATAGGATTATTATAAAAACGAAAACCCATATAAAACATAATCGTTACAATATTCGAAACTGTCTCCATATTTCTTTTTTAATTCTTTCTCGCTCTTCATATGGCAATCTAAGATACCATTCATAATTCTTTTTAAGCCATTCCATATTCTCTGGAGTACCTTTCTCACCAAAATGTTCTCTCCATCTTTGTTTATGAATAACGGCATGACATAAATCACAGAGTGTCACCATATTTTCAGGTTTATTCTCTCCTCCTTTATTCTTATAACGAATATGATGGACTTGTGCTTCAGAAATCACTCCAGAATCAAATATTTTACCATCTCGATCTCCACATATCTGGCATTGATAGTTTTCTCTTTGTTTTACTTTTTTCTTAGTGCTCATAATTATTGAAAATGTGTATTCTCTTTATTTTTATATTTCCTTTCTTTTTTAAATCGGTATTTTTCATCATATTATATTAATTAGATTATTTAGCAAGCAAAAATAGAATAATTTGTACAGCAATCAAAAATAGATTTATCCCAGTAATAATTAAAATAAATTTAGTTAACTTATTCATTGATTTAGTATGTTCTAATATTTTATTATTTAATTTTGTTGATTTTTCATCGAATTTTGTCATTAAATCCAATAATTTAACACTTGATTTAATTATACCAACTTTAGCTGGGTCACATTCTGGAGTTAAAAACGAAATGAAACCATCTAGCAAACCACTTAAACCAACTCGTTTCTTTTTTTCACACATTACTCTCAAATTACCCAATTTTTCACAATCATAATATCCGTTACAACGTGTGATTTCATAGATTTCATAATTGTCTGATGAATCCAATTTATTTTTAAAATCAGTAGCACATTTTTTACTGCAAAAATCATGTGATTCTAACAATACTTTAACCTTATCTCTTTTCTCATATTTTCTAAATGACGCAAAATTATATTCATACATTTTCTTGCCACAATTTTCACATTTCATTTTTTTCCTCCACAAGAATCTTATAATATTGGTCTACTTCTTTACTTCCCTTTATGCAATATTCTCTCAATTTTTAAAATAATTATCATTCAATCTTATATTAAAATCATATACACTAGTTGGAAGATCATATGCTACTGCATCTATTGCTTGTCCCCAATCACCATATGGAGCAAAATCAGCACTCCCAACTGTGAAAAAACCAAAGATATCATCTTCTTTTCGATAAGCAAATACACCAACCGCATCATATTTTCCAGTGTTGAATAATTCTACACAGCATTGTTTTAGATTATACACTACTTCGTCTCTAGATAATCCTTTGGGGAGAATAATCCTTGCAAGTTCTCTTCTTACTGTTGAAAAATTCAAAGACTCTTGATGCACAATTTTATAAGAAGGTTTAAATTCACCTTTCTCCAATTCATATTTATCTAAAGATTTCCTCTCTTTCTTTTGAACAACTAGTTGATATGCCTTATCAAGACTTCCCTTACTTTGGTGGGATATTAGATCATACATTTTTTCAAATTCAGTTTTTCTCTTAATCCCCTGGTTTTTTTCAAAATCTAACAATTTTTTAATTGCAATATATGCAATATCTTGATCTGATGTTTTTGAATAATCGATATAAATTATATTCCCCGGTAAACCGATTATCTCTGTATCATCTAATTTAATTGGTATATATCTGTTTTCAGAATCTCGCTTTAGGATTACATCCCATTCAAATCTTGTCCAATTTTTATCACGATAATGTTTTGATATATAAACTAGAACTTGCTTGGATTTAGTAAAAATTTCAGCGAATGTTTCTTCACCATCAGTTCCTACAAGCTTAAATTTTTTAAAAGGGGCAAAAAACACCTTATATCCATATTCATGTAATATTTTTGCAGACTTTGATGCGATTGAGTAATCTTCACCTGCATAAGAAACGGCAAAGTCATATGTGAAATCCATCGCATAACCTCCCAAATTATATTTCATAATATCTTTTACTTTAAATAGTTGTTTTAAAATCGACTATTTAAATCAAAGGTTTAGTCCTAAAACATATCTCACCTTCTCTCATTCAACAGAACTAGTTTCAGTAATTCCATACGGAATTATCTTGGGTGAAAAACTAAGAATTATTTACTATTAGCTTTTATAAAGTGATAAATGTTATAAAAATCTCTGAGGATATACTATGGTAGGCAAAGTTTTTTTAAGTTGTGGTCAAAGACCCCCTCGCGAAGAACGTATTGCTAAGAAGATAAAAAAGTTGCTAAAGGATAAATTTGACTTAGATTGTTATGTTGCTATTAATATTCAGAGTTTAAATGACATAATGAAAATAACGGATGAATTGAAATCTTCGGATTATTTTCTGTTTGTTGATTTTTCAAGAAAAGACGAAAATTTTCCTTGTTCTGTATTCAGTCATCAGGAACTTGCTTTAGCTTACCATCTTGGATTCAAAGAGATGATCGCATTTAAAGAAAAGGATTTAAATTCAGAAGGTTTTATTAGATATGTCCAATCAAATCCGGAGTCATTTAAATCTGAAGCGGAACTACTTGAAAAAATCGAGAGTTATGTTAAACAACGGAACTGGAATAAGAAGTATTCTAGGAATCTAATTGTGGATCGTATTAAAAAATTTGAGATTCCCATTGTTTACACTGATCATACAGGTCGTTATGAGGAATATGTTTGGCATGCTTACATTAGGAATCTTAGACCTGATATCGCAGCAGTTAACTCGGTGTGTATATTAGATTATATAGAATTGCCAGACGGAACTAAAGAAAAATGTTATGACCGCAATTATCTAAAATGGGCAACAACAATAGGTTATCAAAAAACTATACTTCCAGAAGATTTTGGTATAGTTGATATTTTTGCGATTCGTGAGAAACCTCCTGGAATTTATTTGCACAGTCAGTGGGATATAATTATAAGAAATCCCGTAATAAAAAAAGATGGTAAATACAAATTACATTACAAAATATTCTCTGAAGAATTTCCATTATTATTATTTTATGTAGAAGTCGATTATCAACATAAAAAATCTACTCAGGCAAAACTAATTAATTAAAATTAAAAAAAATCTTTTCTTCTCCTTCAACAGGAATAAGAGCATTACACACCAATCCAATGACTACAATGGTATATAACCATAAGAGTATATTTGATGCGATAAATTGGATACAATCAGATAAATATTATTCGTAATAATTCATAGTAAAATTAAATATGAATGTCCAATATACTTAGGTTTATGATTGACTATGATTTTAAATATCAATATAATTCAATAATACCTAGAAAAGGTAGAAAAGAGGTTCTTGATGCAGTTCAAGCAAGTTTTTCTGGATTGGAAATCTGTGTAAAATTGACTACAGAGAGTTATATTAAAAGAAAAGACAAAACTCAAAATATCAAAAAATTCAATACATTTAGAAAAAGAGTTGACTATTTAAAGAAAAAAATTTTGATTACAAAAGAAGTTCATGATCTTATGGTAATACTAGGAAGGATAAGGAATAAATTATTTCACGAAACAATAACTAACAAACAAATATTCAATTTATTCAATGAAATTATTTTAGATAATGATTTTGTAAAAAAAATAGGGAATGATTGTAGAAAATATCAATTGTTAGGAAGTTATTGTTGTATGGTTATATTCGAACTCCAAAAAAGTTTTGCACCTGAAGAGATACTTCATTTAGAAGGAACGAAAGATACAAAATTTGAGCCTTATGACGGATTTATTTAGTAAAATGAATTTCTATTAAGTTAAACAATTTTTTCAATATATCTGGGATTTTTTTATTATTAAGAGGATTTATCACCCCTTTAAAATGATTATTTTTCATCATAATAACAGATGATATCTTATCATTTTCTTTTTTCGAAAATTCACCAAGAAAATGACGTATTACTTGTTTAGTTTCATTATTTATATTGTAGATAACCCCGCCTTTTCCATTTCTTTGACAAAAAATCAATAAATCCATGAATTCGCCAAAATCAACTCCTGGTGGTACATTCATTAAAATAAAATTTATTTTGTCATCGGATAATTTCGAATGGATTTTATCTAGGATAATATCCCATATTCTAGTAATATCATCAATTTCTTCTGCATACTCGCCCATAGGTTCTAATAACTTTTGAGAGGTATGAAGATTCTTTACCTCAATTATTGAATTTAGTTCAGGTATTTCGACATCGGGAAAACTTTTTGATAAACGTATATCGATTTTATTTTTAATCAGATAACAAGCGGTTTTGATTTCTATTAATGTATCTTCAAATTGAGGAGAATTATTTAATTTATCTCTTAAATCTTTATTAATTAAATTATTTTCATTAAGTATATAGAGATTTTCGTTGAATATTTTGAAATATTCACTAAAATCATAACGACTTTTTGAATTTAAGATAAATAATGGGTGATCTTTATTTTTACCATCATTAAACCATTCATTTGGAAATATTTCTAGTATATTGGGAAATCTATCTAAAGACATTTTAACATCTGTTTTTAAATTTTACAATAATGCAATATTATATAAAACTGGCAGTTAGCATAGTAAAAACCTTCTAAGTATTACTATCACATATCAAACTCTAATCAAAAAATGAAATACGATTCTTAATCTATCATCACTGTATCCTGATTATTATCAGGTATGGACCACATACCCAGCTATATATGTTGAGAAAACCTT
>JABAOC010017869.1_pt4 | contig 20275 bp, 21 predicted proteins | sample 7062161 | NCBI WGS metagenome assembly JABAOC01 (sample SAMN14538625, study PRJNA623070) | marine sediment metagenome | biome: marine biome [ENVO:00000428]; feature: marine pelagic biome [ENVO:01000023]; material: deep marine sediment [ENVO:00002113] | place: India: Gulf of Khambhat ... | reverse complement strand
GTAAATCTGCCTGTACCCGTACTCCCCCGGGTCCTCGAAGATGATGCTGCCGGGGTCGAGGAAGGGAGCCATCGGGGCTATGAAGGTGTAGATCCTTCCGTCCCTGCCCATCTTCTCATAGAGGCGTCTGGAGTATTCGACGGAGTCCATAGCAGATCGGCTCGTCTGGCCGGGGAGGCCCACCATGAAGTATACGTCCACCTTGCCGCAGCCGTGCTCGAGGGCCATACCGATGGACCTCTCCATCTCCGCCGCGGTGTAGGGCTTACCCATCGTCCTCCTGACTTCGTCGTCGTGGGACTCTGGTGAAAACTCGATGGTCCAAGAATCCGCGCTCTCAGCCATCTTCTTGATGTACCCCTCGGGGGCGGCGTCGAAGAGTTCGAAGGTGATCGTGTTGTCCAGGGCCTCCCGCCTCATGCCGTCCAGGACGGCCTCGGCCCACTTCGCCCCCGCCTGCCTCAGGTCCCCTATGAGGAAGAGGGGTGCCTTGAAGTACTCGCTTATGATCGTCATCTCCTCGACGAGCCTCTTAGGGGTCTTGAAGGCGATGCCATCGCGGTTCAAGAAGTTCTTGAAGGCGTATCTGGAGCCCCCGCATGTCTTGCAGTTGTAGTTGCATCCCTTGCATGTGAGGAGGGCCGTGAAGGGGTACTCCATGAAGCTCTCGTACGGGAGCGCGCTCTCTAGGTCCCTGTGCCTGACGACGAGCTTCAAGACCTCCCCGTAGTCGACGAAAAGGTCGTCGAGGGCCCCAGGCACGTAGCTCAGAGGGTTGACCCTCTTCCTTCCCCCACGGCTCCTCCAGGTGAGGTTCTCCACCCCCTCGGGCTCAACGCCTCTCTCTATGCAGCCTATGAGGTCGAGGAGGGGCCTCTCGGTAGTGTCTCCCCGGAGGACGTAATCCACCTGGGGGAAATACTCAATTATCTCTTCGTGGTAGTAGGATGCTGAGAGCCCGCCGAGGATGACGGGCTTGTCGGGGTGGTGTTTCTTCACCAACCCCGCGATGTCGAGGCTCCCGGCGGCGTGGACCAGCCAGTGTAGGTCCAGCCCGAAGGCCATAGGCTCCAACCCCTCTATCAGCTTCTCCACGTCGAAGCTTGCGTTCTTCAGCATCTTTACTGCGAGGTTGATGATCCTGGCGTTGTATCCGTGCTGCCCCAGGTAGCCTACCATGCTGACGAAGCCCAGTGGGTACATCTCGAAGACGGGCGCAGAGGGGACGACGTCGCTTATGGGCCCGTACATCGCGGGCTTCTCCCTGAAGTCGTAGACGCTCGGGGGGTGCAGCAGTATGATGTCGGGGTTCGGCATTCTGAGGCTCCTATCCTAGCCCAAATGGGAGTATTTTCGGGTGGATATCGAAGCGGATTACTTGGATAAGAGTCTACCTCTTACTGTATGGTTGAAGCTTACTTCAGGAGTCGTGCTCTTGGGTTCTCGCCAGCAGCTCTCTGGAGGCTTTGAGCCCCAGCTCCAATACATCGTCCGCTGCCTTCCTCTTTTCCGCCATCCCGAGTACCCGGATGGTCATCTCGTAGATGAGATAAAATGGTACAGACATGAGCACCATGGAGAAGGGGGTCGGATCGGGGGTAAAGACGGCCGTAAAAATCAAAAGGCCCACCAGGATCTGCTTCCTGTTGTCCTTCAGGGTCTGCACCTCGAAGAGATCCGCCTTGACGAGGATCCATACGACCACGGGGAAAGTGTAAAAAAGTCCGGAGCCCACCAGCCCGAAGGCGACCATGTTGAAGAAGTCCTTCACGGAGAACAAGGGCATGACCCCCGTCTGATAGACGAACCTGTAGAGGACGGCGAATGTGGTGGGCAGCAGGATGAACCACGCGTAAGTTGCACCTACAAAAAAGAGGACAGTAAAAACCGCGATGAAGGTGTGAATATACCTCCTCTCGTGGGGATACAGGGCGGGGCTGACGAACTTGAAAAGCTCGTATGCGATGTAGGGAAGGGAGACGAGCACTCCGAGGGCTATGGCCACCAGGAAATATGTGTAAAATGTGTCGAGCCAGTTGAAAGCTATGAGCGTCACGCCTTCGGGGAGGAGAAATTCCTGTACGACCCCCATGGCCTTCGATACGAGGGGCCTATAATCGGAAAAGTCTAACCTCAAGGCGCTCCCGATGTCGCTGGGCAGCCCTGCGATGGCAACCGTGGCGATGACGACGACGAATAGGACCCTGCGAAGCCTCTGCGCCAGCTCCTCCAGATGGCCCCATATGGATTGCTCTTCGTCAAGCGACATATGAGCACCCGAAGCCGGAGCCTACGCTGCAGACTCTTTCTTATCTGTGGCCTTTACGAGGTCTTGAGCTATCTCGCTTATGCTTCTCCCCTCTGTCTCGATGCCCATCTTCCTCGCCGCCTCGAGGATCGCCTCCCTTTCCTCGTCCTCCCTGGTCCTCTTCTTGTTGTCCAAATACCTGACAGGCTCCTTGGAAGCCGCGGTGTATTCCTTGACCGCTGTGCCTAGGGAGCGGGCTAGTTCTGGAAGCTTTTTCCCCCCGAACAGCAACAGTATTATGAATAAGACGATTAATAGCTCACCCGATCCTAGTCCTAACATGACTATTCAATACTTGTTTGAAGCCCATTAAAAACCTTCCCGATAGAAGTCCCGATGCCTTCGTTACCAAATCAGGTGCCCTTTTTGCAAGCTCAATATACGGCTCAGTCCGTCTTATATCCGAGCCCATGGAGGGAGCCTTTTCAAATTCCGGCCCTGTGCTTCCTGAACAAGGGGAAGAGTATTCCTGCGCTCATCAGTATGACGCCGAGCCAAATCAAGTTTATCAGGGGGAAGGTCTTCACGTTGACTGCGAACTCGGCGGGGGCCATGGGCATCCCCAACATCGTGTGAACCAGAGAGTAATAGACGGGCTGGGTCTGGTGCATAACTATATACACGTCCTGTTCGAGGCTTCGGAGGACGAGGGGTCTGGAGACTATGCCGTGGAGGCTGTAAAGAAAGATCTTCAGGTTCCCCTTCAAGTTCCCCCCACCCATGACTACCGTAACGGGGATCTCAAGGCCCGTAGCCTCCGGGTTGCAACAAGCGTCGGCGGAGGCAGTGTGAACGTTCCCGAAGGGCTCTATTATCTCGAAATCGCCGAACTCGACGCTTATGTCCCCTATCTCCAGGGTCGAGCCGGGTCTCACCATGAGTTCTCCGTAGTCGCTTACGGCTGTGGAGCCGAGGAGGATGCCGAGGACGATGAACACCACGCCTAGGTGGATGAAGTTCCTGCCGAGGAGCACGCCCGAACTCCTCTTGCCCACGACCGTGTCAAGGGTGCTGTAGACGACTGCCCCGAGAGCGAAAAGGGCGAAGGGCACGCCCAGGTTCGCCGACATGTTCGGGCTGGGGAAACGGAAGAGGGCCGCGACCACCCCCGTGACGAGGAGGACGCCCAAAATGCCGGCGTATTTCTTCATGGTCAAAGTCGAGGAAAGGTGGCAGCCGATGAGGGAAGCCACGAAGACCAGGACGAACGGGTAGCACCACTTGTTGAAGAAACCTGCGTCGATGCCCGCCGAACCCCCACCAACGAGGCCGCTCACGACGGGGAAGAGGAGGCCCCACGAGCAGACCGCCGCAATCGCGATGAGGGAGATGAAACTCAGGGAGATCGCGCTCGAATGCACAGAGGCGGTATCGATGTTGAAGTCGAAGAGGGGAGAGCCGCTCTTCCGTTGGCTGTAGACGAAGTATGCAGCCGTGAAGCCTATGAGCAGTACGAGGACGAACCCCACAGGGGAGGCGCCGAAGGCGTGGACCGAGACGGTGAAGCCGCCCCTCGTTATGGCCGTCGCTAGGATGACTAGGGCGGAGGAGACCATCACCATGAGTTCCCGTGAGGAGGTTCTCCTTCCGGATATCGCCGTGGTCAGGTGGAAGTAGGCGGTGAGGGTTATCCAGGGTATGAGGGAAGCGGTCTCAACGGGGTCCCAGGCCCAGTACCCGCCCCAGCCCAGGACCTCGTAGGCCCAGAGACCGCCCAAGGCTATGCCCAGGGTCAGGAACAGCCAGGAAAGCTGTGAAAACATCCTGACGAGCTTCGAGATCGAGGGGTCCTCTGAGCCGAATGCGTCGAAGGTGAATGCGAAGCTGAAGAAGATAAGCACGTACCCTATGAATACTATGGGTGGGTGTATCAGCATCCATGGCGTCTTCAGCAGTGGGTTGAGGCCCCGGCCGTCCATCTGAGCCTCGGGGAGGAGGTGGAAAGGGCTCTGAAGGAGCACTACGAAGATGAAGAAGATGAACAGGATGTCCAGCACCTCGAAGGTCTTCAGGCTTAACTCCCGGTCGCGCATCCTGAACCTTGTGATGAGGTAGCCAGATGCGAACAGGGAAGAGAGGAAAAGCCAGGAACCCGAGCTGCTCGCCCAGGAGGCGTAGAGCCTGCCCAGGACAGGGAGGCCCGAGGAGCTGTACAAGTAGACCTCCTCGTACCTGAAATTGTTGGCCACGAAGGCCTGGGCGAGGAGCAGGTAGCTCCCGATGACCAGGAGGCTTGCGAGGGGAGCCATGGGGACCCCTATCTTCTGGGCGCTTCCCTTCTTCGAATTCACGAGTTGAACCAGATCCCCGAAGACGAGGAGGGCGGCGCCCAGGAGGAAGAGCTCTGCAACTTCCATTCTATTCTCCTATTATTGAAGGCAGCCTCTTTATAAATTGTCAACCTCTTCGAGTTTCATTTTCTAAATCGTTAAATACGATACTTCGACGTTTACTGGTGGAGAGCATGAAGTTCCGAGACGATGTCTTCCTTGCTATCACCGCGGTGGTGAACATGATGGCCGTCTACTTCGCCATCTTCGTTGCGCCCGCAGAGGTAGAGATGGGCGAACTCGTCCGGATCCTCTATTTTCACATCCCACCCGCCGTGATCTGTTACCTCACCCTTGCCGTCTCCATGGTCACCGGGATGATCTTCCTTAGGGCCAGGGACGTGAGGTACGACGCCCTCTCCGAATCCGCAGCACAGCTGGGATTGGTGTATGGCGTGGTGACCTTGATCGGAGGGGCCGTCTGGGCGAACGCGACTTGGGGGGTATATTGGAACTGGGACCCGAGGGAGACGACCACACTGATCCTCTGGCTTGCCTACCTTGGATACTTCTTCCTCAGGATGTCGGTGGAGAACTACGAGAGGAGGGCATCGGTGGCAGCCGCCTTCAACATCCTGGCCTTCATGACGGTCCCCCTCAGTTACCTCTCCTTCATCCTCTGGCCTTCCCTCCACCCCCGCCTGGGCTCCGAGGGGGGCATAGGGCTCACCGCCACAATGGTCCAAGCCCTCCTTTTGAATTTGCTCGGAGGCCTGTTCCTTTACGTCTGGCTCCTCAGGAAAGCTTATGGGGTCCGCTTGATGAGGGATGAGTTGGAGAAGAAGATGTCGGAGGAGATCCGCCTTGACGACTGAGGTGGCGCAGGTCATCGCCCTCTACTGGGTGTCCCTGTTTGGACTGGCTATCTGGCTGGTCAGGGCTGGGTCTTCCCTCGAAAGAAGGCTCCGTGGCAAAACGAGGTAGGGTCGATGAAGATAAAGGGGAAATACTTCTTCGCTGGGGTCCTCATTATTTTCAGCATCGCCCTGGCCTACGACAGCCTATCGAACTACATAAACCCTTACCTATCCGTCACCCAGGTCGTCAGGAACATTGACGGATACAATGAGAAGAGCATACAGGTGATGGGGGTGGTAGAACGGGGCTCGGTCTTACGGGGGAACGAGGGGCCCGTGAGATTCACGCTTACCGACGGCTACGAGGCCATCGCGGTTCAGTACTCAGGAGCCCTCCCCCAGAACTTCGACGAGGGGAGGGACGTCGTCGTCGTCGGCTCGCTAAAAGGGGGGGANNGCCCCTCGAAATACGAGGGGGAGGAGCCCCCCAGACAGAACAACCACATTTTCCTGACGGCGATGGCTGTGGCCCTGATGGCGTTGGCTTACCTGGCTGTGACTATGCTGTGGAGAAGGAGCTGATCCTTTCAACGGGGGAGAGGTGGGTTATGTGCCGGCGGATGTGGAGCTCATTAATGTTTCGAAGAGCTTCGGCGCCATCAGAGCGCTCGGCGGAGTGTCGCTGGGCATCAATAAGGGCGAGGCAGTAGCATTCCTGGGCCCCAACGGGGCGGGGAAGAGCACCCTGCTCAGGATAGTCGCTGCTCAGACATCGCCTACTTCGGGGACCGCGAGGGTTCTCGGCCTTGACACCTCTTCTAAACCTGAGCAGGTAAAGAGGAACGTGGGCCTTGTGGGCCACGACAGCTTCCTCTACGACGAACTCACCGTAGAGGAGAATTTGCGCCTATACGGCTACTTCTTCGATTCGACCCAAGAGGAAATCGACGGAGTCATAGAGACGACCAACCTCGGCCGATGGCGGCGTATCAAGGCGGGTCACCTTTCCTTCGGGCTCAGGAAACGCTCGGACATAGCCCGGGCTCTGCTCGGTCGCCCAAGGGTCATAGTTCTGGACGAGATGTTCTCGGGCCTCGACACCGAAGCCTCTGACGCCCTCGTGGAGCATTTCACAGACAGTGAGGAGCAGACCGTCTTGGTCTCTTCCCACTCCCTCGATATGGTGAGGAAGCTGTGTGGGCGCGCTGTTTACCTGAGGGGGGGCTCCGTCGAAAAGGACGTTGAACTCTGATGGTTGACTGGACGATTCTCCGGTACGCCCTCAAAATAGCCGAGAAAGACCTTGTAATAGAGCTCCGCAGGGCCCACGAGTTCCTCTCCATACTGGCGTTCGCCCTGACCTCCATCCTCATCAGCAGCTTCACTTGGAGGGATTTACTGGCCCTCAGCCCTGAGGTGATCTCCGCGACCCTCTGGATCGTCGTATACTTCTCAAGCATCCTGGCACTAACGACTAGCTTCTCCCGGGAGGTCGACAGGGGCACCATCGGGGGCCTGAGGAGCCTGCCCTGCCCGGCCTACGTGATACTGATGGGGAAGGTTCTTTACGTCATGGTGATACTGCTCCTCGTCCTCGTCGCCACGATCCTTTCATCTATAATATTCCTAAACATCGGGTTGGGCATCCTGCCCCCCCTCCTCGCGGTCTTCTTCGTCGGCGTCGTGGACCTGGCCGTCATCGGCTCCATCGTATCGGCCCTCGTCATGTACTCTGAGGGCAAGAACCTACTGCTTTCCTTCCTCTTCTTCCCCGTCTCCATCCCCGTGCTGCTTCCGGGGGCGAAAGCGACGGGAAAGATTATCTCTGGGATGGGGGTCCTCAACGTGTTGCCGGAGCTCAGACTCCTCGTGGCCTTCCTGCTCGCAGTTACGGCGGCCTCGACCCTGCTTTTCAGACACGTCTTTCTCGAATGAATCCCGAATGGGTTCACGATTTTTATATCTGATAAAATTGCTTTTTTTTCTAAAATGATCATGTTTAATAAATAGTTTTAATATATTGTAACACAGGATAAATTTATTTACTAAATCCGTCAATATTCTCTTTCGGAGATTTAAAAATGTCAAAAAATAAATACTATCTACTGCTTGCCATAATGTCGTTGCTTCTGGTTTCTGCCTCGCTTTTCGTCAATTTCAGCTTATCATTTGCCGAGGAGGCAAATTACATGGGGGCTGAAGGATGCGGCGGTTGCCACGGTGAGGAATACGAGAGTTGGTTGGAGACCGACCACGCCAACGCTGCTGGAATAGAGGAGATCAACGGTACAGGAACGTATTACTGGGTGGCGGCGGATGCGCACAGGGTATACTCGGAGGAGGACTTCCTGGCCAGTTGTAGGAACTGCCACGTCACCGGATGGGACGAAGAGACCCAGTCCTGGCCGGAGAAGGACACTGACCCGGGAAAGTTCCTGGGGATCCAGTGTGAGTACTGCCACGGACCCGGCTTCGAGAGTATGGACGTCGACTACGCCGCCGAGGTGTGTGCCGACTGCCACAACCAGCCGAAGGACCACGCCTTGAGCGGCCACAGCACCAGCTACGAGACCCTGTTGACATCGGACCATGCAAGGGACTCATGTACTCACTGCATGACTACCCAAGGTTTCCTCGACGAGGAGGTGACTCTGGACACAGAGGGTCTCGTGTCCATCTCATGCGTCGCCTGCCACGATCCCCACTTGTCAATGAACACCTTTCAGTTGAGATACGAGACGTCCAACGATCTCTGCGGCCAGTGTCATGTCGGCTCCCATCATCCACAGTCTGAAGTCTTCGCCGATGGGCCCCACGACAAGGCCGACTCCGAGTGCGTCGACTGCCACGGCCAGGGGACGAGGCTCTGGCACGGTTCCGAGAGTGCGTGGTTCAACCACACCTTCTGGATCTACAACATCAACTACCCCTACAACCAGGCTGAGCCCTTGGTCTGCGGCAATTGCCACGAGCAAGAATGGGCCACCGAGCAGCTCGAGGTCATAGAGACCCTCACCGACAGCATGATAGCCAACGCGACAGAGGTCGTCGAGAAGGCCAAGGCAGCCATTGAGGACGCCAACGCCACGAGCGGAGTGAGCGAGGCTGATATCACCAAGGCCACAGAGCTCGCCGAAGAAGCCGACAGCATCATCCACTACGTCGCAGCAGACGCAAGTGGAGGTCTCCACAACCCCGAGAAGACCTATACGATGCTAAGCTATGCCACCAACCTAGCGAGCGAGGCGGAGGCAACAGCCATCAGCGCGAAGGCGGATGCCCTGGGTGAGGACGTATCCTCTCTGGAGTCCGAGAAGGCGAGCCTCAACGACCAGGTTACGTCCCTTCAGTCGGATGTTTCCAACCTGCAGGACGAGGTAACGGATCTACAGAAGAAGACCGGCGGCGGCACGACAAGCTTGGCTATGGGTGCGATCATAGGTGTTGTCATAGGAGCTGTAGCCGTCTTCTTCATGATGAAACGATAAAATCTCTATTTTTTCTTTTTCATCTTCGAAGGGTCGATCCCGAAATCCAAAAAGATAGATAACATTTTGGGACCTATTACAATTAGCTTCCAATTTTTTGAAATAAGTTATTTTTCGAGAAGACGAATCCCAGTCTGGGCACCTATGCGTAAAATTTTACTCACACACATGGGAAATAGTAAAATTTTACCACAAACTACTGCGAGGATTCGAAATCAGGGATATGTGAGATTGATAGTCATCAGGGAAAACATAAGAAAGCTTTCAGAGAGTGGCGAGGAGGACAAGGCTAGGAAGCTTCGTTCACTTCTGGATGAACACTGAGAAATATGTCACGATTTGAAGATACTCTCGTAAAAAACTCAAGAGTTTTTTACTCTCATCCTAATCACGGAACAGCTATTCTAGGACGCCAGCTTTCACCCTTAAGTCGAAGATACCTGCTAATCAGAAAAGCCTCCTCGTTGATCAAAGTCTCCAGCTCCTGTCTCTTCCCTCTTCTCCAGCGTGATATGTTTCCCATCCTTCGTCGAATCCCAAGTCTTCATTTGGTAGATTATATTGTTTGGTCGCGTCTGCATCTCCTGTTATTATATATCCGTTCTCATCGATGAACCAGGCCTTCCAGTTGTATCCACTATCACATATATGATGTCATCCCAACCGTAGTCTTCAGGTGGGTTTGGTGCCTCAGTGTAGGGATATTCAGGGGGTACCCCATTTACCACTTTGTTTAGCTTATATTTGTGCCCAGAGTTCATGAATGATTCTGCGATGTCTTTTTGAGTCTGCGCACACCTCAGATGTGACATAGCTTGCAGCTACTGTTCCTGGTTCACCTGCTTGTCCCATGGGTCCTTGAGGCCCTTCTTTTCCGGATGAGGTGAAAGCTTTCCCTATTGCGACTATTGCTATCATTATTGCAACAATTGAGATGTAGAATGTGTTTTTTCGCTCACAGAATATTATAGATTTCATTTAGTATAGAATGTAATCGATTGCCGGCATCCGCCTTCATTTTGATAAAAAATCAATGTTACCCTTTCTTTTTTGTAAATTTGCGTGTGTGTGTAAAAGGTGGGTTGTGTTTGGTAAAATTTTACTAGCTGAAAAATATATAATAGCAATGTGCATAGAGGTGTTATAATTGGAGGTTGAGTTTTTCCAAATGGTAAAAAATTTTGGCAGATTTGTGAGTAACTGGAAGTTTAACTCGATCATTTTCACGTGTTGTTTGCTTTTCACTTTGGCATTCTCACAGGCGCGTTACATCGTGGTTGAGGCATCTCCCACGCAGGAGTATCAGGGGCCCGTTTTCTGTGCCAAGTGCCACCCCGAGGAGTTTGAAAACTGGAATCAGACGGCCCACGCTCACGCCTTCGAAGACCTCGTCTTCCAAGAAGTTTGGAAGTCCCAGGGCTCCCCCGATGTGTGTCTGAGGTGCCACACGACCGGGTTCGAGATGGAGACCGGGGAGTTCTCCTTCGACTACGTGGGGTGCGAGACATGCCACGGGCCTGGAGGCCAGATGAACCTCAACACCTCCGCAGCGTTCTGCAGCAGCTGCCACAGCTTCTCCCATTACCCAACTTACCAGGAGTGGTTGAAGAGCGAGCACGGCCACGTTGATGTGGAGTGTGTCAGCTGCCACGACCCCATGAGCCTTGATATCGTAGTCGAATACCCTGCGGGGCTCTGCGGGAGCTGCCACGAATCGGTACTGGAGGAGGCTTTGGCAGGCGAACACGGGGCTAAGGGCCTGACGTGCGTCGACTGCCACATGGTCAAGAGCCTCGCGGACTTCGAGAACGCCCATCCAGGCATGACCGGGCACACGTTTTTACCTGGGGTCCCCGACCCGGACTGCGAGAGCTGCCACGACGTGGTACTCGAGGCCCACGACGTCTGGGGCGCGGAGTCGGACAACTGCATCACCTGCCACGACGCCGTCTACATGACCATGCTCCATCTGTTGAACGGCACAGAGCTGGCCATAAGCGAATCCTCAGTCCTCTGTAAACAGTGCCACAACGAGGTTTACTACGAGTGGGAGATGGGTATCCACGCAGACCCCCACGAGAGGGAAAAGGAGTGCACGGACTGCCACTCCCCCATGAAACCGTACATAATGATGAACGCGACCCTACCCCCGCTGCAGGAGCCCACCCAGAGGGTGATGGTCGCTCGGCCGCCCATCCCCCCCGCGTATTTCTTCTTGGCCGTCGCCATAGTGGGCGGTGTGGGCTTCGTTACACTAAGGAGGAAAGTAGGAGGGCCCTAGCGTGGTCGACAGGAGGGAGTTCTTGAAAGCCCTGGGCCTGGGGGGCCTCGTGGTCATCACGGGCGGCGTATCTCAGGGGAAAATTATCAGTAGGATCCTCGAGGCGGGGGAGCACGGCCTCGTCGCAGGCGAGGGAAGGAGGTTAGGCATGGTGGTGGATGTCGGCGCCTGCATCGGCTGCAGGCGGTGCATGTATGCCTGCAAGGAGGAGAACAACATCCCAGACGCACCCCTTCCTATGAACTGGATCGAGGTATTTGAGATGGACCTGAGAGAGCCCGTCAACAAGGTCCACAGCGTTCCACCGGGCGACTCTAGAACCGATTACAACGAGAGCCCCAAGAGGGGCAAGTGGTACCTGAGCGTCAACTGCCTCCACTGCGACAACCCCCCCTGCGTGAAGGTTTGCCCCGTCGGCGCAACCTTCATGGGAGAGGACGGGATCGTCGAGATGGACTACAACAGGTGCATCGGTTGCAGGCAGTGCATGGCCGCCTGCCCCTACAACGCAAGGAGGTTCAACTGGGCCGAGCCCCAGATCCCACCGGAAAAGGTGAATCCAGAGGTCCCTGTGCGACCCAATGGAGTGGTAGAGAAGTGTACCTTCTGCAAGCACAGGACTAGGAGGGGGCTCCTGCCCAAGTGCGTCGAGGTGTGCCCCGTGGGGGCGAGGCACTTCGGGGACCTAAATAACCCTGACAGCCCTGTTTCCCGCATACTCAGGACGGACATATCCTTCAGCCTCCTCGAGGAGATGAGTACCATGCCAAAACTACACTACATCATGAGCGGGAAGAAGTGGCTCCCCCAGGAGGGTCAATAAATGGAAGAGAATACTCGGAGAATCCTTGCCCCCATGACCCACACGGGCGCAGGGTTCTACGTCTTCGTCGGCGTCATGACAGCCGTCCTTGCTTGGGGGGCCTACGCTTGGTGGAACCAGATCCGATATGGGCTGCAGACCACCGGATTGAACAACACCGTGATATGGGGGCTGTACATCTCCAATTTCGTTTTCCTGATAGGAATAAGCCACGCCGGGATACTCATCTCCGCCACCGTCCGCCTGATGAACCTCGAGAAGTACAAGCCCGTCGCCAGGATGGCAGAGGTGCTCACCGTCGCGGGGTTGGTGATGGCCGTGTTGTCCGTGGTCGTTGACCTGGGTCGACCCGACAGAGTGATCTCGATATTCCAAAACCTCAGGGTGGCCTCGCCCCTGGCGTGGGACTTCCTCTTCATAACCCTGTACTTCGCTTTCAGCGCCTTCTACCTCTTCATATCCCTGAGGGACGATATCGTTCACCTCATGGGGAGATTCTCGAGGAGGGGTATTCTCTATGGGGTCCTATCAAAAATATATGGGGTGATAACCCCCCGGGACAGACAAAAATACGAGAAAATGCTGTGGTGGTTAGCCCTCGCAATCCTTCCCTTCCCCGTTTTCGGCTCCGGCATGGTCGTCCCCTTCATCTTCAGCATGCTTTCGGCGAGACCCGCCTGGAACGTTCCCTTCTTCGGCCCCTACTTCTTGACCGCCGCCATCGTCTCCGGGGTCTCTGCGGTGATAGTAATCGCCGTTGTTGCTAGAAGATTATATCGGTGGGACGAGGTCGTTGGTTCCGATCTGATCATCGGTCTGGGTAATTTCCTGAGGATGGGGATACCGGTCTACGTATACTTCACATTCGTCGAACAGTTCACAGTCCAGTACGTCCGGGAGAACTCCGAGCTTGTCGTTTCGAACTACATCCTCAGAGGGCTTTACGCGCCCATTTTCTGGGGCATGATCGCGTTCTGCTTCATTGCCCCTGAAATAATCCTCTTGATGCCGAGAACGAGGACGGTCTCAGGCGTCTTCTTCGCATCAGCGCTCGTCACAGCAGGGCTCTGGGTGAAGAGGGTGCTCATCGTGGTCCCGGCTCTGATCTATCCCAACCTCCCATACGAGATGGGAGTCTACGTCCCGACCTGGATCGAGTGGTCTGTTTTGGCCGGCGTCTTCACAGTCGGGGTTCTGTTCTATAGCTTTTTCTTGAAGCTGTTTCCCATAATCGAACTCGATATGCGAGAGCACAAGAATATACAAGAAAGAGAACTGTAAGAAAATGATAAATCTTAGGGATCAGCTAAAGAGGGACGTGGGTCCCATCCTGATGGGCGTGGAGATAATGTTTAACTCGGCTACTTTTCTTCATCGCCCTCTCGACGTAGAACACGGGCTCATCGATTCCCTCGCCCAATTCCTGGCTATGATGGGCCATCGTCCTATATGGAACCGAAATCGCGGTCGGGTTGGCGCTGGCTTTGAACGTCTACAAACACTATGAGTCCCTCGGCATCAGGAAGCTGAGCCAATTTCAATGATAGCCATAGGGCTTACAGGGTTTCAACCTTCTCTAAATCTAAGCTTCGTCTCAGAACTTGGCCTATCCCGCCATATGAATAAGCGAAAAAAAATTCCAAGATATTAAAAACTACTTGTTGTAAGCCCTGAGAAACATGAAACATTGAGCCACCTCGAAAAAAGCCCCCGGAAATCCTCATCCTAATCCAGTAGCATAAGGAGCGGCCAAGGGGGATTTGAACCCTCACTCTCATGATGAGCCTTGTTCGATTCGCTGACGGTGAATCATCGCCTGCCCGTAGAGGGCTGCCTCATGAAGCAGAGCATTACACTCACGGGTTCTTGGATGAGGGGGCCTTATGCTTGCCTGGGGAACTTCAACGTTTTGAACCTCCAGAGCCTCCACCACGTCATCTTTGAGGGTCTAATCTTAACCCAGACGATCGACGCAGGCCCCGTCCTCCCTCGATAATCACTCAGCCATTTCTCAAACTCTTTGTACTTATCCTCAAAGGAGTTGTGGAGGCGTGTCTCCCAATCGTCTCTCTTTCCCGCGGTTGTCAAGGACCCGATGATCTCCGCCTTCCCTCTTACGAGGACCCCAAGGTTATTCTGTGGATCCACGGGGTCTCTGATGTCGATCGTTATGGCCACCCTTCGATTGGACCTGATGTTGGTCATCTTCTTGGATTTTGACGACGTGATGAGATAAATCGACGAATCCTCCCATGAATAGACGAAGAAGACAGGAGTCACGTGGGGATGGTTAGAGCTTCCCACCGTGCAGATGTAGGCGAAGTGTCCTTTCATCATGAGGTCCTCGAGTTGTGGTGGCAGTGGATCCGTCCTCGTTATCCCCTTTCACCTCGGCTCGGCCTGAAAACACTCCCTCATGTACACTGTTTTTTCAATGGCCAATCTCAACATCACCCTGTGTAGGAACGGTGTGGTCCTCCATCTCCATGGGATCATTTCTTTGTTCCTCGTGTAGGACTTCGCGTATTTCGGGTACTTGCCGATGAAGAGCCTCCGAATCTTCATGAAGTGCCTGACACGGAGAAGGGCTTCTAGAATGCCGATTTTCCTGGTCGTGCCCTGGATCAAAACGGCCCTGTTGTTGAGGAGGTTCGAGGGGTCCCTGACGTCTATTAGAAAAGCTACTTTGGGGTTTTTTGGAATGTTTTTAACCTTCTTAGCCGACTTAGAGGTTAACAAGTAGATGTGGCGCCCATCGTAGACGTAGGTGACGGGGGTCACGTGGGGTTCCATCTTATCATCAGAGGTCCCGATATAACCGAAGAAACCCTCCTCCAACAACCACACGATTTCGGGTGAGAGTGGATTCTCGCTCATGTGACCAGCATTAATGCCCCTTCCCAAGTCAGCCATTTTTCTCAGCCTCTCGAAGCGAAAAGCCCCTAGTACGGTTCTTCCGGGAGGAGCATTTCCTTTCCTGTCCCGAAATCTTCTATCAAAATTATGATATCAGCCTCGCTTTCTAAGTCGATGATTTTTATGAACCCCCGAATGGTGCTCCGACATATGAGCTATGATCACACCTCGGGTATAAACTGGGAGAAGAGGAATCTACTAGACTCAAGCCGAATTGGTCGGGTTTGAACCCGCTGCCTAAAAGCGATGAACCATCAAGAAGTCTGCCCAATTTTTCATTTTCCAAAGGTTCATACAAGCTATTTATACTTTGCCAATTTAATCAAGAAATTTCATACCTTTTGATAAGATATCGCCTCCTGTTCCTTCTAAATTGAAGTATTTAATCCTAATAAAGCTATGAGATTCCAGCTAATTTATACAACAAACGAACAATTGAATTTAACATGGCGGGCCCGGGGGGATTTGAACCCTCGATCTCCGGCTTAGAAGGCCGGTGCCTTGTCCTGACTTGGCCACGGGCCCCCACAGGAATAAAAGCGCCCGGCTAATAAGAGTTTCAGACCCCGGAAAAACGCTTTAAGCCGAGAGGGGGATATGAGCCTCTGAGTTTCCATGAAAATAGATGAGGTCAGGAAGGTGGCGGTGCTTGGGGGAGGGGTGATGGGCCACGGCATCGCCCAGGTCGCAGCCGTATCGGGCCACGAGGTGGTCGTCAGGGACATAGCCCAGGAGTTCCTAGAAAACGCCAGGCAGGGGATAGTGAGTAGCCTGGGCCGCCTCGTCGAGAGGGGGAGGATGGAAAAGGGGGACGCCGAAGCCGCCCTGGCAAGGATCAACACTACCCTGGACATCGGGGAGGCAGTCAGGGAAGCGGACGTCGTCATCGAGGCCGTCCCTGAGAGGATGGAGCTTAAAAGAAGCGTGTGGAGAGAGGCGTCTAAGAACGCAAGGGGGGACGCAGTCCTGGCAACGAACACCTCCAGCCTCAGCATCACCGAGATGGCTGAGGCCGTCTCGAACCCCAAGAGGTTCGTGGGGATGCACTTCTTCAACCCCCCAGCCCTCATGAAGCTCGTGGAGGTAATACCGGGGGAGGAGACCTCCCAGGAGACTATTTCCTTAGTAGAGAAGTTGGCTTTGAAGATGGGGAAGACTCCTGTCGCAGTGAGGAGGGACTCTCCCGGATTCATCGTGAACAGGGTCCTCATCACCTACCTCAACGAGGCCGCGAAGCTCCTTGAGCGGGGGTACGGGAAGGAGCAGATAGACGCAGCCATGCAGTACGGGGCGAAGATGCCCCTCGGCCCATTCATGCTAGCAGACCTCATAGGAATCGACACAGTCCACCACATCCTGAAGGTCTTCGAGGAGAAGCTGGGACCAGATTACGGGCCCGCCGAACCCATAGAGATGCTCTATAACCAGAGGAAGCTGGGGCGAAAGACAGGCGAGGGCTTCTACGGCTACGAGGAGAGGCCCAGCGTCTCCGAGGAGCGGGGGGAGGGCTTCAACGTGAACCTCCTCCTGGGCCCCTTCAAGGCTGAGGCGGAGAAGCTCGTCGAAGAGGGGGTCGCAGACAGGGGGTCAGTGGACACGGCCATGAAGCTGGGCGCCAACATCCCCAGGGGGCCCTTCGAGATGGCCGCGAGCGAGGGGTGCTGAGCCATAATCGAAGAGAGTGTGCTCGAGTAGGTCAGGGACGGCGCCTGCTGGATAACCCTCAACCGGCCAAGCTGAACACGATAACCTCCTAGATGCTGGACTGGATAGACGAAGCCCTGGAAAGGGCCAAGGAGTGCGGGAGACTCTTCTCCACCTCCGACTTCGGGGAGGGGTCTCTGCTTTTAAAGAGAAGTGTAAGCCGGGGTTCAAGGGAGGGTAGGATCACACAAGCCTGAAGCAGAGCACTGTCCTGTCCTTTTCTCCCATGAACTCGGCCTTCACCTTAGAACCCACCGATATCTCTTCAGGGTCTCCTACGATCATGCCCGAGATGCTTGGCCCCTCCTCCGTCCTGACTATGCCGACAGCGTATGGGGCCTTATCCCTCATCCTGGAGAGGGGGACGTGGACAACGCTGTAGGCCTGGACCCTCCCCTTGCCCCCGAACTCGAACCAATCGAGCTCCCTGCCGCCACACCTGGGGCAGAAGGGTCGGGGCGGCAGGAACAGTTCACCGCATCCCCTGCACCTCGAACCCATCAGCTTCCCCTCCCTGAGGAACCCCTCGAAAGCCCTCACGGTGAACTCTTCCGCCATGCCCTTACCTCCTGTAGACCTGGACGGACACCGTCGCCCCGCCCGCACCAACGTTGTGGGCGAGTCCGACCTCTGCTTCGACCTGACGCTTCCCTGCTTCCCCCCGGAGCTGCTTGAACACCTCATAGACCATGGCGGCCCCCGTTGCCCCTACGGGGTGGCCCTTCGCCTTCAACCCCCCGTCTGTGTTCACGGGCCTGTCTCCTTCCAGGCTGGTCCTCCCCTCCACGGCGGCCTTCCCCCCCTCGCCCCTGGGGAAGAAGCCCAGGTCCTCTGTGGCTATCACCTCCGCGATGGTGAAGCAGTCGTGGACCTCCGCCACGTCTATGTCGTCGGGAGAAACTCCCGCCATCCTGTAGGCCTGTCCGGCAGCCTCCCTGGCAGCCCCAAGCGATGTGATGATCCCCCTGTCGTGTAGGGCCATCGTGTCAGATGCCTGGCCTATCCCTGCCACGTGGACGGGGGCGTCAGTGTACCTGCCCGCCACCTCCTCTGCTGCTAGGATGACGGCGGCCGCACCGTCCGAGACTGGGCAGCAGTCGAAGAGCCTCAGGGGGTGGGCTACGACGGGGTTCAGGGGCGACCTCAGGAACTCCATCTCGTCCCCGAAGGTCACCCCACTCCTCTCTCCGAGGCTCTTCGCCGTCTCCATCACGGTCGACTGGTACTGGGCCTTCGGGTTGAGGGAGCCGTTGAGGTGGTTCTTTATGGAGACCGCTGCGAGTTCCTCCCAGCTGGAACCGTGCTCCGCGAAGTGGGCGGTGGCTAGGGCGGCGTAGAGGCTCGGGAACGTGAACCCCACAGAGACCTCGTAAGGGGCGTCGGCGGCCATAGCCAGGGTGTCGGTGACCCTCTCCGTGTCTAGGTTCCTCATCTTCTCAACCCCGCCCACAATAACCACGTCGTAAAGCCCTGAAGCGACTGCCATGACCCCCACGTTCAACGCGACCCCGGAGCTTGCGCAGGCGTCCTCGACCCGGGTGGCGGGCTTGGGGCATAGGCCGAGCCAGTCAGCCATGAGGGGGGCCGTGTGGGTCTGGCCCTCGAATAGGTCGCTCGAAAAGTTACCCAGGAAGAGGGCCTCCGAGTCGTTCAGCTCGAAGCCCCTATCCACCGAGTCGGCGGTCTCCAGGGCGGCCTCCACGAAAAGCTCCCTGCTCGCCTTTCCCTCGTGGATCTTGTGGTGGAAACGGGTCATCCCAGCCCCGACCACCGCCACGCCTCTTGAGAGCCTCAAGAGCCCTGATGCACCTCATCTCAACTCCGAAGTCGTTGAATTAAAGTTTGTGACGAATCGTAATTCGACAACAGTCGAATAAATGTGGCATGTAGAATGAGATTGTTTCAACTGGTTTTTCAGAAAAAGGTGGACTAATTGCACTATCTGTCTCAGAAAACGTTAAAAACGCAGGATGGGAATCGACTTGAGGTGAAGAGATGAGCATAGCCTTCGTCCTCATAAACACAGACATGGGCAAGGGGGAGGAAGTGACCAAAGCCCTGAATGAGGTAGAAGAGGTCAGGGAAGTATACGGCGTGTACGGCGTCTACGACTTCGTCGTCAGGCTTGAGGCCAAATCGATGCAGGAGCTGAAGGACGCGATAACCACTAAGATAAGGCGCCTGGCCGGTGTGAGATCTACCCTCACCATGATCGTCGTGGAATAGAGACCTCACAATCTGAAGATCATCCCGTCAATTTTCAAATAGCAGCTAAAGCCCTTATCACCCTCGACGTCACAGAGACTCCGAGGGTTTGGGCTTGTAATAGCCCAATTCTTCGAGCTTGTCTAGGACCTTGCGAACGCTCTCATCGACGGTCTCCCTGTCCGTGTCAAGTGTCAGCTCGGGGTTCTCCGGCTCCTCGTAGGGGTCGTCGACGCCCGTGAAGTCCTTTATCTCTCCTGCGAGCGCCCTCCTGTACATCCCCTTTACATCCCTCTCCATGCAGACCTCGATGGGGCACCTGACGTAGACCTCTACGAATTCCCCTATCTCCTCCCTTGTCTTCCTCCTCCTCTCCCTATAGGGGGAGACGAATGTGGCAAGGACGATCACCCCATTCCTCGTGAGGAGCTTGGCCACGAAGGTGACCCTCTTTATGTTCTCGTCCCTGTCCTCCTTGGAGAAGCCCAGGTCGCTCGTGAGGCTCTCCCTGACTATGTCCCCGTCGAGCCTCTCGACCCTGTACCCCCTACTCCTTAGTATCTCAGCCACCCTGTTAGCGACGGTCGTCTTACCGCAGCAGGGCAGCCCCGTGAACCATACCGTGACCCCTCTATCCACCTCGCCCATCCCCAAAGGCATCTCCTAACCGATCATCGATGTTTTAATTATTTTTTACTCAGAACCTCACCAAGTCGTACAAGACGTATAACAACTGCTTGAAGTGCCTCGTCTGTATCCTGCGTGGCCCATCCCTACTCCTGACCGTGACTGGGACGCAGCTCACCCTGGCCCCACGCCTGTGGGCCTCGAGGACGAATGTACCGCAGAGGCAAGAGCCGTGGAGTTCCATCTCCTCGGCCACGCCCCTCCTGATGGCCCTGAAGCCCGTGCTGGCGTCGCCGCAACGCACTTTCAAACCCGTGAGCACCGTGATAGCCCTCTCCGTGAAGTGGGGGAAGGAGGGTCTCTTACCCATGACCAGATCCGCTCGTCCTTCGAGGATCGGCTCTAAGAGTAGGGGGACCTCCTGGGGGTCGTGCTGTCCGTCCGCGTCCAGGGTGACTATGATGTCTCCCCTCGCCTCCCTCAAACCCCTGGCCGTAGCGCCCAAGACCCCCTTGTTCTGCTCCAAAGTGACTACCCTGGCTCCAGCCGCTGCTGCTTCTTCCGAAGTATCGTCGGTGCTCCCGTCGTCTATGACAATGACCTCATCCACGTAGACGAGGGCCTTCTTCACAACACCCCCTACCGTTTCCTCCTCGTTGTAAGCTGGGATCACCGCGGAGACGGTCGGCTTGGCTCCCAACCCGGGCGATCCCTCATGGGTCAAGGATCACACCCGGCCTCTGATAGGCCCTTCCCGTACTCGATGAGCTGCCTGACGCCCCTCCTGACGTCCCAC
>JABAOC010018143.1_pt1 | contig 20297 bp, 16 predicted proteins | sample 7062161 | NCBI WGS metagenome assembly JABAOC01 (sample SAMN14538625, study PRJNA623070) | marine sediment metagenome | biome: marine biome [ENVO:00000428]; feature: marine pelagic biome [ENVO:01000023]; material: deep marine sediment [ENVO:00002113] | place: India: Gulf of Khambhat ... | reverse complement strand
TTCTTCCGCTTCAGCGGGATATTGAGCCCAATCCCGGTGTTCTTCGTCTCAGCACCGGTATCACCACGCAGGTGGGGAAATCCGGATAGTGGAATATGGTCTGGCGTGCCTTGGCAAACTCCACCGCTTCGAATGGATCAACACCGGTGTTGGGATTGCGGTCGTACTTGGGGAAATTGCTGCTCGAGATTTCCAGGCGCAGCCGATCGCCTCTGTTTACGCGCAGCGCGGTGGCTCCGCAGTCTATGTCGAACCGGAAGACCTTCCCCGGAACGAACACGGGAAGTGTGTCGGCTGTGGGGTGCGCGTATCTTCCCCTGATGATTCCGTCCTCTATGTTTCGCACGTAACCGTCGGGGCGCACCACCACCAGCTTGGCGGTGAAGTCCGTGTCCCATGCTTCAGTTCCCGCATACAGAATCGTGCGGATGGGTCCGATAATCAGAAAGTTCTTGTCCGTAGGCTCGGATGTATACACAAGCACATCCTTCCTTTGTTCAACCGACGACTGATCTTTGGGACCCAGGTTTTCCGGAAAGAAGTGAGAATTGGCCCCGCCCACGGTGGGAACCGGATCGTTGGGATCGAAGACGAAGAAATCGTACTTGGCCCCAGACGGTTTTTCCAGGGACAGGGTGCCCGAGCCCTCCACACTGTTTGCCCGATCGGTGCAGTCGATGTACCAGGTCTGGTATTCGACATCTTCCGGCGGCCAGGTTTCGAACTCCATCCACTCGTTGTCTCCCATCACGAAGATCCGCACGGGCTTGGCGGACCAGAAGCCGTCGTCGATCGGCCTCAGCGCCAGGGTATGGTCGAACCAACGCCGAGCCTGAGCCAGCACCCATTCCCGGTCCATCTCGGCGGAAGGGCCGAAGTCCTCATCACCCACCTTGGTGACACCGTTCATCACGTCGTTATGAGCCCAGGGCCCTACGACCAGGTGCTGCATGGGTGGATCGGCGGTCTTAGTGGCGATTGAGTCGTAGGTTTGAAGCACGTTGGGATAGATGTAGTCATACCAGCCGGTGATATGCATGATGGGAGCGGCAAAACCAGAGAAATCGTAGCCCGCTTCCCCCAGCTCAAATACCGCTTCGGAACCTCGAAAGAAATCGCTTATCGGGACGGTCCGAAAGATGCCGTCCCAGGCTTCCGGCGGAGGTTTCAGCTGGTACGAGGCATAGCTGTAGAACCAACGTAGATGGGCCATCAGATGAAACGCTCCTCCGTGCATCATGAAAGGCTCCAGGTCCGACCAACCCGACACGTGAAACAGGGACACTACGCCGGGATGTCCCGCACTTGCGATTTCGAACGCGCCATACGCGCTGTACGACGATCCGTAGAGCCCTACCCTCCCGTTGCACCAGGGCTGCGCCAGAATCCATTCCAAAGTCTCCAGTCCGTCTCGTTTCTCGTACACTAAGGGAACGAAGTCGCCTTCCGATCCGTGGGTTCCGCGAACGTTCTGGATGACCGCCACGTAGCCAGCCACCGCCAGATTCTCGCCCAGCCTGACCTTGCCTTTGCTGCCGTACGGCGTTCTGAGCAGAACGACCGGGAATCGATCTCCCTCGCCAGGCAGGTACACATCCGTAACCAGATATATGTTGTCACTGGTCAGAACGTTGACCGTTTGGACTTCAAACAATTTCGGCACATCAGCCAGTACGTTGGCGCACACCATTGACACTAACGGGAGCCAACACAACACCAGCCACACAAGTCGCGGTCTATTTCCTGCTGTCATCGGGGTTACCTCCTTCAAGAGATAAGAAGTGGACTAGAACTGCACACTATTTGTCTTTTTTTGCACAGCGGCCCGCCTGCTCGATCCTTCGACAAGCTCCCTTCAGGTCTGAGCCTCAGGGTCGAAGACAGGATGATTCCATAAATCGAGCCCTTACGAATCTGAAGACCCTCTTTCCACAAACCTCCGTCATCCTACGGTACTGCACAAGTAAGCCGCCAAAAAGGCAGCGTAGTTCCCCACAGCATATCCGATCAACGCCATCAATATGCTGACCGGCACCAGCCGTTCGTCGTGGTAAGCAGCCACCACCGGGGCACTGGCCGCCCCACCGATATTGGCGGCGCTGCTAATGGCGGCAGTGTGAATGTCCATCCGAAAGAGCCGAGCGGCCATCAAAATAAATATACCGTGGATAAATATCCACACGTACGCGCCGGAAACGAAGGGAATTGCCTGTCCCACCAGGCCGGATACCGCGGCTTTGGCCCCCATTCGCGCCACAAAAAGATAGACCAGTGCCATGGCCAATTCGTGACTGCCGGGAATTCTCTTGGCAGGCGAAAAGGACAACATCAATCCAAAAGTTGTTACCAACAGAATTTTATAGGTGCCTTTGGTCAGCACTGGAGGGAGTTCCGGTATATTCTGTGCCAGCAATCCAGCAAACCAGGCCACGCCAAAGCCTATAGCCGCCAGATACAACAGATGCCGCATTTGAAGTTTGCCTTTTTCTACTACCAGCTCTTTTGCGGTGGTCTTAAGTTGAGTCAGCCGTTCGCTCTTCACACCGGTGAATTTATGGAACCAATTGGCCATATTTTTGGATTGCAGGAGTATTGGCAGCCAAACCAGATAAACCACGTTATCGGCAATCACTGCCAGCCCGAAATGCGCTCCGGAAGTTCCCAGTCCTTCTGCAACCGCGGCCATGTTGCCGGTGCCCCCGATCCAGGAGCCTGCCAGGGCGCCAAATCCTTTCCAGGCCTCCGGATCGAGCCATCCTTTCACCAACAAATAACCTATGGGGGCGCCAATGACAACACCCGCCGTCCCGATGAGCATCACAAAGACCCCCCGTCCCATTACCTTCACCGTGGATCGGACATCGACGTCCAGCAGGAGCAATACCAGGAACAAAGGAAGCAAGACGTCTCCCATCCAGGCATACACGGGTGAGTCTGAAGAGATCAATCCCGAATTGGAGAAGCAGGCCGGCAGCACATAGATAAAAATCAATGGTGGGACATAATTGAACAGCTTCCAACCCGTTTTCTTCTGCAGAAAAAACCACAGGGCTGCATTACCGGCCAGAACAAAAAGGATCCCTGTTGAACTGGTAATTAAGGCATTCTGCATATTTGCACTTCACTCCTTTTGTGACGCGTTACTTGTAGGGATCGCATTACCTGCGGGTCCGCAGGATATGCGACCCGGCCACATGTCATTCTGACCCCGCCGTAGGCGGGGGAAGAATCTAAACGCCCGGTTGGAAATCGAGCCAGAGGTGTCAACCGTATGGTTGGCACTAGAGGCGGGGACATTTCGCTTCCCGAACGCCTTCAGGGGGAATGTCGGCTTGCTCGGCATGATAGTCACGTTTTCAGTGCTCCAGAAGTTGTAGTTGTAAGTCAGCAGCCCATAGCTAACGGTCTACTCACCGCCGCGTATTCTAGTTCAACCTCACTCAGTAATTGCTTTATGTGTTCCACGTGAAGTCTATTCTCCACACGTAGTCTCTGCAAAGCATCCTCTCGGGTCATTTGGCCTTCTCTCACCATTTTGGCGTAGAAATCGTCCCTCTCTGTCATTCCCAACGTCCTGGCGTACATGAAATCCTTCATGTGTCCTATCCTGCAGTCAAAGCGCCAGCTGGAGTTGGATTTGCTGGGATAATCCCAGTCGAGCTCAGTCTTTATCCTTGAGATAACTTCCTGTTCTTTCCATTCAATAAAGAAGAATAAATCTATGGCTACGACTCGGTGTCGGAGAAGCCTGGAGCCGAGTGCATAGGGATTTCCGAACAGATAACCCTTCACCAGCCAGGGGATGAGATCGGGTTTGAAATAGGAGAGGTTTTTCGACGTCTCTTTCAGGATCCCGAACAGCTCTTTAATCAACGTTGTCTCTGCCCTTTCATCGGCAGAGGTGCTTAGCAACACCTTCTTGAAAGAAACCTGCTCGAATCGATTTCCCCCGCTGACGACACAATGTATGTCATTTCTCTTTGCTATCTTGAGGATTTCCAACCAGAGATTCTTGCAGGCGACGCACATCATTGGCACTAACGCAGGGGATGGTTTTCGAAACCATGAGGCGACGCTGTTTTTGAAAATCCTTTGGTGGATCTGGTCTTTCAGCTTAAACCCGACGATATCGACGTTCAACTTCCTGACTGCATTCTCGATGTTGGTCTTTGCCTGGGGATCAGTAAAGGGGTTTTCATAATTGACCGCCAGGGTCTTTATGCCGTAGTCTTTGGCTAACTTGAGCAAGGTATAGGTGCTGTCACGACCGCCACTTGTGGTCACGATGCAGTCATATTTACTGTCGGGTCTTCTGTACGATTCCAGAAGCTCTATTAGCTTATTCTCGCCTGCGTATTTGAGCCTTTGATATGAGCGACAATAGTTGCAGAGCCCTTCTTGGTCAAGGCGGATTCCCGGAGTGGATTCGGGCAAAACACATTTGCTGCATCTGAGCATCTTCTCTCACCGGTTGGAACTTCGAGTGCGGCCTGAACGGCACGGAAAATTCGCCGAACCTCGCTTGCTCGATAGCTCAAGTCTCTCTGCGGGCAAAATCACAAGGAGGCTAAGTCACTCTCCGGGCTTCTTCCGCGCGCAGGATGCTGCCTTGCTCTCGGACCATGCCCTCTGCACCTTCTCGATGTGCGCAATGGTACCGTCGGCCAGATTCTCGAACGCCTCCCTCAGCGGCGGAGAATCCGTCTTGGCGACCTGGAAGTATCCCCTCTCGATTAACGCCCTCTCGATGTCCAGAGCCTCAGACAAAGCCTTTATTACAGGCGGCTTCTCCTTCTGGACACCGGCTGCCAGCTGTTCAAGATAACCCTGCGACGTTCTTATGGCCTCCATCTGGAACCTTCTCTCCTCGAAATAGACCGAGCCTTTCTCGATCTGGGGAATGAGGTTGCGCAGCCAGGTAGCGTGCTCGATCTCTTCGGCCGCAAGAGAAGACCAGAAATCCCTCCGATCGGGAAACGCCTCTGAGTAGGCGCCATACAGCCGGGCTATGGCCTCCTCATGTTTTGCCAAAGTCTCTATGACCGCTGCTTTTTTCTCGTCCATGCCCACAGAATACCCCCTGGGTTTATGCGTTACACGCCGCTTTCATCACCTCACAAAAAAGAGCTTTTGTCAACTCGTCTTCTTTGACCTGTGTGATGATCTTGCCTCCACGCGGACGGAGCCTGTGTCCCTTCCTATTTTGTCCGACTTCAGACCTTTATTCCTCTTTCGACAAACAGATGACGCTTGATCTTATTGGTCGTAGTTTTAGGAAATTCTTCTTCTCGGATTTCAAATCGAGTGACCTTTTTATAGCCGGAAAGGTCTTGGTTGCATTTTGTGACTTCATCCTTGTAGATTCTCTGGATATCCTGTTCGCTTAATGTGACACCTTTTGAGATACTGTACTCTTCAAGCAGCTCGTAATTCGGATGGATTATGGCGCAGATCTCCTCTTTCTTGGTCTGGGGATCGATTCTTGGTAGGACCAGAACTTCCTCTATCCACTGGCTCTTTATGAGTTTCTCTTCGATCTCTTCGGGATAGATATTCTTCCCCGTTTGGGTTACAATCGTGCTCTTCTTCCTTCCGGTGATGTACAGGTAACCTGCCTTATCGACGTGACCTAAATCTCCGCTGTGGAGCCAGCTACCTTTCAGGACCTCGTCGGTTGCCGCCCTGTTCTTGTAATAACCCAGCATCACGTTGGGACCGCGCACCACGATTTCACCTATACCGCCTGCATCCGGCTCGGCAATCTTGACCTCCACACCAGGGATGGGTGGGCCTGCGGAGTCATTCTTAGGATTCTTCAACGGATTAACCGAAATCACGGGTGAGGACTCGGTCAAGCCATAACCCTGCAGAATGGGTATGCCGAAGAGCTCTAATCCTTTAGCAACTTTGACTGGAAGCGCCGCTCCGCCAGATATTGCATACACCAGGGTCTCCAAACCCATTTCTCTCCTCACCCTTGCGAAGAGTGGTTTGCGCAGGAACTTCAAGACCGAAGCAATCCCGCTGGTGGTGTTGAACAGGACTCTTGTGGGCATTGGTGACCTGGTTACTTTTCTGCTCACCGCGCGTAGCAGTTTTTCAAATAGAAGTGGAACGGCAATCAGACATGTTACCCTTGCAGATTTCAATGTTCTCTGCAGGTCGTTCGGTTTCAGGCTTGGCGGGTAATGCACTGCTGCGCCGCAGCACAGGGGGTAAAGGAAACCGCAGGTCGCTTCGAAGGTGTGATGCATCGGTATGATCGAAACCATGGTGTCGTTTTCGCCTAACGTTATCACAGGTTGAAACGACCTTATATTGCTGATAATATTGTTATGACTTAACATCACGGCTTTGGACGTTCCGGTCGTGCCCGAGGTGAAGATCAAAACCGCCAAGGAATCAGGGTCGATCTGGCCGGCAGGAATATCTTCTTTTGCGTCCAGGTCTCTGATGCCATTCAGGCGGATGATCCATTCCAGATTCTTCAACTCGGGCTTAACAGCTTCCACTTTGTACATATGGTTCTCTGAGCTCAGGACGCCCCTGGCCTCGCTCTCTCTGAGAACGTGAATGATTTCGCCCTCCGATAACATGGGATCAAGAGGGACACAAATCAAGCCCGCTTTTACGATTGCCAAATAGCCAATGGCCCACTCAGGTGAGTTCTCGCCTATCACGGAAAATCTGTCACCCTTTTTCAATCCGAGCCCCAGCAAATAGTTTTTCAGCTTCACCACCGCGTCTTCTACCTGAGCGAAAGTATATTCGGTCTCCCCTTTCTTCAGGGCTAATTTGCCGGGGAGGTTTCTGGCCGAATTCTCGTAAATCTCACCCAGTAATTTGATTTCTCTCTTCATCGTCTCTACACTCAGTCGATTGGCATTTCCCAATGACAGTGCATCCGGAGAGCTTTGTAGCTCGATAAATCGAGCGACTACGTATTCTGCGCACTTGTCGTTTCTTGCACCATGGCGAGTAGCGCATTGACTAAGTCTTTCTCTTTGGCCTTCGCGACGACCTTGCCTTGGCGGAAAAGAAGGCCATATCCTTTTCCGCCGGCCATTCCCACATCTGCGTCTTTTGCCTCTCCCGGGCCGTTCACCACGCAGCCCATAACAGCTATTTTGATCGGAGTCTCGATCTTTCTTGCTGCCCGCTCCAATTTCTTGGTCGTGGAGATTATATCTATCTCGCATCGCCCGCAGGTGGGGCAGGAGATGATGATCGGCCCGTGCTCCCGCAAATGCAGCGCTTTCAGAATCTCGTACCCAACCACGACCTCCTGAACCGGGTCACCGGTCAGAGAAACACGAATCGTATCGCCGATGCCGGAAGCCAAAAGTATCCCGATTCCCAGGGCTGATCTTATCGAGCCTGGAAGAGGCAGTCCCGCCTCGGTGATGCCCACGTGCAAAGGGTATTTCCTCTTCCTGGACATCAGCTTGTAGGCTTCCACAGTGGTGGGGACGTCAAAGGATTTCAGGGCAATCACGATCTTATCGAAGTTCAAATCCTCCAGGATCTTGATCTGTCTCAAAGCCGCCTCAACTAATGCAGCGGGAGTTGCACCTCTGTGCTTCCGTCTCAGATCGCGCGGAAGCGAACCGGCATTGACTCCGACNNCGACCCGAATCGGAATTTTGCTCTCCTTTGCCGCCTTTACTACCTCCCTAACCTTCCAATCTGTTCCTATGTTTCCGGGATTGATTCGCAGCTTGTCTGCGCCTGCATCTATGGCCTTCAAGGCCAAGCGATAGTCAAAGTGAATGTCCGCCACCAGGGGGATCTTGATTCTTCTCTTGATCTCCGGCAGCACGGAGGCGGCTTCTCTGTCCGGCACTGCCACGCGAATAATCTGGCAGGCGGCTCTTTCGAGCCTTCTTATCTGTCTGACTGTGGCCGGAACATCGCGAGTATCAGTCTTGGTCATCGACTGAACGGAGATGGGCGCACCTCCACCTATGGGGACATCGCCTACCCAGACCTTCTTGGTGCGTTTTCTTTTTGTCATGAGACAAAGATTGCATCTGATCCGTCGATTGTCAACCTTAATCCTGCCGTGAACCTCACCCCCTTTTGTTCCCCCTCTCCGCAAAGTGGAGAGGGGGAAAGGCGCGAGGTAAAGAAAGTGGGATAGCCCTCTGTACGGGGGCATATCCGACGGGCCATTGACTAAGGTTGAAGAGCGATGCTCGAAGGGAGCGATCTTCCGATCACATCACTCACACGGATCGGGTCCGTCCTTGAAGAGATAGTTCAGAAGAAAGACTACGTCTGCGATGTCCAGCAGAGCATCCATATTCACGTCTGTCATCTCAAAGACCAGCGGAGGCTCTCCGCCCTTGAAAAGGTAATTGAGCAGGTACACCGCGTCGGCCAAGTCGACCCACGAGTCCAAGTTGACATCGCCACAGAGAAAATGGACGGCGTATACCGTTTCCTCAAACACGTCCCCCATCATATCCTCGTAGACCGGATACGAGATGGAGGAGCCGGAGACGTAACCGGTCACTTCGATCGTGAAAGTATCCGGCTCGGGCTTAGGGTACAGGCAGATGTACTCCCAGCAGGTGTCGGCGGAAAAGCCCGAATACCGACTGGAGAAGTCTATTTCGGGCTGGGTGGGAGGATAATAGAAATAGCCTGGAGGTACGTTGGTCACAGCGTGAACGTAGGCATTGAACTGGCCGTCGAAAGGATGGGGAGCGACGTAAGTGAAACTGACCTCGATTCGGAGAGTGTCGCCCCCGGCGAAAACATACGGCGGAATAGAATACTCTATTCGCCAGGGAACAGACAAGAGCCCCCAGCGGTTAGAATAAACCCACAGATCGTCCACAAAGAAAGTCTGGTTGAAGTGAACGTCGGGACCGGAGTAAGGCGGGTAGTACCACGGATCGTGCACCAAAAAGTCGTTGAGGTTGTCGTCATATCCTTTGACCACCCGACAGTGGCCCACCGAATGACTGGAACTGAACCAGGTCGCGACTACGATAGGGTAATCGTTGGATATAAGCTCCTTCAGATCCTGGTAGCGATCAGGATAGTGTTCCGCATCAGACCACTCCACTTCACAGCTGGAATAACCATAGTCTCTTTCGTTGTATCCCTGAAGTGAGGGATTCTGAATGGCGGTGCTGATGTAGCTGAAGTGAGAGGCTCTTCTGACATCGTCTATATAGGTTCCCACGCCGGGCATGTCGTTTGCCACATCGCCGATATCGGTCTGACTGATATCGGGGCCCCAGTAGTCGAAGACCATCTCCAGAGCAGCCTCGCAGCAGTACCATGAGGTCTCTTGATAGTAGAAGGGCACATCCTCGATGTTGTAGGCATCCGGATACGCCGGAACCCTGTCTGGAGCCGTCCGAGTCGGGTTTTCGGGGCGATCCTCAGGAGAGAGAAGGGGCCCGTTGTCGGTGGTTAAATCAGAGAAATCCGGATCGAGGCTGCTATACACCTCCGAGGCGTCTTCGATGCTGACAAATACGTCCCCCAGGTTGGCATCGTCGGTCTGACAGAGCCAGTACGTCTTTTTACTGGGCATCTCAACGACTTTGGGTTCCGAGATGGCCAGATTCCCGGCGATTTCCTGGCAGACCTGCAGCGCTTGTTCCTGCCTTATCTTCGGAAAGGCCTCCAACCGTGCCCGCCTGAACCACTGCCAGTCTTTCTTCTCTGCGCTGATTCCGACGAGGCAGGTTATCTCGCCCCCTGGATCGGCGGCCGGCACCACATAATAAGACGGCTTAAGATCCGGGTAGCTGTGCACGAGTATCGGATTCACGAGTTTCGTCCCTCTGAGTTCAGGAAGATTTTGGGCTTTCTCGGGCTGGGCAGAGACGTAGGATACGATTCTATCCACCAGCCCCTGAGCGACCTCTTGTGCCTGCATCGGCGTGACGTAATCGCCAGCCTGGGCGGAGGCAAGCGACACGGCCCCAATTACCAGAGCAAGGGTTGCTGTCTTTAGCATGGGCTACTCCTTGCTGGAGGTTTTCGGATCAGTCCGACTTCCCGGACTATCCCACGCAAATTAAGTATTTGTTGAAGTTAATGAACAGCTCAGTAATAATATAATACCAAAACCGGAATTGTCAACAGGCACTCAGGTGGTTTTCGCCAATAATCTGGCGCTTTCACACCTGGGTCAGCACATGAAGAAATGTCGGACAGTGCCGTCAATGGCTGCGTATCCGACATTACAGAAGCTGTATTTTGCGGCAAGATAGACTGCGCGGGCCAAGCGGTGGTCAGAGATCCACCACCTCCTCACCGCTAAAATTGTCCACCTGGGCCAAAAGCTCGGTCAGCCTATCCTTGATGTTCTGGCTGACGCTGTTGATGGTGTGCTCCGCCTCCTCCACGGTCTGGCACTTGACCGAAAGATCTATCTCACTCAGCTTGTGCGTGCCAAGACCATCCGAGGTGAAATCCACATCCGGCATGCCGAACTTCTCTATCTTCTCCGTCTCCTCCTGGTTGAAGTCCACGTTCTCGAAGGAGACGAAGTATTCCCCACCCCTCAAGAGCTTTTTGATCCTTAAGCGCATCGGAACCTCCGTTCAAGTAAGAGATTTAGGTTAACACGTATTTCAGAGTTTCTTGAATGCTCCTCACTCCGATTATCTCGATTTTGAATTCTTGGTTAAGTCCCTTTAGATTTCCGTGCGGAATGACGCATCGAGAAAACCCGAGTTTTTCCGCCTCTTTGATCCTCCTTTCTATTTGGCCCACTGCCCGAACCTCGCCTCCCAGTCCCACCTCGCCGATTACTACCGACTCCCTCTGCGCCGGCACTTCCTTGAGGCTAGAGGCCAGTGCCACAGCCACCCCCAGATCCATAGCCGGCTCATCGATTTTTACCCCTCCGGCCAGGTTGACGAAGACGTCAAAGGCTGACACGGAAAGCCCCTCCCTCTTCTCAAGTATGGCCAAAAGGAGAGCCAGCCTCTTGTAATCCACGCCGGACGAGACCCTCTGAGGCGTGCCGTAGTTTGAGGGAGAGACCAGAGCCTGCAGCTCGAGCAGAAGCGGCCGGCTTCCCTCCATGCAGCAGACCACCACCGAGCCGGACACGTCGCCGGTTCTCTCCGGCAGAAAGAGCAGCGAGGGGTTTTCGACCTCCATAAGCCCCCGCTCCTCCATCTGAAACACCCCGATCTCGTTGCTGGAGCCAAACCGGTTTTTTACCGCTCTGAGGATTCGGAACAGACAGCTCTTCTCACCCTCGAAATAGAGAACCGTATCCACCATGTGCTCCAGAACCTTGGGGCCAGCGATGGAGCCGTCCTTGGTCACGTGGCCCACAAGAAAAACCGGAGTGTGGCTGTGTTTGGCAAACCCAATAAGTGCTCCGGCACATTCTCTGATCTGGCTGATGCTGCCGGGAGTGCTCTCCAGGTTCTGGGTGTAGGTGGTCTGGATGGAATCGATCACGGTCATATACGGGACGTCCTGCCTCAAAGCATCCAATATCAGGTCCAGGTTGGTCTCGGTAAGTACGTCTATTCTATTTGGGTTTATCTTTAAGCGTTCAGCCCGGAGCTTAATCTGCTTTGGCGACTCCTCGCCGGTAATATACAAAACTTTATCCAATTGGGAAGCGATTTTTTCAGAAATCTGCAGAAGCAGGGTGGACTTGCCTATGCCGGGATCGCCGCCGACCAGGATCACCGATCCTTTCACGATCCCCCCGCCGACCACACGGTCAAACTCCTTCACTCCTGTGGTTATGCGATCTTCGTCCAGCAGATCGACCTCCTTCAGAGGAGTGGAGGAGGCTTTTTCCGACGAGCGGGTTGTCCTGCGTCTGGTGATCCTTTCCTCCACCATGCTGTTCCAGGCACTGCAGTCAGGGCATTTTCCGACCCATCTTACGGATTTGTGGCCGCACGACTGGCAGATATAGATTGTCTTCGTCTTGTTAGGATTGATCATGGCTAAATTCCGTCCACCGTCCACCGACGACCGGCCACCGCTAACTATCTTCCGCCTACCGTCCACCGCTTACTTCAGCTTCCTTCGCAATGCCTGGAGTTCTGCAAACAGTCTTTCGCTGAATTCATAAACGGGAGAGAAGATCTCTTGGCCGATATACTTTCTCCTCATAGCCAGATGCAAGCAGGCAACAACCTCAGCGCAGGATCTGACCGCAATACCGAGAAATCTACTGAACTCCGCATCGGTCTGACTCATCGAGCCCTCCGCAACATTTAGAGAAATGGACGTTGCGGCTCTGATCATCTGAGACCGCAGGTTGTGTCGTTCCTTATCGGGTAGTAAATCCACGACCTCGTATACCTTGTCTACGAACTCCAAAGATAACTGCCAGACTTCAAGATTCTCGAACTTATATCCCACTAATGCGCCTGCCTTGATTTCGCGGCCCGCGGTCGACGGCGGACTGTGGTCGGTGGACGGGTTTAAAGCGCGGGGATTGGGCCTTGCGCGCTTCCCTCGATGAACTGTTTGACCGTCGGGTCGTTCGTATTCTTGACCTCCTGGGGTGTTCCTACGAAGATTATGGTACCCTCATACAGCATGGCGATCCGGTCGGCTATCTTGTACGCAGAGACGATGTCGTGGGTCACCGCTATGGAGGTTATGGAGAGGGTGTTTCGCAGCCTTATGATAAGATCATTTATCACGTCTGCCATGATGGGATCCAGGCCCGTGGTGGGCTCGTCGTAAAGCACGTATTCCGGATCCATGGCTATGGCCCTTGCCAGCCCCACTCTCTTTTTCATACCTCCCGATAGCTCAGCCGGCCTTTTCTCTTCTACTTCGGAGAGCCCAACCATTTTGAGCTTCTCCTGCACCCTCTGCTTCACTTGCTCTTCTGGCAGGTCGGTATGCTCCCTCAAGGCCAGTCCTACGTTCTCGTCCACGGTCATGGAGTCNNGTGACGTCGTCTCCATTCACCAGTATCTTGCCTGAATCGGGCTTCAGAAGTCCCATGATCAGCTTCAAAAGCACGCTTTTTCCGCATCCGCTCCTCCCGATGACGACTATGGTCTCGCCCTTCTTTATGGTCAGGTCGACCCCGCGGAGTACCTTGTTATCGCGGAAGCTCTTGAAAACGTTCTTGATTTCGATCATGTTTGATATGCCTGCAATCGACTATCCGCTGATCGGCGCCGGCTTCTCAGCCGAACAGCCGCTTATCATCCGAAGAGGATGCTTGCCACCACGTAGTCAGCTATCAAAATCAACACGGACGCCAGCACCACTGCCTTGGTGGCCGACCTGCCCACACCTTCCGCACCGCCCCTGGTCCTGAATCCCTGATAACATCCGATGATCGATATGATGCCGCCAAAGACGAACGCCTTGGCAAGCCCAGAGAACAGATCCATGCTCTTGAAGAAGGATTTCAGGCTGTTCAGGAAGACGTGGGGCGGAACGTTGAGGGTGGTGGCGGAGATTCCCAAACCACCGGCCAAAGCCACGGCATCGGCAAAAATGGTGAGGACCGGAAGCATGATCAGGCCGGCGACGAATCTGGGCACCACCAGATATTCCACCGGGTCCAGGGCCAGAGTCTTCAGCGCATCGATCTGCTCGGTTACCTTCATGGTGCCCAGCTCGGCGGCAATTCCTGCTCCCACCCTGCCTGCCACCACCAGGGCGGTGAGAACCGGAGCCAGCTCAATCATGACCGCTTTTCCCACCGCCGTGCCCAGGTATCTCATGGGCACGTAATCCGAGATCTGGTATACCGCCTGAACCGCTGTGACCGCTCCGGTGAAGACCGACACGATGGCCACCAGGGGAAGGGAGTTGACCCCCATCATAAGCATCTGCTCGGCTGTGAGGTGGAACCGGGTGAAGGCTTTGGGCAGGCCCAGGATTATGTCCCTGACCATGATGACCAGACCTCCGACGTCCTCGAAGAACGTCAGGGTCTTCCTGCCCACGCAAGCGAATATATTCTCGGGAGTGTACGAAAAGCGCGTTTCTCTCACCCCTTTCCCGAATTAGATGGGAACCTCTCTGCGGATGAATTCCATGTTCTCGAATCTGGCGAAGTCTTTCAGGAAAGTCAGGCGCAGCTCGCCGGTCGGGCCGTTTCGGTGCTTGCTCACAATTATCTCCGCGACTCCCTGGGCGGGATTTCCGTCTCTGAATTTCTCTATCCCGTAGAACTCCGGGCGGTATACGAACATCACCACGTCCGCATCCTGTTCAATCGCCCCGGACTCTCTCAGGTCAGCCAGCATGGGTCTTTTGTCTCCGCCCCTATCCTCCACCTTCCGGGAAAGCTGGGAAACGGCTATGACCGGGACTTCCAGCTCCTTGGCCAACCCTTTGAGCGAGCGGGAGATCATGGAGATCTCCTGCTGCCTCGATTCCACGCTTCGCGGTCCTTGCATCAGCTGCAGGTAGTCGACTATGATCAAACCCACGTCGTGCTGGGCTTTGAGCCGGCGGGATTTGGCCCGCATCTGCAGAATCCCCAGATTGGGGGTGTCGTCGATGAATATCTGGGATTCCGCCAGCGGCCCCACTGCCATGGCCAGGTTGCTGTACTCGTGGTCGCTGATCTTGCCGGTTCTCATCTTGTGGGTCGAGAATCTGGCCCGGCTGCAGAGCATTCTCTGAGCCACCTGGCTCTTGGCCATTTCCAGGCTGAAGACTCCCACCGGAACCTTGGCCTCGATGGCAACGTGCTCGGCTACCGAGAGACAGAAGGCGGTCTTGCCCATGGAGGGGCGGCTGGCCACGACCACCAGATCCGATTTCTGCAGCCCACCGGTCAAGGTGTCCAGCTCAAAAAAGCCGGTGGGTATGCCGGTAATCATGCCGCCCTTTTTCTGATATTCCTCTATGGCCTCGAAGGTGTGAGGAAGCAGATCACCCAGAGAAACAAAGCCTTCCTTGATTCTTTTCTCTGAAATGCTGAAGATTCCTTGTTCCGCCCGATCCAGAAGGTCGTCCACATCTTGGACGGCGTCGTAACACTGCGAGACTATCCGGGTGCTGGTGTTGATCAATTTCCGCAAGGTGGACTTCTCCAGCACTATGTTGCAGTGGTATTCGATATTGGCCGTGGTGGCGATCTTCTCGGTGAGCTCCAGAAGGTACATCCGCCCGCCCACTTCGTCCAGCTGCCTGCGGCTGGCCAGCTCCTCGGAGACAGTTATGATGTCCACCGGCTGGTTCTGGTCATACAGATGCACCACTGCGTCAAAGATCCTCTGATGATCGTCCCGATAGAAGCAGTCTTTGTCGATTATCTCCAGCGCTCTTCCGATTGCTTCTCTGTCCAGAAGCATGGCTCCCAAAACCGCCTGCTCAACGTCTGTTGCCTGCGGCGGGATTCTCTCCGGTTGTGACGGGCTTCGGCGATTTGCCATGGCTGCTTACCCCGATTCTGTCAACGGATTAAACGGATACGCTCAACGTATCAAACGAATACAACGGATGCGTCCGTCTCGTTGATCTTATTGGCTAATTGAGTGCTCCACGCGAGTTCGCGGACGAGAGCATTACACCTCGAAGGGGGCGGCTGCAATCTCACTTCCGGTTGGCTGTCAGCCGCGAGCTTTCAGCCCGCGCTCTTTCTTAACCTTTCATACTCCTTTCTCAACAGCTTCAGATCTTCCCAGGCAGGTCTCTTGTACTGCTGGTATCTGAGAAGCGCTGCCGGGTGATAGGTAACCAACAGCTTGATCCCGCTGAAGTCGTGAAATCTCCCTCTCAGCTGCCCCAGGGAGCTTTTGGTTTCCAGAAGAGCCTGAGCGGATATCCTGCCCAGAGCCAGGATGATCTTGGGATGAATCAATTTGATCTGCTCAAGAAGATGTACTTTGCAGGTCTCAATCTCTTCCGGCCGGGGATCGCGGTTTTCCGGAGGCCGACACTTCAAGATGTTGGCGATAAAGACATCCTCCCGACTGAATTTGATGGCAGCAAGCATCTTGTCGAGAAGCTGCCCCGCTGCTCCCACGAAGGGTTTGCCCTGCAAGTCCTCCTCTCTTCCCGGCGCTTCCCCGATGAGCATCAACTCGGCTTTCGAACTCCCCGATCCGAACACGAAGTTGGTGCGGGTCTGGCTCAGATGGCACTTGGTGCAATTCCTTATCCGGTCGTAGAAATCGTCCAGGCTCTCCGGGTCGGTTGCACTCTCTTCTTTCGAGGTCGGTCTCTTGGCGTTGGCTTGACTGTAGACCTCATCAAAGCCGAGTTCCACCTGCTGTCTGAGGAAATTCTTTGTCAGTGCGAAGGCCTGCAGCATCCTTTCGTAGCTTTCGTCTGTCGTAGCCATTGCTATTTTTCGACAGGTCAGGAAGAAACGATCGGGCTGGAATGCCCGACCATGCGGCGACTATCCCCTCTCTTGAGCAGGTGGGGCTCCCATCCCCGCAGAATCACATGTTATTCTCTCTTGGTCTTCTTCAGCAAGGCGCTCACCTTATCCAGCACCTTCTCCGCCACCTCTCGTTTGGAAAGCAGGGGTAGCTTTGTGACCTTTCCTCTTTTGTCGATCAAGCTGACCACATTGGTGTCGACTTCGAATCCGGCACCGGGGAGGTTGGGATTGTTTACAACGATCAAGTCCAGGTTCTTCTCCCGCAGTTTCTTCTTCGAATGCTCTATTTCGTCCCTGGTCTCGACGGAGAAGCCCACCAAGATCTTTTTCCCCTTTCGCTTTCCCATCTCTCTTAACACGTCCACGCTAGGCTTCAACTTCAGCGAAAACTCCCCCTGGCTCTTCTTGACCTTTTCCGTGGAGGCTGTGCCGGGAACGAAGTCTGCAACGGCAGCCGCCATGATCAGCGCATCAGCTCTTCGGAAATGTGATTTCACGGCGGAGTGCATCTGTTTTGCGGTCTCCACCTTCACCAAATCGATCTGTGGAGGCGCAGCCAGCGCCGAAGGACCACTGATCAAAGTCACTCTTGCCCCTCTTTTCTGCGCTGCCTCGGCCAGGGCGTATCCCATCTTGCCGCCGGAGCGGTTGGAGATGTATCTCACCGGATCGATAGGCTCCTGGGTTCTGCCTGCAGTCACCAGAACGGACCATCCTTCCAGGTCTTTCTTGCCGGTCAGAAGCTTGACCACCTGGTTTACGATGAATTCCGGCTCGGGCAATCGCCCCTTGCCTGTTCCGCAGGCCAGATCACCGGTCTCAGGCTCGATGAACTGGTACCCCAGTTTTTTCAGATACTTCATGTTGTCCTGAAAGACGGGATTCTCCCACATGTTTACGTTCATGGCCGGAGCGAACATCACCGGAGACTTGGTGGAGATGACCACGGTGCTCAGGATTTCGTCCGCGATGCCGGCTCTTATCTTTCCGACCATGTTGGCGGTGGCCGGAGCTATCAATACCAGATCCGCCCACTGGGCCAGAGTGACGTGTCTGACTCCCACGACCTTCTTTTCCGGGAACATCCCGGTGACCACCTCGTTCTCCGAGAGGGTCTCAAGGGTAAGCGGAGTGATGAACCTCTGAGCGTTCTCGGTCATCACCACGATGATTTGGGCGCCGAGCTTTTTCAACCTGCGGACGATCTCGCAAGCTTTGTATGCGGCAATTCCCCCGGTGATTCCCACTATTATTTTGTTGTCGGTTAACATGGCTTTCCCGGGCAGAAGATCCTCAGGCCCAAGAGGGACTTGAGTTGAATGGTTCCATGGATTTGTCGTGAGTCCCTGTGCCGGGCTCTCACCATCAGTATATAATAGAATCTTATCTAAAAATCAAGCGCTTTTAGGAATGCCGAAAATGCCTGATTCCTGTGAAGACCATGGCAATCTTATGCTCGTTGGCGGCCTTTATTACCTCCGGGTCACCCTTGGAGCCTCCGGGCTGAATGATTGCCTTGACCCCGGCTTCGGCGGCAGCGTCGACTCCGTCCCGCATGGGGAAGAAGGCATCCGAGGCCAAAACCGAACCCTTGGCTTTCTCGCCCGCCTTCATGGCGGCTATTCTGGATGAGTCCACCCGACTCATCTGTCCCGCTCCGATGCCGACCGTCTTTTCACCCTGGGCCAGAAGAATGGCATTGGATTTGACGTGCTTGACCATCTTCCAGGCGAAGAGAAGGGATTTCATCTGTTCCGCCGTCGGAGCGACTTCGGTGACGACCTTCAAATCNNTCAAATCGGCCTCTTTCATCTGATGGTCGTCAGGCGTCTGCAACAGGGCCCCGCCCTTGATGACCTTCACCACGTCTTGGTTGGCTTTGTGGGAGTTCAGCAGATCCGGGCAGGCAAGGAACCTTCGGTTTTTCTTCTTTTTCAAGAGTTCCAGGGCCTCCGGCTCGTAGCCGGGAGCCAGCACGCATTCCACGAAGAAGGTATCGTGAAGCTTCTTTGCGGCTGGCATGTCCACGACCCGGTTGAGCCCGATTACTGAACCGAAGGCAGAGACCGGATCACAAGCTAAGGCATCCTGGTAAGCTTCATCCAGAGAATCTGCGCAGGCGGCGCCGCAGGGATTGGTGTGTTTGAGAAGCACGGCAAACGGCTTCTCCGGGAAATCCTCCACCATGGCTAAAGCGGCGTCCAGGTCGTTGATGTTGTTGTACGATAGCTCCTTCCCGGAGAGAATGTCGCATCGGGCGATGCTGGTTCCCTTGAAAGCGGGATCTCTGTAGAAAGCCGCCTTCTGATGCGGGTTCTCTCCGTACCTTAGACCCTCAGTCTTTTCCCATCCCAGGGTCAGGTACTGGGGATATTCTCCTCCATCTGAAGGCATCAGACCCTTGAAGTAGCTGGCTATCATGCTGTCGTAGTAGGCAGTGTATTGAAAAGCCTCGACCGCCAGTCTGAGGCGAGTCTCCAAGGACAGCGAGCCATCGTTTGCCTCCAGTTCCCGAATGATGTCCCCATATCTGCCGGGATTCACCACCACCGCCACGGATTGATAGTTCTTCGCGGCGGCTCTGAGCATGCTGGGACCGCCGATGTCAATATTCTCGATGGCCTCGTCCTGCGGGACCTGCTTCTGGGTGATTACCTTGCCGAAAGGATAGAGGTTGACCACCACCAGATCGACATATTTTATGTCCTGCTCGGTCACCTCCTTTTTCTGTTGCTCATCGTCTCTTTTAGCCAGAATGCCCCCGAAGACCTTGGGGTGAAGCGTCTTCACCCGTCCTCCCAAGACCTCGGGAAAACCGGTGAATGAGGAGATGGATATCGACTGGATGCCGGCACTCTTCAACTCGGCCTGCGTGCCGCCGGTGGAGATTATTTCTATCCCGAACCGTGAGAGAACCTTAGCCAGCTCAACCAGATTGGTCTTGTCGGATACACTCAAAAGCGCTCGCCGGATTTTTATGAACCCTGATTTTTCGTTTGCCATTTGCCGTCTCCTTTGCTAAGAGACCTCGCACCCTAAAATCCCTGTGTCCACGGGAGGAGAAAGGGGCTAAAGGGGGTAAGGTGATTCTATCCAACCAATCTCTGATATGCCTGTCGGTACCTGCTAAGGGTTCTTAGGATGACTTCATCCGGCAGAGGAGGTGCCGGCGGTTTCTTGTTCCAACGGATCGATTCCAGATAGTCCCTGACGATTTGCTTGTCGAAAGCCTCCTGGGGCCGGCCCCTCTTGTAAATGCTCTTGTCCCAGAATCGGGAGGAGTCGGAGGAGAATATCTCATCGATCAAGATGAGCTTGCCGTTTAGCTTTCCAAACTCAAATTTGGTGTCCGCAAGGATCATTCCTCTTCTTTCCGCATAATCCGCCGCCTTCTTATATATGCGCACGCTCTTGCTTCTGAGCTCCAGCGCCAGGTCCTCCCCCACCATCCTCTTTACCTCGTCGAAAGTCAGACTCTGATCGTGCCCTTCTTCAGCCTTGGTGGTGGGGGTGAATATCGGATAGGGCAGCCTCTGCGACTCGGTGAGATTTGAGGGGAGCTGGACTCCAAAGAGCTCTATGGTATCCGACTTTCCCTGATAGGTTGCCTTGTTCTTGTATTCCTTCCAAAGGGAGCCGGCTATGTATCCTCTAACCACGCATTCGACGTCAATCCGCCTGGCCTTTTTGACCAGCATGGATCTTCCGTCAAGCAGGTTGCGGTACTTCCTGAGACCTTCCGGATATTCATCCACATCCGCGGTTATCAAGTGGTTTTCCGCCACGCCCTTCACCAACCTGAACCAGAAAAGAGACATCTGAGTCAGAAGCTTTCCTTTGCCCGGAATTCCGTTGGGAAGTACCACGTCGAAAGCGGAGATTCTGTCGGTGGCGACGATCAGAAGCTTATCGCCCAGATCGTACACGTCCCTTACCTTCCCTTTTGCAAAAAGCGGATATTCACTTATGTTGGTTTCCA
>JABAOC010032570.1_pt1 | contig 20301 bp, 15 predicted proteins | sample 7062161 | NCBI WGS metagenome assembly JABAOC01 (sample SAMN14538625, study PRJNA623070) | marine sediment metagenome | biome: marine biome [ENVO:00000428]; feature: marine pelagic biome [ENVO:01000023]; material: deep marine sediment [ENVO:00002113] | place: India: Gulf of Khambhat ... | reverse complement strand
GGATTGTCCAGCGACCCGGAAATGAACTGGGCTCTCTCCCACCTGGACAGGTTCACCTTGATTTCTAATAGTGATGCCCATTCTCCGGCCAATCTGGGCAGGGAAGCCAACATGTTTAATTGTAAAATTGACTATAAGGAGATAGTTTCTGCAATCAAGAATAAGGATAATGGTAAATTCCTGGGAACTATAGAGTTCTTTCCCCAGGAAGGGAAATACCACTATGACGGGCACAGGAATTGTAACGTATGTTTTTCTCCCAAGGAGACAAAAAGTCATAATAATATATGTCCCGGTTGTGGTAAGCCTCTGACCATAGGAGTTATGCATCGCGTGTATGAACTTGCCGACAGAGAGGTCGGTTTCCACCCCCAGGGCGCAATTCCTTTTAAGAGTCTGGTTCCTTTGAAGGAAGTAATCGGCGATGCAATGGGAAAAACTTCCAAATCAACGGAAGTGGATAAATTATACCATTACCTGGTGGAAAAATTTGGCAGTGAATTCAAAATTATGTTGGAAGTCTCCTTTGCTGAACTTTATAAAATTCATCCCAAAATTGCCGAAGGTATCGCCCGGGTAAGGGAAAGGAAAGTGACGGTTTCTCCGGGATACGACGGGGTCTACGGAAAAGTAAAGATATTTGAAGAGGAAAAAGGAATGGGGCCGGAGCAGATGAGCCTGTTGTGAATCTTTTAGAAAGGAAGATAGAATGGAAAAGAATCCGGTTTATCAGATCAAGAATTTTGGACAGTCTATCTGGTATGATAACATTGAGAGGTCAATTCTCACCTCGGGAAAGCTGGAAAAGATGGTAGAGGAAGATGGTATATGCGGAGTTACATCCAACCCCACGATATTTGAAAAAGCAATTACCTGGAGTAAGGAGTACGACTCTGAAATCGAAGAGTTGGTTCAAAAAAATAAGACTGCCGAAGAAGTATATGAGAGTTTAACAATAAAGGATGTTACTCTGGCGGCAGATATTCTTCATAAAACATATAAGGAAACAGAAAGAAAAGACGGATACGTGAGTATTGAAGTTCCTCCCAAATATGCGTACGATTTTGACCGGACCGTCGATGAGGCGCAAAAATTGTTTATGAGAATAGGAAGAGAAAACATTATGATAAAAGTCCCGGCGACAAAAGAAGGGGCTGTGGCAATAGAGCGTCTGATATCGAAAGGCATTAATGTAAATGCTACTCTTATTTTCTCGTTATCCCATTACGAAAGCGTCGCCCGGGCATATATTAAGGGACTGGAAGGATTTTCCCGGGAGGGAGGAGATTTAGAGAGAGTGGCTTCGGTGGCCAGTCTATTTGTGAGCAGGATAGATACTCTGGTGGATAAAAAGATTTCTTCACTGATAGAAACGGAGAAAGACCCCGAAAGGAAGAGAGATTTACAGGGGCTTTTAGGAAAAGCAGCAGTCGCCAATTCCAAGAAGGTTTATCAAAAGTTTAAGGATATTTTCTCTGAACAAAAATTCAAAGACCTGGAAAAAAGAGGCGCCAGAGTGCAAAGGCCTCTCTGGGCAAGCACCTCCACCAAGAACCCTGCTTATAGTGACGTGAAGTACGTGGCGGAGTTGATTGGTCCCGATACGATAAATACTATTCCTCAGGTGACGCTCGATGCCTTCAGGGACCACGGAAACCCGGGGCTATCCTTGGAAGGGAACCCGGGTGAGGTTAAAGGAGTTCTTTCCCGGCTAGGGAAAGCGGGGATCGATTTAGACGAGGTCTGCGAGACCCTTCAGAAAAATGGAGTAGATGCATTCGAAAAGTCCTTTCGGAATCTCCTCGCCACTTTAGAATTATGGGGACACAATACTTAATTACTCAAAAAAGGTTTCAAATAAAGGTGAGAGTCAATTTTCAAGAAGAGGGCGAGAAAAATCACTCTGACCCTATTTTTCGGCCCTATTTTTCAATTGGGTGTTTAAGGTGGATATTTTAAAGGATTTAAATAGTACACAGAAAGAGGCGGTTACCCATCGAGGGAGGCCGCTTCTTCTTTTGGGTCCAGCGGGATCGGGCAAGACCGAAGTTTTGAAGAGAAGAATTGAACATCTCTTATATTCGGGAATTGCTCCGCCGGAAAGGATACTTGTGTTTACCGACCAGGAGGAGATAGTGGGGGCTTTGAGGCCGCATCTTGAGCCGGGATATGGAGAGTTCTGGGTCAATAGCTTCACTGCGTTCTGCAAGAGAGTCCTGCGGCAAAATTATAATAGGGTTCCTGGCATCTATCCCAACTTTCAGGTCCTCGATGGATTAGAAGAAAGGCTGGTGTTGAGTAAGATTCTCAAAAGTTTGAAGCTCGGCTATTATGGGAACGTCAAGCATACTTCCGGTTTCCTGGATGAGGTGGTTGACTTCATCGACCTTTTAAAACTTAATCCCCGGGTTATGCTGCCTGATAATGTGAAATTAAGGGATTTGAAAAGAATTTATAAAGGGTACCAGGATTACCTGCATAAAGAGAACCGCTTGGACTTTAGAGACCTGGTGTTGAAAACGATTCAACTTTTTAGAAGTCATGGGGATGTTCTCAAAAATTACAGGGAAAGATTTAGCCATATTTTTCTCGATGATTTTCAGAACGTCGATTTGAATCAGTACGAGCTCTTCTCTCTTTTAGCCGCAGGGAAAGAAGAAGCACTTTTTTCAGGCAATGAACAAGAGAGCGTCTTTCGTTTTCGTGGAGCCCTGCCCCGGGAGGTGAAGGAGAAATTTTTAACTGAGTTTGAACCACACGTAATTTCGCTTTCCCAGTTAGTGACACCTTCCCCGAAGACAACTTTAGTGAAATGTGGCAATGGAAGCGAGGAGGCCCTGTTCATTGCCCGCAAGATTTACGGTTTGACTCGCCAGGGTTGCCATTATCGCGACATTGCTATTCTCTGCCGCGGCGTCTCCCGAGAGATAAAAAATTTGGAAGACGCCTTGAAAATTTACGATATTGACTACACGGTAATGGGAGGCATAGCTTTTTTCAAGCAGCCGGAAATTGTCCAGATTATCTCCATTTTGAAGTGTATCTGGGGGCAGGAAGAAGAGATGAACACCCATTTCTTGAGGGCTCTTTCAGCCCCTGAGTTCAACATTGATCCTGTTGATATTCAGAGGCTGGTGACCTATAGCGAGCGGAAAGGATTGCCTTTCCTGGCGGTTATAAAAATGGTGGTGAAGAGATTACCCCGAGACTTTTCCGAGGTTGGGTCCAGCACAAGTTATCCGGGATGGGGTTTAAAGGACGATACTATCGCCTCGCTTCGGGAATTTCTGGGAACATTGAAAGAGATGGAGAGAGAGGCTAAAAAGGAATCTCTGGAACGGCTTATTTATGGAGTTTTCTTGAGGTTCGGTTATCTTTATGCAGGGACGAGGAATAAGAGACTGGCCCAGAACTTGAGTTATTTTCTGGAAGTGGTGAAGAAGTTCCAGAAGATTGAAAACAATCTATCTTTTTTCGATTTTATGAGTTATCTGGACGAGATGCTTACTTCCTACGGCCGGGAGGAAGCGATTACATTTATTCCCCGGGAGGATAGCGTCCAGATTATGACTGTGCAAAGGGCAAGCGGAAATTTCTTTCCCATAGTCTTCGTAACCGGCCTCGTGGAAGGAAAGTTCCCCCGGGATCTGTCCGAATCCTCCCTTTTAAATCTTCGGGAGAAGAGGAGATTGGGACTGAAACCCCTTCCCGAACTTTCCGAACACCTGAATGAAGAGGAGAGAATCTTCAATCTGGCTATAAGTAGAGCGAAGGAAAAACTGTACTTAACTTATGGGGGAACCTATGAGACGGATCGCGATTCTCATATATCTTCTCTGGTTCTGAAATTTACGGAAGCAGAAAAGGAAGACGAACTCCGGGAGAAATGTAAGGAGAGAGGGATAGAATTTCTCGATAAGCCATCGGTTCTCGGCCCTGAAGAAAAGGATGAAATTTTGACCCGCGAGGACCTGGTTAACTTTTGGCTTACAACGGGAAATAAGGATTTAGAGGGGCTTCTGGAAAAAATCGATAGAGAGAAATATGATGAGATAATGAGAATCAAAGGAGAGTTCAACCAGGAAAGTCTCTGGGATAAAGTAAAGATTTCTCCCGATTATTCGTTTTCTGGCTATAAACTTGAGTCGTACAGCGAATGTCCGGCAAAGTTCTTCTTCTCTTTCCTCCTGAAAATCTGGATCAAGCCAAGACCCGCGCTAATTTTTGGCAGGCTTCTCCACGGTATTCTTGCGTTCTTTCATGAAAAGTACAAAAGTAGAGATGCTCTCCGTTCTTCCCGGGCAAAAATAGATATGCAGAAGGAGATTAGAAAAGTTTTCTCCCGGGAGGGAGGGAGTTTTTCCACCCTGTTTGAGAAGGACGTCTACCAGAGATTGGCCGAAAAGATTCTTCTCAGGTATCTGGAGAAGGAGAGGGAAAGAGAGAGTTTTTCCATTGCGGGGGTGGAGAAAGAATTCACCTGGCAGAAAGACGGGTTCACTTTTTCTGGAAGAATAGATCGCCTGGATAGGCTTGAGGAAAAAGTTGAGGAAGTTATCGATTATAAGAGTGGCAAGGGTTCGTTTATGGAGTTTCGCCTCTGTCGCAAGATGAACGAAGGAGAAAGTTTCCAGTTACCCATCTATTTTTTTGGTGCCAGGGAAGGCCTGAACCGACCCGTAGAAAGGCTTTCCATATACTGGTTGCGTAAACAGTTAGAGAAGCCTGAGGCAAATATCAAAGCAACGGTGGAAGTGGGTAAGCGCTACTCTGCTGCTGGAACGGCATTATCCGCTAAAGATTCTCTTGAGGGAGCGCTAAAGCATCTCAAGGAAAAGGCAAAGGAGATTCTCCAGGGATACTATCCCCAAAAGCCCAGGAACTGCTGGAATTGCGACTTCTATTTCCTTTGCGACAATAAAATAATAAAGTGACAGGTACAATATTTGAGAAAAAAGTACCTGTCCCCTTTTTTGGAGAAAAAAGTATTGTGTCCCCTTATTTAACTTTAGAACAGAAAAGAGCAGTGGATGAGATTGAAGGTACTGTCTGCCTGAAGGCAGGAGCAGGGACAGGGAAGACTTCGGTTCTGGTAAACAGGTACCTGAAAATATTTTCTAATCTCCTGAAGAAAGGTGTATCTCCCGAAGAGGCTGTGGAGAGTATCCTGGCGGTTACATTCACCAATAAGGCTGCGGGGGAGATGCGGGAGAGGTTGGAAAAAGAATTAGAGAATATGTCTCTTCCCAGGGAAGTCCTATCAAAGAAAGCCTACATCAGCACTATCGATTCTTTCTGCACGCGACTTCTTAGAGAGAATGGACTGGAGATAGGGCTGGAGCCGAATTTCAGAGTGATTAACGAGATTGAGGCCAAAATCCTTTTCTGCAAGGTGGGTAAAGCGCTGCTCGAGGAAGGAAGACTGCCCCGGGTTACCATTGACCAGTGGCTGGATGAGTTCCTGAGCCGGGTTTATGAATACGTCCAGGAAATAAGAAATAAGGCGATGTTCCCTGCGGGACTTCTACACGAGATTTCCAAAATAGAAGATGAAGAGAAGAAAAATTTGATACGTCTCATTGCCAAAATTTATGCTTCCTACGAGAAGGAACTTAAGAAGCGCCACTACTTCGATTTTTCCGGGATTCTCCTGGAGACTCTATATATTCTCGAGAGTAATAAGAAGATAAAAGACAGGTATCGGAAACAGTTTAGATATGTTCTGGTAGATGAGTACCAGGACACCACACCTCTTCAGGATAAACTGTTGCGCCAGTTCTCCCATAACTACTTCGTGGTGGGCGATGTTAAACAGTCTATCTATGCTTTTAGAGGAGCGCAGCCGGAGAATATTGAAGATTTCAGCGAGAAATCTGAATCAAACCTTTCTCTGACCAGGAATTTCCGCTCCTTTAATAAGATTCTGAAAGTAGTCAATAAGGCGCTGGGGAGGGAAATTCCCGATTATGAACCTATAAATTCGGAAAAGGAAGCGGAAGGATGTGGCGTGGAGATATTTCTGGCAGAATCCCAGGAAGAGGAAGCGGAATTTATTGCCCAGAGAATTCTCGAGTTACTGAGAGAATACCGTCTAAAAAATCCAATAAGAGAAGAAGAGCGGGAAAGTAGTCTCAAGCTTAATGACATAGCGGTACTGTTAAGAGCAATCAGGACTCCCGTGGGAATATATGAGGAGGCCCTGCAGAGGCACGGGATTCCTTTTGTTACTACGGGCGGGACAGGTTACTATGAAAGACCGGAAATAAGAGATCTGGTAGCATTACTGGGGGCAATCAATAATCCCTTTGATGACATTTCTCTGGTCAGGCTATTGAGGTCACCCATTTTCAGAATCAAGAATTCCAGTCTCTCTTCTCTGGCGAGCATCTTTCCCGAGCAAGAAGTCGAAGACGAGGAAAAGATAGTGAGGAAGCGTTATCCCATCTACGACGGTTTGGGGAAGGTGGACGGTCTTGACATTGAGGAAGAGGATAAGAAGGCGCTCGGGAACTGCAAAGCCTTCCTGGACAGATTCTTTCTGGAAAAGAGTAATTATAGTTTAGGCGAGCTGGTATATAAGGTAATCGGCCAGAGTAACTATTTACATTATGCCCAGAGTTTGCCGCCCACTGAAAGGAGGAGAACCCTGGCAAACATTAAGAAGTTTTTCAGCCTCGTTGAGGAATTTGAGGAGAGAAATATCTTTTCCACGCTGGAAGATTTCATCGCCTATGTAAAAGAAGTCACGCAACAGGGAGTAGTGGAGAGCGAAGCTAAACCCGGCGAAGAGAATGCCGTGCGTATAATGTCTATCCACCAGGCAAAAGGGTTGGAATTTCCCATCGTTTTCTTAGCTAACGTCAAGGATAAGACTTTCCCTTTCGTGGGAGGAGCTACTCCCTTTTACGCTTATGATGAAAAGTCGGTTATATCTACCAGAGAAGAAAGGAAGAAGAAGAGAAAAGGAATCGACATGGAAGAGAAGAGACTTCTCTATGTTAGCCTGACCAGACCGCGAGAGAAATTGATAATTTCCGGCGCCGGGAACGCGCAAGAGAAATTGAGTCCGTTTATGTCTTATTTCCTCGACGAACGGGGAGAAAAGAAAAAAGAGTTCTCTTCCTTGATTGAAAACAGGAGGGAGAAGTTTTTAAAGGAGAAAGAAATCCGGGAGAAAGAAGTCTATCCGCAAGGCAGAAAGGAGAAGGGAATTGAGGAGCTGGGATTAGAAGAGATAAGAGATATCGTATTTTCTTCCTATAAGTCGCTTCCTTCCCACGAGATTTCTCTCCCTTCATTTACAGTTACCCAGCTTGCCACTTTTGACCAGTGCCCTTTAAGATACAAATATCTTTACCTGTTCAATCTCCCTCCCGACCCGGGATGGGAAAGAGGTAAAGAGGAAGAGATGATGGAAGAGTCGACGTTCGGGACAGTAATTCATAAGACTCTGGAGGAATACATTTTGTCAGGAAAAGAAGGAAAAGAGTGGAGAGAATCAAAATTGACGAGTAAGTTCCGTTCCTTGGCGAAGGCTCACGGAATTGCTGACAGGGAGATTCGGGAAATCTATGAGAAAGAAGCTAAACCGATTCTTGTAAAATTTTTGCGTAATTCGGAAAACCGAATTGGCAAAATCGTTAGAGTAGAAGAGCCGTTCCATCTTTTTATTGAAGGTTCAGAAGTCAGGGGAATAATCGACCGGATTGATAGATCTTCCGGTAAGGGATACCATATTATCGATTACAAGACCAATCGCCAGAAGAACGAAGAGCCGTACATTTTGCCAATGCTCGTTTACAAATGGGGAGCGGAGAAGGTTTTGGGATATAGCCCTGTGGAAGAGATGAGCTTATACTGGCTGAGACATAATCGACTGAGCAGCGTAAAGATGGGAAAGGATATAGAGCGCCATTTAGAAAAGAAAATAAGAACGATTATGAAGAAGATTCGGGAAGAAGACTTCACACCGGTTGGTCGGGGCAAAAAGTGTGAATTTTGCGATTATAAACCGGTTTGTGAAAAAAGGAGGTAAAATATGGAATCTGTTTTCTATTCTCCCACAAGGATTATCTTTGGTGAAGGAAGTCTGAAAAGAGTGGGTGAAGAAGCCAAGAAATTCGGCAGTAAGGTTTTGATAGTTACAGGGAAGTCTCCTCGGCAAAAAAGACGGGGAGGCTGGACGAGGTAGTGGATTCGCTTGTTTCCCAGAATCTTAGGGTAGAGGTATTTGACAAGGTAGAACCCGACCCGAGCGTGGAGACGGTAGAGGAAGGAGCAAAAGTTGCCAAGAAATGCGCGGTAGATGTGGTAATTGGCCTTGGCGGAGGAAGCCCGATGGACGCAGCAAAGGCAATCGCCCTGCTTATGACCAACAAGGGCAGTATTACCGATTATTTCGGGACGGATAAAGTAAAAGAACCGGCTATTCCCGTTATCGCTATCCCCACTACGGCGGGAACGGGGAGCGAAGTCACAAAATACGCAGTTGTTACCGACCGAAAGAAAATTTTGAAACAGATAATCGGTAGCTTTCATATTAGCCCTGTGCTCGCTATCCTCGACCCGGTGTTGACCCTGAGTATGCCTGCCTCTCTAACTGCCAATACAGGAGCGGACGCTCTGAGTCACGCCGTTGAAGGATATGTCTCCACGCAGTCAACTCCGGTGGGGGATATCTTGGCCTTGAAATCGATATCATTAATTGCCGAATCTTTACCTGAGGCAATTTCTCAACCAGGGAATCTAAAAATTAGAGAAAAGATGCTTTTTGCTTCTATGCTTGCGGGCCTGGTGATTAATTCCGCCGGTGCGGGGATAATTCATGGAATGGGCTATTTCATTACTTTGCACTATGGCGCTCCCCATGGATTGGCGAACGCGCTACTTATGCCGGAAGTAATGGAGTTTAATCTGGTGGCAAATCCTGGTAAATATAAAAATATTGCTGAGGCAATGGGAAAAAAGGTAGAAGGTCTATCGGAAAACGAGGCTGCGCGCCTCAGCGTGGTAGCGATGAGAGAGTTTTTGCAGAAGATAGGCATACCTAAAAACATGAAAGAGATAGGAGTGAAGGAAGAATCCCTTGCCGGTTTTGCCAAAACCGTGAGCAAAAATGAGCGTCTCCTCACTCTGAATCCCAGGCGCCCCACCCGAGAAGAGATTGAGGAAATATACAGGAATTCGATGTGATTCATTCTTGTTTTCGCCTTTTCAAATTTGGTATAATAGGAAAAAATAAGGAGCAAAAAATAGTTTGTTCATCACTAAGGAATTTCCTTACGTCAAAAAACTCCGGACTCGCTACAGCGCAAATCAAAACTCCTCCCCCCGATCTGTCGGGGGTCGTCGGACAATGATTTGCTTCAAAGAGAATGTGCCGTCCTCGTTTTTTGGCTGAAATTCCCAAAGTTCTTCACAAACTATCTTTTGCTCTCATTAATGGCAGAGACATAGTTCTCGTCTAAACGGAGGGAGATTAATGGAATTGACTATATGGGTCTTACTGGGAGGAGTGGGTATTCTGATTATTCTTGTGCTGTGGATGGCCATGAGTGCGAGGAGAAGAATTGGGGGTCTGGAAGGAAAAGGAGGAAGTGAGCAGGCGCTTATGGTAATGCAGCAGCAGATAGCAAACCTGACGACTCAAGTAACGAGCCAGTTGAACGCTGTTACCAGCCAGGTAAATGAAAGGCTCGGGAATACTACCCAGGTTGTCACTTCCGTAAAGGAGAGCCTGGGGAGAATGGAAGAAGCGAACAGGAGAATCTTCGAGGTGGGTAAAGATATATCCAGCCTCCAGGACCTTCTCCGGGCACCTACTTTTCGTGGTGAAGTCGGCGAGTTTCTCCTGGCAAATCTTTTGGGACAGATTCTGCCACAGGAACATTTCACCCTCAAACATAAATTCAAGAATGGAGAAGTTGTGGATGCGGTTATTCGCCTGGGGAATCGGCTGGTTCCGGTAGATTCCAAATTTCCCCTGGAGAACTTCAAAAAGATGTTAGAAACCAGTGGCGAAGAGGATAAACAAATGAGTCGCAGGGAGTTTGTGAAAGATGTTAAGAAACATATTGACGATATTTCCGATAAATATATTTTACCGGATGAGGATACTTTCGATTTTGCTCTCCTCTATATCCCTGCGGAAAATGTATATTACGAGACGATAATCAAGGACGAGACTATTGGCGAAGAGGAAAGGATATGTTCTTACGCGCTTTCCAAGAGAGTTATTCCCGTCTCGCCGAACAGCTTCTATGCCTATCTGCAGGCTTTAGTTCTGGGATTGAAAGGATTGAGAATCGAGAAGGCTGCGGAAGAGATTTTAGGTAATCTGACGCGCCTGCGGGGAGACTTGATTAAGTTCAAGGAAGATTTTGAGGTATTGGGGAGACACTTATCCAATAGTAGAACCAGATACGAGGAAGCGGGAAAGAAACTGGATAGACTGGGGGAGAAATTATTGACCGTAGGGGAGAAGAGGCCACAAGAAATTCCCGAAGAACCCCAGTAACGCAAGAATTTGTAATCGTGGTTGGTGGCGCCATCGTCTAGTCTGGTTTAGGACGCTGCCCTCTCAAGGCAGAGATCACGGGTTCAAATCCCGTTGGCGCTACCAATAATGCATAAATCCGAGGGTCTTATGTTTAAGGGTGCAATTTTTGATCTGGACGGCGTAGTTGTTAATACGGTGCCCATCCATTTTAAGGCGTGGAAGAAGATGTTTTCTGAATACGGGATAGATTTTACCTTTGATGATTATAAAAGCAAGGTTGATGGTATTCCCAGATATGACGGAGCAAGGGCCATCTTGACGCGCATTAGTGATGAAGAATTAAGGCAAGCCGGTGACAGAAAACAGAGATATTTTCTTGAGTTCGTGGAGAAAGAGGATATTCCCGTATACGCCTCCTGCGTAGACTTAATCAAGGAGCTAAAAAGTCATAATAAGAAAATTGCCATTGCCTCTTCCAGTCGGAACTGCAAAAGAATTTTGCAAAGAGCAGGAATCATTCATCTGGCGGATGCCATAGTGGATGGTAACGACATTACCAGGGCCAAGCCCGACCCCCAGATTTTTCAGTTGGCTGCCGGGAGATTAGGTTGTGCTTACTCAGAATGTGTTGTATTTGAAGACGCCGTCCTGGGCGTGGAGGCTGCAATAAATGGGAAGATGGTCTGTATCGGGATTGACCGCTACGGTAATGCCAAAAGACTGGCAAAGGCAAACCTTGTTGTGGAAGATTTATCCAAAGTGGGCTATAAAACAATCGAGGGATTATTTGAGAAATGAAAAATTATTACTCTAAATACAATACCGAATATCCCTGGCTGATCAAGGAGGAGGGTTGGGTGAAGTTGCTTCAGGGAGTGCGAGAATCTCAACTTGCCCTGGGGAATGGTTTTTTGGGGAGCCGCGCTGTTCTGGAAGAGATACCTTATGAGGCCACGCCAGGAACCTATATTGCGGGAGTATATGATAGAATTGGCTCCCATGTTGCCGAGTTAGTTAACTTACCCAATCCTTTTAATTTCAAAATAGGGGTAGATGGGGAAAGACTGGGTGTTATTACCATGGATGTTGTGGAACACAGAAGAATTTTGAACTTAAGGCATGGCCTTTTGTGCCGGCACACTATTTACCAGGACAGTAAGAAAAAAAAGTACGATTATCAAAGTATAAGATTTGTGTCCATGCACGATAAAAATATCGGCGTTATGCAAATTATTTTTACGCCACTGGATGACGGAGTGGAGGTTTCCATCGAAACGGGAATAGATACTTCCGTGTATAATGTTAGAACGGTAACCGAAGGACGCAAAAGGCATTTCCGGATCAAGGAAGTAGGCCAATTTAAGAATGAAGGATATCTTATAGTGGAGACTTTTGGAAAATTGCATAGGGCAATATTCAGGAGCGGGTTTTATTATGAAACAAGGGGGAAGAAGACGGAAGCAAAAGATAATATATTTGAATTGAAGTTACGAAAAAATCAAACCGTCAAATTCACCAAGATATTCTGTGTGGAGGCCGCTTCTGAAAAAGAAGATTTAGGTAGCACGAAAAGGTCATCGGAAAAGAAATTCCGAAAGGCGTTTAATGCCAGTTTCGATTGCTTATTGAGAAGGCATATTCGCGCCTGGGAAGGTTTGTGGAATGTGGCTGAAGTTTCTATATGGGGTGACCCGGAAGTGGAAAAGAACTTCCGGTTCAACATTTATCATATGTTAGCATGTGGGCCCAAAGACAACGGTGCATCCAGTATAGCGGCAAGAGCATTGACCGGCGAGGGTTACCGCGGACATATTTTTTGGGATACTGAAATCTTTCTTTTCCCATTCTATCTGTATACTTTACCCGATATTGCCAGGAATATGCTAATGTATAGATACAGAAGATTGGAAGCAGCAAGAGCAAGGGCTAAGAAGAATAGGTTTAAAGGGGCGATGTTCCCCTGGGAATCTGCCGATTCAGGAGAAGACGAGACACCCGGGTGGGCCAAAGATTTAGACGGAAAAGTAATCAGAATCCATACGGGTAAGATGGAGCACCATATAACTGCAAACATTGCCTACGCCTTTTATCACTATTATAATGCTACGCAGGATGAGAAATTTTTTCGGGATTACGGTTACGAAATATTGTTTGAAACAGCAAGATTTTGGGCCAGCCGCGTTGAATACAATAAAAGGAAGAAGAAATACGAAATTAAACAGGTTATCGGCCCTGATGAGTTCCACGTAGATGTTAACAATAATGCTTTTACGAATATGATGGCAAAGTGGAATCTGCTTACGGCTTATAATATGTCAAAGAAGCTGAGAAAATCAAATACGGCAGGCTATAAAAAATTGGTTCAAAAAATAGGGCTCTCAGCCAGAGAGGTGGCGGAATGGAAGAATATTGCCGCCCGCATCAGTGTAAACAAGCGCCGGGGTCAGATAATCGAGCAATTCGACGGATATTTTAAGAAGAGAAAGGTTAAAATAGCCGATTGGGATGAGAATTTTGTGCCTGTCGTCTCGGAGAAACTGACTCCCAGAGATTATGGCAAGACCCAGCTTGTCAAGCAGGCAGACGTGATTATGCTTTTGTATCTTCTATCAGACGTCTTCAGTTTGAAGACCAAAAGAGAAAACTATGCATATTATGTTGACAGGACGATACACAAGTCTTCATTGAGTCTTCCGGTATATGCCCGTATGGCTATTGATGTGGGAGATAAAAACAGGGGTTATCGGTTTTTCCATACTGCTCTACGGACTGACATAAGCAACATCAATAACAATACGAATGAAGGCATTCACGCAGCCTGTATGGGGGGTAGCTGGCAGGTTTTGATAAATGGTTTCGCCGGGGTGAAAATAGAGAAAGGCATATTATCAGTCAATCCGAAAATGCCAAGAATATGGAGGAAAATTATTTTTTCTCTGCATTGGGGAGGAACCCTGCTTAGACTGGAAGTCAAAAATAATAAAATAAAAATTCAGCTTGTTTCTCCGGGCAGGAAGAAGGTTAAGATAAAAGTATTCGGGATTTTACATAGTCTGGCCGGGGATAAGCCGTTTGAATTTGAGCGAAAAAAACCGGTGAAGGAACGGGAAGCATACTATTTATAAATTTTGAAAGGAGCGATAATGGCAAAAAAGAAATTGAAAATATCGCATTTGCATTGGGGTTTCCCTCCTATTATCGGAGGAGTGGAGACACATTTAACGATATTGTTACCCACTTTAGTCAAGATGGGTCATAAAGTCAATCTTCTCACGAGTTCATTCGAAGGAGAGAAAGGAAAAGATAATTATAAAGGCGTGGGTGTCTTCCGCCAGCCTATTATGGATTTAAACTGGCTTAGTAAAAGAGGGATAGACGGTATTTCTCCGGAAGTAAAAGCGGTATTTGATGACTTCATCGATGAGACAAAACCTGATTGTATCCACGTTCACAACATGCATTATTTCAGCAAGATACACGCTTTGGCAATTCAGGAAATAGCCACAAAGAAAGGCATCCCTCTTATTTTGACAGCGCATAACGTGTGGGACGATAATCTATTTCTCGACCTGACGAACAATATTAAATGGAGTCATATTATTGCTGTCAGCCATTTCATAAAAAGAGAGATTATCGGAACCGGACATAGTCACAGAAATATAACAGTTATCCATCACGGTATCGACCAGGACATTTATTCTCCTAAAGTAAATGGGCAGCCCGTTTTTAAGAAATATCCTATCCTGCAAGGAAAAAAAGTGATATTTCATCCTGCGAGAATGGGGCTGGCTAAAGGGTGCGATGTGAGCATAAAGGCATTGCGCATAATCAAGGAAAGATTTCCCGACGCAGTTCTGGTGCTGGCGGGGACAAAGAATATTATAGACTGGGTCCAGAGCCAACAGAAGGACATTGCCTATATGGTAACTCTGGTTGAGTTTCTTGGTCTTCAAGATAATGTGTTAATTGACGTTTTTTCGCTGGAAGATATGCCAAAGCTCTACGCCGCTTCCCTGGTTTGCGTGTATCCTTCAACTGTTTCCGAACCTTTTGGATTGACTATGTTGGAGGCCCTTTCATCGGGTAGGCCGATGGTGGTTACCAGAACAGGGGGAATGCCGGAGATTATTAAAGACGGTATTAATGGATTCATCATTCCGGTCAAGGATTTTGAGTCTTTGGCTTCCCGGATTAACTGCCTTTTAGGCAACAGGGAATTGCGGGAGCGGCTGGGACACACCGGGCGGCAGATGATAGAGCAGCAATACACCAAAGAGATTGTTGCTGAGAGCACATTGGGAATATATAAGAAGTTTTGTTAGGTCTAATTATGGGGACACAATACTTAAGTATCCGGATACGATTCTGATGTGTTAATTGGGCTATGGCGCGAATAGTTCGCAGAGTTATCAATTAAGTATTGTGTCCCCATAATTCTTTAATTTTTTTGTAACATTTTATCTGCCTCTATCGTCTAAATAGTAGAGGTGAGAAAAGGTGCGAATTGGATGGAAGAAGATTTTGAACTTCTTACCAGGTTTAAAAAAGGTGACCAGCATGCATTTGAATTGCTGGTCAGGAAATACAAAACGACTGTTTTCAATACAATCTATTCCATTATTGGGAATACTCAAGAAGCAGACGATATTGCCCAGGAAGTTTTCCTTAAAGTTTATACCAGGGCAGGCAGCTTCAAAGGGAAGTCTTCTTTTTCCACCTGGCTTTATAGAATTACAGTTAACAAGTGCGTCGATGAACTGAGGAAGAGAAACGATAAGATTATATCTTATGAAACAGAATTTAACGAGGAAGAAAAACTAAAATTGAAAGACGTTTTGGCAAGCAGGGAAAACGATAGTACACAAGAGCTGATACGGAAGGAATTACAAGATATTATCCAGAAAGCGATGAATTCTTTATCGGAAAAGTACCGTATTATTTTGACTTTGAAAGAAATAGAGGGCTTATCTTATAATGAAATTTCTCGAATAATGAAGATTTCTCTCGCTAAAGTAAAGATATGGCTATTCAGGGCGCGGCAAAAATTAAAGGAGAAATTGGCTTTTCTTTATCCACAGGGGGAATAAACTATGTCCTGTGAGAAATTCAAAATATTGTTATCTGCCTATATTGACCAGGAAATAACTCAAGGGGAAGAGAAAAAATTACTCGAGCATCTCAAAACCTGTTCTGCGTGCACCAGAGAATTGGAATATTTGAAAAAGGTGAAAAGGATATTTCTTCTAAAAGAAAAGATGGAACCGCAGGAATTTTTCGAAACGAGATTGCTTTCACGTATTAAGAGTAAAAGAAAACCGCTAACATGGCGCGCATATCTTCCGATGTTTAAGAAATCAATCCTTGCGGTTTTCATTTTCTTTTTGTTGGTGGTGGGATTGCTGAATTACAGAAACTTTGTTTATCAGAGGCGAGGTGAGGTAATATCAGATTTACTGATCGATAGCGAGATAGAGGAGAGCTTTGAGGAAGAGCTACTGGAAATCTATTATGGCCCTTTGGGGTAAGGGAAGGGAGGTGGCGGAAATGAAGATAATTTTTAAAAGTTTGCTGATTTGTAGCTTGCTCTTTCTAACGGTCGCTGGTCTAGAAGGCGCGAGTAGCGAGGAACAGATTGGCAAGGAATGGGTGAAGATGGTAGAACATAAGAGAGGGAAATTTCACGAGAAACGTCTGCAGAGGTTATGCCAGGAGTTGGAACTGTCCGAAGAGCAGGAAGAAGAGATCTCTCAGATTATGAAAAAGGGCTGGGAAAAAATCCAGAAAGAGATGAAAAAAATGAAAGAGAGAGTGCTGGCTATTAAAAAAGATAGTGACCGGCAGATTGAAAAATTGCTCTCGCCCGAGCAATTGGAAAAGTTTAAAGAACTTAAAGAAGAGACGAAGAGAAGGAAAGAAAAGAGAATCAAAAAAGGCTATAAGAAGAGCGAAGAATGAAGCGAATCGTTATTTTTAAGATGGTGGCTCGCCATTTGTGGCGGGGATTTTTACGGGGTCTATTACTGGCAGGCATCGTTCTTGTAAATTTGCACCTTGTTTTTGCTGAGACATTTGTCTGGGAAGATGTGCTTCAAGAGGCACAAAAGAAAAATCCCCGCATAATCTCAGCCCGCCAGTCCCTTAAATCGGCGGGTCTTTCCTATAAGAGTTCATATACAAATTTCCTGCCACAGGTTTCGGCAAGCGCCGGCTGGAGCAAGTCCAGTTCTATAACCAGTTTTGAATCATTTGCTGAGGGCGGCCGTGAAGATGAGGAATTCAATTATGGAATTTCCGGAAGACTTTCCATATTTACTGGTTTCAAGAATTCCAGTAGTTTGAAACAGCAAAGAGCAGAGCTTAGAGGAGAAGAGGCGAGCTTTAAAAGGACTGTTTCGGATACGATATACGATTTGAAGGTCGCTTTTGCGCAGGTTCTAAAAGCGCAAAAGACGATTTCACTTTCTGATGAAATACTGCAAAGAAGAAGAGAAAACACCGAGATTGTAAAATTGAGATACGAAGCGGGGAGGGAAGATAAGGGCGCCTATTTGCGTTCTGAGGCAGATCTGTATCAGGCAGAATACGAGTTTTCCAAGGCGAAACGAAATCTAAAAACTCAACAGACGAAACTTTTGAAAGAGATGGGAAGGGATGAATTTGAAGCTATTTCTGTAAGCGGAACTCTTAAGGTGGACCCTCCACAAGGAGTCTTGTCATTTCCGGAATTGCTGATAAAAACCCCTGATTATTTAGTGGCAATGTACGGAGTCGACTCATCAAAATATAACTTGAGATATGCGCGAGGAAATCTTTACCCCCAGATTTCTTTCAGTGGAGGGGCTTCGAGGAGTGGGCCGGAATGGCCTCTGGAAAGGGCGAGGTGGAATGTTGGCCTGAGCCTTTCTTATCCGCTTTTTTCGGGAGGGAAGACAATATATGATTTGAAAATTGCCCAAACTGATAAAGCTAAATCTGAAGAGAATCTCCGGCGAGTCAACCAGGAAATCTTATTGGAACTTGAACAGGCATATAATGGACTTATTGACGGCATAGAGAATGTGAAAGTTAAGGAGAAATATTTCATAGCCTCCGAAGAGCGGGCTAAGATTTCGCGAGTAAAGTATATTAACGGTCTTATTTCTTACCAGGATTGGGATGCGATAGAGAACGAGTTTATAAATTCAAGGAAGTCTTTGCTGGAAGCAGAATATAATGCGTTTGTTACCAGTGCTGATTGGAAAAGAGTTTTAGGCGAGGAGGAGTAATGAGATTGAAAAATTGGATATGGATTATGGTTATCGTGTTAATAGCGGGAGGATTCTTTCTCCTAAGGCGAGAGAAAAAAGAGACTGTTTACACAGAAATAAGGCCCGAGCGTGGGTCGATTTCTTTAACCGTCTCCGCGAGTGGGGTGGTAAAGCCGAGAAATCGCCTGGAAATTAAGCCACCGATTTCCGGGAGGATAGAGGAGGTTCTGGTTGCGGAAGGGCAAGAGATCGGGAAGGGAGAAGTTCTTGCCTGGATGAGTTCTCTGGATCGGGCGGCTCTCCTTGATGCGGCAAGGGCAAAGGGAGAGGAAGAATCAAAGAAATGGGAGGATGTTTATAAGCCCACGCCGATTGTTGCACCCCTGAAAGGGTTTATTATTAAAAGAAGTGTTGAGCCCGGCCAGACAATAACATCTCAAGACCCGATTCTGGTTATGGCCGATAATTTAATCGTTCAGGCTCAGGTTGATGAAACGGATATGGGAAAATTGAAGCCCGGACAGAAAGCAAAAATAGTTCTTGATGCCTACCCGGAGAAAAATATCGAGGGTAAAATTGAACATATTGCTTATGAATCCGAGGTTGTAAATAATGTAACCATATATCAAGTGGATATCCTGCCGGATGAAACATTGGGAATTTTTCGCTCGGGGATGAGCGCAAACGTTGATGTGACAATAAGCAAAAAGAATGATATCCTTATCCTGTCCGCCGCTGCAATTAAAGAAAGAAGAGGCAAGAAATTTGTACTTCTGAATACGAAATCCGGCGAACCTGAGAATAGAGAAGTGCAAACGGGAATCGAAGACGGAAAAAATGTGGAGATAGTTTCCGGCCTGGAGGAAACTGACTCAGTACTTGTAGCGGGTGAGGAGGGAAGGCCGGCATTTAGAAGGAGATTCGGAGGACTTCCGGGAATAGGCTCTGGCAGAAGGTAGCCCCTCCGGTTCATCAAAGGATTCATAGACGCAGCCTGTAGGTTGCGAATACCATCTTGTGCGCACGGCAAATTAGATATGATAGAATTGAAAAACATAAACAAAACATACCATATTGGACAGGTTGGCGTTCCCGCCTTACAGGATATTTCACTCAAAATCTCTCCTGGTGAATTTGTGGCTATTATGGGGCCCTCGGGCAGTGGTAAGTCTACGCTACTCCATATTCTTGGGCTCTTGGATAGACCCGATAATGGGTCTTATCATTTAATCGGGAAGGATGTTTCCAGACTGTCTCAGGAAGAGCTCGCTACTTTTCGCAATGAGTTTATCGGTTTTGTTTTTCAAATGTTCAATCTTCTTCCCCGGCTGAAAGCAAGAGAAAATGTTTCTCTGCCGCTGGTGTATACTTCAAACGAGAGGAAGAGAAAGTTTTCTTCCCCCGAGGATTTATTGAGAACAGTGGGTTTAGAGGGCAGGATAAACCACAGTCCCAGTGAACTTTCCGGTGGAGAGCAGCAGAGGGTGGCAATTGCCCGGGCCCTTATAAAGAATCCTAAGATAATTCTGGCAGATGAACCAACAGGAAATCTCGATTCTTCTTCCGCCCAGGAAGTTTTGAAAATACTCAAAGGTCTAAATGACTCTGGAATTACCATAGTTATGATAACTCACGAAGAAGAGCTGACAAAAGGAGCAAAGAGGATAATCAAACTTCTCGATGGAAAAATTGTCTCTGACGAGCATGTTGCCGGCGAAGGCTTGGCCGGAAGCGGGGAGCGAAGTCAGCCTGCCCCTGATTTAAAGATGCACCACTTTGATTTCTTTAGGTTGAAAAATTATTTTTCTCAGGCAATGAGAGCTCTCTTTTCTAACAAGTCCCGTTCTTTTCTTTCCATTTTGGGAATTCTTATCGGGGTGGCAGCAGTAATTGCGATGCTTGCCCTGGGCACCGGCGCCAGAGAAGATATTAAACAACGTCTTGCCTCACTTGGCTCAAATCTTCTTTCGGTTCGCGTGCACTGGCACGGACGGGGGGGGATTGCCCTTGAGCCGGGAAGCGTTGCCCGGCTTAGAATTGAAGATGCCGAAGAGATAAAAAAAGTTCCTTATGTAAAAAGGGTTAATTCTAGTGTTTCCGGTCGCGGCCAGGTGGTTTATGAAAACAAAAACTGGAACACAAGAATTACAGGCGTAACCCCGGAATATCCCTTTATGAGGGCGTCCGAGCCTGTGGAAGGAAGATTTTTCAATGATGTGGAAATGATTACTCGCGCAAAAGTTGCCCTGCTGGGGAAGACTGTGGTCCGGGAACTTTTTGAAGATGAAGATCCCATCGGACAATACGTAAAAATAAACCGGGTAAACTTTAGAGTAATCGGAATTCTATCGGAAAAAGGGGCAACTGGCTGGAGAGATAGAGATGACGAAATAGTACTTCCACTAAATACGGCAATGTACCGTCTTTTGGGCAAAAGGTATGTTGATTATATTGATGTTCAGGTAGGAGACGAAAAAGAGATGGAAAGAGTGCAGGAGGAAGTGAAAAAATTGATTATCGCCAGACAAAACGTTCCTCCTGATAGAGAGGATACGA
>JABAOC010033226.1_pt2 | contig 20303 bp, 21 predicted proteins | sample 7062161 | NCBI WGS metagenome assembly JABAOC01 (sample SAMN14538625, study PRJNA623070) | marine sediment metagenome | biome: marine biome [ENVO:00000428]; feature: marine pelagic biome [ENVO:01000023]; material: deep marine sediment [ENVO:00002113] | place: India: Gulf of Khambhat ... | reverse complement strand
ACTATTTACGATTTTGGACCGACTGTTTGCTCTGTGGCTGGTGGCATGGGCTGGAGTTCTCCCCTTCAAATCGTAAATCATGAATTGTAAATCCTAAATCGGTAAGAGCTTGGCCATCCAGTCGGCCATCTCGCCGACGAACCCGCCGATAGACGGCATGAAGATCGCGGCCAGAAACAGTCCCAGCGCCGCCTTGACCGGCATGCTGATGAAGAGAATGTTCATCTCCGGGACGAGCCGGGCCAGCAGCGCCAAAGCGACCATCAGGAGCAGGAACGCCGCCAGCATCGGCGCCGCCAGACGCAGGCACGCGATGAACATCGCCGAGCCCGTGTCGATCACCCCTGCCGTCAGCAGATCGATCGTCGGTATAGCGCCCGGCGGGAACGCGTCGTAGCTCCGGGAGAGGACCAGCAGGAACAGATGATGCCCGTTGGCGCTCAGGAACAGCAGGATGAAAATGGTCTCCAGCAGACTGGACAGCGGGCTGGCTTCCTGCCCCGTCAGGGGGTCCACGATCTCGGCCATGGTCAGGCCCATTTGCTGCTCGATGATGCGCGCGCTGACCTGCACGGCGGAAAACAGCAACGTGATGATCAAACCCAGAGCCAGACCATACACGGCCTCACCCGCCAACAGGTCCAGGGCGGCCAGGTGCGAGACCCCCGCCAGGTCGATTCGCAGCGGCGTGATCAGGTAGAAGAACGCGGACAGAAGAAGCGTCAGAGCCACCTTGATGCGGACCGGAATGGCCTGCCAACTGAAGACCGGCAGCACGAGGAAAAACGCGGAGACGCGCGTCAGAACCAGCACGAAGCCGAGCAGCGTTTCGAACATGGCGGCCCCGCAGTCACTGCCCGATATTCTGGATGTGGGCGAAGATCTCCATGGTGAAGCGCAACGCCACCTGCAGCATCCAACTGCCGAAAACGAGCATCACGGCCCCGACGGCGAGCAGCTTCGGGATGATGGTCAGAGTCATGTCCCGGATGGAAGTGACGGCCTGGAGCAGCGTGATCGCGATGCCGACGACCAGGCAGGTGATGAGGATGGGCGCCGACAGCATCAAAGCGGTCTCCAGCGTGTGCCTTCCCAGATAAAGTGCAAAGCTGCTATCCATGTGCCTCGATCCTTTCGGAAGTTCTCGTTGTGCCCTTCAAGGTCTTCTTGGTCCTTGAGTTCGTTTCGGTGCCATAGGACTCCAAGGACCTCAAGGATCTCGGGGACCTGAAGGACCCCTTGTCCTCGCGCGCCTTGCCTCGTCATCGAAAGCCCAGACTGAGGCTCTTCGCCAGCAGGCCCCAGCCGTCCACGAGGATGAACAGAATCAGCTTGAACGGCAGCGAAATCATCACCGGCGGCAGCATGATCATGCCCGCGCTGAGCAGCACGCTGGCGATCACCATGTCGATCAACAGGAACGGGATGAACAGCAGGCAGCCGATCTCGAAAGCCGTGCGGAACTCGCTGATGATAAAGGCCGGAACGACAATGTGCATGCCGATGTCCATCGCCGTCGCAGGCGGCGGGATTTTGGCCATCTGCACGAACAGGGCCAGGTCGTTTCTGCGGCTCTGGCGGAGCATGAACTCCTTGAGACACGCGCCGGCCTTCTGAGTGGCGACATCCAAAGTGACTTCGTCCGCCAGGTAGGGCTGGATGGCCTCCGCGTTCACGCGGGCGTAGGTGGGAGCCATCGTGTAGAACGTCAGGAACAGCGCCAGGCCCACGATGGCGATCGTGGGCGGTATCGTCTGGGTGGTGAGGGCCCGTCGCACGAAGGCCAGCACGATGACGATCCGGGTGAAAGACGTCATCATGACGAGCAGGCTGGGCAGAATCGCCAGGCCGGCAAAGACGATCACCATCTTGACCGGCGTGGACCAGTCCTGGCTCTGCGGCTGCTGTGACGTGGCCTTCTCCAGGAGAGTCATCAACTCACTGACGCTCGGGACATTGTTGGGAGCCGGGGCAGCATCCTTCCCGGGGTTTGTCTGGGGCAGGCCCGGCGGCGGAGTCTTGATGTTGAGCTGGCCGGACGCGCGCAGCGCCGGCAGGATGAGAAGCAGCAACATACCGGGGATTGTCATTCGTCTCTGGAGCATTTATGCCTTCACCGCGCCATCCACTTCCTGCCTGGGCATATCCAGCCATCCATCGCTGACATGAGCCAGCATCGTGACGCTTTCATTCGTGCTGGCGATGAGTAGTCGCTGATTGGCCACCTCGACCAGATGGAGCGCCTTGCGGGGTCCGAGGTACGTGGTTTCGAGGACGTGAACCTCCTTGCCCGGCGCGTTCGCCACCCGGGGCAGCACTTTTTTCGACAGGTACAGAGCGGCAGAGCCCAATCCGATGACGAGGCCCACGGAGAGCATCATCTTGAGGAACAGCTCCCGGCTGCCAAGGCCGGCATTCGCGGAGGAGACCAGGTTGGGGTCGTTCCACGGCGTATCGACGGTAACGGGCTGCGGCTCAGCGACACGGTCGGAATCCGCGGCGGGAAATCCGTCAGCCGAGACCGAGTTATGGTCGCCCCCGTGCCGTGCGGCAAGCCCCACCCATCCGCCGCCCAGCATCAGCAGCAGGCACAGAATCGTGACCCTTCTTTTCTGGCCGTTCATGCGCTGAGATAGTGCAAATTGCGTGCCGAAATGGGGATGTGGCCCTGCAGAAGTGTCAGGGCTTGCCGCGACGTGCGCGATGATTGAAGAATGGTCGTCCTGTCCGAAAACTGTACAGGCGCGTCCCGCGCGTGATTGTCGCGACGCGCGTCCGTCCGGAGTGGCCGTCAGTCGCCTGTTTTGAGCACGGCGATCAGGATCCTGGATTGCCCCGGGCCGAGTCGGTCCTGTCCGGCCCAGTTGTCGCCGGGGCCGGCGCCCCACCAGAGGATGCGCCAGGGGCAAGGATGGACGTCCGTGTCTGCGATGGTCCCGGCGGCCGCCGGCTCGCGTGACGCCTGGCGCAGAAAGTCGGCCACGACCTCGGCCCGCCGGGCGGAGAGAAGCCATTGTTGCGCCTCGGTGGCCTCCGCGCCCGCCAGGGCCACTACGTAGAGCACCGTCCGCGCGGGATCGACGTTTTGCTGCAGGTCCAGGTAGAATCGGGACAACCACTGCCTGCCGGCATCATCCAGGTCGGTTTGTCCCGGTGCGAAGCTGACGTTGGCGACCTCGAAATCCACCTGGCCGGCCCTGATCTGGGAGGGCAGGGCCTGCATCGATCGGCGCAGGGTCTTGAAGAGCCGACGCGTCTGCTCGTCCCTGGCATCGATGGTGATGCCCTTGGGTTGTTCGGGTTTTTCGATCGGGTGCTTGATTTTGGCGTAGTCGAAGTTGGTGGCGTCCCTCACGCCAAAGGCGGCTTTGACCGATTGCAGGAAGAAGTACGAGATCCGGTGGCCCTCGTCGAATAGTGTGTCGTCGCGTATCTGCCCCAGGCTCAGGAGCAGCACAAAGAAGGTGAGCAGGTTCGTGCTCATATCGGAAAACGTGATGATCCACAGGGGGATATGGATGCCTCGTTCGGATGACCTGGGCCTGTTGATCACAGTTGCACGCTCCGTTCCAGCAGGACGATCTCCAGCACGCGCTCTCTCTGGTCGGACCGTTGGGCGGTATCGGCGCCGGCGGTCTCCAGCGTCAGGGTTGTCTGTGCGGAGATGCTGAAGCGCTCACGGTCGAGGGTCCGCAGGGTCGCCAGGTACTCGGCCACAGCCCACGCGCGGGAAAGCCCGAGTTCCCCGTCCTGTTGCCCGGCTCCGTTTTCGCTGAGGACGACCCTGCCGGGCACTTCCCGCAGGAAGGCTGCCATAACGGCCAGGAGGTATCGTCCCTCGGGCGAAAGGACCGCGCTCTGGCCCAGGAAAACTCTTCGAGACGGAATCAGAAAGACCTTGTGAGTCCGATAGTCGGCCGTTTCGATATCCTGCCGGAGCGTACCGTCACGCGTCATGTCGCGTGTGACGTTCGTGGGTTTCTCGCTGCCCTGCTCAGGTTCCGCGACGGCCCAGATCCGCTGGTTGAGCGGTACGGCACTCTTGTCCTCTTTGCCTCCTATCGGCGCGGGCACTCCGAGAGCCATGCGCACGGCCGCCCCGATGTTCAGCATCTGCTGATGGGGGTCCTTGCCGAACGCCGAGAAGGTCACCAGCACCACGAAAAACGTCAGCAGCAGGTTCATGCAATCGCTGAACGTGACCATCCACAGCGGGGCGCCCGGACTGTTGTCAGGCTCCGGCGGCTTCCTTGGTCTGGCCATTACAACTGTACCTTCACTTCGGTCCTCTTGCCTTGAGAGAGGAAGACCTGCAGTTTCTCACGGACGGCGGTCGGGCTGTCGCCGCGGGCGATGGCACAGACACCCTCCATGATCATCTCCTTGGCCGTCGTCTCGGCCTTGGAGTAGAGCCCCAGTTTGCCCGCCAGCGGCAGGAAAACCAGGTTGGCCGCGATGGCGCCGTAGAACGTCGTGATCAGGGCGACGGCCATGCCGGCGCCGATCTGGTCGGGTGACTCGAGGTTCTTGAGCATCTGGACCAGTCCGATGAGCGTGCCGATCATGCCGAAGGCGGGAGCGGCGGCGCCCATGTACTCCAGGATCTTCTTGCCCGTCGCGTGTCGGTCCTGCAGGTACTGAATCTCCATCGAGAGAAAATCCCTGATGTCCTCGGGCTTCTGCCCGTCAACGACCATCTGCAGGCCCCTGGCAAAGAACACGTCGCTCAGCTTACCGACCTCCTGTTCCAGCGCCAGGGCGCCGTCCCGCCGGTTGACCGCGGCGTAAGCGGCCATTTTCCGGACGAGTTCCGCCGGCACGGGCACTCTTGCGACAATCGTCTTCTTGACCACTGAGAAGATGCTCAGGAACTGCGGCAGCGAGAAGTGGATGAGCGTGGAGCACAGCATGCCCCCCACCGTGATCGCGATGGCCGGAGCATCGACGAAGATCGACCAACTGCCCCCGACCAGGATGGCCCACGAGATGACCACGAAACCCAGGGTCACGCCCAGTATTGTCGCAATGTCCATACGCTATCTTCCTTCCTGGACCTGCTTGAGCTTTTGACACAGCAGCGCCGCCAGGGACGGTTCCTTGCCGACGATCTCCGCCAGCACGTTGGCCTTCGTTCGTTCCTGCATGAAAAAGAGGATCTTGACCGCGTCGTCGATACTGGCTTTCTGGCTGCCGCTGGTTCGGGATTGCCCCAGCGCCATGTTCATCAGGATGTCGCTTGCGCCGACCGGGTCCATCTTGTCGTAGGCGGCGGCGATGGCGACCAGGTTGGTCTTTTCCACCCGCTCGACCGACACCCGCGTTTTCAGCAGCATGTCGCGTTCGTTCTTCAGGTTGGCAACGCTCGTGGCCAGGTCCACGCGCAGGCTATTCAGCGTTTCGATATCCTTCCTGAGTGTCTGCTGGGCAATTTGCAGGCGTTCCTTTTCCTTTTCGAGGTCCTGCAGCTTCTGGTTATAGACCTCGATCTTCTGACGGACCTCGTAGATCAGGTCGTTGAGCTGCTGCTCGGTCATCGAGCGTGCTCTGGCCGTGTCATCCGTGGGAGTGGCTGTCGGTGTGAGAGTAGAGGGTGGCATTCGGGCCGACGGCGGCGCGGGCCTGGCGGCGCCCGCCTGAGCCGGGGGTGTCGAGCCTATCACGGCGGCCGGCCGGGTGAGCCAGCCCGTGGCGAACGCCCCGGCGAAGCTGACCAGCCCCGCCACGGTAGCGACAATCATCAACTTCTTGTTCACGGCTTGTGCTCCTCATTCCGGACGACCGGCGACGAATCGCCGACGACGGATTCCACGGGCGTCTCCGAGCCTGTGTCCTCCGTCATCCGCGCACATGCGTCACGGGCGAATGCCATTGTCGTTCTGCCGTCCGCTTCCTTCTGTTCGAGTCTCTCCTGTTCTCTGATGAACTTCTCCCTGGCCTGGGCCCGCAGTTTCTCCAGCCCCTCGCGGAAGCGCCGGGCCGCGAGGACTTCCGCCATCTTTTGTTTTTGTCGCACCTCCAGGTCCGCGATCTGGTCCTGGAGCCGGCGGATCTGCGCATCGTCCGCCGCGGTGTGCCGGAGAAAGAACTCCTGTGCGCCCAGCCGCCGGGGCGACGTGTCCTTCGCGATATCGGCCATGATGTCGTACAGTATTCCCTGACGCATGAGCAACTCGGTCCGCCGCTGGGCCAGCTCCTCGGTGAGCCGGAACAGCTCGGTGCGCCGGAACTGCTCCTGCTTCGTCTTGATATCGAGCACTTTCTGAAGACGCCATACGAATCGTTTCATCGCTGCACCGAGGGAGAAATTGGCATAATGGAAAATTGGAATGCTGGAATGATGGGTGAACCGCGCACACCCTGCCCGCTGTTTCACCATTCCAGTCTTCCACTATTCCATCATTCCATTCTTCCAATGCTCTTCTCTCCGTTCAACAGCCTGTCCCACGCTCGCGTGATGGCGGTCAGCCGCTGCACGGTCTCCGCGAAGGCGGTCCTCTGACGCACCGGCTGGACGAGGAACTCGTTGATGCGGTCGATCAGGCTGACGGCACCGTCGATGCGCCGGTTGCTGCCCGGTGCGAACGCGCCGATATTGATCAGGTCCTCGGCATCGATATAGGTCGCGTAGATCTCCTTCAGTTTCTGCGCGGCCCTGCGATGCTCGTCGCTCACCACGGCGGGCATGAGCCGGCTGATGCTTTGCAGGATGTCCACGGCCGGGTAGTGACTCCGGTCGGCCAGTTTGCGCGACAGGACGATGTGGCCGTCCAGCAGGCTCCGGGCGCTGTCGGCGACGGGGTCAGTCAGGTCGTCGTTTTCCACGAGCACGGTCAGAATCCCCGTGATGCTGCCGGTCTGCGAGCGGCCGAGCCGCTCGATGAGGCGGGGCATCACCGCAAAGACGCTCGGACAATAGCCCTTGGTGGCCGGCGGCTCGCCGGCGGCCAGGCCGATCTCCCGCTGTGCCTGAGCGAAACGGGTCAATGAATCCATCATGAACAGGACGTTCCTGGCCTTGTCCCGGAAATACTCGGCCACGGTGACCGCGACGAATGCGGCCTTGACGCGCTGAATCGGGGGCGCATCGGACGTTGCGACCACCACCACGCTACGCGCCAGACCCTCGGGACCGAGATTCTCCTCCAGGAACTCGCGGACCTCGCGGCCGCGCTCGCCGATCAGGGCCACGACGTTGACGGCGGCGCCGCTGGAGACGGCGATATCGCCCAGCAGCACGCTCTTGCCCACGCCGCTGCCGGCAAAGATGCCGACCCGCTGACCCCGCCCGCACGTTAGAACGCCGTCGATGGAACGAATGCCCAGTGCCAACGGCTCGGTGATTTTCTCCCGGGTCAGCGGCGGGGGGCTGTTCACGTCCAGGGCTCGTTTCTCACGGCCGACCAGTGGGCCTTTGCCGTCGATGGGCTCGCCCAGCCCGTTCAGCACCCGGCCGAGCGCGTTTTCACTGAGCATAATATGCCGCGGCGTCGTTCGGGCGGTTACCGCGTCCCCCGGCGAGATGCCCTCGATGTGCTCCATAGGCAAAAGGACCAGACGGTCGTTTCGAAAGCCGACGACTTCCGCAAGAATCCTCCGGCCGGCGCGGACGTGAATGCCGCACAACTCACCCAGGCCGAGGACCGGGCCGGTCGATTCGACGGTCGAGCCGGAGACGCGAACCACGTAGCCCTGGCAATTCAGCAGGTCCACCGTCTCCAGGGCCTGGTGGTATTTATTGAAGTCGATAGTGTCGGTTCCCGTCTCGGCCATGCTTTATTCCACGCTCCGGAGCGCCTCACCGATCCGGTCGAGGTGCTCCTCAATGAACGACTGGACGATCCCTTTGGGGGTCTCCACGAGGCACTCGCCGCGCCCAATGCCCCAGTCGGTTGTGAACTCCAGCTCGTCGAACGGGCCCTGGACGCTCTTCCGCCGCAACTGCTGGTACAGCGGCAAGTCCTCCGGGTTCAGTCGGATGACGATGTTCTGGCGCGTCGGCGCGCGTTTCAGGGCCTCCTCCACGATGGCCTGGATGTCATAGTCGCCTTTGCTCGTCTTGTGCTTCAGTATCTTTCTGGCAATCTCGATGGCCAGCCTGGCGATCTCGGTGTGGTTGCTGGCCAGGGTCTCCTGATGGAGTCTGCGGAGATTGGTGATGACGCTCGCGAGGCTTTGGCAGAGCGCCGCAAGATGCGCCTTCTGCTGCTCGAGCTCCTTCGTGAAGCGCGTCTCACGAATTGCGTCCTGCTCCGTGCCTGACAGGGAGAGAGAGTCCGGCGGCGCGCTCGACACACTCACCGCCGCGATGGGTTGCGCGACCTGGATAGCCGGCATCTCAGGCATTGACCTGCTCTTCCTCGAAACTCAGTTCTCCTTTTTGATTCAACTCCCGCAGAGCGACCACGATCTTCTCTCGGGCCTGGGCTACGTCCTCTTTCTTCGGCGCGGCCATCAGAGATTTCTCTTCTTCCACCATCGTGGCGGCGCGCTCGGAGATGTTGGATTTGACCTTGCGCGTCATCTGCTCGGGGGCCTCGTGCAGCGCCAGAGCCAACTGCCGCTCGTCGATCCCGCGCAGCGCCTGCTGGAGCGAGCGGTCGCCCACGAGGACGACGTCCTCCCAAACGATCATCAGGCTGGTGATCTTGTCGGCAACCTCCGGGTCCTTCTGTTGAATGGCCTGCAGGACACCGTCCCGTACCTCCTTTTCGAGATTTCGCACGATGACGGCAACCTTTCGTAATGATTGCTCGGGGCGGACCTGGATCGGCCCGCCCGCCTGCTGGGCGGCGCTGAAGGCCCCGATGCGTTTGCCCACCATTTCGGCGATTCTTGCCTTGGCTTCCATCGTGATGCCGCTGATGCTGGTCATTCTATTGATGGCGCTGACGCGCACGCCCTCGCCGAGCAATCCGAGGACTTCGGAGCTTTTCCGGGGTGACAGCTCGGACAGGACGACCGCCACCGCCTGGGGGTGCTCCGTCTCCAGCATGACCGCCAGGGTCTGGGCGTCCGCCGAGCGGATCGTGAGGAACGGGTCGCGCTTTTGCAGAAGGTCCTGGATCTCGTGCTGAATCCGTTTCGCCTGCTCCTCGCCGACGGTATTGCGGAGCATGTCCCGCAGGAAGCTCTTGAAGTGGAAGGTCGAGCGGGTTTGCAGCGACTGGCAGAACTGCCGGGCGACGTCCGCCGTCTGGCTGGCATTGCGACGGCCGGTGGCGTCGAGGTAGCTCAGCTCAACGGCCAACTCCTGCACCGTGGCGGCATCCACGCCTTTGAGCATCTCCGCCGCGGTGGCGGGGTCGAGGCTGGCCAGAAGCAGCGCTGCTTTTTGTTTGCCTGTCAAGGGCACGGACGGTCTACTCCTTTTCCTGAATCCAACTGATGAACATCTCCCTGACCTGTTCGGGATTGTGCCGCAGGGCCTGGGAAATCTGCCGGCGCAGCAGCGCGGGCTCCATGGAGGGCTCTGCAGAGGGTAGCAAGCCGCCCGGGCCGAGACCAGTCGGCAACTGGGCCGGCGCTTGTTCCGCGGCCTTGCCCCGGGCGCGACTGAAAATTCGCAGCACGAGCAGGGCACAGATGGCCATGATGCCCAGCGAGAGGTGCCGGGCCAGCGCGAGGTAGCGCGACCAGTCGGCGGGCTCTTCTTCGACGGGCTGCTCGGGGGGCTGGTGAAACTTCGCATTCACGACCTTGAGGGAGTCGCTCTCCTTCAGGCCCAGGGCCATGCGTATGATCTCCTCCACCTCGGTAATCTGCATAATCAGGGCCGGCTGGCCGCCGGCGCCGGGCTCGTTGACGTCCGTCGAGAGATCGACGAACGCGGCGACCGACAGCGACCGGATCTCGCCGGGCAGCACGACCTCCTGTTTCACGATCTTGCCGACCTGGTACTCGGTGACGACCGTTTCGTCCTTCTTCGTGGTGCCCGCGGTGGCCTTTTGCCCCGAGTTGCCGGTGTCGGTCTCGGAATTCTTCGTGATCTCTTCCTTGGCGGCGACTTTACTCGTCGGGTCGTACGTCTCGGTGATCGTGCTGATGCTGTTCATGTCGATCACGGCACTGACGCGGACGCTGGCCCGCCCGGGACCCAGGACGGTGGTCAACATATCCTCCGCCTTCCGGGCCAGGCCCTGCTCGACCCGCTCCTTGTAGTCATGGACCGTGCTGGCCCCGGTCGCCAGACCCGGGTCGGAATTGCCCGACAGCAGGTGTCCCTGGCTGTCGATCACCGTGACGTTTTCCGATTTCAGGCCCTTGACGCTGCCGGAGACCATGTGGGTGATCGCGGCGATATTGGTCCCGCTGAGCCGATAGCCCGGCTGGAGACGCAGGACCACCGAAGCCGTCGTTTGCTCCTGTTCCGAGGCGAACAGCTTCTGCTCGGGATTGACGATATGGACCCGCGCATGGACGACGCCGTCGATCATCTGAATGCTCTTGGCCAGCTCATCCTCCAGGGCGCGCTTGAGGTTGATGTTCTGCACGAAGGGACTGACGCCGATCTTCTCCTCATCGAACAGCTTATACCCGCTCTGCTCGCCGGCGGGCAGGCCCTCCTTGGCAAGGTCGAGCCGGAGCTGGTACACGTGCTCTTTCGGCACGTAAACCGTGGTGCCGCCGTCACGCAGTTCGTAGGGAATATTCTTCTCGTTGATCTTCTCCGTAACCTTGGAGGCCTCGGCGGGTGGTAATTCCTGATACAGCATCATCATGTCCGGTCTGCGGGCCCAATAGACCAGCAGCGCGCCGACGAGCGTCGCGGCCACGACCACGGCGGCCAAGAGCACCCGCTGCACCAGGCCCACCTTCTGCCAGATCAGGACTATCTTGTGCAAGTAATCCATTGAGCCCACTCGATTGCGGCTTACGCAGGTAGCCATCGCCAAAGCGTTCGGCTTTGACGATGCCACCCGTCAACCTGCAATCCGACCTTCTACAACGGCATATTCATCGTTTGCTTGTAGGCTTCGATGAGCTTGTTGCGGACGCCGACGAGGACTTTGAAACTGACATCGGCCTTGGCCACGGCCGAGACCACCGCCGTGATGTCGTTGTTCTTGCCCGTGAGCAGGTCCTGGATGGACGCATCCGAGGCCCGTTGCAGGTCGTCCACCTGCGACACGTACCTGCTTACGGCTTCGACGGCGTTGGAGAAGCCGGACTTGGCCGCACCGGCATCCCCGGCATGCGGGACCGGCGGTTTGATATTCGCCAGGACACTGTTGACGTTCGGGTCAAAGTCGATCATGTTGAGGTCCCTCGGTTATCGCAGCAGTTCGAGCGTCGTTTCCACCATCTTCTGATAGCGTTTCAGGATCGCCGCGTTGGCCTGATAGGCCCGGCTGGCGATGGTCAGGTTCATCATTTCCACCGGCAGGTGGACGTTGGGCATGGTGATGTAGCCCAAAGAGTCGGCCTTGGGATGGCCCGGGTCGTAGATTCGCTGCAGGGGGCTCATATCCTCGACAACGTCATCGACGACCACGTTGGTGACGCCTTCGCTTGCCGCTCGGAGGATGGCTTCGAGCCGGCGATACGGCTGGCCCTCCCCGGCGTCCATAGTGCGGGCATTAGCGATATTGGAGGAGATCACCTCCATGTGCTTGCCCTGGGCCCGCATCCCCGATACCGCCATATCGACGGGGCCGAATACCTTGTCAACTGCCATCGCGATGAATCCTTTCTATCCGTGAGCCGCCGCGGCCCGGCGCGTGATTTTCCAGGTTACTCCCTGGTGTTCATGGCCATCTCGATCTGAGAGAGTTTCTTATGGAGCAGCCTGACATAAGCCGTGTGGCGAAGGGAATTCTTGAGCAACTCGCCCACCTCGGCCTCCATATTGACATCATTGCCGTTCGATTTGACCGGCGTGCTCTCGGGCTGGTAGACCTCCGGCTCCACATCGTCGAGGTCCGCCGTGTCGGAGGCCAGGGCCTTGGCCAGCATCTCCTCGAACTTGACCTCGAGCCGCCTGTAGCCCGGAGTCTCGATGTTGGCCATATTGCTGGCGATGGCCTTCTGGCGGAGCCCTTCGGCCTTGATCCCGGCCTCCAGCAGACCGACTATGTCAACCGGTTGTGCCATACCTGCTCCTTCGAGTCCGTGCAAACCCTGTCCGGCTGGTCCGGAAGCAGCAACAGCCGTGCCAGAAGAGTCGATTTCGGATTTGGGATTCGAGTCGCGGCGCTAATCTGCAATCCCCAATCATCAGTCCGCAATCCTGGGACGGGCATCAATCCTCAGTCCTGCCAGCGGTGTCAGGTTTCTATACNNAAAAGTCCCGATTTCGGATCTGGGGTCCGAGTCGCGGCGCTAATCCGCAATCCTGGGGCGGGCATCAATCGTCAGCTCTCTCAGCAGTGTCAGGTTTCTATACATGCGGTTGCGTTATTTGACATTCGCGAAAGTGACGGCGCCGGTTTGGATGCGGAAGATTCATCCGCACTCTGGAACATTCCTCCGGTGCTGGGGCCGAGCGCCGCCGGGGTGACGCGGGCTCGTTCTCTGCTGATATGCTGTAAGTCACGGCAGGCAAGTGGCTTAGAATATCTGGAGTTGTCATGCCGCGCTTTGGCACGCTCCTTGCTGTTACCTTGTCACATCCAAGGATGTCTGTATGTATGCTGTTGCCATGGTCATGAACGATGTGCTTGTGGGTGCGTCCACCAGGGAGGCGGCCGACCACAAAGGACCGGCCGGACGGGAGGACGACGAACGCCGACAGCGGTTCGCCGATATGCTGCCTCTCATGGCCAGCAGGGGCGACATGAGGCCCGATAATAACGACGCCGAGCAGGTGTCCGCAGTGAATAGTCGAAGCAACACGCCAACAGCCGTGGACGCTGACAGGCCCAAAGGGCGGTCGGTACAGGATGATGGAGAGACTCCACCAGTCGGCATTGCCCCGGCGGAACGGGACGTCCCGGCACGTGTGGCGCCGGAACCGGACGGGGCCAGAGCCGATGCAGGTAAGGGGACACCGTCTCGTACGGAGCAATCTGAGGTCCCCCACGATCGGACCCCCGCGAGCAATCGAATCTCTACAGAGTCGCAAGTTACTTGCAGCAAAGAGCTTACGGTTTCCAAGGCCGGCGTGAGCGCGTCGCCCGCAGCGGTTTACCAGGTGAAAGGGCCGGCCCATGCCTCAAAGTTCACTGCCGGAACAGGCACACAGGTGGAGTCCGAATCCCCAAAGGTGCCGGGTCGCGCAGCGCCGGGCACGCTGCAAGGTGCTGAAACGACAGCAGGACCGGCTGGCAAGGGTCATTCCGATAACATCGCAGCCCCACAAAGCCCAATCGCCAGCTTGAACGGCGCTGGCTTGAGTGCGTCGGCATCAGGCAATGGCACGAAAGAGGCGTCTGCAAAGGGGCCAAAGGATGGACCGATGATCGGGCCCGAAGCTGCGTCCACTCCCGTAAGCGAGACAGTAACCTCCTCGCCGCGGCTTGCCATGCCTGCTCAGAGCGCCGCCGGCGCCGCGTCGGCAAGCCCGACCCGCGACATTGGCGAGCAGATTCTCGATTCGATGCACGCGTCTTTGGCGCGTGGGGACAGGCAAATCACCATCCGGTTGCGGCCGCCGGAGCTTGGGACTGTGCTGGTGCGGTTCCGCGAAGACGGCGAGCAGATCACGGGCATGCTCGAGGTCAGCAAGAGCGACATTCGCCACGAGATCGAGCAGGCGCTGCCCCACGTGCTTCGCAGCCTGCACGACACGGGCGTCCAGGTTCGCAGATTCGAAGTGGTGACATCCGATCAGGGCCAGAGGGATTTCGCCCGAGACCAGATGCATCAGGGTGCGTGGCCCCAGCAGCACGGCTCGGGTGAGAACCATGATCCCCTGCGGGGGTCAGGACAGACCCGGTGGCCTCGGGACGACACCAGTCATCCGGCATATTCTCAAGAGGAGTCGAATATTCACCACCGGGGCGTCGCGGCCCCCGGCAGAATCAACATCCTGCTGTAGCACGGATCGACTCGTGGCGGGTACTACCTGCGCAGGTGGTTTCGACCGAGTCTGGCGCGGCCGAAGAACGTGCTGCGTGATTCGTGAAATTCGTCGTCTGCAACACGTAGGGGCGAATCATCATTCGCCCCTGCCGCTGAAGGAATAGGGTGTTGCGCCTTCGCAGCACCAGGCGGCAAGTTTCAGTCGCGTTCGGGAGCACCGTTTCGCTGCCGTCTACCCCCTTATACGGATTCTGATTGATTCATGCGGGGTGCTCGTCGTCCTGAACGGAGCGTAGCGGAGTGAAGGGGGTTCTCCAAACGCGAAAGTATGCCTTTGGGGGCCCCAAGGATCTGGGCCGCGAACCTAAGAAACCTCTCATCCGCGGGCCGGGTCCTTCGGCTTCGCCTCAGGATGACAGACCCGGCACCGCGCAATAATTTTTCCGAATCCGTATTACTGCCCCACCGGTATTGTCACTGCAGGGATTATGGTCCTTCCACGCAGGCCCTCGCGCGCAGCGCTGCGGCTTGTGCAGCGAGCGTGGGTGTGAAATTCGTGCGGCTGTGCCTGGAACAATGTCGCCGGACTGCCTGGGACGGCGCTCGGGTGAACCTGGTCGTCGCGCGAAGATTTTCCGGGGCCGCCGAAGACGTGCGGCCCGTACCAGTGCCGCCAGAGGTCCTATTAGAGGGCCGTTCCATTTTGTCGCTATTTGACATAGACAAACCCTCAAGAGTCCGCCTTTTTCCTCGATAATGAGCATAAACGGCCTGGAACTACTGTGTGCATGTAGGCGAGTGAATGCTTTCGTCAGGGGCCAATTGGGGTCTTTTTTTAAGGAGTCGCAGATATGTTGGCTATCAAGAACAATCTCATGGCGGTGAATACGGCGCGGCATCTGGGCCGGACCTACGAGGCGTTATCCAAGTCCGTGGAGAAGCTGTCGTCCGGCCTGCGCATCAATACGGCAAAGGATGATGCCGCCGGTCTGGCCGTGCGCGAGCTGATGCGCGCCGATATCGCCGCCCTCCAGCAGGGAGCCCGGAACGCGCAAGACGGCATCAGCCTGCTGCAGACCATGGAAGGCGCGATGCAGACCATCAATGACATGCTGATCCGCATGAAACAACTGGCCGAGCAGGCGGCGACGGGCGTTTATTCGACCGCGCAGCGAACCCTGATGGACAATGAGTTCGACGAGATCGCCAGCGAGATCAACCGCCTCGTCGCCTCGACGGATTTCAACGGCATCAGCATGCTCGATAATTCCGCTGCCGTCTCGATCCATTTCGGCGATGCGAGCGACTCCATCAGCGTCACCGGGAAGATCATGACGACGACCGGTCTCGGTATCAGCACCACCACGATCGACAGTGCCAGCACTGCGGTCTCGGCCCTGGCGACTCTGGACAGCGCGATCCAGATTGCCACCGCCGCCCGTGCGGACTTCGGCGCCAAGATGAATCGCCTGGAGGGCACAGTGGCACTGCTTCAGACCGAGGCGGAGAACCTGCAGGCGTCGGAATCCCGTATCTCGGACGTTGATGTCTCAACAGAGATGGCGGTGATGACGCGGACGCAGATCCTGGCACAGGCCGGTACGGCCATGCTGGTCCAGGCCAACTCGATCCCGCAGATGGCGTTGACCCTGCTGCGATAGTCCTACATACGGCACACGCCTTGAAGAGTTCGGGGGAGGTGACTGGGGCATGATTCCTCAGCCGCCTCCCCATTGTGAGCGTCACTACCTGAGCCAGCCCGTCCCGGGCCGGTGGGCGGCGCCTGGTCACGGGCGGGCCGTGGGGGGCTCACGTCTATGATGGGGATGATACCATGAAAGGACTCGACGCATATCAGCAGACGGCGATCGGCACGCAGAGCAAAGGACGCCTGATCGTCATGCTCTACGACGGCGCCATCAAGTTCATGAAGCTGGCGATCAAGGAACTGGAGGCGGGCAACCACGCCGCCAAAGGGCAGCACATCAATCGCGCCCAGGATATTATCAATGAGCTCAACGCCGTGCTGAACATGGACGCGGGCGGCGAAATCGCGCGGAATCTGCGCCGGCTGTACCTGTTCATGAATCGCCGGTTGAGCGAAGCCAACACCAAACGAGACCCCCAGATGATCCGCGACGTCATCACGCTGATGGAAGAGCTCAATCAGAGCTGGAAGGCCATCACCGCCTGACGGCATCAACTATCGATCGGCAAAGGGCCGTGATCAGAACCGCCGGATCAGCACCAACTGGAGGATGTGGTTGTCATCATCTCCGCGATTGTCCCAATTCTCGTATCTGTAGCCGGCTCTGACCCGCCAGTCGTCCGAAGGAAAAAGCGTCAGGTTGCACTCGAATACATCCAGGGTCGGTTGCCTGTCGGCCGACAGGCGATGTGTCTGCCGGTCACAAGCCAACTCCACCATCATATCCTGCGTAGGATAGTGCGAAAGCTGCAGGAACAGGTCCTTCGAGTCCGTACCCATGTGATGTCCGATCACCCGGCCTTTGTAGGTGTAGCCTGACGTGTACAGGCTGTGCTCGTAGAAAACATCCGCCAGGCCGGAGATCATGTTGTTCGCGTACTCGATGCGCAGGTCGGTTCGGCCCGTCTTGAGAACGTCGTTGAGCTGTAGACCCAGCAATTCTCCCCATTTGCTCGGCCATCCGGCGGCTTCATCCTCTCCCGCCAGGTCAGCGTAAATCCGGACCGACCGCAAGAGCTTATTTTCCCACAGCGGCATCAGAAAGGATGCATCCACGCCTGCCAGTTGATTGTTCTCCCCCTGCTCGCTGCGCGTCAGGAACATCATGACGTAGTCGAACAGATCCACCCCCGGGGCGCCTTGTCCCCCGAACATGATCACTCTCGACACACCCAGCTCGAAAGTCGGAAGGGGTTTGATGTTGAGCCGCAGTCCGGTCAGCTTTGCCTCCGGAATGTCCCGGTCCTCCTCCAACTGGGCCAGGAACCATTGACCCTTGAACGGGCCCACGTACCGGAATATCCAGGGCAGTTGCAGCGGCTGAGGGTTAGTCACCTTGAGCAGGGTGAAAGGTTGAGCATTATTGCTCATGATGATCGAACCGTGGTGACCCGGGCCCCACCAGAGCGAGTCTTTGCCCGCCTCGATCTCAAGTGACCCGACCATCACTTTGCCATAGGCCTCGATCAGGTCGACGTTGCCGTCATTCTGCGTCGAGTCCACGTATTCGGGATGCAGGTAAAAAGCGGCTGTGTCGAGCAGTCTCGCCCGTGAGGCAAAGCCGGCCCGGTAGTTCGACCCCTGCCGGAACACGTCACCGCGTCTATTCTCCAGGTCCGGCCCGTCCTGAGCGTACAGGTAACCGACGTACGGGTCCTCAATGGGTTTCAGGGACGAGTCACTGTAGGGGGCGTCGAGGATGCCGATGAAGATCAACTCTTCTCGGAACTCCTTCTTCAGTCTTTCCAGAATGGACTCGAGAATCTCCGGCGAGCCCTTGGTGTGCTCCAAGGTGTACATGGCCCGGCCGATATGGCGGGCCATCTCAATGCGTGACAGTGGCTTTATGGTCAACATGGAGCTGTCGATAAACCCGTAGTTGGCCAGTTTCTCGACAGCGTTGTAGCTCCAGTGGTCCAGTGGGACGTTCGTAGACACCAGAGCGACGGCCGGACGGACCGTCGGTGTCACCAACAAGAAACAACAGGCAATCAGAACAATCCTTTGCATCATCCGGCTTGCCACGGGCCTCAACGGTACTCCACGTAAAGAAGCAACAGTAATCGATTGTTTGCGCATGGTCAAGTCTGTCGAGGGGAACACGGAAGGTGTGGACATGACTTTGCATCGTGCGCGGACAAACATCAAAAAAATGCCTTGACAGAGGAGTCACACGTTGTAATATCGAGACCAGCCCCCGAACGTCGCGGCCCGGACGGTCGGGACATGCGGGCGGCTCAAACCGCCGGGGATTGGGAGTATCGGTCAGCGGCAGGGTGTTCGGAGGCCTCGGGGCGATTTGGTCCCGAGGTTGGCTGGGATTCTCGAACGTGGTGTTTTGTGTTTGGAGTCCCTTGGTCAGGACGCAAAGGAGTGTGGCATGGAAGCCCGCAGACGGGTCGCGGGTCGGGAGTTGCGGATCAGGAGCTGCGGGAGCCGTGCCGGGTGCCGCGTGCTCCTTGTTCCGCGACGGCGTGTGTCACGGACTTGCGACCCGCGACGCGTGGGACCCGGCCGTACGGAGGCGCCAAAGCGTCCGTCTCGCCATCCATCCCTGCATCCGCACCTTTGTGCCGTGGCGCTTGTGCTATGGCTTTCACTGTCTTCGTCCCGGCAGGCCCGGGCGCAATCATTCGTTGACGTCCCGACGGAGCGTTCAACTTCGACCCGCAACGGCGCGACGCCCCCGACGCGCAGCAGCCCTGCGGGCCGGATGAGCTCGTCCAAGCTCAGCTCACCGCGGCAAATTGACCCGAACGTCTTCGGGGACGAGCGCTTGCGACAGCTGCTGTTGAGCCGACGGGTGCTCGATGTCAACGAGCCCAACGAGCCCAACGAGCCGAACGAGCCGAATATGGTCACCCCGGAATGGGAGCGGCCGAAAGAGCTGGAACCTTCCAGGATCGAGTTGCTCATCTCCGGCCGGCTCGCTCCCGATGTCTGCGACGTGTCGCTCGACCTGACGCAATTCGGGTACGAGGTCTTTCAGAAGCCTGTGACAACGTTTGCCCCGGTGACCAATGTGCCCGTCGGCCCGGACTATGTCATCGGTCCCGGCGATATGTTCACCCTGACGCTGTGGGGCCGGGTCGATGGACAATATACGGTGCGCGTCGACCGGGACGGCCAGGTCGTGCTGCCGGAAGTGGGGGCCCTGAAAGTCTGGGGCATGAACTTCGGCCAGCTCAACGAGTACCTGCAGCACGAGCTTTCCCGCAAGCATACGGACTTCAGGATGTCGGTCTCGATGGACCGGCTGCGGAGCATTCGCATCTTCGTCGTCGGGGAGGTCTCGGCGCCCGGAACCTATACGGTCAGCTCGCTTTCGACGGTGATCAATGCTCTGTTCGCGGCCGGGGGGCCGTCCAAGAACGGCAGCCTGAGAAAGATCCGGCTGTCGCGCGGCAGCGAGGAGCCGGTCGAGATCGATCTCTACGACTTTCTGCTCGGGGGCGACCGGCGAGGCGACCTGCGGCTGCAGGACGGTGACACGATCTTCGTTCCCCTGATCGGACCGATCGTCGCGGTTGCGGGCAACGTGAAGCGGCCCGCCATCTACGAAAGCGCCGGGCCCATGAGTCTGAGGCAGGCGCTGGACCTGGCGGGAGGTGTGACCTTCACCGGCTGGCTCCAGCACGTGCAGGTGGAACGGGTCGCGAGCCATCAAAGGCGAGTCGTCGTCGATTTCGATATCTCGCGCGATCGAGCGATGCAGGTGGCGGGTGACAGCGGGGCCCTGCAGACGCATGGTGCCGCGTTTGAGGACCCCAACGTCGCGGCCGAGGGCTTTGGCGACGGTTATGGGCCAGGCCAGCGCCAGGCTGCGCACGAGCCCCCTCAGCGCGATACTTCGCGTTGGGGACCCCTTGACGACGCCACCCAGAGGCTGGATTTGGCCGCTCGCCTGCAGGATGGGGACGTCGTCAAGGTGTTCTCGGTGGCGCCGCGCCGGGAGCAGGTTGTATACCTGGAGGGGCACGCCGTCAGACCGGGCAGATATGAATGGAGGCCGGGATTACGGCTGGGCGACATCGTGATGTCCTATGACGTCCTGCTGCCGCAACCTTGTCTTGAATACGGCGAGATCGAGCGGCTCGTCCCGCCGGACCTGCACTGTGTGATCGTCCCGTTCAACCTTGCCGGATTGCTCGCGGGTGAAGAATCCGAGAACATCGAGCTGGCCCAGTATGACACCATCCGGGTTTTCGACTGGAACGAACGGAACCTTCAAAGCGCTATTGTTTCGGGCATGGTTTTCGATCCCTGCGAATACCGTCTGACCCCGGGCATGAAGGTGACCGACCTGATCAATGCCGCCGGCGGGCTCCGGAAGAATGCCTATCTGCGCAACGCCGAGATTACCCGCAGGCACATCAGCCAGGAGGGGATGACCACGGAGAAGATCGATATCGATCTGGAAAAGGCGCTGGCCGGCGACCCGGCGCACAACATCGCCCTTCAGGACTACGACTATCTGGTTGTTCGGCCGATCCCCGACCTGGAATTCAGCCGTACGGCCGAAATCCTGGGCGAGGTGCGGTTCCCCGGCACCTATCCGGTGCGAAAGGGCGAGACCTTGAGCTCGCTCATCGAGCGCGCGGGTGGTTACACCGAGCGGGCCTACCTCAAGGGAGCG
>JABAOC010024795.1_pt3 | contig 20353 bp, 11 predicted proteins | sample 7062161 | NCBI WGS metagenome assembly JABAOC01 (sample SAMN14538625, study PRJNA623070) | marine sediment metagenome | biome: marine biome [ENVO:00000428]; feature: marine pelagic biome [ENVO:01000023]; material: deep marine sediment [ENVO:00002113] | place: India: Gulf of Khambhat ... | reverse complement strand
CTCCCCGTGCTTCTCCACCATCTGTAGCAGCCTGGCGTTCTCGATGGCGACCGCTATCTGATTGGCTATTGTCTGGACCAGTTTTATCTCCTCCTGACTGAAGACTCTGTGCTCCTTGACGCTGGTGATGCTCAGGATGCCCACCAGCTTCTTGCCAAAGAACATGCCCGCGCCCAGCACAGACTTTATCCCTTGCTTGAGAAAATACCGACTGGTCCCGCTTCCTCTGGGAAGATCCGAGGTTTTGCCTATAACCCAGGGTTTTCCTGTCTTGATGATCTTGGTATAGGCCGGGAAATCTTGCCAGGAGAATCTGGTACCGAGCAACCGCGATGTGTCGGCCTGCCCCTGCTGGAAGAGCCCTCTGATTTCTATCTCCGCTCCGTCGGCAGTGGGCAGCGAGATGGCGCATCTCTCCACTCCTAACTCGGTTCCGACCACGCGGCTGGCGACCTGGCTAAGTTCGCTCAAGCCCATGCTTTGCGAAAGCGCCTGCCCAAGCTTCAAGAGAATGTCCTTCTCCCGGGTTTGTTTTGTCAACGTTGTTGCTTGTTCCTCGATCTGCGCATATTTCTGCTTCAAATCTTCCAGAAGCTGGTAGTTCTCGACCGTCACCCCGATAGCGTTGGACATCGTCTGCAATAACCTTATCTCGTCCTTGGTGTAGGGATGGACTTCTTTCATCGTGCCCACGGTCAAAAACCCCAGGACCTTCCCCCCGCTAATCAGGGGGACGGCCACGGTTGATTTCAGTCCTCGACGTAGGAAATACTTCTTGGCCAGATCTGCCCTGGGCAACTTGGAGATGTCCGGGAAAAGCAAAGGTTTCTTACGCAGCAAAATCTGCTTCAACTGGGGAAAAACGTCAGGTGTAAAGGTGGTCCCCACCACCTCGGGGCCCGTTGGTGCTACCTGGGGGTAGACCGCCCTTATTGTGGTGCTGACTCCGTCCGGATTGACCAAGGCGACGGAACTCCGCTCGGTTCTCAGAATCTCGACTACCTTCCTGGTGGCGGATCTGAGCAGTTGATCCAGATTGCGGGCAGAGCTTAAGGTTTGAGTTAACTCAAACATCATCTTCTGTTCTCTGAATTGAGCCTTCAACAGTTTGGCTTGGTCGATTATCCTAGAGTGCTCGCCTTTGAGATCCTCCATCAGCCTGCAGTTCTGCAGGGCCGCACCCACCTGATTGGCCATGGTGAGCGCGAGACGAACCTGTTCTGCGTCGAAGGCTCTGGATTCTCCGACCATGCCCACGTGGAGGACGCCCATTAATCGATTTCTCTGAAATATGGGGACCGCCAAGGCCCANNCAGCTTTGCGAATTATCCGTTTTGCCAGACCCGGCGCAGGGTTTGCGCGCGAAGTCGAAACCTCAATGTGTGCACGCGCCCGAAGAGATTGCTCATAAGAGGAAAGCTGTTCCTTTGTCGTCCTCACTTCCCAAACCGGGGTGGAGTCTTTCTTTCTTCCAAAGGCGAACATTTGCACTTTGACGGTGGAGCCTGGGGCTCCGTCCTCTGTCAGCATCACGCTGCAGCGGTCCGCGTTCAAGGCCTGAATCATCTTCTCTGCACCCAACTTAAGCACCTGGTCGCATCTCAGGCTTCGGGAGAGCGATCTGCTGGTATTAAGCAGGATGTTGTATTCTCGAACCTTCTTGATTTCGGTCAGATCTGAGAGAACACCCAGTGTACCCTTGAAGCTCCCATCATCGTTCCACAAAGGGGCGGCAGAGACGTAAACAGGTTTTGGCTTGCCACTCTTGGTGAGAAGTGTGGCCTCATACTTCGAAGCACGTCCTTTTCTCCTCTTCGCCGTTTCCTTCTTGAAGATGGAGTATTGAGATTGCCCGCTGAGACCTTTCAGATTGACACCTATCAGCTCGTCTATCTTGTAACCCAGGAGGTCAGCGAAAGCTCGATTGACGAAGACTAGGTTCTCCTTGTGGTCACAGATCCCGATTCCCTCCTGTGCCGTCTCCACCAGGGTGCGGTATCGCTCCTCTGCCTGCTTGCGTTGAGTGACGTCTCTGAAGATCCCCATCAGGTATGTCTTCCCTGCCAATGTTATGCGAGAGGAGTTGACGTCGGCATAGAAAGTGCTGCCGTCCTTTCTTCTGACCGGGATATCTGGAGCCAGGGTTATTTCCTGCTTCCACTGCCTGTCAAACTGCTGAAGAACGTAAGGTAGATCTTCCTCCGGGTGAATATCGCTAACACCGAGAGAGCTGATCTCCTGCGCGCTGTACCCCAACATGCGGCACATCATCTTGTTGGCCGTGTAGAACCTCTTATTATGAGGATCAGCGAGCACTATGCCGTCCGTCGCACGGTCGAAAATGGCCTTGAACCTCTGCTCGGACTCTTTCAAGGCTCGCTCCGCTCGCTTCCGCTGGGTAACGTCCCTCAGGAAGGTGATGATTCGGACGACCTCCCCGTTCTCCACCACCGGTGTCTTGTGGGTTTCCGTGATAAACTCCATACCTTTGATAGTGTTGTGTTCTATGGTGACCAGAGTCTTCCCGGTGCGCAGCACCATCCGGTATTCATCGCCGACTTTCTTGGGCAAGAACTTGAAGGTATCGAGGATGCTCCGCCCTATTACATCAGTGCGGAAGCCCAGTTTCTTGGTCCATCGCTTGAATGCTTCGTTCACGGTTATGAATCGTAGTTTAGCGTCGANNTCGACCGAATCAATAGTGGTGCGATACAGCCGCTCCGACTCCTGGAGAGTTTGTTCCGCCTGCTTGCGCTCGGTAATGTCGTGGGCAAAAATGGCCAGTCGAGCCACCTTCCCATGCGCGCTGAAGACGGGATATATGCTCTGGTCGAACCATCTTCCCTCTCGCCGGTCCTCGAAACGCAGGGGTTTGCCCGAACGGATGACCTTGCTTCCTTCCTTTCTTCTCCTCTCGGCGACCTCTGGCGGGAACAGGTCAAAAACGCACGTTCCGATCAGTTCATCCACGCTCTTGCCCAGCGTCTTGGCGGTCGACTCGCTCAAGGCTACGATTGTTCCGTCAGGATCGGCGAGGCAAGCTATGCCAGGGGGGGCGTTCAGCAGCGCGCGTGCCGTCTCCTCACTGTCTCGCAGCGCCTGCTCTGCTCGTTTGCGGTCGGTTATGTCGATCCCCGTCCCCAGAACCATATCTGTCCCGTCGATTCCCGCGAGCGGATGCTCGTGCACCACGTACGTGCGACCATCCTTGCTCGTCCACTCGTAAGTCTGAGCAGTCTTAGAATCCAGCACTTCCAGAGTGATGCAAGGATCACAAGGTTTGTTGCGCCCGTAGAAAGCTTGGTAGCAGGGTAGGTCGCCGGGATCCCCGAACAACTCGCGGAAGGTCCGATTCACAAAAGGAACCGAATAATCTGGGGCCTGAAGGTAGACGAATGCGGGCATGGTATCCAGGACCGAGAAGAGCCTTTTTCGCTCTTGCTGGACCTTTTGCTCAGCCATCTCACGCTCGGTGATATCAACGACGGTGACCAGCACCTTGGACAGTGATTGCTCGTAACCTGGGGCTACCGTCCATCTCACAACCACATAATTCTTCTTTCCCTTCAGATCCAGAGTGACGGCCTCGGCCTCAAACATGGTCTTGCCTTCAGCTATACAGATCAGTTCTTCTCGAAAAGGAATGTAGGATTCTTCGGCTAAGATCTTGCCGAAGTTGGAAATCAACTCCTCCTTGTCTCGGGCCCCATAGAGTTTCAGGGAAGCTTTGTTCACGTCGATTACCTTCACCAGCGAGGCGCACTTGAAAACTGCCTTTGGGTGTCGCTCGAAATACGCCCTGAAGTCCCTGACTCCCGAATCCCTCAAGGCGTCTATGTAGCTCTTGACCTCGGAGAAATCCTCCTCCCATAAGGACACCGGCGATTCCTCAAAAAGGACGCGATATCGACTTTCGTTATCCCGCAGTGCGCGTTCCGTCCGCCTGCGTTCGGTGATCTCATAAGCGAACACGGCGAGTCGAACCACCTTGCCCCGCTCGTCGAAGACCGGGTAAATGTTGCTATCCCAGCACCTTGTTCCTCGTTCATCCTCAAAACGCACCGGCCGACCCGAACGAACGGCCTTTTTGGTCATGGCTCTTCTTCGAGCGGCGATCTCAGGCTCGAATAGGTCGAAAGCGCAGGTGCCGATAAGCTCGCCTGCATCCTTCTCTAATATCTTGGCCGTTGCCTTGCTCAATGCGAGGATGGTTCCGTCGGGATCTACGAGGACGGCTATCTCAGGGGAGGCGTTGAGTAAGGCCCGGGCAGTCTGCTCGCTGCTTTGCAGAGCCTCCTCCGTCTTCTTGCGTTCCGTGATGTCGTGACCTATGGCGATGGCGGTCGCGTCGTTTTCATCCGGGCCAATAATGGAGGTGTTGGACCACAGAATGGTGCGAATCCCTCTTTTTGTTAGAATCGGACCCTCATACCGGTCGCGAGGATGGGCGCGGACCCACTCGGCGAAAGATTTCAATCCCCTGTGGCGTTTGTCAGGTGGCAGGAAGAGGTCGGGCCATCGCTTGCCCAAAACCTCCTTGCGTCGATACCCGGTGACCCGCTCGCACTCTCGGTTAAACATGGTGATCTTTGCCTCAGCATCCAGGCAGAGTATCATGCTGTTAGCCGTATCCAGAATGGACTGCGAGAAGTCACGCTCGTCTATCAACGCTTGATGGATCTCGATCTCCCTGACTCGGGATGCGGCGGCTTCGACCAGAGTCTCCAGGGCCTGAATCGTCTTAAGATCCGGTCGACAGCCGTCAGTGGGAGTGTCTACGGAAAGGTATCCCATGGTCTGCCCGGAAAAGTCACGGAGAGGAACGAACAACTCATCCCCCACCCGCCAATCGCCGCCGTCCAGCTTTGCCTTTTTCTGCGGTATATGGCGGCGGCTTTTGCTCAGGTCCAGTCCGGCCTCCGCCGGGACAAAGAAAGAATCGGAAATGCGGAACCTTTTGCTGGTCAATCTGGCTTTGAGTTTCCGGTCGATAGGCGGCGCTTGTCGTGCGAGCTTGACCACATTGAGCGGAAGCCCCACCTGGCCCAGGTGAAAGATCTTGCCGCCCAACTTGTGCAGTGTCATCACCGCACGCTCAAATAGCCCGGAATCGCGCACAGCTTCGCATACCCTGGTCAAAACCCGATCGACATCGTCCAGCTTGCGAAGATCAGCCAAAAGACGGGCTCGCTCTCGAACAATTCGCTCCTTGTCGGCAAGAGTCTTCTCCATCTGCCTGCGGAGGGTGATGTCCTCCATTATGCCGACCAGGTGCGTTATCTTGCCGGATGCGTCTCTTAACGGGGCCTTCTTGGTGTGAAGGTAATGCAGCCTGCCCTCTCCATCGGTGATGGGTTCCTCAGGAATGTTTATCACCTTCCCGGTGCGAAACATCTCCTCGTCCTTTTTCCAGAAGAAATCAGCTTGCTCCTTGGGAAAGAAGTCGTGGTCCGACTTGCCCAGCATCTGTTCCCGGTCAAATCCGGCCAGCCGGGCGGAGGCGCGGTTCAGGAGCACCCAACGATGCTTGCGGTCTTTGACAAAGATGGGGCTGGGGATACTGTCGATAAGAGCATCGAGTAATGATTGGGCGATGTCGCCGGACACTTCGTCTGCCTTAGATTGCATAAGGGATAACACTGCAGAGAGCGCTCCCAAGGACTTTAGGTCGGCCCTGGTGAAATGGGGATAGTCTGCCTCCCGAGATATGCTCAACGCGCCTGTGGGCTTACCATGCTTCTTCAGTAGCACCCCAACAAACTTCTGCGCGCGCACGGTTCGAAGGAATCGGTAAAGAGCCCTGTTGCTCGAGTAGATTTCCCCGATTCGGTTGCACAATATGGGATAGGACCGCCTCACCACCCGGGGGGAGAGGCCGGATATGGCATGCGCTTCAGCCTTGGCCTGCAGGGCCTTGGACCAGCCGCTGCCTGTCACCTTCACTTTGTCCTGTCGGAACCGGAAAAGCCAGCATGCCTCCGCCCGAAAAGCTGCCCTGATGCCTGCCAGGCTCTCGCGCGTTATGCGCTCAGGCTTGGCTTGGGAAAGCGCCAATGAGGAGATTCGCGCCACCAGAGGGAGNNCTTATGACCATTTAGTATAAATCCGTACAACGGACCTGTGAGTTATCTAACTATACGCAGGCTGCCCTAGATTGTTTTAAAGAAAAATCGACCGAGCCTTCGTTTGTAGAGACGGCTGTTGGAAGATGAGCTTGACTTGGCGAGGATTTCTCTTATCCTATAAGAGAATGTACGGAGGCTTATTATGGCCCGCGAAGTAATCAGGGTATTGAAGCGAAACTACAGACAGGCNNCCCGACCCAATCTCAGGGTACTCCAGCCACAATAATCTGATCGTTGTTCATAGGAGTGGATGTGCAAGCCTAGAGAAAGTCGAGACGGCCCGCCTGCTTTCCCTGCGCTGGGACGAGATCTTGGAGGAAAAGGAGCACGAGCCGGAAGAGGATTACCTGCAGCTGGAGGAACTCGACTTCCGGATTCTGAAACATCACCAGGATATGGGCATAGATTACTCCCTGATGGTGGCAGGCATTTTGGGGGTCCACCCGCGTGAGGTGTTTGATCGACACAAGAAGCTCCGCGGTTTGAAGCTTCTGAAACGAGTGGAAAAGACAATGATCCGGTATCGAAGGAACGTGGTTGACCGCAAGTGGATCAAGCATCGGAACCATACCTACTACGAAATAACCGCCAAGGGGCAAAGATATCTTAACCACTTCGTCTCTCAGCAGGAGAAACGGAGATAGGCTTCTTTCATTTTCGGGATTACAAGCCCCTCAGGATTTGTGTTCAAGTGGTGGAAACACGAACGCAGGATTCAGCAGATCATGGGATTTTTAAAAAACCTGTTTTCCAGGCCGCCAAAACCGGGAAGGCCCGTTCCGGTAACCGACCAGTCTTTCGGAGAAGTTGTGCTTGGATCTGAGGTTCCGTCGGTGGTGGAGTTCTGGTCACCCCGCTGCTCTCATTGCCAGGTCATGAGCGGACTCTTGGATGAGATCGGACCGGATTATGCCGGGCGAGTCGGAGTCTTCAAGTTGAACGTACTGCAGAATCCGGAGACCGCCAGCAGGTACAAGATAAGGGGTACGCCCACCCTGATATTCTTCCGCCAGGGTAAGCCGGTCGACGGGATCGTAGGGCTTTTGCCTCTCAAGCCGCTGCGCGCGAAAATGGACAACCTAGTTCGGTGGAGCCCGTAAGTGCGCCTCTTGGCCGCTGAGTGGACATTACGTTTAGCGCCGATGTCTGCCAGCCCTTCGGACTCAGGCCTGGGTCGTTGCTGAGGCAGGCAGGATTCTCTTCCGCAGGTCCGAAGGGGAAAGCTCGCCCTTGACCAGCGATGAGCCGCTTTTTCGTAGACCCTGCAAGCGGGTCGGAAGATTTGGGAAAGACGAAGGTTGGATGTTGCAAGTAAGGATTTTCTAAAACGGAGATGAGAGAGATGGCGAATATAAGAATTTCAGCGAAAGACCTTGGAGTTTTAGCTTTGCCGGATTTCTGTCCGCGCTGTTTCTGGCTCAAGATGCGCTGCCAGAACAAACTTCCTTTTCAGATTTTTCCGGGAATATTCAGTTCCATCGATTCCTACACCAAGAAGGTCACCAGCGTTCACTTCGCCCGTTACCGACGGCTGCCTTCGTGGTTGAGGGAACTGGCCGAGCCGGGGAGTCCGGTTAAGGTCCCTCACTATTCCAAGTTCAACGTGACGGATCCATATAGTGAGGTCACGTTGACCGGAATGCCGGACGAGATAATCGAGAGAGAAGACGGCTCCTACCTCATCATTGACTACAAAACCTCCAGGTTTAGCAAAGCCCAGGATAGCCTGCTGCCGCTGTACCGGGTTCAACTAAACGCCTACGCTTATATCGGAAAGCGTCAGGGGTTCGATCCCGTCTCCGGGCTTGCCCTGGTTTACATGGAGCCGCAGACGGAGCTGACCGAGAACGAGCTGGATTCACTGGTAAGGGAAGACGGCTTCCTGATGGGTTTTGCAGGCTATATATTGGAAGTGAGAATCGAGGATGAACGGATAATCCCTCCCCTTCTGGAAAAGGTGCGAGAGACATATGATTTGGAGAATCCTCCTTCGGGCAACGATAGCTGCCGTGACTGCAAGCTTCTGGAGCAACTTATCCTGACTCTAACAGGCTGACGGTCTCCCGGTCAAACCGGGTCATGCGAACACAACGGTCTGGGCGAGAGATGAAAAAAGCTCACTCGGGCCTCGGGAAAGCGTGGGGAGACATTGTCAGAACCACATGACACCTGGCGGACGGAAGATCCTGCAGATGCTCAAATATCGGTGATCTTGCTTACATATTGTTTGACATAATCTTCTGCAAAAGATATATTCTGGATTGGGTGCGAAGAATCGAACAGATGGAGACCGGCACGCATTCGATCTCAGCAGCCGGACCGTGATCTCCGGGAGAGGTATGCAGGAGAAGGTGTACACGGTGACCGAGGTCACCAGGGAAATAAAAGAAGTGCTGGAAGGGAACTTTCCCGCGGTTTGGGTGGAAGGGGAGGTCTCTAACTATCTTCTTCACTCCTCGGGGCACCGGTATTTCAGCCTGAGGGACGAGAACTCCCAGATAAGGTGCACCTTATGGAGATTCCGTGGGGATCAGCTTGGGTTTGAACCTGCAGACGGGATGCAGGTGACGGCATGGGGAAGCATAACCGTCTACGAGAAGAACGGACAGTATCAGCTGGACGTGGCCCAGTTGATTCCGGGCGGCGTGGGCAGGTTCGAGATAGCGTTCAGGCAGCTGAGGGAGAAGCTCTTGCAGGAAGGTCTGTTTGACGAGGAGCACAAGCAGCCTATCCCCGAGTTTCCTCAAACCATAGGGTTGGTAACGTCCCCCACCGGAGCGGCGGTGAGGGACATAATCAGAATAGTCCAGAGCCGCTTTCCCAGCGTGAGCATCGTGGTGAAGCCGGTGCGAGTGCAGGGAGAAGGAGCGGCCGAGGAGATTGCCCAGGCCATAAGAGAATTCAATGATTATGGGAAGATCGACGTGATGATAGTGGGACGGGGAGGAGGGTCCCTGGAGGATCTGTGGGCCTTCAACGAGGAGGTGGTGGCTAGGGCAATCTACGCTTCCAGGATTCCGATAATCTCAGCGGTGGGACATGAGATCGATTTCACCATAGCCGATTTCGTGGCCGACGCCCGGGCAGCCACTCCCTCTGCCGCCGCGCAGATGGTGGTTCAGGACAAGGAAGAACTTTTGCGACAGCTCCAGGCTGAGATGCGGAAACTGGCCTTTTCACTCTCTTCGCAGCTGGAGCTTTCCAACCAGAAACTGACAGGGATCAAAGAAAGTTACGGTTTCAGAAGACCTCTGGACATCATAACCCAAAGGTCACAGAAACTTGACGAAGTCGGTCAGCAGCTGGCTGAGATGACGAAAATCTATTTCGACATCAGAACCAGCGGCATATCTTTGCTCAGGGAGAAGATGAAAGCGCTATCCCCTCTGTCGGTTCTCAAAAGAGGTTACTCCGTTACCCGGAGACTGCCGGATTTGAAAATCATCACGGATGCTGGCAAGTTGAGAGTAAGCGACAGAATTGAAGTGAAGGCATTTAAGGGCAGAATCGAGTCGCTGGTCGAGCTGATCGATCTTGGCTAAACAGAGGGNNAGAAAGAGAGAACTTTTGAAGAGGCGCTGAAGAGGCTGGAGGAGATAGTGCTGGAACTGGAGGAGGGCGAGCTGCCGCTGGAGAAGGCCCTGCAGAAGTTCGAGGAGGGAATCGAACTATCCCGATTCTGCACGCAGAAGCTGACCCAGGCGGAGGAGAAAGTCAAGAAGCTGGTTAAGACCGCCAAGGGAGAGTTCAAAACCGAACGTTTCGACCTAGAGGAAGAGGACTGACGACTTTCTCGTCTTCAGCTGCCTACGAAAAGCAGCGTCGTGAACGAAACCGGGCGAGCAAATTTGTGTATGAGACCATGCTGACGCTACGGCGAGCGGTTGCCTGATGCAGGAGAAATAGCAGTGAAGGCCCCAGCTACAGACTTTTTCGCTGAACTGGAGAAGAGAGAAAAGTGGGTGACATCGTATCTGAACTCAGAAGAGTTCAGAGACTGGTTTCACCCCCATCACCTGAGGGAGGCCGTATATACTTATGTCAATCGCGCGGGCAAAGGCTTGCGTCCCGCAGTGCTGCTTTTGGCCTGCGGCGCTGTGGGAGGCGACGAGCGGGAGGCCATTCCGGCTGCTGCTGCGGTGGAGATGTTTCACACCTGGACTCTGGTGCACGACGATCTGATCGACAACGACGACAGAAGAAGAGGTGGATACACCGTCCACGCCCAATCGTCCCTGATCGCCAGGGAGCAGATGAAGTTGTCGGAGGCTCAGTCCAGGGACTACGGGAGGGACATTGCCGTGCTTACCGGGGACGTGCAACAGGGATGGGCGGTGAGCCTCCTTTGCGACTGCTCTCTGAAAGGACGGGTAAAGCCTGAGGTAACGCTGACCTTGATTCGAATGCTGGAATCACATGTGTTGAACACGTTGGTGGCCGGCGAGACCCTGGATATCCAGTTTGCCAAGCAGCCAGTCGAGTCGTTCCGGCCGGGGCAAATAGTGGATATGCTTTGGCGCAAAACCGGCGCTCTGTACGAGTTTTCGGCCAAGGCGGGCGCCATGATCGGGCTTGACACCACCGACCCCCAGGAAAAAAAGGTGGCCGCCCTGTCGGCTTTCACCAGCAGGTGCGGTACTGCTTTCCAATTGCAGGACGACATTCTGGGCATCGTGGGAAACGAGAAGCAGTTGGGAAAGCCGATTGGCTCGGACATCCGGGAAGGGAAACGGACCACGGTCGTATATTATGCCTCCAAGAATGCTTCTCCAAGGCAAAAAGAGGAACTGCAAAGCGTTCTGGGCAACCAGAAGGCGACGACAGAGGAGATTGCCAGCGTGACCAGACTGCTGATCGAGCTGGGCGGAATCTCGGAAACCAAAAGAATGGCCCAAAAGATCATCGAGGAAGCTCGTACCCATCTTGATGCTTTGCCCGTATCGAAACATAAGGAACTGCTTTTGGCCTGGGCCGATTTCATGGTGTCGCGAGAATTTTAGGGAGCTGATATGAGCGGTTGGCTTAAGCAAATAGACTCGCCGAAGGATCTAAAGAAGATCCCTATCGGCCGGCTGGGTGAACTGGCCCAGGAGATTCGTGACCAGATCATCAGCGTGGTCTCCAAGAACGGGGGCCACCTGGCCTCGAATCTGGGAGCCGTGGAGCTGACCCTGTCGCTGCACAGGGTGTTCGATTCCCCTAAGGATAAGATCGTGTGGGATGTGGGGCATCAGTCTTATACTCATAAGCTCCTCACCGGTCGAAAAGACGAATTCGGAAGCCTGAGGAAGTATCAGGGGATAAGTGGTTTCCCCACCTGGCGTGAGAGCGAACATGACCTCCTTATCGTGGGACACGCTTCCACCGCCATCTCCAGCTCTCTGGGAATCGCCTGCGGCCGGGATCACAGAGGCGAGGATTTCTCGGTGATTGCAGTGGTGGGAGACGGTGCCCTGACCGGCGGCATGGCCTTCGAAGGACTGAATAATGCCGGTGCTTCGGGAAAAAATCTCATCGTGATCCTAAACGACAACACCATGTCCATCTCCAAGAACGTGGGGGCCCTGTCCAGGTACTTGACCGATCTTCTGACCGACGAGAAATACAACAAGCTCAAGGCAGAGGTTTGGGAGTTGGTGGGCAAATTCAAGCGCAGGGACAAGATAAGAGCCATGGTGGCCAAGGTGGAGGAGAGCGTCAAAGGCTTCCTGGTTCCCGGCATCGTCTTCGAGAAGTTGGGATTTCGCTATTTCGGACCGGTGGATGGCCATGATATCGGGGGATTGATCAAAACGTTGGAACATCTCAGGGGCCTGAAGGGTCCCATACTGCTTCACGTGCTGACCCAAAAGGGAAAAGGCTATAAATACGCCGAGGAGGATGCTCCTCGATTTCACGGCATCGGCGCCTTCGACAAGGTGACCGGTAATTCAAATGGAAAGACGGTCGGACCGAGTTACACTGACGTCTTCGGCAAGAGCTTACTCGAATTGGCCGAGCAGGACGACAGGATCGTAGCCATCACGGCCGCCATGACCCTGGGAACCGGTCTTATGGAGTTCGCCCAAGCCTTCCCCGAGAGATTCTATGACGTGGGAATTGCGGAGCAGCATGCCACCACCTTTGCCTCCGGACTGGCATCACAGCGTCTCAAGCCCGTTTTCGCGGTCTATTCCACGTTTCTGCAAAGGGCCTTTGACCAGGTGGTTCACGATACTGCCCTGCAGAATCTGCCCGTGGTGCTGGCAGTGGACCGGGCCGGTCTGGTGGGCGCCGACGGTCCCACCCATCACGGGGCGCTGGATTTGAGTTTTCTGAGGCAGGTTCCCAACTGGGTGGTCATGGCTCCCAAGGACGGCAGCGAACTGAGGAACATGCTCTACACGGCCGTGAACTGGGAAAAGGGGCCGGTTGCCATCCGCTATCCCAGGAGCGCGATCCCGGACTCGGTCACCAAGGGATTTGATCCAATCCCGGTGGGCACCTGGGAGGTCTTGAGAAAGGGGAAGGATTCCGCGATTCTTGCGGTCGGATCCATGGTATATCCTGCCCTTAAGGCTGCGTCGGAGCTTGAGAAGGAAGGAACTAATGCGGAGGTGGTCAACGCACGTTTCGTGAAACCCTTGGACCAGGAGATGCTGGACTCCATCTTCGCCAGATTCGATAGAATCATCACCGTCGAAGAGAACGCGCTTTCGGGCGGGTTCGGTTCTGCGGTGTTGGAGTTTGCTGAAGCTCATGGCGTGAGTAATGCTATCGTCAGACGGATGGGCATTCCGGATCGCTTCATTGAGCACGGACCAAGAGATCGGCTGCTGGCGGATCTAGGATTGGACGCCGCGGGAATTATCCGCGCGGTGAGAAAAACCGAGCAGGTAAGCCTAAGACGTGAGAGCTTTCAGGCACGCAGGGCGAGCTCCTGAGCACCCAAAACCGGTGCCTCAAAACAACCTTTGTCCACGAGCGCGATGAAAAGCATAGGAATCATAGCCAACGTCAAGAAAGACCTGACCGCAGGGGTGGTGGAGGAGATCATCCAGTGGGCAGGCCGAAACAAGATCGAGGTCTTCCTGTCTGAGGAACTGGTGCCTCTGGTCGGCGGAGCGGAAAGGTCGCTGCCCAGAGAGAGGCTACGGGAGAAAAGCGAGGTCTTGATTTCCCTGGGAGGAGACGGCACCATGCTGGCTTCGGCCAGGGCGGTGGGAGAACACCCGATCCCTGTTCTGGGAATCAACCTGGGAGGGTTGGGATTTCTCACCGAGATCAATTCCAGTGATCTGTCCAACACACTGGACAGACTGAAAAAGGGAGACTACTTCATAGAGAAAAGGATGGTCCTGGAGACGGAGATAGAAGGCGTCAAGAAATTCGATCAGTACGCCCTCAACGACGTGGTGGTTGACAAGGGAGAGGTGGCCAGGCTTTTCCTTCTGCATCTTCATGCCAATGACGAGTTCATCTGCTCCTACTCGGCGGACGGCCTGATCATATCCACCTCGACCGGCTCCACTGCTTACAGCCTAGCTGCGGGCGGACCCATAATCAATCCCCGGATGAATGCCATTATTGTTTCTCCCATCTGCCCGCACACTCTGGCCACGCGCCCCATACTGTTCTCTGAGAACGACACTTTAAAGGTGACGGTGGAGCTGTCGCACCGCCACGCAGTATTGACCATTGACGGACAGGTGGCCTTTGATCTTAAGTCCGGAAGTTCGGTCCTGGTGCGCAAGGCCAAGCACCCGGTCAACCTGATTAAGTTCAGAGACAGATCATTCTACGAAATACTGAGAAGGAAACTCCACTGGGGAGCACGGCCAAAGACCGGCGAATAGAGGACAGCCGAGGGTCTAAGCTTCAGGAGTTCAATGTCTCAGAACCTATCCCGCGGCCTTGCCGTCCGAAACCCGGTCCATTCCTTGGCCATCAAAGCGACAGATTAGGGTTCTCCCAAATGCTGAGAAGCCTGCGAATAAGAAATTACGCTCTGGTCGATCACCTGGAGGTGGAGTTCAGACCAGGCCTGAACGTGATTACCGGAGCCACCGGCGCCGGCAAGTCGATCATCGTGGGTGCAGCGAATCTGGTGCTGGGAGAAAGAGCCAGCAGCGAAACGGTCAGAAGCGGGTTCGACAGCGCCACAGTAGAGGGAGTCTTTCAGGTGCCCGATGACCGCGACCTCCGCGGGCTGCTGGGCCAGATCGGTGTGTCGACCCAAGATGACTTGCTAATACTGCGGAGGGAGGTCTCCAGCAGGGGACAGAGCAAGTGCTTCCTAAATGACAGGCAGGTTACCCTGGGCAGCCTCAAATCCATCGGTGATCGGTTGGCCGATCTGCACGGGCAGCACGAGCACCAGTCGCTCCTGAACGTGGACAGACACATAGAGTACCTGGATCACTATGGTGATCTTGACCGCGACCTGTGCCGGTTGGGTGAGACCTATCGACAGCTGCGGGGGGAGCAGAGGGAGCTGCAGCATGTGAAGAGCAGCCAGAGGACGGACGAAGAAAGAAGGCAGCTCTACCAGTTTCAGATACAAGAGATCGAGAAGGCCAACTTGAGTTCAGCGGAGGAAGAGCGTCTGACCGGTGAGCGGAAGGTGATGGAAAACGCAGAGGATCTTTACCAGCTCGCGTCCACCGTCCACGACCAGCTTCATGAGACCGAGATGTCGATTCTGGAAAGACTGGGCAGTCTGTCAAGGGAGTTGAAACGAGGTGCCGGTATAGACTCCAGATTGAAAGAGCCTACCGAAACATTAGAATCCGGCCTGATCGGGTTGCAGGATGTCAGCAGGTTCTTGGAGGATTACAGAAGCCGTCTGGAGTTCGATCCGGAGCGGCTGGAAACGATAAGAGATAGGCTGAACCTGCTGTCTGGCATGAAAAGGAAATATGACCGGAGCATAGACGAGATTCTGCGCTACAAAGAGGAAATAGAAAAAGAGCTGAACAGGATCGAAAGCAAGGACGAAGCCATCGCCGGTCTGGAAAAGGAGATTGACGGGCTATCCGAGGCCTTCAGGCGGCAGTGCCTATCGCTTTCCCGGAAGAGGAAGGCCAAAGCATCTCAGCTCTCCAAAAAGATACAGAATGCCCTCACTAATCTGGGGATGGACAAGACCAGATTCGAGATAAAGATCACACAGGAGGAAGATGAAGAGGGACTGGCCGAGCGGGACGGGAAGAAAGTGGCTGCGGATGATAAGGGTATAGATCACGTGGAGTTCTTCGTCTCGCCCAATCCTGGCGAGGAACTGAAGCCATTGGCCAAGATAGCTTCGGGAGGGGAAATATCACGAATAATGCTGGCCCTCAAATCCATCCTGGCCAAGGCCGACCGGGTGGGNNGGGTGGGGACCATGATCTTCGACGAGATAGACGTGGGGATCGGTGGGGAGGTGGCATCCGCCGTGGGGAAGAGCCTGAGGGATCTGGCCTCTTCGCGACAGGTGATCGTGATCACACATCTGCAGCAGATCGCCTCTCAGGCGGATGATCATTTCAAGGTGTTCAAACAGAACCTAAAGGGGCGGACGGTGACGCAGATGAAAAGGCTGGACACAGAGGAGAGGATCAAGGAGATCGCCCGAATGATCTCAGGCGAGAAGGTGAGCCCCCTGACCCTGAAGCAGGCCAAGGAGATGATCAGGGCCAATCATCCGTCGTCTGAGGAATGACCCGGACTTGTAGGGGTCGGATTTCCAACGGATCCGTAGGACATCCGACCCGGACAGGTCGCATCTGAACAGAGAGAAGAACATTGATGCCGAAATGATCGTACGAAAACGAGATTTCTTCCTGCTTCCCAACCTCCTGGCAATCTTGCGAATCCTGCTTCTACCGTTCATCTTCTATTTCTTGGCTCAGAATACACGGCTGGGTCTCATCATTGCCTTGGTTCTGATCGGGCTCGCCGTGGCCTCCGACGTGCTGGATGGCTATGCGGCGCGGAGGTTGAAGCAGATAACTGATTTGGGAAGAATCCTTGATCCAATGGCGGACAAGCTGGGCCTGGGGATCTTCGTGATTTTCATAATCGTCTACCGCGGATTTCCGATCTGGGCGGCCGGCCTTCTTTTTGCCAAAGACCTCCTGACGCTGGTTGCTGCCGTCGCCATGGCAAAACGAAAAGGTTTTGTGCTGATGTCCAACAACTGGGGCAAGCTTAACTCCTGGATCTGGGTTTTCACTGTAGTAGTTTACATTGCCAAGATTCAGTTCCTGCAGCAATGGTTTCTAATCATCGCCACGGTCTCGGTTATCAACGCCATCATTCAGTATCTGAGGCTCTTCTTTGGACAGTACCGCCTCGGGACCTCCGACGGGTGATTCTTCCTTCCTGGTTCTCAACTGATCAAGATGAAGATCAAATCGGTGAAAAAGGGAAGCATTGCTTCCCGATGGAATCTCTCACCAGGAGACGAGCTTCTAAAGATTAACGGGCAGGCTGTGAAGGATATCATCGACTATAGGTTTTGCTCCGCCGATCAACGCCTGAGATTGAAGCTCAGGTCGAGAAGCGGAAAGCCAAGGACGGTGCTAGTCAACAAGGAGCCTGATGAAGATCTGGGGCTCGACTTCTACACCACCAGATACAAAAGCTGCAAGAACAAATGCATATTCTGCTTCGTTCATCAATTGCCAAAGGGATTGAGAAANNGGATGAAGATTATCGTCTCTCTTTTCTGCACGGCAATTTCATTACTTTAACCAATACTTTAGATGAAGACCTTGAGCGCATTATAAGGCAACGGCTTAGTCCGCTATATATCTCCGTGCACGCCACTGACGAAGTGCTGCGCAAGAGGATGCTTGGCAATGCAGAAATCCCTGATATTATGCCTTTGATCAGGAGGCTGGCTCAGGGAAAGATAGAAATGCACGCCCAGATTGTTCTATGCCCTGGAATCAATGACGGAGAGCACCTGGAAAAGTCGGTGAACGATCTGTCCGCGCTTTATCCCTTCGTAAAGTCATTGGCACTGGTGCCAGTCGGTCTTACCAGATTCAGGAGCAGACTTCCCAAGATACGACCGATCGGTAGAGCGTATTCCGCAAGGATTGTCCGGCTGGTGAACCGATGGCAGAAGCTCTTCCACCGGAAGCTTGGGACAGGCTTCGTCTATGCCGCCGATGAGTTCTTCACTAAGGCAGAACTTGACGTACCGGGGAATCGATACTACGACGGATTCTATCAGGTAGAAAACGGGGTAGGAATGATCCGCCAGTTTCTTGACGACTTTAGGTCAAAACGAAGGCTCCTGCCCAGGCGGGTAAAGAAGGATTTGAAAATCACGCTGGTAACTGGAGTATCAGCCTTCGGGCTGATTAATCAGTTGATCAACGAGCATCTGCGGAGGATCACTGGTCTGAAGATCAAAGTGGTCAAGGCGAAAAACGCTTTCTTTGGACAAAGCGTTACGGTAACCGGTCTCCTGACCGGTACTGATATCATAACTGCCGTGAATAGAGAAAGAACGCTGGGTGAGGTGATTCTCTTACCGCCCAATTGCGTAAACCAAGATGGCCTGTTCTTGGATGATTTGAGTCCCAGGGTTCTTGAAAATGAACTGGGGCGCAGAGTTCTGCTCGCGTCAAATGATCTTGTTGAAAGTCTAGTCAAGCTTCTCGCCGAACCAGACTCCGGACGTTAGAAACCGCTTGGCCCCTCCATACAATCCATCTTCCCCGCTGCACCGCGGAGGGCAACCACAGCGACACGTTCTGCCAGCCGAGGGAAGAAACACTCCACCGAGCCAAAAGCCCCGGTTGGTCCCCAACCACCGGTCGCACCAAGTTCCCCGCGGACGGCAAAAATCACTTGACATATGTGGTGGGTCGGCCTTAATTGAGCCTTGAACTGAAAAATCGAAGTGCAGACTCCCCGTTGAGGTTGTGTTTTCACGGTTTTCGGAGAGAATTCCCAAGTCCGGTTGATATTCTTGCCGGGCGGATACTCCAGCTTTGAGATTCTTTCAGAAGCAGTGTTCTCATCCGCTTCCAACACCTAACCAGGCGGTTAGGCACCAAAAACCTGGAAAAGGAGGCGCCTATCAGACACAGTCACAAAACGTAGTAATGTCTGCCTGCATTTTAGAGGTATAGTTATTGCTCTGCGAAGTAGGAGGAGCTTTCGCATTCTGCGGCGACCCTGCAAGTGGGCGCCGATTCCGTGCCTTGAGGAATTCCCGGCTCCGAGAAGGGTTCTGCGGCGGATTGAAACCATCTTGATGCAAGTCCTGTCTTCAGAGGAACCTTAAGGGGTCACAGATCTTGTCAAAACTTCCTCTAAGGAGGTAGTCATGCATCCAACTTCCTTTCGAATTCTGGCATTTGCCCTGGTGTTCGGCATAATGAGCACATTCCCAATCACGATTGCTTCCGGTTCCATAGTTGATGGCTGGGCCTTTAAGGAGGGGGAATCCAACCATTCAGGAATAGCTGTGGAGTGCATAACTTGTGACTTCCCTCAATTCACGAAATACACCGATGCATCTGGTCATTTCGGTCCGTGGTTGGCAATCTCTGGGGGACGTTATCACAAGTTTGAGTATTCACACGATGGGTTCTGGACTGATACCCTGCGTCATTACATTCCTCCCCTCTCGTCTGAAACTCTCCCTGATGTTACCCTGCAGCGCATCACCAGCGATACACTCGGTCCTGGCGATGTCGTTATCGACGACCACCTGACCGTCGCCTCGGGGCACACTCTCACCATCCTGCCCGGAACGCGGCTGCTGTTTAGAGGGCACTACAAGCTGACTGTGCACGGCCAACTTCTGGCGGTGGGTACTGCGCAGGATTCCATAATCTTCACCCACTACTACCAGCATCCGGATTCGACATGGGGGGGCATCTGGCTTGATGGTGCACGCGTTCCCACTCGACTGGAGTATTGTCGCATTGAGTACGGACGAGCGGACGGTGAGAACAACGCTGGCTTCGGCGGAGGGATCAATTGCGACGATTCGGATGCCACAATCAGGCACTGCAACGTCAGGAACAATTGGGCCAGATACGCCGGAGGTGGAATATGCGTGAACGTGTGCAATCCGATCATCGACCACTGTGTTATCACCGATAATTATGCAGACGGTGGTCACGGTGGCGGGATCCACCTGCAGCAGTGCAAACCGCCTTTCGGGGCGTCCACCATCACCAATTGCGTGGTCAAAAGGAACACAACCCGGTACAATGGGGGTGGCATTTCTATCTATCACAGCTCGCCTACGGAGGTGTCAAACTGCGTGATAGACTCCAACTGGGCCGGCCAGTGGGGGTTCGGGGGCTATGGGGGAGGCATCTTCTGCTTTTATGCCGGTCCGGAGTTGATTAAGGACTGCTCGATCACAGGGAACGTGGGGTGGTCGTGCGGAGGCGGAATCGCCTGCGACTACGAAAGCGAGATCCTGTGTCTGACCGGCTGCAGCATCAAAGGCAACGAGGCGATCATGGGTGTGGGTGGCGGGTTGTGGTTCGCTGGCAACAGCGATGCGGATATCAGCCGCTGCCTTGTCGTCGGGAACCTCGGGGGCTACGCCGGCGGGGGAATATACTGCCGGGAAGGCAGTTGGCCTCGCCTGACCAACTGCACCTTTGCCGGGAACGAGGCCCAGGTAGGTGGCGCCTTAGGTTGCGAAGTGTCCAGCTCTCCAATCTTCAAAAACTGTATCATGTGGCAAGATATTCCCGACGAGATATACGTCGATTTTACCTGCAACCCCACGCTGACTTACTGCGATGTCGACGGAGGATGGTCCGGGCAGGGTAACATCGACTGCGATCCGTTGTTTGACCAAGACCACCATCTGACATGGGCCAATTACCCGGTGGAGGATTCAACGAAATCGTGCTGCATCGATGCTGGCGATCCGGATCCGTATTACGATGATCCGGACGATACCCGCAACGACATCGGGGCTTTCTACTTCCACCAGCAGAAGCCGATCTTCACCCCCGGAGTTGACGACTGGCAGTTCGCCAATTACGAACAGAATATGTGGCCGGAGAGCTGGTGGAGCCAGTTCGATTATACCCAGTACCCCTATCCCTGGTACTGGGAGGCCTTCTGCAATTCCCAGGATTTCCCGGATTGGCCCCTGTTCGCCGAGCTGTTTGGCGAGGATCAGTGCTACTGGGACCCTCCTCCCGGAATAGTGATATACAAGAAGCGTGCTGAGCTCTACTGGAGAGTTATCGTAGAGGGCTACAAGTGGGTAG
>JABAOC010001528.1_pt2 | contig 20409 bp, 18 predicted proteins | sample 7062161 | NCBI WGS metagenome assembly JABAOC01 (sample SAMN14538625, study PRJNA623070) | marine sediment metagenome | biome: marine biome [ENVO:00000428]; feature: marine pelagic biome [ENVO:01000023]; material: deep marine sediment [ENVO:00002113] | place: India: Gulf of Khambhat ... | reverse complement strand
TTCCTGCGTTTTTATGGCGAAGCTTTACTCGGGTTCTAGAATCGTTAATCTTCAAGCAATCTTAGTCGACAAGCCTGACGATCACGTCGGCTTCATTGACCCTACCATTATTACCTTCTTCCCTCGCGGTTCTCGATAGGTGCTTCTTGCCCCCCGAGCTTCATCTCCTCAAAGACTTCTCTGGTCACCTTTCTCGGTCTCGGCATTTTCATCCCCGGCGAATTTGTTCTCTATACATATTTAAACATGGAGAGAATATTGGAAATAGTGTTCTTGCTTAAAGACAGTCTGAGGCCGACGTGATGGATATATTTGTGGATACAGCCAAATTGAGCGAAATCAAGGAGACCATCTCCAGCCTCATAAAAGGGTAGCTTCTGGGTATTAGCATGAGTTACCTGATAGGAATAGATGTGGGAACAACGGGCACGAAAGTCCTCCTCATCAACGAAAAAGGGCTAGTTGTTTCTAAGGCCTTTGGAGAATACCCTCTTCACATTCCGCAACTAGGATGGGCAGAACAGAATCCAGAGAACTGGTGGAATGCCACGGTGAAAGGTCTAAAAAAAGTCCTCGAGGATTCTGAACTGAGAAGTGGGGAAGTCACCGCTTTGGGCCTAACGGGGCAAATGCATGGATCCGTTTTTCTGGATAAGAAAAAACGAGTCTTGAGACCAGCCATTCTCTGGTGCGATCAAAGGACAGCCCCCCAATGTGCCGAAATCACGGAAAAGATCGGGAGGGACAGACTGATCCAACTGACGTGCAACCCCGCCTTCACGGGCTTCACGGCGCCGAAGATATTGTGGGTTAGGGAGAACGAGCCCGATATTTATAAAAAGTCTAATAAAATCCTTTTGCCGAAGGATTACATCCGATTCAAACTAACCGGCGACTATGCTACCGATGTTTCTGATGCCTCTGGAACTTCACTTCTGGATGTGAAGAAAAGGAAATGGTCTGGGGAAGTGCTGGATGAACTAGACATTCGAGAGGATTTACTTCCCAAGGTTTATGAATCGCCCGAAATTACAGGGGAAATTTCAAGAGAAGCCAGCGAGAGTACCGGACTAAAGCTTGGAACCCCGGTAGTCAGCGGTGCGGGGGACAATGCAGCAGGAGCGGTGGGGAGTGGCGTGATAGAAGAGGGGGTGGTATGGGCTTCAATAGGAACCTCGGGGGTTGTCTTTGCCTCCTGTGATAAGCCTAAAACAGACCCTAAGGGTCGGATTCACACATTCTGTCATGCGGTCCCGAAGAAGTGGCATCTCATGGGGGTGATGCTTTCAGCCGGAGGATCGTTGAGGTGGTTTAGGGATAACCTAGCGGAGTTTGAACTCCAAACTGGAAAGTTGACGGGAGAAGACCCTTATGTGTTATTGGACACGAAGGCTTCCAAGGCCGAGCCCGGTTGCAAGGGTTTGATTTTTCTCCCCTATCTGGCTGGGGAGAGGACCCCCCACGGAGACCCCAACGCGAGGGGCGTTTTCTTCGGGCTTACCTTACAGCACGGAAAACCCCACTTGGTAAGATCCGTCATGGAAGGTGTGGCATATGGGATGAGGGACTCCTTGGAAATAATGAGGGGCCTCGGGATTAAAATAGACCAAATTCGCGCCTTGGGGGGCGGGGCCCGGAGCAACTTGTGGCGTCAGATTCAAGCGGACGTATACGGAACGGAGATCGTTACAATAAATGTAGAAGAGGGGCCAGCTTTTGGCGCGGCCCTATTAGCCGGAGTTGGGGCAAAGGTATACAGCAGCGTCGGCAAGGCATGCGAAAGGACAATCAAAAAAGTAAGTCGAACGGAGTCAATAAAAGAAAACCTAAAGATTTACGATAAATATTATGAAATCTATAAGTCCCTTTACCCCGCATTAAAAAGTTGCTTCGACAGGCTTTGTTCCGTTATTGAGAGGTAAATCAGGACGAAAATTTTTGAACTTAGCATTATCAAACCGCGTTCCAAGTGTATGTCTGATGCTTCTAACTAGTACTGCAGAAATAAAAAAATAAAAAAAAATATTTTGGTAGACTAAATTTCCCCGTATGGGAACAAGTCTTCCGTGTACCCGCTCGGTCTGACTTGCACTAATCTGGCTAGGAGAGCATCTGGTATTGTTGCGCCCATCATAGCTTCTTGGTATCCCCACTCCAAGTTGTAGATGGATATAGGTCTAATTACGGTGCAAATATAGGAGTGCGTGAATTCAGTGCTTCCCGCGGCATACTTCAGCGCTAATCGCACCGCATTTGCTCCCATATCTGGGGGTTTAGAATCTACAAGCCCTAATATCGGAGAGTCGGGATCTATCATTTTGTCAGTTCCATGTTCTCCCGCCAAATCGTTGGAAACTATGATTATCTCACGTTCCCTACCGAGCGTTTCGACTGCTTCGGCTGCCAGAAAAGCGCATGGCTCGGTCCATTGGACCCAAATAGCTACTATTTCAGGGTGCGCCGTTAGCATTCCCATGGCTAATTCTCTGCATTCAGCAGTGTCCGTATATGTCTTTATATCAACTATCTCAATACCTGGGTACTTGTCAAAGGTATCGTGAGCACCTTTTTTGCGCCAATCGTTGACATATTGTTTTAATGCGAACTCGATCATCCCTATCTTTCCCTCGCCTCCTAATGCTTGCACAATCATTTCAGCACCTACAATTCCCGTTGCGTAACCATCTGCATCTGAGGTGCCCAAATAAGATGCAGTCGCTTCTATACCTGTTACCGCACCCCATAGGAAAACTTGGCCAATGTTGGGGTTAGCTGCTGCCAAGTCGAGGCAAGCTGGCGCTGTGCCGTCCGTATCCCACGCTTCGATTATAAGAAGGTCCACGTCTGTTCTGGGAATTAAGCTTCTTATGAAATCGTTTTGTTCCGCCATTGATTCAGTAGAATTGAGTCCTATATTCCCTGCAATCCCATAATCTAACAACGTCTTATTCTGCATTATATTCGAGAGAGTAACTGTTAAGTCAATAGTCGCAGCCGTATAGTAGCCCTGCACTGCCGCTCCTTTGAGTATTGCTAATTCCTCGTCTGTAAGTTGTATCGCAGTCACCTTTAGGGGCGTTTCACCATAAGGTCCCACTGGGGTCCAAGGACTGTTCGCAGGCCCAGCCCAGTCAACGAGGTCTCGCATAAATTCCGGATCTAGTGCGTTAATATTCGGGTTATTCTTTCCAGAAGGATATACTTCTGGCTCTTCCTCTTCTTCTTCCTCTTCTTCTTCCTCTTCTTCTTCCTCTTCTCCTGGCGCTGGCGCTTGGAGAGCCAAATAAGCTCCGGCAACAACTACAGCAGCTATTACTACAATAGCAATAACCACCAAAGCTGTCGAAATCCCTCTTTTGTCGTACGAACTTGGTGTCACTGTTTCACCACTTATTCTGTACCCAATTTATACTATATCTATATATAAAGGTTAGTGTGTTTAACTAATTTTTAGGACACAATTTTAACAAAAAAATGGTGATATTAAGATATATTTTTTAAATATTAATTTTTTATTTTAGGCCAATTTTAGAAAAAATTAATGTTAATAAACTAAAAATTTTTTTAATTAGAACAATTAGTAATTAAAATGGATTTTACTTCTTTTTAGAAAAATAGCAGTATCGGAACGATATCATGGGTAGGGAGTAGTTTGCACGGTGGCTGAATAATTAGGGAAAGTTATTTAAGAAAAAAAATGATTCTTGTGTTTGGAGAAAAATGGAAGCAACGGAAGAAAAAATTAAAGTTTTAGGGAGTTACCAGCTAGCTGTTCCAGCTGAGCTTACTGAAAGGGTTAAGAGCTTAATTTCTTTAGTAAGGAACCAGACTTGGGAAGTCTTTATGGACCGGATAAGAATTGTTACCAAAATTTACAAGGATAACCCAGGCTTGCCCCCCATTTTGTTAAGGGCCAAAGTACTCGAAGAAAATCTAAGGAAACTACCTATCTATATACTTCCGGGGGAGTTGATAGTCGGCAACCGATGTCGAAAACCGAAAGGCTGTGAACTTTTCCCTGAATTTGGCGTTGAATGGCATTTAAGAGAGATATTTGATGAGAAGAGCGAGCGATTAGATAAATTGGACGGGAAATATTATCATCCGTGGGAGAGGCCCGCGGACACGTACCATTTTGATAAGAATACATTGCCGGAGCTGAAAGAAATACTTGATTGGTGGGCGGAACATGGAACCCATACGCAGCATTTTTATAGCATTCTTCCGGAAGAGGCGAGAATAGCCCATGACATAATAAAAGTAGTAAATTTACAAGATCACCTTCAGGGAGGAATCGGACATTATGCGCCTGATCATGAATGGTTACTCAAAAATGGGTTAAAAAAAGTAATTGAAACTTGTGAAAAGAAGTCTGAAGAGCTTAAGGGTTCACATAAACCGGAAGATTTTGAAAAGAAAATTTTCGCCGATGCTGTTATCATAACCTGCAAAGCGGCTATAGATTTCGCTCATCGGTATGGGGATTTAGCTAAGAAAAAAGCCGCTGATGAAAAGGATGAGCGGAGAAAAGAAGAATTGTTAAAAATAGCAAGAATATGTGATCGAGTCCCTGAAAATCCAGCTCAAGGATTTCATGAAGCTTTGCAGTTCGTATTTTTTACGCATGTAGTCCCTCAAATAGAAGATAATGGATCAGGCCTATCTTTGGGGAGATTTGATCAGTTCTTGTGGCCCTACTACAAAAAAGATGTGGAGAAAAGTAATATCACAAGAGAAGAAGCTTTGGAATTAGTTGAGTGCTTTTTTGTAAAAATATACGAGATGAACCGGTTACGAAGTTGGGGTTCTACAGACTTCTTTAGAGGCGCTCCGCAATTCCAAAACCTGACAATAGGAGGTATAGATCCGGACACCGGAAGGGATGCGACAAATGAGCTTACCTACATAGTTCTTGATGCCTTGGCAGGTACTCGCGTGGAAAATCCTTCAGTCACCGCCAGATGGCATAAAAAAGCGTCGATGGAGTATAAGAGAAAAGTCGCAGTAACAGCTAGGATTGGAATAGGGTTCCCCGCCGTTTTTAATGACTCTGTTTATATACCCGCATTATTGAACAGAGGTTATCAAGAAAGGGATGCCCTTAATTACTGTATAATCGGATGTGTAGAGCCAGGTGCCCCCGGCCTGCGCGGAGGAAGGACTGGAGGGTGTTGGTTTAACATGGCGAAAGTACTGGAAATGACACTTCACGGAGGAGAAGATCCAAGAACTGGAATTAAACTACATCCAAACAAAAGTGGAAAAGATTTATCCACCTATTCAAGTTACGATGAGCTTTGGGAGGACTTTATAGATCAAATTGATTACTATCTGAGATTAGAAGCCATAGTTGAAAACACTATGGATTATTCATTGGCGAAATACTGTCCATTAGTAATCGGCTCGGTAGTAGCTTCGCCTACCACTGTTTTGGAGAGGCTCAAGCAGTTGCAGGACGGTGGAGCGAAATACGATTTCACCGGGCAACAGACAATCGGGACTGCGAATATAGGGAATAGCTTGTTTGCTATAAAGAGTTTGGTATTCGATAAAAAGAAAATAACTGGTGAGCAGTTACTACATGCCTTGAAAACTAATTTTGAAGATAATTCTACAGATCCCACCGGCCAAGAAATAAAAGCTTTGTGTGAAAATGAACCAAAATACGGAAATGATATCGATGAGGTAGATTTTATAGCAAGAGATGCACTGGCATATGTAGCTAAAAAATTACCAACTTTTGAAAACACAAGATATGGACGTGGCCCAATTGGGGGAGTATTACAGGCTAGCACTTCGACTGTATCAAGCCATATCGCCTTCGGCTCGATTACGGGAACACTACCGGATGGGAGACCCGCAGGGATTCCTTTGGCGGATGGACAATCTCCCATGAGGGGGACTGATGTAGAAGGTCCTACTGCGGCGGCTAATTCGGTGGCAAAGATAAAAAATATACTTTTGAGTGAGGGTTCTTTGTACAATTTAAAGTTTCCCGTTCAACAACTTATGGGTAAAAATTTAGATAAGTTTATAGGATTAATCGATTACTACTTTGAGAGGGCTGCAATATGAAAAAGGAAAAATTGGAAGTTAAAAATATAACGAAAACTTTTGGTACTATTTATGCGCTTAACAATGTTGACATGGAAGCGGAAAAGGGGCTGGTTACAGGACTACTGGGGGATAATGGGGCAGGCAAAAGCACTTTAATTAAAATACTTCGTGGCGTGTACCGACCAGACAGCGGAGAAATTTACATAAACGAGGAAAAGAAAGTATTCAAAAGCCCAAGAGATGCCATCAAAGAAGGCATACAATGCGTATATCAGGATTCAACTTTAATTGAAGAATTAAACGTCGCCGAAAATTTTTTCATGGCGGAGGAGATGATTAAGCCGCATTTAGGAGGTTTAGTTCCCTTTGTCGATTTCGAAAGGGAAAGGAAAACAGCGGCGGAGTTTCTTAGAAAAATGGGTTTTTCTTATGATGTGAACCGGCAGGTAAGATATCTTTCAGGAGGAGAAAGGCGAGCTCTCGCGGTCATGAGGGCTTTCTATTTCCAACCCAAAATTTTACTTCTGGACGAACCTGTCATCGCTTTATCGGAGTTAGCAAAAGAAAAGATGTTCGATATACTCAAGGACATTAAAAAAACTTGTTCCACGATCCTTGTAACACACGAGGTGGATCTCGCTCTCGATATGTGTGATAAAGTGGTAATCCTCAAGACGGGGAAAGTGACATTTAGGGGTGATGCCTCGAAAATAAGCAGAAAGGAGTGTCTTAAGTTATACTAAAAGGTGAGAAAATTGGGAGTAACAGCCCAGATTACTAAGAAAAATTTGGTTGTGTGTTTATCAGTGTTGCTGTTCGTTGGAATGGCCTACGACTTCATAAACCATCCACAGTATCCTGAACTAGACTTGGCCGCAGTTGCAATTAGGTCAAATTGCATTGTTATAAGGGCGATAGATGGATTTACCGACGCCGAGACCGTGGAATTTAATATCTATCCGAAAGGAGGGCCCGAGCCCCCGCTGTGGAAAAAATTAACTCATTATGCCATCAAGCCCGGAGTGGAGATACCATTAAAGAGCGACTGCCTCCCAGAAACAACATACACCGTGAAGATAAGGCACATTGGAACACGGCACCTTTACCTCGACACAGAAGTTACAACACCACCCTTGTAGACAAAGCGTCTATTGGCCACTCAATGCTATGAAGAAGTGAGTGACCTTAACCTTCTTAACTGTGGTATTACCCTAATTCCTCTTAGTCTTTCAACAGATAAAATGAGTAATAGAAAACCGCCTAAAAGAATATACGTATGAGCAGGTTCCAATCCAATGAGAGCTGAGCCGTTGATTATGAGAGTGAATAAAAAGGACCCAAGCAACGTTTTAGGGACTGACCCAGTTCCTCCGGTAAGCAAAGCACCACCGAGTACGGGAGCGCCAATAGTCGGCATTAGGTAACCGTATCCTATTTGATGACTTGCATACTTTGCTCGGCTCATTGTTATCAGGGTAGCAAAAGTGACTAGTACGCCCATTATAACGAAAAGCCAGAATTTTGTTTTTTTCACAGGGATCCCAATCATCTCTGACCCATCCCTGTTTCCCCCGCAGGCATACACTCTCCTGCCGAACCTAGTTTTGTTTAGGATAATGTAGGCCACTATAACTATCCCGATCATCCAAAGGACACCTGTATCAATAATTCCGACGATTTTATTTGCGAATATCTGATCTATTACTCCTCTGGGGAGTGACCAAGATCTATACTCGGTCATTATGTATGCAAATCCTTGTATGAGTATCAATGTGGCTAAAGTTGTTAAGAAAGATGGTATTTTGAACTTTACCGTGATGAACCCATTGACTGCCCCCCATCCTGCCCCAGCAAGCAAGGCCAGAGGAATGGCGATATACCAGTCGACACGGAGCCAAAATATGGGGAGGAGCGTCGTAATAGAAACGAAGTTAATAAGTGATTCTAATGAGATATCGATTTCTCCTCCTGCTATTACTAAAAGTTCCCCCATGGCAAGAATGGATAAAACGGACATAGACAGGATTAAAATTTGAAAGTTGAAGGTTGTCAAGAAATATGGTGTTGCTAAAGTGAGCACAATGGATAAAGCAATGATGCTCCCAATTAAGACTCTAGTTCGCGTATCGATGTATTTTGATATTCTATATAAAATTGGGGGCGTGTTTTCACCTTCTCCATAATATGCCAAGAGCTAAAAGAGTTATTAGTATACTTCCTACGAAAATATTCTGATATGCAGGGTCGAGTCCCATGAGATTTGAGCCGTTCATTACAAGAGTCAATAAAAGGGCTCCAAGGAACCCTTTAAAAGCTGACCCAGTTCCTCCGGCAAGAGTAGCACCACCGAGTATGGCAGCACCAATAGTTGGCATTAGATAACCTTCTGCAATGAGAGCATCTGCAGCTCTATTTCTGGTCAATATTAAACATGCAGCAATAGCGCACATTACGCCCATTAAAACGAAGCTCCAGAATTTTGTTTTTTTCACAGGGACCCCAATCATCTCTGACCCATCCCTGTTTCCCCCGCAGGCATACACTCTCCTGCCGAACCTAGTTCTGTTTAGGATAAGGGAGCTCACTATAACTATTCCGATCATCCAGAAAATAGCTATGGAAATAACTGGGGTGATTTTAAATCTAAACAGATTATCTATCATTCCCCAGGGGTATGTCCAAGATCTATACTCGGTCAGTATAAGTGCAAACCCTCTTATTGCCATCATTGTAGCTAAGGTTACTATGAAAGACGGTATTCTTGACTTTGTCGTGAAAAACCCATTGACTGCTCCCCATCCTGCTCCAGCAAGCATGCCCAGAATAACGGCGTAGTACCAGCTAAAATAATATTGAGCACGGACTACCGTAACAGCAACGAACATCATTATTGATTCTAGGGAGATATCGATTTCTCCCCCTATTAATAAAAAAGTTTCCCCCATGGCAAGAACGGCTAAAATGACCATAGTCTCGAGTACAAGTTGAAAGTTTAATATTGTGAAGAAAGCTGGTGCTATGAAAGTAAGCGCAATTGATAAAATAATGATGCTCCCGATTAGGAGCCTAGTTCGCGTATCAATGTATTTTGATATTCTAGATATAATCGAGGGTACATTTTTTTCCGTCATTTTATCTAAGTGTTTGTATTGAGTATGGTTTTTAAACTTTTTCATCAAAGGTTCGATGTCACATATTTAGGTAATGAAACGAGTCGAAAAGCAGAAAATATTTATGAGAATCTAATGAAAATATTTATGAGAATCTAATGAAAGTTTAATTTTTTATCTCCCTTGGCGTTCATTAAACTTCGAAATATTTATAAGAGTTTAATGGGAATATCTTGAAAGGTGACTGAAATTGCCGTTTAAACTTGAAGATTTTCATGGAAAGCACCCATTTCCTCCAGATAAAAAAAAGCCGATTCTGTTGACAAGCGACAAGATAGTAACTTTTACATACGGCAGGAAACCTCACGTAGATTTTAATTGGTTGTTCGTAAGTACTGATAAACTCCACGTGGGTATTTACCAAATACCCCCCGGAGGAAGGTTCGAGCCTCCAGATATTCACGCGGGAGATGAAGTATATTACATCTTAAAGGGCACCCTCACGATGTTTAACCCTGAAACCGGGGATGTTCACAAGGTTTCGAAGGGGGAAGTTCTTTTAATCCCAAAGGATGGATGGCACCAAGGTCACAACTTTACTGATGAAGTAGTTACGATACTGTTTGCCATAGCACCTCAGATGTGGGATCCAGAAAAAGGTCCGCCATCGGAGTTCACGGGCAAACCGAAACTGTATAAAGTACCTTAAGGTGTTGAAATGGAAATTGAAGGTTTAGGGAAATGGCCGCTCCCAGGCGAGGAAGCCCGACGTAAGCCAGTGAGGATGACTGTTGTAACAGACGACAAGGCGTTGCGGGTCATTCATGGTAAAGAAAGCCGGATACCCATACTCTTCTACGTCAGCAACGATTTGATTCACATCGGCAAAATTGCTGTGCCCCCCCGCACGTTCTCCGAGCTTGAGAGTCACAAGGGGGATGAACTTGTCTACGCTTTGGAGGGAAGTTTAACTATTTCCTTGCCTGAAACCGCCCAGAGCTTTGAGGTTCGTGAAGGGGAAGCATTCTTTGTCCCAGAGGATGTAAAACACGAATATCACAACTTTACCGACAAGGTTATTAAAGCAATATTCATCATCGCTCCCCAATTATGAGCGGATAAAGCCCTACCATGAAATTTGGCTGGGTGAGAATGGCATTACTTTCCTTCATTATGGTGGTAAATCTTCCAGCCAAAGTAATTGAGAAATACCTCTTCTAGTATTTTCGCTACTTTAGATTTGCTTATAGCAACATGATGCTCGAAGCCATTTTTACATATGTATCTCAATAATCCTTGTAGATTCTTAATCCTCGCCACCCCCCATCCTCCAAAAGTCTCTAGCGAGTCCTCGGTAATCGCACCCTCTCCTAGGTATGCTCGGATACAGCCTGCCTCATCATCTGTTGTAATTCTGCAAAAGGTTATGGGGCCAGGCTTAATCCTCCCGACACATGTTCCAAAAGTATTTTTCTTACCGACGGTTTCCGCAATGATACTCTGAAAACTCATTTTGGGGGCCTGAAGAAAACTCTTAGGAAAATTGCTGCAATGGAATAATATCGCTTTATCCAAATCATCATAGTTATTGTTCCAATCGGCGATAGCACTAGGTGTTTCAGAAGCCAGTTGGAGAGCGTACATCGATAATGCTCCGGCAACATCGACCTCACAGGCACTGGGAACGAAAGTTTCGGACATCATGCTCATGATGGTGCAAGGCACTATTCCGTAGTACTCTTCAAGGGCAGTCCAGCATTGTATAGCTACAGCATTTAGATGATTCTGCTTAATCCAATCGGAGATCGCAAGGCCGAGTTTCGCCATCTTCAATATAGCCCCTTCAGGGATGTTTTTGCTGGAGCAATAATTGCGAATCTCTTCAACCTTGCCCCTCACGCGTTGATCCTTATTTTGAAGTCTATTGGCTTGACCTAATATTTCCGATAGATCAATTGTTTGAACCGATATGCCAAATCTTTCAAGGAGCTTCTCACTATAGCGGACAGTATTGAAGGCAGCTGGTCTAGCGCCGATCGCTCCGATGCGTGCTCCTCTTAAACCTTTAACGACTCGACAAACGCTGGCGAAGAACTTTAAATCTTTGATGAAAGTTTGAGACCTAGGGGATTCAGTGTGGAGGCTTGTTAGAGTGAAAGGGATACCATATTGCTTTAAATTATTGCATACAGATATTTTGCCACAAAAAGAATCCCTGCGGTCTTCTATTTTCATTTTCTTAGGTTCATCTGGGTAAGCATGGATTAAGATTGGCACATTAAGATTGGCTAATCTAAGTGTATTAGCAATAGCCTTTTCGTCCCCGAAATTGGGAAGAGAAACTATAACTCCCTCAATCTCCTCTTTATGAGTTTTGAAAAGTTTGGCACACTTTTGAGCATCCTCCCAAGTCTCTACACAGCCATACTTCGTCTCTTTTGGGGAGAGTATTATAATGTTGAAACCCTGTTTTTCTATGACTTTTATAATCTCTGTTCTGCCTTCTTTAGCTAATCGATCGGGAAAGAATCCCCGATTGCCAACGATAACACCAAAGGTGGTTCGCATCATCTCTTTCTTATTTCATGACTGTACACTATTTTTAACTTTTGCATCTCATACTCAAGATCGCTTGCGCATATCCTGCGAGTTTGGTATTTTTTGTTCTCTCCCTTGCAAATCTCCGTGGATTGAATTTCACCTATACGCCTAAGATCTTGACCAATTTCTTCTTATATAGCAACTTTTGTTTCCGATAAATGGTTAAAACTATATTAACAGTGAATTATCATGAAAACTGCTCACAAAATAAAACGAAAAGCTTAAATTTGTGAAACAAAATTTGGATTAGATGATGGAAAATTAAGAATAGGAGTTTCACATATTGTCGGTAGAGATATGAGGTAAGATAATATCATGGAGTGGCAAGCTATACGGGACAATTCTTAGGTATGAATGGTGATCATTTGAGGTCATTTCAAAAAATTTTTGCTACGGGCGTTGTGGTGTTAATACTCCTAGTTATTTCAACCCCTGCCACGATTTGGGCATCCCCTGATGAGATAAAACTCACTACCCCTTTTCCCAGAATCGAAATTAGTGCCGGGCATGAAATCCAGTTGGAAATAAATATAAACAACCTCGGTACTCAATATGAGACTCTCAGCTTGGAAGTTTTGGGGCCTGAAAATTGGGAGGCGACCTTGAGAAGCGGTGGATACGTAATTAAAATGGTTTCTCTAGCACCAGGGGAAAATCGGTCAGTTGAGCTGATAGTATCACCACCCATAGAAGAAAACTTCGGCTCGCATACAATTGAAATCAAAGCCTTTGATGAAAAAGGCAATGTTAGAGACTCCTTGGATATAATTCTAGACTTTGCAGAGGTATCTCCACTTGGGATATTGCTCAGCACTCCTAACCCTTCTATAGAAGGTCCGGCAGGGGAAGATTTCAAGTTCACGGTAGATGTGAGAAACGAAACTGGAGAAGAAAGAGATATCGTTTTATCTTCGGTTCATCCGGCCAATTGGACCGTCACATTCATGCCGAGATACGAATTGACGTTAATACGCGCCGTCCACTTGGAAGCTGGGGAGAGAAAAGCATTAGAGGTAACAATTTCTCCCGCTCCAGATGTCGAAGCAGGCGATTACGACATTGTCGTCGTAGCAACAGCCGGCACTTATTGGCAGAGCTTAGACTTGGGTGCAGTTATTACCGGGACCTATATATTTGACCTATCTACATCTGATGGACTTCTCAACTTGGACGCCCTACAAGGTGGGTGGGCCGCGGTATCTATGATAGTGACAAACGAAGGATCCGGCCCGCTAGCAAACATGGGCTTTGCGTCTAACAAACCTTCTGGGTGGGAGGTTGTATTCGATCCAAGTGAGATCCCGATTTTTCCCTCAGGCACTTTTAGAGAAGTGAGTGTCAGAATAAAACCGCCGGCTGATGCCATCCCTGGGGACTACAGCATAACCCTGCGGGCATTCACTGGGCCGCCGTATGTAACTTCTGATAAGCTCGAACTCCGGGTAACCGTTCTTGGATCGATCATGTGGGGGCTCCTTGGGGTTTTAATAATCGTGCTTGTTATAGCAGGACTACTTGTGATTTTCTGGCGCTTGGGCAGAAGGTAGTTGAATGGAGCAAAATTTTGTCATAGAAACCTCCAATTTAACCAAGAGATATGAGAAATTGGTTGCGGTTGATAAGCTAAATCTCTCGATCAAGCAAGGAGAATTGTTTGGGTTGCTTGGACCAAATGGGGCGGGTAAAACCACTACGGTGCTCATGCTCCTCGGGCTTACCGAACCCACTTCTGGTACTTGCCGAGTCTGTGGCTTTGATCCTTTTAGGAATCCTCTGAAAGTCAAAAGTTTAAGCGGATATTTGGCAGAACGAATGGGAATTTATGAGGATCTCACGGCTGAACAAAACCTCATGTACATCATGAAGTTAAATCGGATCCCAGAAAGCGAATCGCACATGCGCATTAAGGATGCGCTTGCTTCCGTTGGGGCAAGTGATTATGCAAGGGTTAAGGTTGGGAAGCTTTCCAGAGGGATGAGGCAAAGGGTTGGTGTCGCCGGTGTGTTGATAAAGAAACCGAAAATCGCCTTCCTCGACGAACCTACTCAAGGAATAGATCCTAAAGGAAAAAGGGAGTTGCTCGATTTGTTCAAACTTATTAGCAGAAGGGAGAAGACGGCGATATTGCTACTTTCCCATATGCTTCATGATATCGAGCAAATTTGCGATCGAATGGGGATAATGATTAATGGAAAAATAGTCGCCCAAGGCTCAATTGAGGAGCTGAAGAGTAAAAGAGGTGAGGAGTGGGTAATCGAGGTTGAAGCGAATAACATTTCCCAGAAGCTCCTGCGTAAATTATCTGATCTCGAGGGGACAAAAAACGTTGAGAGGTCTGGAAACCTCGTTACCGTTGAGTGCGAAAGGGATCTTCGATCGGAAATCTTGGAGGCTTTTGTCCAGAACAAGGCTTCTCCTTTGGATTTAAGGGCAAAGGAACATTCTCTCGAAGAAATTTACCTCAGTTATTTGAGGGAGGCCTAACTTTTGGTCAGAACCCGTGAGATTTTTTTGAAAGAGCTAGCTGATAATTTGAGTAGCAAAAGGTTCTGGCTTCTATTCATCATAATCTATGCACTTGGTTTGTTCATAACTTATGGGGCCCTCCAAGGATTGGGATTAAGCAGGACGGGTGGGGAATTTGTTTTCCTCAAGCTTTTTTTAACTGGGGGACAAGGCTTCCCCTCCTTTTTATGGGTTGTCGCCTATTTGGCGCCACTGCTAGGATTCATTTTCACTTTTGATACAGTCAATCGGGAGATTTCCAGCGGTACTTTGAGTAACGTCCTTTCCCAACCAGTACACAGGGATTCGGTAATCAACGCCAAAGTTCTCGCCGGGATCGTAACTGTTGCCCTTACCTTAGTTGGTGTAGTTTTCCTAGTGATTGGATTTGGGGTACTGTCATTGAGTACACTACCGACCTTGGAAGAGGTGGGGAGGATACTTGTGTTTCTTTTCTTGAGCATCGTATATCTCTCGATCTGGGTTTCTATCGGTTTGCTCTTCTCTGTCTTCTTCAGGCGCGAAGGCACGTCAGCACTCGCTTCGATTGCAGTTTGGATGTTTTTTAGCTTTTTCTTTTATATGGTAGTTTCTCTTGCGGGAAATACGACTTTAATGCTTTTTTCCCCAACCTTTCTTTTCATCGAGGGGGCATCCGTGGCGCTGATGCCTCTGGTGAGAATTTTGGGCCCCGTATCGATCGAGAAATTGATTGGCATGTTACCCAACCCATTACCGCTAGATCAAAGCTTATTGCTCATCTGGCCACACATAACGAGTTTAATTGCGGTAACACTCATAATCTTCGCTCTTTCTTACGTGAAATTCATGAGGCAAGAAATCAGGGCCATTTAACCGATTACAAAACCGTCGAGATTTGCCGCGAGATTCTCGAGGTTGGGTTGTGCATTTTTTATCCAAAAAGCCAATTTTTGTGCAAAACCCACCAGACTACGAATTCACGAATCAAAAGATTTATTAATATTGCATCTAAATTAAATCAAAGGTAGATATTAATGCAGATGTCATTTAATGTAGTAGATACCAAGGTTCTTCGTGAAGCCCAGAAAAATCCAGAGCCATATAAAATGTTATTGGTTCGAGTGGCAGCCTACTCAGCCTTCTTTGTGAACTTAAAAAAGGAAGTGCAGGATGATATAATCAAAAGAACAGAAGAAATGTTGGAATGACGAAAAGAGTTTCCTAATCTAAATAAAGTACCATGAGTTATAGTGCATTAGGTAATGTAATTGAGTCTTAATTTAAAGTCAAACGAAGCTGTTATAACTAGCATAAAGCGGTACGCCTTAAATGACGGTCCGGGAGTTAGAACCACGATATTTTTCAAGGGATGTCCACTTCGTTGCCTTTGGTGCTCTAATCCAGAAACACTAGATCTCCGTCCAAACATCTTTTTCGATAATGAAAAATGTATTGAATGTGACAGATGTAAGGAGGCCTGCCCTTTTGACGCAATCGATCCACCAAATAAAATTCAAAGAGGAGTTTGCTACAGGAAGTGTCGAGATACTTTTAGTGATAATTCTTTTCTCCCACCTTGCGTAACTTCTTGCAATGTGAATGCCCTCCAAGTAGTTGGGAAAAAAATAGATCTCACTTCTCTAATGTCCATAATAATGAAAGACCTATCAATTTACAGGCACACAGGCGGCGGCGTCACAGCCTCTGGTGGAGAGCCTACTTGTCAAGCAAAATTTGTATCCAGACTTTTTGAGGAATGTAAAAGGAACCAAATTAGTACTGTTTTAGATACATGCGGTTATGTGGGGTGGAATATCCTAGATAAGATTACTGATAACGTTGATTTAGTGCATTACGATATAAAATTGATAGACGAAAAATTGCATAGAAAATACACAGGAGTTGGAAACAAAATAATTTTGCAGAATGCTAAAAAGCTTAGTCGGAAAGCCGCCGATAAAGGATTTATAATAGTGGTTAGAACGCCGATAGTTCCAGGGATTACTGATTCAAAAAAGAACATTAGCGGAATAGCCGAATTTGTTGCCTCGGAGATGAAAACAAATTACATCAAGTTGTTACCTTATCATAGGTTTGGTAGGGATACATATTTCGCGCTTGGTCTCGATTACCCACTCTCAAATCTCGAGCCCCCATCTCGTAAAAAAATGGAAGAATTGCGGGAACTCATAAGAAAGAAGAAAATTACGCCTGTAGACAAAAAGGATCTATAGACGATGAGTGCCTTGGCTTAGTGCGATTAGCCTACGAAGCTTGTAGCTTTGAGAACTCAAGCTCACGCAGCGATTCAAAAGATGGATAGAAGCCTTAAGTTTAACAGCACCGCTTTGCACATCTTCAAAGCTCGCGCATGTAAATTAAAATCGTCCAGTTTTGGCCATCTCTTCGAGCCGTCGAATTCGCTCCTCGGTCGGCGGGTGAGTCGAGAAAAGTCCCCTCATGCTGACCTTTGCGAATGGGTTGACGATGAACATGTGGGAGGTTGATGGGTTGCCCTTCTGCATGGGCCTGTTCCTGACCGCCGATTGGAGGCTTCGCAAGGCGCTCGCCAACGCAAGTGGGTTACGCGAGATGCTGGCCCCATCGCGGTCCGCCCCATATTCGCGTCCACGGGATATCGAGAGTCTGACCAACATCGCGCAAAATGGTATCATGATTAGCGCCAAAATTGCCAAGATTCCCCCTCCTCCATCACGCCTGCGTCCACCACCCGCGAATATCGTAAACCACATCACATAGGTGATCACGGCCCCTATGATCGCCGCCATGGTGTTGATCAGCATGTCGCGGTTCTTCACGTGAGCGAGTTCGTGCCCCAACACACCCTCGAGCTCATCCTTGTTCAACAAACGCATCGCTCCCTGCGTCACCGCGACGACCGAGTGGGAGGGGTTGCGTCCAGTTGCAAACGCGTTTGGAGTATCCGTGGGGATGATTGCTACGCGGGGTTTCGGTAGACGTGCACTCGATGTCAGGCGTTCCACCGTGCGATGCAACTCAGGCTCCTCTGCCTCGCTCACGATTTTGGCCTTATAGAGCCTCAGCACCCATCGGTCGGCGTACCAGTACATGCCGATGTTCAGTACCACGGCCATGATTAGGGCAAATGTGAATGTGAAAACTAGATTGGCGCCGGTGAGGTATCCAGCCGCGAGACCCATCACTAGCAAAAGTCCCGTGAGCATACCCATCAGCAGTACAACCCGCGCGGTGCCGCCCATCTTATCGCCAGATTAATTTAATTTGTGTTTGATTAAAAGATTTTGGTTTTAAAAACTCCTCCTCGCATCTCAACTTCATCTTACTCTTTTACCCGAAATGTCTTAGGGCACCCACCCAGCCGAGGTCCGATTGTTGTGATATACGGTTCCGGTTCCCCCATCGCTGTAGTCGCCCGCCTTGCCGGCCTGGTAGAGGTCGTTGTTTATCACGAGGTTGTAGTTGCAGGTGACCACCCACACGCAGATGCCGTAGCGCTGCTGGTTGCCCCCGGTCCCGCGCCTGATCGTGTTCCCCTGGATGTTGTTGTAGCTTGAATTCGTACCTATAGCAATGCCGTCGAATAAGTTGTCGTTGTCCTGGGAGTTGCCCACTATCGTGTTGATACTAACGGTGTTGTAGCGGCTGTAGTAGTTCACGAAGATACCATGGGACCTGTTCCCTTGGCAGGTGTTGCCGCTCACCGTGTTGTGGTCTGAGGAGTCCAGCAAGATACCAACGCTGTTCCCTTGGCTGGTGTTTCCGGTAACCGTGTTGTTGAACGCGGAGTACAAGCCGATACCAAAGGAGGTATTCCCCTGGACTGTGTTGCCGTTCACCGTGTTGTTGTTCGAATACAAGTAAATGCCCATATCGTTTCCCTGAGAGGTGTTGCCCGCGACCGTGTTGTTTTCGCTTGAGGAGATCAAGGAGATGCCTTTGCTGATGTTCCCTTGGCAGTTGTTGCTCGTGAGGGTGTTATTTTTGCTCGAGATGGACAATTCGATGCCATCTTGGCCGTTTCCTTGGCAGGTGTTGCCCGTGACTGTGTTGTTGCCCGAACCGGACAAGTAGATACCATCGATGCCGTTTCCCTGACTGGTATTGCCAGTGACTGTGTTGTTGCTCGAGGAGTTCAATTCGATGCCGTACTCGCCGTTTCCCTGACTGGTATTGCCAGTGACTGTGTTGTTGTTCGAGGAGTGCAATACGATGCCGTAATCATCTACGTTCTTCACCCAGCAGTCGACGATCTTCGAATTCTCCGCGCTGTAGAAGTAAATGCCGCGCATGGTGCCAGAGGTCTGGTTCGCCTTGTTCCCGTCTATGCATATATTCTGAATTAGCAAGTTGCTCTTGCTCGAGGCGTAGATTGCCCTCATATTCGCGTTCTTGTTGTCCTTTATCTTGATGACAGTTGAAGCCCCAGTCCCCATCAGAGCCACGTTCGACTTCGAGATGACAATGTTGTCGGACAAAACGTAGGTCCCCTCCCTGAGGTAGATTGAGCCTCCGATGGCTGGCAGGTTGTTTATGGCCGCGTTGATCTCTACTTGGTCGTCGGTGCCGTCGCAGACGAAATCCGCGTTCTCGTTGTCCATTGAGTTGTATGCTGCCACGACGAAACTCGCGAAACCATACCCTGGTGGTCCTGCTGGCCCCGTCGCCCCTGTGGCACCAGTCGGCCCCTGTGATCCTCCCGGCCCCTGTGGTCCTGCTGGCCCCGTCGCTCCCGTGGCGCCAGTCGGCCCTTGAGGCCCTTGCTCTCCTTGTGGCCCCGGTGGTCCTTGAGGCCCTTGAGGTCCCTGGATGAGGACCGCTGAAATCCCCGCACCAGCCGCGATTATGGAGATGATTAATGCAATGATAGCAACTTCGGAAACCGGGATGACTGCTCGTTGTCCTTTCATTTTTTTCCAAACCTCCTTTAAGCAACCCACCCTGCCGTGGTTCGGTTGTTGTGATATACGGTTCCGATTCCCCCATCGCTGTAGTCGCCCGCCTTGCCGGCCTGGTAGAGGTCGTTGTTGATTACGAGGTTGTTGTCGCTGTCGCCCCACACGCGGATGCCGTAGCGCTGCTGGTTGCTTCCAGTCCCACGCCTGACAGTGTTCCCCTGGATGTTGTTGTAGTCGGATTGTGTGACAATATTGATGCCGTCGTATGTGTTGTCGCTATCTTGGGAGTTGCCAACTATCGTATTAGTACAGATGGTGTTGCTGCTCGAGGAGTTAAAGTAGATACCATGGTGGCCGTTTCCCTGAATGGTGTTTCCGGTGATCGTGTTGTTGTTCGAGGAGTACAAGTAGATGCCGTCGAGGTCATTACCCTGGAAGGTGTTGCCGCTCACCGTGTTGCTCGAAGAGCTCAAGTGGATGCCTTGGTCGCCGTTCCCCGTGCAGGTATTGCCGGTGATAGTGTTGGAACCCCCGGAGCTCAATCCGATGCCGGCTTCGCCGTTCCCCGTGCAGGTGTTGCCGCTCACCGTGTTGTTGTCCGATTTCAAGAAGATGCCATCGATTTCGTTCCCTTGGCAGGTGTTTCCGCTGATTGAGTTGTTGAACGACACATCCAGGTAGATGCCTCCGGTGCCGTTACCTTGGCACGTATTCCCACTGACCGCGTTGCCGTTTGAGGAGTACAGGCAGATGCCATAGTCGTCGAAGTCCTTCACCCAACAGTCGACGACCTTGGAGTTCTCCACGTTCTCTAGGAGGATCCCGAGGCTATCACCAAGAGGGTTATTCAAACTGTTGCCCCATATCCTCAGGTTCGTGACAAGTAGGTTCCCGCAGTTCGTTGCCTGGAGGACGTTGCTGTTCACGTTGTTTGCCAAGTAAAGCAATGTCCCCGCCCCGGAGCCGATCAGGGCGACGTTGTTGTCTAGAGTTATCGTGCCGCCTATGTTGTAGGTCCCCTCCCTTAGGTAGACGCTCCCGCCTCCCGAGGGCAGGTTATCGAGGGCCTGCTGGATTTGGACATGGTCGTCGGTGCCGTCGCAGACGAAATCCGCGTTCTCGTTGTCTATTGAGTTGTACGCCGTCACGACGAAACTCGTGAACCCGTAACCGCGCGGCCCTTCGGGTCCAGTTGTTCCTTGCGCTCCTGCCGCTCCTGCTGGCCCCGCTGGTCCCTGAGATCCTGCTGGCCCCGT
>JABAOC010012764.1_pt2 | contig 20436 bp, 11 predicted proteins | sample 7062161 | NCBI WGS metagenome assembly JABAOC01 (sample SAMN14538625, study PRJNA623070) | marine sediment metagenome | biome: marine biome [ENVO:00000428]; feature: marine pelagic biome [ENVO:01000023]; material: deep marine sediment [ENVO:00002113] | place: India: Gulf of Khambhat ... | reverse complement strand
GAGAGAAGCTCCGACTGCTCTCCCCGCTCCATTACCAACAACCCCGACTACTTCACCTATTACAAGGTAAACCAGCTTGGTGTCTATCAGATCAACCTTACCGCCGAGACAGAGAAAGGGACTCACAAAACCACCGACTCCTTTAAGGTTTATGATTGGCCCTCCTTTGAGGTTGAAAGAACAGGACCAACCAGGATCTGGCCGGTAGAAGATTACCAGATGCGGATAAAGATCAAGGCCCGCGAGGACTTTCAAGGTCAGGTGATCGAGGAAGTTCCCGACTCTTTTGAGATTAAAGAGGCAGAAGATACCCTAAGATTAGTTGACCAGAAGTTACAACAGATCACTTGGGAGGTTGAGCTAAAGGAGGGAGAGACCCAAGAGCTCTCCTACACCTTCGATGCTCCTAATATTAGTCCCTATCTTTACCGCCTTGGTCCCTTAAAGATTGGAAGCTGGCAGGAAGAGCGACAATGGCAAATCGCCTCCGACTCCCCAGGGCCGACGATTGAGCAGCAGATCAACATTATTGATCAGGTGATTACCGCCGGAGGAGCAGATAAGGGGATTGTCTGTCTTGATCCATCCAAATACACCGGGGAAACCTTCTATTTTGAGGTAGTCGCCAAAGTTGACAGTGGTAGTGGCACCGCTGTCTTAACCTATGATGCAGGTGTCTGTACCTCCGCTCCCACGGGGGGAACAACAGAAACGATCAGTAGCATCACCGCCACCTCCTATACCCGTTACCGAAGTGCCTCCTTCACCCCGGCGCAAAACGGTTACAACGCCTATATCTCCTCTCTCACAGGCACAGGAACGAGCGTCAAAGCGGTGCGAATCATCATCGTCCAAACCGATGCCTCCTTAATTGATGACACCGTCACCCAGATTGAGATCGGAAATGCGGAAACCTTCTCGGCCGATTCCTACTCCACTTTAACCGATCCCAAGTATTGGTACTACGACAGCTCCAAATACTCCACCATCTCAGGAGTCTACCTTGAAGCCACAAATCTTGATGGACAACAACCCTCACCGGTGACAATAGCCGATGGTGATCTCTCATATGGAGGGGCGGTGGTCACGACCTCTGGTGGCACGAAATATACCGTCTTCGTCGCCTCAAATGTCGTTGAAGTCTGGAAAGACATCAATAGCACACCTTCCCTTGAGGATTCCGATACCGCCGCCACCGTCCACGGGGGAGGCAACATCGGCTGGGTTCATGCAGCAATCGACTCAGGAAATGACATCCATATCATCTGCGCTGCCGATTCCGATCAAACTCGCGATATTGCCTATGCGATCTTTGACACGGGAACGAACACGATTGGGACTTGGGAGGAGGCAGCCGCATATTCTGAATCCTCAATTGTTACCCCAGGGGCTTCCATTGGGATTGATAGCGGTGATGATCCCCGCGTCGTCTACGTTGATTCTGTCAAGCTCGCAGGTACCACCACAGATCGCATTCGCTACACCGACAAAACTGGAGTGGACTGGCTAAGTCCCGAGCAGGTCTCCGCCGATGGGACCAAGACCGATGTTTATAACTCCCCTCGCATAAGCCTTGCCCCAAACGATGATGTTGAGGCTTTTTATTATTTTCAAACAGCTGGTGATCCCGCCTATAACCGAAGGAATGGGAGCTGGGGAACGGAGAGTACTTATGCGGAAACTTCAGCGTCCATTGGTTTTGGAGGTGTCACTTGTACGACAACTGATACAGTATATCGTTATCATGCTATTCCAGACGCTACATATAGCGATGTTGAGGAAAATAACGTAGATACTGGTTTAAACAGTCATCTCAGTTATCTAGTCTCAGCAGCCCTTGTTGGTACTACGCGGCATATCTTTTGGACGTCTAACCTGTCAGATATATGGCACAGTGAGAACAGTGGATCTGGGTGGAGTTCCTCCGTGATACAAAGTGGAACCTATAAACAAGTCATCGCCGAATGGGCCTACAACAACGAAAATCAATCAAATGAAATAAACTATATTTTCGGCGAGGGCGGGAATGTCAACTGGTCCTCCTATATCCTAGGATCAAATAGCACCTCAAAGTTTGCCTTATACACTACGGGAGGAACCAAAGTTTCGGGAAGTGAGATCACCACCGATGGGGATGGCTCTTGGGAGCTAAACCGAAGCAGTGACTTTAAAGCCGACTCCAATCTTGTCTCTGGTACCACCTATGAGATTAGAGTGCAATCCACCATGAAAGGAGCCAATCAACTGGCCAATGCCAAGCTTATTATCGAACAAGATGGAGGAGGAAGCGGGTTAAACAAAACTGAGGTGGTTCATCAGTATATCAACACTAAGGTGACAAACTCCGGGGGTACTTGGACCGCCCAGGACTTTGACAACCTATATGATGCGGATAACTTTGATGCGGGAACTCTCACCTACCTTTTTGAGGCGACCCTAAAGAACAACGGGGGGACCTCGGGGGCGAGGATGACCCCCGATGTCTCCGCCTCGGTTACTGGTAGCGCCAGTTACACCAGACAAAGAGACTCCACCTTAACCACCCCAAGCGACGACACTGTCTATGATACCGAGATCCAGTATGCAGATGTCTCAACCTCTTGGCTGATCATTCAAGTTGGGGGACTAATCCAAATCACCGTCTCCGGCAATGTCTATGACTACGGTACCGTCAATGATCCCTTGGACGAATGCGATGATAGCGCCTCAACCTACGAGCTTCGTCTTTACTCAGGAGGAGGAACCTATAGCACTACCTGCAGCAACAGTGATGGCTCCTTCTCCTTTACCAATGTTGGTCGCCCCGAAAGCGCGGGAGATGGACTGATCTTCTGGATCGATGATACGGAAGCCCCTGAGACCGATGGTGCCTTAGCCGTCCGCTACGATGGCTCAGGAGATTCAGTGAATAACGTCTTTTATGATGACGCGGTCGCGGTAACAAGTGACAACACCACCGCCGCCACCAATGCCGTCCTTGATACCTATGACAGTGGTGGAGATGATGATATTCCCTATACCGTCACCTCCTCGAACTTCACCGGAAACTCAAACTACGAGCTTCTGGTGAAGATAAAAAGCGGCGTCACCCCAGGATCGGATGTCTATGATCCAGGAGGGACAGTGACTACCCAAGGGACAGGAGATCTCCACGTGGATGATAATAGCAAAGCATATCTTGATACCTCCTCCAATGCAATCTCCGCCGATATCGTTACCGACTCTGGATCAACCTTGGAGATCTCCTCCACCTCAGATGCCAGTGGTTCAGTCTCAAACAGCGGGACCTTAACGGTGACCTCAACCAATACCTTGAGTGTTGGGGATAGCTGGACCAATAACGGAACCTTTACCGCCAACTCCTCCCTTGTCAAGATGGATGCCCAAGACGCGGGGAACACCTTAGGGGGAACAATGATGGGATCCTCAAGCTTTTATGATCTTGAGTTTGATGATAGTGCAACCTCAGGAGCCTGGACCTTTAATGCCTCTGCCACTGTTACCCATGACTTTACCATCACGGGGGGATCAGTGACCGCGCCTTCTGGGACATTGTCTGTTGGACATGACTTTGACAACGATGATACCTTCAACAATAACTCAGGAACTGTCTCCTTAAGCGGAGGGGAGAATACCACCCAAACGGTGACCAGTACCTCTACCTTAAACTTCTACAGCCTATCTGCTACTGGAGGGGATCGGATCATTAAGTTTGAGGCCAACAAGACCTTCACCATCGCCGCAAGTGCTAACCTCACCTTAACGGGAGATGACTGTCATAATCTCTTGGTGATCCGCTCCACCAGCCCCGGCAGCCAATTCGACATAACGGACAACACGGGAGGAACAACCACCGTCTCTTTTGTCGATGTTCAAGATTCCAATGCCACCACCACGATCACCACCAGTAACTCCACCGACTCCTTCAACAACAGCTCCAATTGGGGCTTTTCTGCTAATGCTTGTCTTGGAGCCTCCCTTGACAATGCCGCCGCCACCGGCTACTCCTTCCAACGCANNTGTTCTTCCATGATGGAGATCATATCGAGATCCGCTACTCCGCCAATGATGATGCCTCAAACTGGAGCTCGATTGACTCTCTAGGATATGACACCAACGACTTCTCCGTCTGGTGGAAGAATATCACCGGTACCCCCGACGTGCAGTATGTCTGGCTGGCGGTCTCAGACAGTAACGATATCATTGTCAGAAGAGGAACCTTGGGAGGCTCCTCCATCACCTGGGAGAGCGATGACATTATCGCCTTAAACGGCTCCGGTGCCTCCGATACCTACGCCTATCCCTATATCACTCTTGACTCCTCAAACTACCTTTGGGTTGGAGCGCGCTATTATGATGGGACTAACTACGTCTATAAGACCGTCAAGAGCGTAAATGCCGCAAACTCCACCTGGACAGATGCCGCCTTTACCTGGAATGATGCCGACCAGATCTCCGATGACCAAACAAACTCCAACGTCTACGGTAATATCTCTTCTTTAGGAAGCTTAGACATGTATGCAGTCTTTATCATCGACAATGCCCTTGAGGGCTGTAAATGGGTCAACACTGCCACAGAATGGCGGGACTCAAACGGAGCAAGCTGCGCCGGTGGCGGAGGAGCCGCTCCCCAATATATTAAAAAGATTGAGCAGCAGATTAATATCATTGACCAGGAGTATTCAACCAGCTCAGAGACTTATGTGCCAACTGATAACAGCCTTGGAATCGTCAAATTTGATCCAGGAAAATACAATGGAGAAACTCTTTACTTTGAAGCGATTTTAAAAACAGACACTAATGCTTATGGAAGATACCGAAGTTCTTCCATTTCTCTCCCGGCTTCAGCGAAAGAATATACAGTAAGATTAAAATCCCAAGGCCCGGGTAGCGGATGCAGCGCTGGAGAGTTTGAAGCTAGGGCTCAACTTTATAATATTACCGACAGTAGTGAGACGGCGACTGTCGAAAATAATGATTGTGTATATTATGTTACTCCTGCCCCAGTTTACATCCAAGCCGCGCGCCTGATCGTTGTCCAATCCGATGCCACCGCCATCACCGATACCCAAACCCAGGTCGAGGTGGGGAATAATGATACTACCAGCAATACATCTTATGAGCTCCTGACTGATCATAAGATCTACCGTTGGGATGACGATCGGTTCTCAGGGACGGTGAGCGTTTATTTTGAAGCCACCCTAGTAGGTGTTAGCTTTGATACCGGCTATGCTGCTCTATCCTCAAGCGGCAATTGCGCTTCAATCGTTACCGGCAGTGAAGTCTCCGAATCCACAACAACTTGGAGCCTGGAACGTTCTGGCAATATTGTCTCAAATTTAACTGACGATACTGATTATTGGGTATGCGTCAAATGTGCGTCCGGTGACGGGGGTGGCATCGCCAATGCCAAGATCATCATTGACCAGACAGATTCGGGCGGATTAACCAAGACCCAGATCGTTCACCAGTACAACAACACCCCGGCGATAGACAGCGATGACTACACCGCTAAAGATTTTGACAACCAGTTTAACGCCAGCAACTTCTCCGGGGCTGATTTCACCGCCTATTTCGAATCTACTCTTTTAACCTCTGGTGGCGGCACTTACTATGCCCGCCTCACGGATGGAACGACTGCAATTGCCAATACTGAGCTTACCGGAACCAATACACAGTACGTCAGAAAGCGGGGAACCAATATCTGGAATGATCTTCCCTCCTCCGCAACCAACACTGATGTTGAGCTTAAAAATGGTAATACACCAGAGCAAACCACCTCCTCCACCTCCTGGCTCCTGATCCAAGCCGGCGACCAACAAGGCCCCACCAATATTGATGATGGGAGTGATTTTGGGGCAATGAGTGGGGCTGGAAGGCAGGCGGTGAGGACTTCAGAAGGAGTGCTTTATACCTTCATAAATGACGGAGGAAGTTGTGAGATGTGGAAGTCGTTTGATGGGAGTTCCTGGGAGGAGCAGGATTCGGGAGACAATCCAAGTTGTACAAGCGGAGTTGATCCTGTGGCTGCAATAGATAGTAGTAATAATTTACATATTTTATACCAAGCCTCGGGGGTGAGCGTAGAGTGGAATACATTTTCAACCTCATCAGATTCTTTTGGCGCCTCACCTGAAAATGCCTTCAGCCTCAGTTCAGAGACCGTGTATGGTATGGATATGGTTATTGATTCAGACAATGTTCCGCACGCAGTAGTGGTAAAGTACGCAGGTGTACCTGATTATTCTGCTGTTTACTACGATAATAGAGTTGGTGGTTCCTGGGGAATTGACGCAGACCTCGATGGGCTTTCTGGAAACCTTACGAATAATCACGATCGCCCCAGCATTACCATTAATGAAGATGGTATTCCCGAAATAGTCTATATGAATATATATGATGGGGACCTTACTGGTGGAGTAGGAGCAGACAATAACCCAGATGCCGCAGCTCAGTGGACCCTCTATGATGTTGATGACGCTGTCAATAACGCTGATGACCAGCGAGGTGCTTCCATCGCCGTTGACCAAGATGGGGACACCTGGATCGCCTACGTTGACTTAGATAATGATATCGCTCTGGCCACCCACAATGATGTCTCTGCTTGGGAGGTTGGCTGGACAATAAACACTGATAAGACTGAGGCAGGTTATCAGCCCTCAATCGCTATCAACGGCAAAGATGTTTATGTTTTCTATGAAGGCCAAGATGCTGGAGTGGCGGATGACATCGTCTATGATCTGTATGATGCTGATGCAGATACCCCGGCCTGGTCAGGAGAAACCCCCCTTCACGTTGGAACCTATCAGGATGTAAAAGCGAAATGGGCTTATTTGAACAACAATTACGGCTCTAACCGGATTGACTACCTCTTCTCCGACAACTCCGACGTCTACTGGTCCTATCTTGACCTTCGTCGCCTGCCCACCAATGTCGATGATGCCACAAATTTTGGGGAACTAGCTGGAGCTTCCGGCAGACAAGTAATAAGGGACTCCAGTGGAAATTTATTTGCGGTTGTAGTTGATGATACCAATAATGACCTTGAGGTTTGGAAATCAACTGATGAAGGAAACTCTTGGGCGGAACAGGATTCAGCCAATAGTCCCCAAGCCAACGGTAGTCCCGAAATCGCTGCCGTAGCAATTGATAGCAGCGATAATTTACATATCGCCTATGTTTATCTCAGCGATTCTGTCCGGTATGTGGATTTTTCCGGTTCGTTTGGAACTCCAGCCCTTATTTTGAACTATACAGGGGTAGCTACGGGAGATGTAAACAGCGTTGCGATCGCTGTTGATTCAAACAATGCGCCGCACGCGGTAGCCGCTGGGTGGCTAGCCACCCCCAGTGGAACAGAGTATGATGTCCGCTACAGAAATAAAACCGGTGGTTCCTGGCAGAGTGAGGTATCCGTTGAGCAGGTGGAAGCCACACGGGTTGATATTGCCATCAATGAAGATAATATCCCTGAAATTTCCTATATTCACTGGGATGATGACTTAACCGCTGGTGTTGGGGACGATAATAATCCCGCTGCTGGCGAATGGACACTCCACGATGTTGACACGAATGTAAACAATACTCTCGGGGAAGAAGGTACTTCCATCGCCATCGATTCCTCCGGCAATACCTGGATTGCTTATGTGGATCAAAACGATACCCAACTAAATGAAGGCGACTATATTGCTCTGGCCAAACACGCTGATGCCTCCGCCTGGACCACCGGCTGGACGACCTACACCAATCATAATCTCGGCTACGAGCCCTCGATCGTGATTGACGGGGAGGATATCTACGTCTTCTATGAAGATGAGCACGACGATATTGTCTACGACACTTGGGACTCCAATTGGGTCACCACCCCACTTTCAGCCGTGAATATTGACACTGCTTCAAATTTTGGAGAAATACCTGAGGCTGGGAGGCAGGTAGTGCGGACTTCAGGTGGAACGCTTTACGCAGTTTTGATTGATGATGCTAACAATGATTTGGAGGTTTGGAGATCTCCGGATGGAGGCACATGGACCGAACAGGATTCGTCTGATAGCCCAGTGGCAGGCTTAGATGTCGCAGCGGTCGCAGTAGATAGCAACGACGACCTTCACATCGCTTATGCTAACAACTCCTCCCCCAAAGACGTAATGTACGGGAAGTTTACTACCTCGGATAACCAGCATGGAACACCAGAAACGGTGGTTGATCTTACCGACGGTTTCGATTCATGGACAACCCCTAGTATCGCAGTTGATTCCAACGACATCCCCCATATCTCATATTTCTATAATGCAAACCTCGCCAACGACAGTGTTGAATACAGAAACAGAGTTGGCGGAACTCCTTGGGGGGCAGCGACGATTGAAAGCGGAGCATCGTTTTTGGCTCTCTGGACGGATATTACGATTAATGAAGATGATATTCCAGAGGTTGCTTATACTAACACGGCCGGTGATAAATTAACTGCCGCGCAGGGGGATGATAATGATCCAGACTCAGATGGCCAGTGGACTACCTATGATGTTGATGCGGATATTAATACTACTTCAGGTCAAACAGGCACCTCAATTGGAATTGACCTTTACGGCAACGATTGGATCGCTTATGTTGACTCTGACAGCACGGTTGCCTTGGCTAAACATACCGGCGATACTTGGAGCTCCAACTGGTCGACCGTTACCTCCAAGACTGATGTTGGCTATGAACCCTCAATTGTGGTCAATAACACCGATATCTTTGTCTTCTATGAAGAAGATGCGGATGATATCGCCTATGATAAATATCAAAGCAACATCGCCTCCCCTGCCTGGGTAGGAGAGGAGGTGCTGGAGGTAGGGACCTATCAAGACGTCAAGGCCAAATGGGTCTCTTTAAATAATAATCAAGGCTCGATTCAAATCGATTATCTCTTTAGCTCGGGGAGCGGTGGCGATGTCTTTTGGAACAAGCTCCTTCTGCCCATCTGGACCGCGGAGGCGGTTTTGGAGGAGCACGCTTCCCTCCAGGACGTTAAAGGCAAATGGGCCTACCTTGAAAACAACGGCTCCGATGGCTCTGATTATGGCGGGGGTGGTTCGGGGATACCGGAGATCGACTACCTCTACTCTGACAACACCGATGTCTTCTACAACCGCCTCAGCTTAGGCGAGGGTGAGGGAAGCCAGGATGCCATCGGCACCGGAAAAAGCGGAGTGGCTTCTAACTTCTCCCTCTCCTCCGATGATGCCAACAATCTTCACCTGGCTTGGATTGATGATTCCACCCCCGATCACGTTCAATACAAGAAGTATTCAGGAGGGTCCTGGGATGGTTCCGCCACCCAGCTTGATAGCGCCTCCTCAAACGACAACCAGTACGTCTCCGTCTCCGTTGATACCTCTCCCTCACCTGACGAGATCTATGTGATCTACCTTCGTTCAGGCACTGCCTACTACAACAAGTACTCAGGAAGCTGGGGAGGGGAAACAAACACCAACTGGAATGAGGGAGACAGTCCTAAACACCTAACCGCCAACTACTCAGGAGTGGGACGGGTCTTCGCCGGTTGGACGGTCAGTACCAACGCCCCCTATTTCGTGGGCTCAAGTTATATCATCATCCCCGAAAAGCTCCTCGCTCTTTTATTCTTGGGACTGCTCTTCCCTCGCTTCTGGCGAAGGAAAATTAAAGGGTAGGATGAAAAGGGGTTCAAAAGGTTTAGCAAATTGAGGTAAGATGAGAGTGGAGCTTAAGTGTCAACGAGAGATAAAGTTTCAACATTCCTGATTTCTATCCGCGCGAAAAAAGCAGAAACGCCTCTTATTCTCTTGGGACTGTTTCTTTTTAGCCTCTTTTTAGCTTACCCGCTTCTTTTTGCTAGTATCCCAATCCCTCATGAGTTTTCCACCCCGCTTCTGCCCTCGATCCTTTCTGTCCTCTCTCACTTTTTCCGTCTCACTCCAGAGGTGGCGGGGAGGGTACTTGTTTTTGGCTTTTATGTTCTGATGCCACTTATCTTTTTCCTCTTTGTTAAATACCTTACCAAAGACCTTCTTTTCGCTTCTGTTTCCGCCCTTTTTTATAACCTGCCTCTCCCTTTGGCCTTTATCATCCCTTCCTGGCGGATGGCGCTTTTGGCGAAGGGGATTATTCCCATCCAAGCCTTAGCTCTTCTTTCCGAGGGGGAGATGGTTCATATTGTTGGGCTCTTTTTCCTGCCCTTAGCGGGGATCTTCTTTTTAAAGTTTATTCGTCATGGTTCCCCGGAAAATCTTGTCTGGGGAGTGTTGGTTTCTGCCCTTTTGGCCCTTACCTCCCGGGCGGCGCTTTGGGCGTTCTTTATCTTTTCTTTTACCTTAACGGTTGCTGATAGTCTCCTTCTTAGGGGGAGGTTAAAGATTAAACGTGCTGCCTTTTTCACCGCCCTTTTTCTCGCCTTAGTTGCTTTTTGGTACACCCCTCTTTTCTGGAGTGAGAGTTTGGAGGTGATGGTTACCGCCGGGTTGGTTCGTGGACTTGGGATTCTTATCCCAGTCTCTCTTGTCTTTCTCCCTATTTTGGGAGTTTCGATCTTTCTCCTTTGTGATCGGCGACCAAAGAGACACGTTCCCCTGATTATCTTTCTCCTTTACCTTCTTTTTGGGGGGACGGTTTTCGCCGGCGAGTTTTTAGGCATCTCTTTTGCCCTTCGTCCTGAGCGCTATCTTTTGGAACTTCATCTGGCAAGCTCACTGCTGTGGGGGTACATCACTGTTTTCGGATTTAAGCTGTTGCGGCAGAAGGAGGTGGAGTTGGGACTTGGGCGCCTTCCTCCCTACAGGGGAGGGATCTTGACGGCAATTACTTTTTTGGCCATCTTAAGCTTTGTTGTCTTGGGAGGATTTGCGATGCGCCAAACACTCTTTAAGCTGGGACAATCCATCCACTTTAAAGGTCCCATCGAAGTCACTTTCCCTTCCCTGATGGAACGGCCCTTCTGGGATCTTTTTCTTGGCCTTTTGATTAGTTCGGTGAGCGGTCTTTTTCTCCTTTTGGTGGTAGCCCAGCCTAATATCCTCAGATGGCTTCTTGCTTTTCTCCCCCGGCATTTGCGAAGAACGCGAAAAAGAAGAGAAAGAAAGGAAAAATGAAAACCTTTGTTATCATCCCCACCTTTAACGAGATAAAAAACCTACCCCGCATCTTAGAGCGAATCTTTGCTTTGCCCCTTTTTGACCTTTTTGTTTTGGTTGTTGATGACGGCTCTCCTGATGGAACGGGGAGGTTGGCGGAGAAGTTAAAGGAAGAGTATCCTCGGTTGGAGGTTTTACACCGTGGGAAAAAAGAAGGGTTGGGGCGGGCTTACCTTGCTGGATTCGCCCATGTTTTGGGCGGGGGAGCCGAGTTGATGGTGGAGATGGATTGTGATGGATCACATGATCCGGCGGACCTTCTTTTGCTATTGGAGTCAACACATGACGCGGATGTGATTGTTGGCTCGCGGTATGTGGCGGGAGGAGCGGTTGATTACCCCTGGCATCGGGTTTTCATCTCCAGAGTGGCCAACGAATTTGCCAACCTTATCCTTCGTTTGGGGATAAAAGACGCCACTGCTGGGTTTAAGGTCTACCGGCGTCCAGTGGTGGAGCTTTTTCTTGAGGATGATTTTTCCTCCTCTGGCTACAGTTTTCAGGTGGAGACGCTTTTGCGAGCCAAAAAAGCCGGGTTTAAGATTAAGGAGATTCCCATCACCTTTACCGATCGAACCCAAGGGAGGAGCAAGATGGGCTTGGGGGAAGTTTTGCAGGGATCATGGGATGTCCTGCGGCTAAGATTCAAGTGAAGAAGCCAAAGGTCGCGATTTTTCATTGTTGGTTTGTCTATTCTGGTGGGGGGGAGCGGATCGTTTTTGAGGAAGCGTTGGAACTTAGGAGGCGGGATTATGAGGTTGAGGTTTATGCCACCTACATTGAGCCGGCACTCTGTTTTCCTCATTATGTAGAGCAAGTTGGGCCAAGGACCCTTATTCCCCAAATTCCCCCCTCCATTCCCTTCGCTAAAGCGGCCACTCTTATCTTGACTTCCCTTTTGGCCCCATTTTTGGTTTTAAAGTTTGGGGATGTTGATATCTTTGTGGGTGAAAATCAACCGGGAACCTGGCTGGCTTATGTTGCCTCAAAGATTTTTGGTAAGCCTTACCTTGTTTATCTGAATCAACCCAATCGGGTGGTCTATCCGCGGGAAGTGGATCTTAAGGGAGTGAGTTTCCAAAGTAATCCTGATTGGAAGTTTTTTGATTTCTTTGCCTTCAAACCGATAATCCGTTACTTGGATCGTCTCTCTATCCGCGGGGGAGAGGTTCTTCTGACCAACGGCAGTTATATCGGCAATATCATCTCCTATCTCTATCAGAAGGAAAGGGTTGATTGTCCCGCCGGCTGCCATCCCCAACCGAAAAAGGTGCTTAAGATGAAAGAAGCATATAAAGGGAGTTTTGAGGTAAACAGGAGGAAGATTACCAAACCCTATTTTCTAATTGCCGGACGGCACGATCCCCAAAAGAAGTTTGAAGATGTGATCAAGGCTCTGGTGGTAATCAACCAGCAATTTAAGGAAAAGGAAAGACCCCGGCTTGTCATTCCCGGCCACTTCACCCACTATACCCGTAACTTAGTTAGGCTAGTTGGGAAATTAGGATTGGGGAGTCAAGTTCTCTTTTTGGGAAGAGTAAAAGAGGAGGATCTCCAGAAGCTCTACCAAGAGGCAGCGATCCATTGCTATCCCTCCTATCAGGAGGATTTTGGGATGTCGCCCTTAGAGGCGGCTGCCTGGGGGGTTCCTACGGTGGCTTGGGATAACGCCGGTCCCACGGTAACGGTGAAAGATGGGATCACTGGTCTTTTAGCCAAGCCATTTGAGGTTGATGATTTTGCTGTTAAACTACTAACCTTGTTTAAACGCCCTAAACTTCGAGAAAAGATGGGTTGGGCTGCTTGGGAGCGGGCGAAAAAAGAGTTTTCCTGGGAGAGGCACGTTGATATTTTGGAGAAAAACATCCTCGAGATCCTCAAGAACTCCGATGGAGAAATTTGATTACGAATCAAAGCTTTGGGGTGGGACGGAAGTGAGACTCTCACCCTTTTATCTTGGAGCCTCTCGCCTTAAGTTTGTCTTAGACGATCTAAAAGATATTGGGGGGATGGATTCGATGGGCTCACCATGTAGGGTGTTGGAAGTTGGTTGTGGGGGAGGGGGGATGGCGAAGGCGATCAAGTTTTATCGTCCCGATCTTGAGGTTTTTGGGGTAGATATTGCCAGGGAAGCCATCTTGACGGCAAAAGCTGATCCTCAAGGGGTTAACTTCCGTTTGGGGGACGCACACAAACTCCCCTTTAAAGATAAAAGCTTTGAGGCGGTGGTGATGCTTGATCTTTTGGAGCATTTGGACGATCCCCCAAAGGCGCTTCAGGAGGCCTACCGTGTTTTAAAACCAAGGGGAACTTTTTCTGCTTTTATTCCGATTGAGGGAGATCTCTTCTCGATTCACGGCTGGATGAGGCGACTTTTAGGCTTTGTTCCCAAAGAAAAGTGTATCGGCCACATTCAGCAGTATACTCTCGCCGAGCTTAAGGTTTTATTTGGGAAGGTGGGACTAAAGATCCTGCGGAGGCGATACTTTGGTCATCTCTTTAATCAACTCACAGACTTTAGCTACTTCACCCTTTTTTACCTTTTAGAAAAGAAAGTTCCCTCTTCGGTTGAGGGCTACCTTGCCCAAAACCGGGGTTTTAAGAGAAGCCTCATCTCTTTTTTTAAGTCGACTATTGCCCTTGCCAGCTATGTTGAATCAGAGCTCTTCCAATCCCTTCCCGCCTCCGGTGTCCATTTAACTGCAGTAAAATCTTGATTCACTTGGGGGAAGCAGGTATTTTTAAGGTTATGGATGTTAAGAAGGTGGTGGTAGTGGGTATCGATGGGGCAACTTATCGAGTACTTGATCGGCTATTGGATTGGGGGATACTTCCCAATTTGGCCTCAATCTTTGAGCAAGGGTTGCGAGGCAGTCTTATCTCTACCCTTCCCCCGATGACGGGAGTGGCTTGGGCCTCTTTTGCGACCGGCAAAAATCCCGGCAAACACGGCTGTTTTAACTTCTTCTTGCCTACCAAAAATTTGAACGAAACTAAGGTGATCTCCTCGGAAGATATTCGTAGCAAAACCTTCTATGAGCTTTTGGAGGAGAAGGGGAAAAGGTGTGTCTTGATCAACATGCCGGTCTCCTGGCCACCGCGGCTTAAAGGAGGTGTGACGATCGGTAGTTGGTTGGCGACTAAGGAAGACTTCTTCTTTCCCCAAAATCTTGCCCAAGAGATTCCCGAATTGCCCTCTTATCAGCTTTTCCCTGATTTTTTTATTGAGCACCGTGGCTCCATTAAGGAGTATCTGGCAGAGCTAAGAAAGATTGAAGAGGCGCGGTTTGCGGTTGCCCAAAAGCTATTCAGGCAGGAATGGGATCTTTTCTTTCTTCTTTTCTCCGCGGTTGATTGGTTACAACACCGCCAGCTTAAGGAGCTAACCTCATCCACCCTGGAAAAGGATTCTTTTCTCCTTTCCTTATTTAAAGATATCGACAGCTATATTGGCTGGTTTTTGGAAAATCTCCCCCCGGATACCGTTTTTATTCTCCTTTCTGACCATGGATTTAAGGTCTATTCCGGCCGTTTTTACCCTAATCGGTGGCTTGAAGAAAACAGCTTTCTCAGAGTTATCAGGGATGTAGGAGAGAAAGACCGTCCTCGGGATTTCGCCCGGAAAAAGATTGGAGCTGACTACCGGAGAGGGTTTTTGATTAACCCTTTAAGAAGATTGGCCCTTAGTATCTACCAAGTTCCCCTATTCTACGGGGCGTTTGGGTTTTTAATGCGGATTGCTAGTCGTCTCTTTCCTGGCAGGTTTGAGGGAGCTTTGGGAGATATTGCTGATATCGGATTGGGGATTAGGACACAAGAAACAAAAGCCTACTCCGTCTTGGGTAACTTTGGTCAGGTTTACATCAACCGCAAAAAACGTTTTCGTGGGGGAGTGGTTGAGGGAGAGGAGGCAGAGGAGATCAAGAGGGAGCTGATAAAAAAGTTTGGCGCCCTCCGCGACCCAGTTAATGGAAAGAAGGCGGTAAAGGGAGCCTTTGGTCGGGAGGAGGTTTTTTCCGGCCCTTTATTAAACGAGGCTCCAGACATCGTTTTGGAGGCGGGGGATCTATGGATTAAACCGACCCTCTCGGCAAAAGAGGTCTTTGCCCAGGAGGAGGTAATCAGTCATGATAGGGAAGGGATCTTTGGTTGCCTTGGGCCAGGATTAAAAAAGGGGAAGATCGATCAAGTTAGCCTCTACGATTTTGCTCCCACAATCTTAAACCTTTTTGGGATAAAGATCCCTGAGGATATGGACGGGGAGGTTATCAGCTTTGGGTAGAGACGGTGCTGAGAAGAGCCTTCAAGGTGTGTTAGGATTACTCCTGAAGACCTTAACTTAAATCCCCTGCCCCTCTTTATTACCATGCCGGAGGAGATCGAGAAGGATATCTTTGGTCATGAGGAAAGGAATGAACTGACCGAGGATGAGAGGGAAAGGGAAGCCTTTAACCCCTCCCCTCCCATCTACCTTACCCTTTTTATTCTTCTTTTGGCTTTGGGAGCAAGACTGGCAATTCTCTTCTTTTACACCGAGCCAGACAATCCTGGCCCCAATTGGTACGGTGATGTTTGGCATCACTGGCAGATTGCCTATCTTTCCAAAGAGGTCGGTTTTAAGGAGGGGTTTTTGCGCCTTTGGGATTTTAAGGGAATGGAATACTACTGGGGCCTGCTTCACCCTCTTATCCTCATCGCCGGNNCGGATGGTTTCCGTTATCTTTAGCTCCTTGGCAATCATGCTTGTCTTTTTGATCATCGCTCGCTACTTCAACAAGAAAGCCGCTTTCGCCTCCGCCCTCTTTCTTACCTTTATGCCCGTTACTTTGTTCTCTGACACTTTAGGGATGCAGGAGCCTCCAGGGGTCTTTCTCCTTTTATTGGGGGTTTATCTTCTTCCCTATCAGGGCTTTATTGCTGGTTTCTCCTGGATGTTAGCGGGGATGGTGCGGGCCGAGTATTGGCTTTTTGGGGCTGGCCTTCTGTTGGCGGTTCTTTTGAGAGAAAGGAACTTTGATCGCAAGATAAGCACTCTTTTTGGCTATGGAGTCCCCTTGGTCTTTTATCTAAAGTATATGCTTGATCGAACCGGCAACCTGATCTATCCTATCTACTGGAACTTTTTAGCGATTATGGTAGGGGAGTGGTTTGAAAAAGCAAAGGCGGGGGAGATCCTCCCCCCCCTGGTTCAGCAGATTAAAGTAGCCTGCCAATTTTTAACTGGTTTTTTCCTTTTGGGTGGTTTGATCGTTCTTTGGCGAAGATTCAAGGGTTATCTTTTCTTTCTTGCCGGGTTTGCTAATCTCGCCTTTATCTTCTCTATCCTTGGCTTTGGTGCTTACCTCTTCGCTTATGAGACTATGGACGCTCCCGGATTCCTTACTAGAATCTGGGTTAGCAGGTTCTTTGCCTTTCCCTGGGGTTTCTTGGGTGTTTTGGCGGCAGTAATTCTCCTCTACCTTCTTCCCAAAAAGTTAGGGAAGATGGGAACCTTCTTTGGCGCTTTCACCTTTTTGGCGGTCTTAGGGATGACCCAGTTCATTTGGCCATCAATAAACCACCACTATACTAAAGCCAGGAGGCCCTTGGAAGCGTCAGAGAAATTTGCCGCCGCTGTTGGTGCCCAATATACCGGTCGAGGAACGCTTTATATTCCTGGGGGAAGGCCAACCTTTACTTATTCATTGGTTTATCATCAGGGGATCCCAGGGGATAAGCTGATCTCCCACTTCTACGATCCGTTTTATTATTACGAAGGAGACCCTTTCGTTGATTGGGGTACTTTTAGGGGGGAGATAATTACTTGGTTGCAAAAGTACAATGCGGAGCTTTTCGTGGTTGTTAAAGATATTGGACTCACCAAAGGATCTAGTAACTACGGTCGAATGATGGCCCTTGAGGAAGGCAAGCTCTTTGAGCTTTTAGATGATGGGGAGGGTTATAGGATCTATGCGGTTACCATCAATAAGGACTAGGGACTACCAAGAGAAGTTTTTTGACAAACATCCCAGGCTTTACCCTTGGCTGGATCTTTTCTCATGCCTCTTACTTCCTCCTCTGGGGGTACTTGAGATTCCATGGAAGAAACTTGGCTGTTCAAACAGGTTTTTTATTTTAGGGAGGAAAAGATGAAGGTTTTGATCATAATGCTGTGGACTTGTTCCAAACCGGCTAGGGAGAAATAAATATATGAATCCTCTTGTTTCAATCGTGATTCTAAACTTTAATGGGAAAGAAAACCTTGAATATTGCCTGCCGTCTGTCAAACGCCTAAATTACAAACCCATTGAAGTTATTGTTGTAGATAACGGCTCAACGGATGATTCTATAGAATTTCTAAAAACTCATTACCCCCACGTAAAGCTGATAGAAAATAAAAAGAATTTAGGTTATAGCATTGGTAACAATATTGGTGCCTCAAGAGCAAAAGGAAAGTATATTTTGGTTTTAAATGATGACACCAAACTTACTCCCGATCTTATAACCAAGTTGGTGGGGAGGATGGAAAGTAATCAGAAAATTGGTATCACCATGCCGAAGATCCTTTTTATGGATAAACCTAATGTAGTTGATTCGGTTGGATCGTTCTTCACGAAACTGGGTATATTCCAGCATATATCTGACTTTGGGGTTAAGGACGGTACTCTTGATCTGCCGGAGAAGATCTTCTCCGCTAAAAGTGCGTGTATTCTAATAAGAAAAAAACTTTATATGGACATTGGTGGGTTCGATGAGGATTTTTTTGCCTATGCTGTCGATCCCGATCTCTGCTGGAGGGTCTGGCAAAGGGGTTTTGAGGTGATTCTGGTGCCTGATGCCAGGATCTATCATAAAGGAAGCGTAACAAATATAAAGCATGTTAACGCGGATTTTATTGTTTACGAAACATTCAAGAACGTAATATCCTCTCTTATCAAGAATCTCGAAGTTCGTTACCTTTATATTTTAGGTATAAATATTGGAATTTCCTTTTTCGGTATTTTGCTTTATATCCTTAGATTAAAACCTAAGCAAGCTTTTGCAATAATTTCAGCTGTTTCGTGGAATGTGATTAGTTTAAAACATAATTTGGAAAAGCGTAAAGCCACTCGATCGAAGCGTAGAGTTTCGGATCGACAAATTTTTAAGGAGCTGATGGTTCCGGTTTCTATTCCATATTTTTTCAAAAATGCCCTTGCGTACACAAAATATTGGTAGGAGCAAATCATTAAACATCGCCATCTTTCATTTAGCCTTCATCTATTCCGGTGGGGGGGAGAGGTTAGTTTTAGAAGAGGCAAAGGGCCTAATGGATAGGGGCCACGACGTTACCATCTTTACCCCTGTTGTAGATAGGGGAAGATGCTTCCCCGACATCATCAGCCAATTTAGTATTAAAATCTTTTTGCCTAAATTACCATCCCTTATCCCTCAGTGGGAAATATTCCAGATTCTTATGACCTGCATTCTTATTCCCTTTATTGCTCATCGTTTCAGTGGCTTCGATGTTATTTTGGCAGCTAATCAACCCAGCCTTTGGCTGGCTTGGGTGGTTAAGCGAATGCATGGGGTTCCTTATGTTGCCTATCTTGCCCAACCGACCAGATTCCTCCATCCACGAAAAATCGATCGGGAAACAGGGCTTATATTTGCTGGGGGACAGCGTTTCTCTCCCGCGACTTATTTAATGAAGTTGGCAAAGCCGTTGGTTGATTGGGCGGATGGGGTAAGCATCAAAGGGGCGGATGTGGTTTTGGCGAACGGGAAGCATGCTAAGGAGATTCTAGAAGGAACATATGGGATTAAAGCTGTCTCCTGCCCGGCCGGATCTTATCCTGCCCCAAGATTGCCTAATTATGAAAACAGGTTTAAAAGAAGTTTAACGATTAACGGTCGGCGTATCAGAAAGCCTTATGTCCTTTTGACTAATCGTCACTTCCCGCAAAAAAGATTCGAGCATGCAATTAGTGCTCTGCCTGTAATCCTTAAGGATAACCCTGATGCTTCTTTGATTATTACTGGGGGAGAAACAGACTATACAAGAAGCTTAAAAAATTTGGTAAGGCAGCTATTGTTGGAGGATAAAGTTTTCTTTTTGGGTTTGATCAGTGAGAAAGCTTTAAGAAATCTCTATTCTCAAGCTGCTGTTTATATCTATACTGCTCCTGAGGAGGATTTTGGGATGGGAATGGTGGAGGCGATGGCTCAAGGGACTCCGGTTGTTGCCTGGAATAATGCAGGACCCAGGTATATTGTTGAAAATAAAAAAACTGGGTTTTTAGCCAGGCCCTTCGAGATAGAGGATTTTGCCGGCAAGATTTTAAAAATCTTAAGGAACAGGGAAGAGGCGAGGAAGATGGGGGAAAGCTCTTGGAAGCGCGTTAAAGAGCATTTTTCCTACAGAAATCATCTGGGGTGTCTAGAGCAAGCTTTAGCAGAATGCGTATCTAATTGCAGTGAGTGACAAGAGGGTAAGAAAAAATAAAGCATGTTTTTTATGTGGGGAGCGTAAGAGAACTACTTTTCTTAAAGATGGTGAGTTTAGATGGGCTAAATGCCAACACTGTGACCTGATTTTCCGCGAGAATCAACCAAACGATCCCCTTTCTTACTACCCGCCCGATTATTTTGGGAAATCTTCAGATCTTGCAAATACCTATCGTCGCCTTTACTTTGATTTTTTAACAAGACGCCTGGGGAGATTTTTGAAAGGCGCTAAAAGAGTTTTGGATCTTGGGTGTGGCGACGGAACCTTCTTAGAAGTTTTGAACCAAAAATTTCCTCAGATTGAAGCTTTAGGGGTTGATCCCAATCCCAACAGTGTAAAAATCTGCCGCGTAAAGGACATTGAGGTCTTTAAGAACACTCTTTCCAAGTGCAACCTTCCTAAGGAAAGCTTTGATCTTGTAACTGCTTTTCATGTTATCGAGCATCTGCCAAACCCAAATGTGGAGTTAAAAGAGTTAAAAAGAATCCTGAAGCCCTTAGGCTATTTTATCTTATCAACCCCTAATGCAGAGGGCTTGGGATTCGGGGTGGGAGGCAAAAATTGGGCATTGTTCGATTCTCCTCATCACACAATTCTTTGGACACCGCAACAATTAAGGCGTTTGCTTGAAAAATACGGATTCAAAATCATTTCAGAAAGACAACTCCTGGCGGATCAAATTTCGATCATCTATAAAACCTGTCTTAATTTGAGGATCTTCAATAACCTTCCCTCAAAGTTAATTCTTCCTATACCTAGTCTTCTGGCTTCATTTTTGGCTACTCTATTCCGTCGGGCAGAAAGCTTTGAAATAGTTGCACGAAA
>JABAOC010004895.1_pt1 | contig 20449 bp, 21 predicted proteins | sample 7062161 | NCBI WGS metagenome assembly JABAOC01 (sample SAMN14538625, study PRJNA623070) | marine sediment metagenome | biome: marine biome [ENVO:00000428]; feature: marine pelagic biome [ENVO:01000023]; material: deep marine sediment [ENVO:00002113] | place: India: Gulf of Khambhat ... | reverse complement strand
GCCACGCTCGAGGCGCCTGCGGGCGTGGTTCGCGACGCGGTTAAACGCGAGGGCCGGCCGAAGGGCGAGGAGACGGTCCGCCTGCCGGTCGACAAATTGGATGCGGTAATTGACCGTTTTTCCGACTTGTGGGAGGAGAAGTTTCGCAACGACGATTTTGCTCTTCGTTTGCGAGAAGCGGCGCTATCGGCGCGCGCGGCCAGCAAAGCGCTCAACGAGGCCGCGGATTCATATAGGAGGCGGGCGGACGCTGCGGATTTTTCGAGGCAAGTCGAGCGAGCTGCGGCGGCGCTCGGTGTCGTCCACCGCGATTTGCGCACTATCGATTTCGATTTCGACGCCGCCGGGAAGAGGTTCGAGCTCGACTTGGCGAGCTTCGGCGACGAACTCGGCCGGCTTCGGATGGCGCCGCTCCGCGGGTTGTTCAGGAGTTTCCGTCGGCCCGTACGCGACCTGGCGGTTAAGTTGGGCAAGAACGTCCAGCTGGACATAATCGGCGAGGATAACGAGCTCGATAAAGCGATAATCGAATTTATTAAAGATCCGCTCAACCATATTCTGCGAAACGCCGTCGACCACGGCGTTGAAGATGAGGAAACGCGGCGCGCCGCGGGCAAGCCGCCCGCGGGCAGGGTTCTTATCTCGAGTACGCGCGTGGGGTCCCGCCTCCTCATNNGGCGTCATCCGGCCCGAGGCCGCGGAGGCGATGAGCCCGGAAGAGGTCGCGCGGTTGATATTTGAACCCGGCGTTACGACGAAGGCCGAGGTTACCGAGTTCGGCGGCCGGGGCGTGGGTCTCGACGTCGTTACGGCTAACGTCGCGGCTTTGGGCGGCACGTTCGACGTTTGGTCGGAGGGGGGCGTAGGAACCCGGGTCGGCATTCAGATACCGTTGACTATAGCGACGGCGCGGGGAATGTTGGTTGAGGCCGCGGGGGCCAAGTTTATCGTCCCCTCGAGCGCGATACGGCGCGTAGATTTGGTTTCGGCCGCGGACTTCGAGACGGTCGAGGGCAAGCTGGTGCTGAGGGACCAGGGTCGCGTGTTCGCGGCCGGCGAGCTATCGACGATACTTGAGATGGGCGACGACCGGGGCCTCGAAAGCCGACCTACCGTACTGCTTCTATCGTCGCCCGCCGGCGAGGCGGTCCTGATCGTTTCCGCGGTATGGGGCGAAGGCGAGTTCCTGACGAAGGACCTCGGCGCGGCCGCGCCGCTCATGCCGTACTTCAGTGCCGCACACGTAACCGGTGAGGGCGAAGTCGTTCTAATTCTCAACGTCGACGCTTTGGTGAGGGAAATAATACGAGCCGAGGTCCCGTTGCGCCCGGCCGCGGCGCCGGCGGCCGAAGTTCGGAAACGTAGCGTGCTTCTCGTCGACGATTCTTTGACGACCCGCGCGTTGGAAAAGAATATTTTGGAAGCGGCAGGTTACGAGGTCGCGGTGGCGACGGACGGCGTTGAGGCGTTACAGGTATTGGCGAAGGAACCGTGCGACCTCGCCATCGTGGACCTCCAAATGCCGAGGATGGACGGATTCGAGTTGACGCGGCGCATACGGGCCTCCGCCGAATACCGCGACTTGCCCGTGGTCGTGGTGACGTCTCTCGATGCGGAAAGGGATATGGTTCGCGGCTTGGAGGCCGGGGCGGACGCCTACATAAGAAAGAGCCATTTCGATCAACGTGAGCTGCTATCGGTTATCGAGCAGTTTATCTGAAGGGTTACGCTGTAATGGAGGAACGAGTAAAGCCGATAAGGGTTCTTGTGGCGGAGGATTCCGCCGTCGTCGCGCGCGTCCTGGTTGACGTCCTGAACACGGACCCGTATATCGAGGTGGTCGGCATAGCGTACGACGGGGCCGAGGCGGTCGCGATGACGAAGTCGCTCAAGCCCGACCTTATAACGATGGACGTGCGGATGCCGAAGATGGACGGCCTCGTCGCGACGCGTAAGATTATGGAAGAAATCCCGACGCCCATCGTGGTCGTAAGCGCGGGCGTGAACGTTCGGGATATGAATATTACCTTCGAGGCGTTACGCGCGGGGGCGCTCGAAATAATCGAGAAACCGCGCGGTATCGGCCAGAAGGACTACGAGGCGGTCCGCGGACGGCTTATCCGGGCCGTAAAGGCGATGAGCGAGGTTAAGGTCGTCCGCCGGATGCCGGAGGCGAGGTTGCGGCGGCGTTCGCGCTTACCGCGGGTCGTATTGCCGGGTGGGGAAACCAACCGGTTCGTGCTTATCGGTAGCTCGACCGGCGGGCCGGCGGCACTCGAGAAAATAATCTCGCGTCTACCGGCCAATTTTCCCGCCCCCGTGTTGGTAGTACAACATATTGCGCCCGGCTTCGTCGCCGGCCTCTCCGAGTGGTTAGGCCAAGGCTCGGCCGTAAACGTCAAGGTCGCCGAAGCGGGCGAGGAGCCTACCCCGGGCATGGCCTATTTCGCGCCGGACGGTTATCACATGATAATCGACCAAGAAGGCCGAATCGCCCTGGACGGCGGTCCGCCCACCCGCGGCCATAAGCCTTCGATTGACCGCCTGTTCGCGGCCGCGGCGCGGGCGTGGGGGCCGCGCTGCGTCGGCGCTTTGCTCACGGGTATGGGGACCGACGGCGTAGCCGGCCTGGAGGAAGTCAGGCGTGCCGGCGGCGCCGCGCTGGCCCAGGACGAAAAGAGCGCCGTCGTTTACGGGATGGCCAAGGAGGCGGTCGCCGCGGGCGTCGTGGACAAAGTGCTCCCGCTCGAGGATATCGCCGCGGAAATCATTTCGCTTGCCGCTTAGCTCGGACGAGGGTTGCGAGCTGCTATGAAGGAACGTAAAAAAATCCTATTGGTTGACGACACCGACACCATCTTGTTATTTCTGAAGACCCTTCTCGCCGGCCAGGATTTCGACTTTTTAACGGCCAAGAACGGCGCGGAGGCGGTCGAAAAGACGCGCCAGGAGCGGCCGGACCTCGTACTGCTCGACGTCTTTATGCCCGTCATGGACGGGATCCAAGCTTGCCGGATAATAAAGGGCGATCCCGAAATCAAGGATATTCCCGTGGTAGTCGTAACGGTCCGCAGCGAGGCCGAGAACGTCGAGCGTTGTTTCGAGGCCGGCTGCGACGACTATATATTTAAGCCCATAAGGAAGTTGGAATTACTCGAAAAGATAAACCGGTTGTTGCGTCGCGGCTGAAGGCGCGGTCGCGCCGAGGAGCGGGTTGAGGTAGCATGACCGAAGGTGGCAAAGACAAGGGCGGACAAGGAGAGTATTTACTTCAACTCTTCGAGCGGGGGAAGGCTTTCACGGAACAACTGCTCAGGGAGAACGCGGGCCTTCGCGCCGCCATCGGACGTTTGCAAAAACAGGTCAGTGAAGGGCCGGGCTTCGGCGCGCCGGCCGGAGGCGCGGCCGAAATTAGGAAGCGGTACGACGAGCTCAACGCCGCTTACGATGGCTTGCGCGACCGTTACCGGAAGTTGGCCCGCGAGCTTAACGCCATCAAGATGGAGAACATCGACTTCGCGAAAAAATATGTGGAAATAGAAGAACAGAACACGAGCCTGGCTAACCTTTACGTCGCCTCCTACCGGCTTCATTCCACCCTCGACTTTGCCGAGGTTTTGCGAATAGTCGTCGAGATAGTAATTAACCTTATCGGCGCAGAAAAGCTCGGCGTCTTCATATTCGACGAGGAGACGGAACGTTTGGAGTGCGTCGCGCACGAGGGCCTTTCGCCGCAGGAAAGACGCGCTATCGTAATCGGCGAGGGCCTTCAGGGCAAAGTCGCGGCCCTGGGCGAATCGTACTACCTCACGGAAGAGGATAAGCAGCGCCGGGCGGAAAAAGCGGGCGGGCCGATAGCTTGCATCCCGGTGAAGATACAAGACCGTTTGATCGGCGTATTATCGATATATCGTTTATTACGCCAGAAGGACGGCTTCACCTCCATAGATTTTAAGCTCTTTGACCTGTTAGCGGGACACGCCGCGACGGCGCTTTATTCCTCGCGCTTGTACGCGCTCTCCGAGCGGAAGCTCAAAACGGTACGTTCGTTCTTAGACCTCTTAAAGATCCCGCGCGACGAGGAATCCTCTCGCCCTTATCCCGCGAGCTAGTCGCTTCCGAACGCCGAAGGCGCGTCTGTCCAAATAAAATCTATCGTTGAACCTATAGCGACTGTCTTGCGACGAAGGAGGCAAAGTTTATGCTGAGGCAGTGTTTATTCCTTACCGCGGCGCTCTTCGTCGTCGGCGCCGTCCTCGCGGACATATCCATCGTCTCGTCTTGGCCTTCGCCCGCTCAGAGGCCGTACGGCGTCACGTACGACGGCTCGTATATTTGGGTGTCGTGCGGCGAGACCGGCAAGGAGATCATGTTCAAGTGCGCGCCGACTTCGGGCAGCGTCGTTTCGTCCTTCAAGGTAAATACTACCGGTCTGTTCGGTTGCGCGTACGACGGCTCGTATTTGTGGTTTGACGCCCTCGACGAAAAGTTGGAATATTACTTGTATCGGGCGACGGATACGGGTTCGATTTTAACGTCGTGGAAATCGCCCTTGCCGCGAACCGTGGGCGTCGCCTGGGACGGCACGTACCTTTGGCTGAGCTCTTATTTCGGCATTTTGGGTTGGACGACGACGACGGGATCTTTGCTCGGCTCCTTCGATGCCGCCTGGCGGCCTACCGGCGTCGCCTTCGACGGCTATTACCTGTGGACCGCGGAATACAATCAGCCCACGCTCTACCGATTGACGACCGCCGGTTCGGTCGTCGCGTCGCATTTGTTCCCGAGAGGTGAGCCGTGGGGCCTAGGCTTCGACGGCGAATACCTTTGGGCGACGAATAGAGGTGGCAACGGCGAGGTATACAAGGCCGATTTCGGCGGCTATCCCGCGGTAACGCCGGCGTCGTTCGGCCGCGTCAAGGCGCTCTTCCATTAGTTTTTTTGAACGAAAAAAACCGGCTCGTCGAGCCGGTTTTTCAATACGTGGGCGCCCGGTTAATGACCGGAACCGGCGTTCTACGGGCGGTATATTTTAACTTCGTGGCGGGAACCGTCGGCCACGTACACCGTACCGTCCGGCGCGACCGCAAGGCCGGCGGGCGAGGTTAGCGGGAGTTCAATCTCCCCGATAAGCCTCCCGTCGGCTGCCAATTTCGCCACACAATATTCTTGCGCGCCCCTTGCCCCCGTCCGCATGCCGAGGATGAAGAAGTTCCCCTCCGGGCCGAACGTTACTTCCGTCGCCGTAAAGGTTCCGTCTTCCGAGGCCGTTAAAGGGGTGAGTTTGCGGTCGTAGCCGGAATAAAATAGAACTTCCCCCGTAGGCCCGGGCGCCAAGGCTACGCCGCCGTCCGCGGCGACAGCGACGTCCAGGATCGGGCCGGTATCTGGTTCTTCACCCCATACTTCGAGAAGCGCCCCTTCGGGTGAAAAGATCAACAGGCCGCCGGCTTCCGCGTCGGATACGTAGATTGTGCCGCCCGGCCCGGCGGCGACGCCGAACGGCGCGGCCAGTACTCCCTCCCCGACGGTTCTCGCGAACCGGCCGTCCGGCCCGAAGACCGAGACCCGTCGCGTCCCGAATTCGGCGACGTAGATTTTGCCGTCGCGGCCAACCGCGACGTCCGTAGGGACGAAGAGCTCCCCCGGGGCTTTCCCGAGGCCGCCTATGCCGCCTATATACAGACCGGCGGGGTCGAAGACCTGGACGGCGCCGTTTAGGGACGAGTCGGCGACGTAGATTCGGCCGTCCGGGGCGACGGCTACCGCCGCGGGCTCCCACGCGTCGCCCGGGACGTTGAGACGCCCAACCTCTACGTAAGGCTCGGCGGTTTTTTCCGGTCCGCAGGATAACGCAAATAAGAGGGCGGCTATGGTATAATTTATTTTCATAAAATAAATTTACCCACTATGTTATGGATTGGCGGCCTCCGTGTCAAGTTTCATAATGTTTAAATGCGGATAAAGAACCGACTTTTGGGCCGTCTTAGCGGCGCTTTTGCTGGCTCTTTATCGCGCGCGGAAAAGGTCGGCAAGGCCGAGTTGGGTTGCGTCGCGGTCGCGCCGGTGGTCTTCCTCCCGGCGACGAGGGCGGTGCCGTCGCGGCTAGTCAAGTCGCTGCGAAGGGGCAAGAGGGACGGCGACACTTACCGCGGGAAAATAGGCGCGCGCGACGTCTCGGTGGTGAATACCGGCGTCGGCGCGCCTTCCGCCGAAGGAAAAGTCTTGGCTTGCTTGGGCCTTGGCGCGAAGGTTCTGTTGCGTTTCGACTTATGCGGCGCCCTCGACGCGGGAATGACGGTCGGCGACGTCGTCGTCGCGGAGCGGGCCGTCCCGTTCGACAATACGACCCGACTAATAAACGGCGGCGAGGAGGTTTCCGCATCGCCCGTGCTCCTGGGGGTCGCGGCCGACGTTTTGGCAAACGCCCGCCGCGGCCTTCGTTACCGCGAGGCCGCAGTGGCGACCGTCGATACCTTTCACCATCAGACCGACGAGATGCACCGGAAGTGGGGAAGGAAAGCCGCGGCGGTCGACATGGAGACGAGCGTAATCTATTGCCTCGCGCGACGGGCGGGGGCGCACGCGCTGGCCGTGATGGCCGTCAGCGACGTGCGCTCGGGCGGCCTCGACCCCTTCGGCGGCGGACCTTTCCCCTATAAAGATTTATACCGGGCCCTCGACGACCTCGCCTACGTTGCCGTTAAAATCGTTGAGAAGTTACCAGCCGCTTTAGCGCCGCCCGGGTAATGCGTCGAAAGGCCGTTACGCCGAAGAAGTTAATTAAGGATTTGAGGTCGCGCCTCGGGACCGCCGCGGTCCTGGCGGGAATCGAGGACCGTTACGTACACTCCTTCGACGCGACGGCAAACCCTATCCTACCGGATGTCGTCGTAATCCCTTCGACCGTCGACGAGTTGGCTTGGGCGTGTGAAACGCTGTGGGCCGCGGGCGTGGCGATTACGCCGCGCGGTGCCGGGACCGGGTACGCGGGCGGCGCCGTCCCGGCGCGCGCTGGCGCGGTCGTAGTCTGTGACCGCCTTGAGGGTATAGGGGAACCGCGCGACGGCGTTGTCCAAGTGGAACCCGGCGTGGTCGGCGACGACCTGGACAGATTCTTAAGGCCTTTCGGCATGTTTTATCCGGTCGACCCGGCGAGCGCGGAGGCGTCGACGTTGGGAGGCCACGTCGCCGCGAACGCCGGCGGGCCGCGCGCGTTGAAGTACGGCGTAACCCGCGATTACGTCCAGGCGGTCGAAGCAATAAGCCCCGCGCGCGGCCGGGAGGTTTATCGCGACGAGCCGGGCAAGGCGGACTTGCTAAGCGTCCTCGTGGGGTCGGAAGGAACGCTGGCGGTTTTCCTGAGGATACGCCTTCGGGTATTGCCGGCGCCGGAAGCTTCCGCGGCGGCGGTAGCGTCGTTCGACGACGTGGAAGCGGCGGCCAAGGTGGCCGACGAGGTATTGCGCGCCGGCGTTTTGCCCGCCAAGCTCGAGTTCCTCGACCGACGTTGTATCGCGTGTATTAATGCAAAAGAGGCCGGGACGTTCGACGACGACGCGGCCGCGGTGCTGATGTTCGAGTTCGACGGCTCGAGGGAGGCCGTCGCGGCCGAGCTCGAGGCGGCCGCGGAGATGGCGAGAAAGGGTGGGGCGCGGACCTTGGCAACGGCGCCGGACGGCGCGGCCGCGGAGCGGCTTTGGCTCGCGCGCCGCGGCGTCTCACCCGCGCTGGGCATGCTCGCCCCTCACAAAACGAACGAGGACGTTTGCGTGCCGCGTTCCCAAATACCGGCGTTACTTGGCTTCATCGCGGAATTGGAGGAAACTTACGGCGTGCCCGTCCCGACGTTCGGCCACGTCGGCGACGGGAACCTCCACGTCAATTTTATGTACGACCGGCGCGTAACCGACCAGCGGGAGCGCGTCGGGGAAGCGGTCGCGCGCCTTATGGCCCGGGTCGTCGAACTCGGCGGCACGATAACGGGCGAACACGGCGTAGGTCTCGCGAAGGCGGCTTTCCTGCCGCTCGAGCAGGGCGCCGCGGAATTCGCTTACGCGCGGCGCGTGAAATCGTTCTTCGACCCGTCGGGTTTATTGAACCCGGGAAAGATTTTCGCGCGATAGCGTCGGGCCCGTTAAGGGGGGGCGTTATTTTTTGCTTGATTTTAACGTAACGTTTAGTTAAAATATAAATGAACGGTTGTTCAAATATCTTTTGGCCGGTGATAACGCGTGCGGCGAAATAATCGAGATAATCGTACCCGCCGTCGCATCCTCAAGGCGGCGCGGCGCCTATTTTCCGCGCGGGGTTACCACGGCGTATCTATTACGGACCTCGCGGCCGCGGCGAAGGTGAACCGGGCCGTGCTCTATTATTATTTTAAAAATAAGCGCGACCTGTACCGGGAAACTATAAAAAGCGTCCTTGAGCTTATCCCGGCGTTATGGGAAAGGGCGGAGGTGAGGGAGGGGCCGCCAGCCGAACGGTTGGATAACTACGTAGCGGCGTTATGGCGCGCGTTGGCCGAGAACCGGGACGCGTTGCCGCTGATTATGCGCGAGATATCCACGGGCGGCCCGGAGCGCGAACTTATATTCAAAAGATACGTCGTGCCCAATGCCGTGCACGTCGCGGACATATTGGAAGATGGAATGGCGCGGGGCGAATTCGCGGATGCGCCGCCTTTGATGGCGGCCGTGTCCGTCTTGAGCGGGATGATTATGCCTAACTTCGGCCTGGCTGTGGGCCGGCCTTTCTTCGGCGAGGCCGGGGAGCTTTTATCGGAAGGCCGGGCGTACGTCGATTTTTACCGAGGTTACGTAAGGCGCGCCCTCGGCGTTAAGCCGGCGAAAGGTGGAGGCAGGCGTGGCGCGAGCAAGTAAGAGGGTTATCGTGCCGGGGGCGCTTTTGGCCGTTGCCGCGGCGTTGGCGACGTATTGGGTGATAAGCCATTTCCGGGAGCGCGACCGGCCGTTGGAGGCCGCCGGCACGCTCGAGGCCGTCGAGGTTGACGTGGGGGCGTTGGCCGCCGGTCGGATAGTGGCGATTCACTACGACGAAGGTGACGTGGTCGCGAAGGGTTCCGTGGTAGCGACGCTGGACGCGGAAGAACTTGAGGCCGGCCTGGCGGCGGCCGCGGCCGCGGCCTCGGCGGCCGAGGAGCGTATAGGCGCGGCCCGCGCGGCCTACGCGGCTGCGGAGGACCGCCACAAACGTGTCGCGCAAGCATACCCCGGCGGCGGCGTAACGAGAGCCGAGTACGAGCGCGTTAAAGCCGAGCGGGATGCCGCCTTAGCCGACCTGGCGAGTGCTCGTTCGCTTGCGGCGCAGGCCGGCGCGTCCAAGGCCCAATTGAGCGCGCGCCGAAAGGACGTAGAGATTGCGGCGCCCGTATCCGGGGTCGTGCTTAGTCGGAATCTCGAGCCGGGCGAGGTTCTGGTGCCCGGTGCCGCGGTGGTAACGCTCGCGGATTTATCGACGCTTGAGCTTTACGTGTACGTACCCGAAGCGAAGGTCGGTGCAGTCGACGTCGGCGACCCGGTGGCCGTCGCCGTCGACGCCTATCCCGGCGAGGTGTTCGCCGGGCGCGTAAAGGCGGTCGCGAGCCGGGCCGAGTTTACCCCGCGTAATGTAGAATCCAAGGAAGACCGTGTAACGTTAGTTTTTAAAATCACGGTGACGGTGCCCAACCGCGACGGGAAATTGAAGCCGGGAATGCCGGCGGACGCGGTTTTTACGGCGACGACCGGCCGTATGAAATGAGAAATCGTTTTAGCTAGTCATATGGCGTACGCGGTTCAAACTGAAAAGTTGACGAAGACCTTCGGCGACATCGTCGCCGTGGATGGCCTGGACCTCCGCGTCGACCGGGGCGAGATCTACGGCTTCCTCGGCCCCAACGGCGCGGGCAAGACGACGACCATTCGCATGCTTTGCGGTATTCTCGAGCCAACGGCCGGGCGCGGCCGCGTCCTCGGTTATGACGTCGTCGGCCAAGCCGAGGAGATAAAAAAAAGAATTGGGTACATGTCGCAGAAGTTCAGCCTTTACGAGGACCTCACGGTAGCCGAGAACGTCGATTTCTACGCGAGTATTTACGGGCTGACGGGTTCGCTGAAAGACGAGCGGGCCGAGGAGATATACCGGACCGCCGGCCTCGCGGGACGGACCGGGCAACTTGCCGGGACCCTTTCCGGCGGCCAGAAGCAGCGGCTCGCGTTGGGGTGCGCTCTCGTCCACCGGCCGGAGTTGCTCTTTTTGGACGAGCCGACGGCCGGCGTCGACCCGGCTAGCCGCCGCGACTTCTGGGGGCTTCTGTACGAACTCGCCGCGGCGGGTACGACGATCCTGGTTACCACCCATTACATGGACGAGGCCGAGCACTGCAACCGCCTCGGCTTTATATACGGCGGCAAACTAATCGCCGAGGGGAGGCCCGACGCGTTGAAGGCGGCCGCGGCCGCGGAAGTTTACAAGATAACGCCCGCTTCGGTCGGCGACGCGTACGCGGCGCTGCTGCGAGGCCTCCCGGGGGCGACGGTCAGCATATTGGGCAATAACGTTCACGTTTCCGGCCCGGGGGTCGACGAGGCGGCGTTGGCGCGCGTCCTGGCCGACGCCGGCGTAGCGTACGCCGTACTCGAGCGGGCGGCGCCCAACCTCGAGGACCTCTTCGTTATGTTTATTGGTAAGGAGGGTAGGTCGTGAACTTCGCTCGCTTCTGGGCCGTAATCCGTAAAGAGTACCGCCAGTTCTTCCGGGACCGCGTTACGGTGGCCGTAATTTTCGCGATCCCTGCGGTTCAATTGTGCCTCTTCGGCTACGCGATAAACTTCGAGGTTAAACATTTGCCGACCGCGGTTCTCGACTACGCGAATTGCGCCGAGAGTCGCGCCGTCGTCCAGGACTTCGTCAACTCCCAATATTTCGACGTCCGCCGCTACGTCTCCAGTTACCGGGAGTTGACGGCGCTGATAGACAAAGGCGTCGTGAAGGCCGGCATCGTGTTCCCGCCGGATATGAAGAGACGTTTGAAGGCCGGGAAGGCGGCGACGGCAGGCGTCGTCTTCGACGCGTCGGACCCGATGACTGCGGGGTCGGCGATATCGAGCGCGCAGGCTATCGGGATGTACCGGGCCATCGAGCTTCTGGGCGGGGGGCGCCGCCTCCGCGAGATGCCGTTCGAGATAAGGACGCGGGCCTGGTACAACCCCCAGATGCTTTCGGCCAACTTTATGGTCCCTGGCCTCATCGGCGTCATTATGCAGCTCGTGACGATGATGTTGACGGCGATGGCGATCGTGCGCGAGCGCGAGCGCGGCACCCTCGAGCAACTGTTGGTGTCGCCCGTCAATCGCGGCGAGCTCATCCTAGGCAAGCTCATTCCGTACGTCGTTTTGGGTTACGCGGATATCACGCTCGCCCTCCTCATCGCGCGCTACGTTTTCGGCGTCACGATCGCGGGGAACCTCTTCGCCCTTTACGTCCTCGCGTTCCTATTCCTTGCGTCGACGCTCGGCTTCGGCCTACTTATTTCGACCGTCGCCAAGACGCAGCAGCAGGCGATGCAGATGTCCTTTTTCGTATTCCTGCCGTCGATAATGCTTTCCGGCTTCTTTTTCCCGGTGGCGGCGATGCCGGACGTCATTAGGCCCATCTCGTACTTAATCCCGCTGACGTACTTTTTGGAAATATGCCGGGGCGTTATACTGAAGGCACAGAGCTTCGAGCATCTATTGCGCCAGACGGCCGTCCTCGCGGCGATGGGCGCGGCGATATTGGGTTTGGCCGTCGCGAGGATGCGGAAGCGTCTGTCTTAGGTGCGGGGCGTACGGTACGTTTTAAGATTTAACGAGGTCGTTTGTGCGAAAAACGGATCGGGAGCAGCGTGACCTATGAATGCATTGAGATGGTTCAAAGCTCGCGTTAAGAGCACGCCCGAGAGCAGGCTCGCTTACGCCGAACTGCGCGACGCGTCGACGCCCGACCGCGGCTACTTCGTAATGATCGCGATCTCGGCTTTCATAGCTACCTTCGGCCTCTTCCTCGACAGCGTGGCCGTAATAATAGGGGCCATGTTGATCGCGCCGCTGATGTCGCCCGTTCTCGCGACCGGCCTATCGGTCGCGCGGGGCGACCCTAAGTTTTTGCGGGACGCGGCCAAGGCGGTGGCCCAGGGGGCTATAGTCGCGTTGGCGTGTGCCGCCGTGGCCGCGATCATTTCGCCGGAGGTCGCGCCCGGCAAGGAGATTCTGAGCCGGATGAGGCCGAACCTTTTCGACCTGGCCGTCGCGTTCGGGTCCGGCGTCGCGGGCGCTTACACTTTTTCATCGAAACACTTTTCCGCGGCGCTTCCCGGGGTGGCCATAGCCGCGGCACTTATCCCGCCGCTCTCGGTGGCGGGCATCGGCATAGGCTTTGCGAATCACGCCATGGTAGGGGGCGCGCTGTTGTTGTTCGGCGCCAACCTCATCGCGATAGCCTTCGGCGGCGCCGTGACCTTTATCGCGCTGGGCTTTTACCCGAAGGTTAAAGGCGAAGAGGGCGAGTGGCGTTTGCGCGGCCTGGTCGCGACGGCCGTTTTGCTCGCCTTGGTTGCCACGCCGATGGCCTATTTCACCGTAAGCAACGTCACCGCCGCGAGCAGGGAAAGGAGCGTCGGCGGCGTTATCGAGGCGCACCTACCGGCGCGCGAGGGCTACCACGTAGGTTCGACGAAATGGGTTTACAAAGACGGCCGATACGACGTTACGGCCCTCGTTTACGGTTATCGAGTGCCGGCCGAGGGGCGCGTGAATTTTATCCGGGAGGCACTTGAAGGCAGGCTGGGTGGAAAGACGACGCTGCACCTCCGGTACTTAGCGTACAAAGACCTAAGTTCGAAGTAGTATTCGCCGCGCGGGACAAAAGAAAGGGCGCGGTTCGACCGCGCCGCATTTTTTACGTTTCTACGCCTTACGGTATTTTGTCCAACCCTTCCTCGACGCCTACGTGCAGCAGGCGGCCGAAGTAACTTGCGTCCATCGTATATACTACCGCGAAAGCCGCCAGAAAAATTATTACCGCGAGCCACTTCGTATAGACGCCCCGCGTTCTTATCAGGAGAATTACCGCCAGTACGGCCATAGCCGCCGGCGCTACGACCCTCAGGTCCCCCATCGGTACTTCGTAGCCGCCGACGTACGCCGCCTCTTCCCCCAAGAACGCGGCGACGTCCAACTCCACGTTCGCGATTACCAATACGACCTCCCCGACTACTACCAACAAGAGCAGCCAGGACGCCCATTTCGTCGACTCGCCCTGCGTCCGGTAAACTTCGTAGACCGCGGTTGGAAGCAATAGTATCAACAACGGCAGCGGGTTCCACAGGAGAAACGCCAAGACGGCCCCTATTATCGCCAGCGCCGTAAGGGCGAGGCAGATGGGCGTCGCGTATTTGTACGGTTTCGCCACGGTGCCTCCTTCGCTAGTGGGCGGCTTTCAGCCTTGGTTCTTTTTTATTTAAGAGAGGTTTTTACTGAATGGGTTAATTTCTAAGCTGCCGACGTCGGACGGCCGCCAAGCGAAGATCCCGGGTGCGCCCGGTACGCAAAGTCAGGAACCTCCCAGGCCCGCCCGGGCGAATATTTCGTCGACGTGCCTCAAGTAGTATTCGACGCGGAAGCAGTCGCTTAATTTTTTACCCGGTAGGTACTTTTTAACGAGCGGCTCGCGGGCGAGCGCTGTGCGTAAATCCTTCGCGCGGCCGGCGGCCACTTTCTTGGCTTGCCGTTGGACGACGTCGTACGCTTCCTCGCGCGACGCCCCGGCCGCCGCCAGCTCGACAAGCACCCTACCCGAGAATATAAGGCCCCGCGTCGCCGCGAGGTTCTCCTTCATTCGGCGGGGGTAAACGTTCAGCCCCTCGAGGATATAATTCATACGGTCGAGCATGTAGTACAGCGTTGTCGTAGCGTCGGGGAATATGACCCGCTCCGCGGAAGAGTGGCTTATGTCGCGCTCGTGCCAGAGAGCGACGTTCTCGAGCGCGACGACGAGCCACCCCCGCAAGAGGCGTGCCAGGCCGCAGACGCGTTCGCAGAGCTCCGGGTTGCGCTTTTGGGGCATCGAGCTCGAGCCCTTCTGGCCGCGACGGAACGGCTCCGCGGCCTCGCGTACCTCGGTCCGCTGCAGCCCCCGGATCTCGAGGGCGATCTTCTCCAGCGTACCGCCGCATATGGCGAGCGCGGCGACGTACTCGGCGTGGCGGTCCCTTTGGATGACCTGCGTCGTCGCCGCCGCGGGTTTAAGGCCGAGTTGCCGCAGCGCGTCCGCTTCGACGGCGGGCGGGATCTGGGCGAGGGTCCCCACGGGCCCCGAGAGTTTACCTACGGAGATGGCGCGGCGGGCCCGTCGAATCCGTTCCCGCGCGCGTAGGAGTTCGCGGTAGTATACGAGGAACTTCAGGCCGAAGGTGGTGGGCTCGGCGTGGATGCCGTGGGTCCGCCCTACCATCGGCGTCATCTTATATTTCAACGAGATATTCGCCGCCGCGGCGACCGTGGCCTCGAGCTTTTTTAGGATTACCGTCGCGGCCTGCTTTAACGCGAGCGCGAGCGCAGTGTCGACGACGTCATACGAGGTAAGGCCCAGGTGAACGTAACGACTTGCGGGCCCGACGTTCTCGTTTACGTTGGTGAGGAAGGCGATAACGTCGTGGCCTACAGTCTTCTCTATCTGGGCGATGCGGCCTACGTCGAACCGCGCGCCCTTTTCAATCTCGGCGAGGGCTTTGGCGGGTATGCGGCCGGCGCGGTGCCACGCGCGGCAGGCGGCGAGCTCGACGTCAAGCCAACGGCCGTATTTGGCCTCCTCCGACCAAAGCTCGGCCATCGGCGTAAGGGTGTACCGGGGGATCATCGCCTCGAGCCCTCCATCGAATCGAGTGGTGCTTATGTGAGAGCCGAAAGTATTTAAAGGTGTTAAAAACTTACGGCCCCGGCCTAGGTTCGGTCGGGACCTTCCCTTTCATTACGCCGCCGTCGCGGCGCACGCTCAGCGAAATCGCGGTCCCAGGCGTAACCGCGGCCAGGACTTTATTGTAGCCGGCTACGTCGTTAACCTTCTTTCCGTTTACCGCCAAGATGACGTCGCCGCGGCGTATATTAGCTTCGTAAGCGGGAGCGTTCTCGTCGATGTCGCCTACTAGCAGACCTTCTTCGTTCGGCAAGCCGAACGACTTCGCGACGGTCGGCGTTACCTCGACTAGGTAGGCGCCGACCCAGGCACGACCCTCCTTGCTCTGGGCGATGATTTTTCGGGCCGCTTCCCGCGCTACGTTGACGGGGACGGCGAAGCCGATGCCGAGCGAACCGCCGCTCGTAGTGATGATCGTACAGTTGACGCCGATGGCCTCGCCGAGCGCGTTGACCAAAGGCCCGCCCGAGTTGCCCGGGTTAATGGAGGCGTCCGTTTGGACGAGGTCTTCGTAGACGCGGAAGCCCCCCTGTCCCGAGCCCTTCATCTGCCGCTTGAGGGCGGATATCACGCCGACCGAGACGGTGGGCGACGCGCTCGCGACGACGTGGCCGAAGGGGTTGCCGATGGCTATGGCCCATTCCCCGATCATGAGGTCCGAGGAGTCGCCGAGCTTGACGAACGGTAGGCCGGACGCTTCGACCTTGAGGACCGCGACGTCGCGCTCGTAGTCGGAGCCCAGCCATTCCGCGGGAAACGTCCGGCCGTCGGGGAGGGTAACTTCGATCTTGTCGGCGCCGTGGATAACGTGCTCCGCGGTGAGGACGTAACCTTTCGGGTCGAATATGAAGCCGGACCCCATGGAAGGTATTTCTTCTTCGTATTCCTGGAACGGCGGGCCCATGAAATCGCGGAAGTATTCTTGCCAGAACGGGCTGAAGAACGGATTGAATACGCGCCGCCGGACCGTCTGGACGGTGTTAATCGTTACCACGGCGGGACTGCATTTCGCCGAGGCGTTGACGATGGCGTTGACGCGGTTCGCCGTCACCGCGGCGTCCACCGCGGCGAGCGAGGGCTCCTCCAGCCCGGCGACCTTATCTTTTTTAGCCGGTTGCGCGCAGCCGGGAATGGGTAACAGCGACGCGACAAGTGTGATGGCAATTGCTGCGCCTAAGGGTCTTCCGATCTTCACTTGAACTACCCCTTTGATCTTAGCGGTGCGTTGTTCAGCGGATTACCGCGAGTTTGCCCACCTTTTTTTCGCCCGTGGGCGTTTCTATTACGTAGAGGTAAACGCCGCTCGCTTTGACCGTCTCTTTCCCGGATTCCAGCTCCAAGGCCCATATCGGTTCGTCGCCGTTGCCGCCCTCCGCGACGAACTCGCCCGCGACGTTGTAGAATTTCACTTTCGAATGGGGCGGGAGATTTGCGAAATATACGCGGCCCTTGTGGACGCCGGCCTTATACGGGTTCGGATAGACCTCAACCGCGTCGAGCGACGTTACGAACGGCGCCGAAACGGGGGAGGCGAGCGAGGCCGCGGCGGCGGCGACGCCCCGCGTCATCAACGTCGCGACGTCGAAGTCGATTTTCTCCAACGTATCTTTGCTCGTGTTGGCGTATGGATTTGCGGGGGGCCAGTCTTCGGTGATCAGGTTCGAGGAGTAGCCCAACGCCCAGAACGGCGCGTGGTCGCTCCGGCGCATCGAGTCGTCGATCGTTACGTCGACGCCGAGGTTGGGGACGTACGTGCCGACCGCCCGGCGCGTGTACTCGTATAACCAAATGCTTGCGCGGTTGGTGACGACGTCCAAGTCTTCCGGAAGCTTGTCCGCGTAACCGAGCATGTCCATGTTGAAAACCGCAACCAAAGGTTCGTCGGCCGAAGCCATCTTCGAGGCGAAGTGGGAAGAGCCCAGCAGACCGAGCTCCTCGCCGGAGAAGCAGCAGTAGACTACGTCGCGACGGTAGTCGTGGCCTTTGCTCGCCCGCGCCAGCTCGAGGACCGCGGCCGTACCGGTGGCGTTGTCGTCCGCGCCCGGCGCCGGCGCGTCAGGGTTCTCAGAAGATAATTCGGATATCGAGTCGTAATGGGCACATACTACGACGGCCCCTGGGGCGCCGCCTCGTCCGCGTTGTCTCGCCCATACGTTATCCCAGACGAACGTCGACGTCGGGTCGGCGTTCGCGGCTTGGTCTTCCCACGAATAACCGCCGTCGGCGCTGTAGAGAAGTGCGCCGCCGCCCGCGCCGCACCATAGAACTTCGGGCGGCGTAGCGGCGACTGAATACAAGACGTACTTGGGGGCGGCCTTCTTTTCCCAGCTCGAGCCGTCGCCGGTGCGCCAGAAGCCGCCTATAGCCCCGACTATATAACCGGCGTTTCCGGCGAAGTCTACGCGGCGTAAATACTGGTCGGTCTTTAAATCCACCGCGGCCCAGCTCGAGCCGGCGTCCGCGGAGCGGAAGACCGTTCCGCCCTCGCCCACGACGTACGCTTCCGCCGCCGTTCGGTGGGCTACGGCCTCGAGCCTTAAGTTGGGCGCGGCGCCGACGCGCTCCCAGCTCACGCCGCCGTCTTCGGTGCGGGCCAGATAGCCGTACGAACCACAGGCTAGGCCGTGGTTCGCGTCGCTGAACGAGACGCCTCGTAACCACGCGCCAACCTCGCTGACTCGTTGCCAGCTGTCGCCGCTGTCGACCGTTCGGATAACCTCGCCGTCGGAGGTGACGGCCCAACCCCGTTTATTGTCTAGGAAATATAGGGCCGTAATGTCTCCTTGCCCTATCGTTTGCTTACGCCAAATACGGCCGCCGTCTTCCGTACGCCATATTACGCCGTCTTTTCCGCCTAACCAAGCTGTATCCGCGGAGATGCACGCTAGAGCGCTCGCCTCTCCCTCCCCTACGGGCCCGATTACCTCCCAGCGCGCGCCGCCGTCCGTCGTCCTGGCGACCAACCCGATTTCACCTGCGGCCCAGGCGACATCGCGATTCGCCGCGGCAACCTTTTTCAACTCCGGCCCGAAATACCTGTCTCTTTTGACGCTCAGGTTCGCCGCGGCCAGCGCGTCTTCCAAATGGAGGGCGGCTTGTTTGCATTTCCGGCTATACGAGTAGCGCGTGCCGAAGGCGACCAGATCGCGGACCGTTTTCTCGTAGCGGTTGCGGTTTACGGCGGCGGCGACGTCCGCCACTTCGTCTCGGAGCTCGAGTAGGGGCGGCGGTTGCGTTTTGGCCAACGCCTCGAAGTCGGCGGCTATCGGCTTCAGCCGCCGCGCCCGGTCGCCCGCGACGACGTCGATTTCTCTCGGCGTGGCGATAATATAATGAGAGGGGCTTACCTCCAACAGGACGTCGGCGGAGGGCGGCAGGTCCGGCGCCGGCAAGTATACGTCCCAAATTTTCTTGAGGGCCGGGTCTTCCGCGAGGATGTCGAAGCGGAAGGCGCGCGCGGCGAGCCGCGCCGCGTAGCCGGGGCTTACTTCGCCGACGGCGTACGCGTCGTAAACCGCGTAGGGCACGAAGGACGTGTCGGCAAGGCGGGCGGGCGAGCCGTCGTAATAGATTCGTATCAAATAACCGTCGACGCCGTGCGCTGGCGAGAACGCCGTGACGAACGCCGTCACGCCCCAAATTATTGGTATGCTCGGCCGCATAGGGTTCCCACCTCAAATTCGTACGCTACATTCCGGAATTGTTTACTATATATTAGCATAAGCGGCGTTTTCCAGAAAAGTTTAACCTCAACTTGAAAGCGCGGCGGATTTTGGAGCCAGGTGCCGCGGCCGGCCTCTACGCGCCGCGCGGACCTTCCTTGAAATCGTCCACGTATAAAAGCGGCCGCCAACGCGGCGCCTAGGTACGAAATGCTCCTCGACGAGGCGGTTGGGTTCGCGTCAATCTCGGCCCGTGAGCCAAGCTAAAAGTCGCTCCGGCACGTGCGCTTCCTCGACTTCCAGGTATACGACGGGAACGCCCTGAACTTGCGGCGCGTCTTTGCGGATTAAAGCCCGCCGGTAGACTTCCGGCAACGCGATCATCAACTCGAGCGGTTGTACGGCCGCCAAGGCCGCGGCTAAGCGGCCGAAGTTCTCGTAAATGGCGTCGGTCGCCCGGGCGGCCGTCATGGGACGGCGGTAAGGCCTTATAACTCGGTCGGCCGGGACCAGGCCGTAGGAGGAGGTTACAATATATAGAGCGACGTCCCGGGGCCAAGTTCCGCGCGACCGAAGTTCTCGCGCCAACGTAAACAGCGGCCCTTCGAAGAGCTCGAGGGCCGGCATTTCACCTTGGCCTTCGGACCTAATCCCACCCTCCGCGATTATTAGCATTCTGGGCCGCACGCGTTCTTATATCATAGCTGCGAGCACCGCCGCCATAAAAATGTACGGCCGCATTTTAAATGGCGTTTTTGGGAGGGCCGGAATCGCGCCGGCCTTTTCCCCTCCCGCGCGGCTTTCGGGCCGTTTACCTCGCGATACGTACCCCCGGGAAAGGCGAAGTTGTTTTGAAACGTTTTTAAATTATTTCAGGTTTCGAGGTGTTTTCAAATACGGGGCCTACAGGCCCCATTTGTAACCGAAAGTGACGAGGAACGAGTTCGGTACCTCGGCCTCGACTTTTTCCGTATTCCCCCGTATATTTTTGTATTCGTAGGTGACCCTCCCTACCGGCGCCACGGGCCCGAAAAGCCAAAAAATGGTCCGGGAGGGCGAGAGCGTTAGCTCCAAGCCGAAGGGGACGGCGTACGCCAAGTTAAACGCCGTCTGCGAATCCTCGTAAAATCCCTCTTCCCCCGCGCCCGGAAACCCCTCGAGTTTATCGATGGAGGTAGGGACCACCGCGAAGCCGCCGCCGATGCCGACGAAAGGCGTGATAAGCCGGCTGCCCGCGGGTATTCTTATCCGAAGGACCAAAGCCTCGACCGCGGTAAGCTGGTAGAAGGTCTGTTCCCATCCCTCCAAGTCACCCGTCCGCCATTCGCTGCGGAAACGCGTGAACCCGCCGTAAGTGTCGAGGCTCAGCGTCGGGATTATCCTTTTCTGTCGGAATTTGGCTATGTCGTGCGAAAACCCGCCCCCCAGGTAGAAAGTTGAACCGTAATACGCGGGGACGAGCTTTTCGCCTTTTTGCTCGAAGAAGGTCCATGCGCCCGGCGCTATATCATCTAAGCCGCCGTTGACGAAAGGGGTTATGGCCGCGGCCGGCGCCACGGGTATCGTGAGGACCGCGACAACCGTGAGCTTCTTCACAAGTAGACCACCTCGCGTTTATCTTAATTTTCCGTAAGCGGATAGACAAATACTTTTTTCCCGCGTCGAGATATATGTAAACCCGCCCTCGCGGGGCGGGTTTCTCGGCGTCATTTTTCTTATTTAATTACTACCATTTTGTGCGCCGCGGCGTTAAGGCCAGCTTCTAGGCGGTAGACGTATACCCCCGGCGCGAGTTCGCCCGCGAAGGGCACCTCGTGCCGGCCGGCGGC
>JABAOC010010171.1_pt1 | contig 20451 bp, 18 predicted proteins | sample 7062161 | NCBI WGS metagenome assembly JABAOC01 (sample SAMN14538625, study PRJNA623070) | marine sediment metagenome | biome: marine biome [ENVO:00000428]; feature: marine pelagic biome [ENVO:01000023]; material: deep marine sediment [ENVO:00002113] | place: India: Gulf of Khambhat ... | reverse complement strand
CGCCTACAGTGCCGGAAAAAATCGATAGCTTCTGGAACCAGAAAGGCGGCATAAAACTTTTCGCTGATAGGGGTGTTTTCTGCGATTTCTGTCATACGATTGAAGATTTTAAAGGTAAATCACCTTTTAATCATAACTATGTTTCCAAAGCTACCTCTGGGATTGACCCAAAAAGAGGTGATCTTGAATCTGCCTGGTCTCCGTACCATGAAACAGAGACTTCCGAGCTTCACGCAGATGCGAAATTTTGCGGAATCTGCCACAACGAATTGAATGATTTCGGTATCTGGGTTAAAGCGACAGAAATTGAATATCAGGACGGTCCTTACCCTGCCATGGATATAGCCTGCCAGACCTGCCATATGCCTCCTGTTGCCGGCAAGCCTGCCATGATGGGTCCAGCAAGAGTTGAGAATCATGGCCACTGGTTTGGCGGCGGTTTCACCGGTTTTGTCGAAGGGGCCGCAAAGATTAATATAAATATTGAAGGAACTGATTTTAAATCAGGAGAAAAAATTAATTTCAGCATAAAAGTCCATCATTTAGCCCCGGGACATAAATTTCCTACGGGTGCTTCTGAGGAACGGGATGTCTGGCTGCATGTGGCTGTTTATGATAAAGAGGGAAATGAGCTAGATCATATAAAAATATCCAGGAATCCTGACGATCCTAACGATAAATACTTTATTACTACAAATGATAAGGTCGCCTATCCTACTCACAGCAGATACAGCGAGCCGATTGAAAGAGATAGTTTGCCTGAAGGAGATAGACTCTACCACAGTGCATTTATTGATTCAGAAGGTAATTTCACTTACGCTCAATGGTATGCCACAAAGGATATTGAAAACAGGCTAAAGCCCTTAGAGGAAAGAATAGAGCAGTATCAGTGGGTAGTCCCGGATAAACTTGTCGGTCAAACTGTAGTCTTAAGAGCTGTACTTAACTACAGGAGAATGCCCGATTCTTATGCAAAATTCCTGGGCGTACCGACAAGGCCGACGCTTGAAGTTAGCCGAGATGAGAGAGCTCTGAAAGTATTGAAGTAAAGGCTAAATTGACTTAACTCATTCAATATAATGTAGTTAGAGAAAAAGAAATGAGTAGGTTACTGCGATTAAACTGCACCAAAATAAACTAAGCCAACATTAACGAAAAAAACAGACCTTATCTGTTTTAGTGTACTTATTTAAATTTTTTGTCCCAGAGCAGGTGTAATCTTCCCTCCAAAATCAATGAACTATTTTCTAGCCAAACTCGCCAGTATCACTGCTGTATAAATCGCAGCTACGCCCACAAGAATGTAAACAATACGTGCGACGATCGACATATCGCCAAAAATCCAGGCCACAAGATCAAACTTAAAAATGCCCACTAATCCCCAATTTAAGCCCCCGACAATGACTAGAATCAGAGCAATCCAATCCACAATGTTCAATTTACCCATTTTAACCTCCTTTGTTTATATTTTAATTTCTGGAATAAATCCAGGTTGAACAGAAGCTTTTAGATTAAGAGAGGCTTTCATAATCATTTGAAAGTAACTTCTAGTTTTGTTAGGAAAAATATATGCCGCCTTTTCGTTTTTCAGCTAATTGTATAGCAGAGAGCAGTAATAATGTCAAATAAGTTTGGTATCTTGATAGGGGCCCCTGATAATAAACGAGCTGGGGTGGTTGATTTGGCGGATACAGGGCACTTAAAATCCGTGGGAAGCTTGCTTCAGTGCTGGTTAGAGTCCGTCTCTCTAAACTTGTCTTGCCAGGTGAACTATTTAATTATCAATTATTTATCTTAAAAGTCAGCAATTTGTATTATTGAGCAAGACGATTTAGGCCATATTTTCGAGCCAATCGCAGTGCCTCCATATATTCACTTCTTTTTATCCGCCTCGATAACTCTGGATAATCAAAAGCCTTATATTCTGGTCGGTACTGGGCCATTAGATTGAGGTATGTATTCTTAGGAAAATTCTCCGCCACGAATTTTATAAACTTATCAGTACTTGCTAGATTGTTGGGTAGGATTAAATGCCGAATCATCAGACCTCTCACAGCAATTCCTCTTCCGCTAACTTGTAATACTCCCACTTGGCGCTGCATTTCTTTGAGCGCAATCTTGACATAATAAGGATAGTTGTAAGTTTGTCCCGAGTATTTAGCAGCATGCTCTGGGTCCATGAATTTACAGTCAGGGAGATAAATATCAACAATCCCATCAAGAAGTTGGAGAGTCTCTGGAGTCTCATAAGGCGCACAGTTATATACCAAGGGAATGCTCAAGCCTTTTCTTATGGCTTTCTGGAGGGCGCAGATAATATTAGGTACATAATGAGAGGGAGTCACTAAATTTATATTATGGCAGCCCATCCTTTGAAGTGTTATCATCATAGTAGCTAATCTTTCGTCAGAGATTTCTACTCCTTCGCCCTCGATGCTTATCTCGTAGTTCTGGCAAAAGACACATCTCATGCCACAATTTGAAAAGAATATTGTTCCCGAACCTCTTTTTCCGACTAATGGGCGCTCTTCGCCAAAATGGGGAAAAGCACTGGATACTTTAACTTTGGAAGTAGCTCTACATTTTCCTGTCTCGCCTTTTGTTCTATCAACACGACAATCTCGAGGGCAAAGATGACAGTTCTCGTAGATGGAATACAATTTTTCTATTCTCTGGGAAAGGATGCCTTTTTCTTCGAGTTCTAAATATGAAGGATATTTTCTGTTTTTTTTTGTTTCTAAAGCAGTTTTTGCAGAGGATTCTAAGTATTTAGAGGAGAGCAGAAAGGAGGATCCTGCAAAAATTAATGAATCCCTTAAGAAGCTACGCCTTGATATTTTCCCCATTCCTATTCCTCTTATGCCTTCTGTATTATATATCACACAAGGTAAAAAAGTGTCAACGAACGCACAGAAGGGGAGTAAAAGGAGTTATAATACGTATCTTTATAAGAACCTGGATTAGTGATTTGTTGCTTGATCAAAATTTATCCATAGAAAAAGGCGGATGATTTTTATGCGTTTGATTGAAACTGGCTTTTTCAACAGTCAGGTTTTAAGTGTGAAATTATATAAAAAAGGAAAGGGATAAATAGGAAAGGAGGGACTGGTTAAACATAAAAAATCAGTTTATTATTTGATGCGACAATTATGTTTCTCATCGCTTGTTTGGTAACCAATCCCTACCTAACATAATTATGCTCATCTATCTTTTTCCTAAAAGCTTATGATTTGATTAGACATAGAGAATTTTAGGATTTGCCTTCATTGGCCAGATAATTGGAAATTATTTCGTTGCCTGCTTCTTTTCCCAATTTGAGCAAAGGCAGTGAAGAAGAGCCAATCGCATTGAATAGGAATAAAGACAATAGAAGGGCCACAACGAAAATCGCAACTTTTTCTTTGAATTTCATTTTAATCTCCTTTTTTTAATTTTCATTTTCTTATATCTATAGACGTATGAAATAGCAAAAAGGTTTACTTTTCCTACAGAATTTCTATGATTAATTTATTATTGATAGCAATATCTATATTCTCAGGACTTATTTGATAAAAAGGAGGATGAACAGAGAAAACAAAAAAAGTTCGAGGTATAGAATATAAGTTTGATATATTAAAGTTTTGATCAATTTTATTTGCAGCTCAACCTAATAAGCAGCAATCATTTTTTTAGAAAAAGGGATTGATGGGGGGACAAAGGAGGCGGTGGTTTTCCCCAGGCGCTCAAAGAAAGCAAGGTTTTTTATGTTATTTAAGAAGTTCTTTTAGATAAGCAATATTTCGGTCTATCTCTTTTTTGGAACACAATTTTCCATGTCCTGGGATAATTGTATTAATTTCCAGTTGCTTTAAACGCTCAAGATGGGAAATCCAGAGTTTCCATTCTTTAGGCCCTCCGAATCGGGTAGTCAATCTCATTCCCTCATAAATCGTATCTCCAGCAAAGAGCGTCTTTGATTTTGGGTTATATACTGAAATTGAATCTGCTGTGTGGCCGGGAGTGAAAACTAAGTGTAGTTCTTCACCGTCAATATTTAAAATAGCATCTTGTTCAATAAGCTGATCCGGTTCTGAAAGTAGAACATCTCCAAATATCAAATCTCCCTTTTCAGTGCTCCATCCAGCCCTTTTTACTAAAAAACGCTTATATCGTTCACCATCGAATTCTATAAACTCAGCTTTCACTATTTTATGAGCAATAACTCTAGCCCCCCTTTCTTTCATAGCCCGCATTCCAAAGACATGATCAGAGTGGTGGTGTGTGAGGATAAGGTACGATTTCTCTTTTTCTTTCATTTTTTTCCGTGCCGTCTCCCAGAGGAAATCACCAGAGGCGACAGTCATACCAGAATCTATGAAAATAACACTGCCTGATGTAAAGATAATTCCGGCATTAACTCCAGCCAGTTTTCCAGCAGAATGATATAAATCTGTAATGGCGTAAACAGTTTCCGTGAGTTTATGAATTTTTGGATTTCCTAATCCCGGTGGAGTTGATGCTTTTTCTTTTGCCAAATTGTAACTGATTCCCATAAGGTCTAAAGATGATTCGCCGGGAGATACCAGAAGGATTATGCTAAGTGCAAATATTGCTAAACCTGATGGCCAATAATTTTTTAAAGACATGAATACCCTCTTTTTATTTTCCAACCCAAAGATGGAGAAGAGAAGGAAAGAGATTTGAGATTAACTCAGCTCCGACAAGTTTAGAAAGTTCAGCGCCATTTTTCTCCCTAAAAATATCTTTTAAACAGCATTTTTTATGACAAATCAAATTGTCCTCTTTTGGGATTTATACTTATAACTACGTAGAGCTCGTCAATTAGTTATTTGAATATTCAAGTCTAATTTTTTTAACCTTTGTTGTATCAGTTGACTTCGCATCTTTCCTTTACTATAAATTGTGAAAAGAATAAAAGAAGAATATTGAACAAAAAACGGGAGAATTCGTAATTTGAAGCAGAAGGCTACTATCTGCTATGTCGAATAAGGGATAAGGCCAACATAATAAAATGAAAAGCACAAAGTCCATGAAATTCAAGAAAGAAATTACATTTGGCCTTGTTGTTATTTTATGGATCATAACAGCCTGGCTACTTTACCCGTTGATAAACCTGGATACTGTGGATATGGAAAATGCAAAGGAATACCTCTACAGGTCAGCTATAGGAATCACCATCATGATCATTTTCTTTGGAAAAACCATACTAGACCTCTTTTTTCCTCAGGTTACCTTTAGAACAATGCCTCTTCTGAATACAATATTTCTCACTATTTATTCCATTGCCTTAGCGGGAGGAATTATTTTTATGATTACAAGAATGATAATATTGTACATGAGAAGTAGAAAAAGCGGATTTTTATTTTAAGTATAAAACAGAAAATCATAGAGCCGGAGGGTTGAGTATTCTAAAACGCATATCTGAATCAAATACATGTGGTGCTTTTCTGAGTTAGTTTTTAATTTGAGTTGGTTAAACTGGGCCTGATTTTGTATAGTTAGCTGTTAATGTTTAAAAAAAGAAGACTTCCCATAGAAATCATTATTTATGTAATCGGAGGATTTTTAACTTTTTTCTTTGGAGTCATTTTTGTTTTCCTTTCTTACCCTGCATTAAACATCTCTTCAGTTCTGATCAGACAAAGAGAAGCTATCGTTGGATTCGGGTTGATAATTCCGACTGTCCTGGCTAGCTGGCTCGTATCTCTCATAATAAGGCATCGTGGATGGAAGGCTTTTGTACCCTCAATAAGCATAGGTTTCGTCGTAGCTTTTCTCATTTTAATCTGTAAAAAATATCTAAGCTGGTTCCCTGAAGAATGGCTCATCTTTACTCCTTGGGGAATAATTCTGGTAATAATATCGGCTTTTGTGGGTGGAGCTCTTTATGTTCGAGGGAGAATTCTGCTCCATTCAGCTATAATCCTTATTGTTTTTTATTCGCTAGCTTTTGGATTGACAGTTTTGACAAAGAGTCTGTCTAGTCGAATTCGTTCCTATGATATTAGAATTCCAAGCGAAAATATTATGCTGGGAGCGACATTGACCGTCCCCAAAACTGATTCACCTTCAAAACTGCCGGCGATACTGCTTATTCATGGCTCAGGTAAGCAGGATCGGGATGAAACCTTTGGACTTTTCAACGGAACTTTTAAAGAAATGGCGATGTTTTTATCTGAAAATGGATTTGCTACGATTCGCTACGATAAAAGAGGAGTAGGTCAGAGCGGAGGAGATTTTTTAGCATCAGGACTTTATGATTTTGCTCGTGATGCAGAAAGCGTCTTCAATTATTTAAAATCAAGAGAAGAAGTAGATTCATCTAAAATTTTTTTAATCGGTCACAGTTATGGAGGAAAGGTGGCAACCATAGTTTCTTCTCGACACCCGGAAGTAGCTGGACTTATTTTATTGGCTTGCGTGGCAAGTCAAGAACCGGATAATTTAATTAGACAGAATAAGTTTATTTCTGAAGCCAAGAAAGAATCTGATGAGGAGAGGAAAGCTCGTCTTGAAATGCTTGATTTGTGGGCAGAAAAGGTGAAAAATCGAGATTTACAAAACTATAGTGATTATTTCAGGCCGAATAAATTATCCAGGGAGTTTCAGAAGATGCAACAGGCAAATCCTCTTCCCCCCATATGGATGTTCCAGGCCATGGAATATAATCAGCTTAAGACTTTAGAAAAGTTAAAAATGCCAATCCTTGCTGTCTCTGGTGCTTCAGATTGGTTGGTTCCTCCTTCAGAGACAAGATTGCTGGAGCTGACTCTAGAAGACGCAACTCACCCAGACTTTGAAGTTGAGGTTTTCCCTGAGGTCGATCATCATTTTATTCGAGTTGAATCGCCTGAAAAAAGCTATAAGATGATGAGTTTATATTCTATCAAGGATCTATTCAGGGAGTATCCTATATATCCCCCTGTATTGGATAAGATCTTGAATTGGCTCAAGTATAAGACTGAATCAGAATTTTCGGAAAATATTAAACCCGATTCTTAAATCCCAATCCTTTAATCTAAAATCTCCTCCTGGGATGAATTGATCGGACGTTAATCCTGTCGAATTCAGTACGAATACCTGAAAAACATGCCCCCCGATTTTCTTTTCGACTCCTAATCCCCAACCGTTAGAATTGTCTTTATATCCGGTTAAAACAGGAATCCATTCCCATATGATTGAAAAATCATTAAATATCATCCATCTTCCGCCCGTTCCCAAACCAAAAGTCCCCTCTGATGAAGGATCCCAATGATTGGTATTAGAAGAATATGCTGGAACAAGGGCAAGGGAGAAGGTATTACTCACTTGATGAGAAAGGATAATTTGTAGGTTAAATTTCATATTATCCGCACTAAACACTTTTCTATCTGGCTGAGATTGAGTGACTAAACTTCCTCCAAGGTATAAAGCTGCTGAGAAAGGCAGTCTTAATATTTTTCCCTGCTCAAACATCAACCATTTGAGCGAAAGTTCCACTTCCTTATCTAATTTGGTGCGAGCCAAGCTTAGATCAAGATTATCACTTAATCCGTAGCCAAAACTTAAAAGAATAACGGCTGGTCCATCCAGTCCATAAAGCGAATCATAGCCGCTTTTTATTGCCGGGAAGTACCGGTGGGATACCCTGAACAGAAATCGTCCTTTTCCTATGGTTTGACTAGTAGGAAGATTTATCACTCGAGTTCCCCAAAAGGCAGGCTTTCTAATCTCCTTCTGTTCTTTCTTAAACTCTGCTTCTTGCTTAGTTTTTTCTATTTGAGGTAATAATCCTTCCTGTTTAGATTTAGCTTCAATTAGACTTGAAATCCAGTCTTCAATGATTTTAATTTCATTTTCTCTTAGAGGGGGAGAATCTAAAGGCATGCGTCTTCCAACGATTGCTTTGTCTCCCTTGATCTTCATTAAAAGATAACTTTGCTCTGGATTTTCTTTATCGACAAATTTCAGTGATGGGATCTCCTGGCTTGGAAAGTTCAAAAGAGCTTTTAAGAATTTGTCTTCTTCCAAATTCAGATTCATCCTGGGGTAGGTTCCTTTATGGCAGTCTGAAACACTGCAATGTTTCTTGAATATAGTCGCCACCTCTTTATGGAGCCTGCCTTCTCCGGAATCAACGGATTGTGTTAGATATAGATTTTTTGGAAACTTAAAACCTAAAGAAAAGACTAAAACCAAACCTATGAAAAAAATAAAGGTAAATTGTTTAGACTTGAACTTCATCTTTCTTCCCCCAAAATTAATGTTTTGTATTATTAGTTATTCTTGGCTCCTCTGTCAATCCAGTTCTTGATGTTCTGAATCTGAACACTGTTTAAAGGGCTTCTTCCTTGTGGCATACGAGTACCAACAGTTTGGTTGCCTTCAATTTTTATTACCAGATAGCTGTTTGCAGAATCGCCTGGTAGCACGCGTTTTCTGACCGGTTGCTGAGTATCCTGAGTAGAATCGACATTAACTATATTTGCATAGGCCTGGCCCTGCAATAAGATTAATCCTTCTTGGGCAGTGCTGTTGTGGCAGCCAGAAAGAGCACAATTGCTCGTGAAAATAGGTTGAATATCAGTCGAAAAAGAAGGATCTGATATCACTATATCTGGTGTTCCGTTACCTCCATTGCCCCCATTACCTCCGCCATTACAGGCGAAAATACTTAAGGCAATAAATAGAACGAGAGGTAAACCAAATATTTTCTTCTTTGTCATCGGAAATCTCCTTTTAGTAATCTTAAAGGCGCGATAGCAGTACACTATAAAAGATATAAAGAATATTAGAATACTAAGATAATTATCATAAGTCAAATCTATTAAAGATGCAATAGGGGACTCCGTTTTTTTGTTAGAAAAGGTTTTGAGATATAAACTTGCTCCTCTTCAGATTTTTAACCACATTCTTAATTCCTATTGACTCCCCCGCTTATATAGCCTATATAAGATAGTAGAAAAACACAGGAGCGAATGGCTCTTTTATTACATTATTTCGAGCCGTAAAAAGGGAAAAAATAACGCAACAACATAAAATATAAGGAGTTAGACTTTTCATGCGTGATGTTCATATCGCTGGAGTCTCTTTGACTCGCTTTGGCAAAGATTTCAGACCCATCGGAGTCATGCTGGCTGATGCTTGCCAGAAGGCTCTTCAGTATTCTGCTCCCTTCACTTCTGAATTGGTTCCTGATTGCCTGGTCATTGGCGCTATGGATCCCATAGGATTTGCCAGACAAACTGGCCTGGATTCTCTTATTGGAATTGAGATGAACCTTCCAAGAGATATAGAAATTCATCATGTGGAGAGAGGATCAGCGACAGGAGCAGCAGCAGTTGAACTGGGAAAACGTTTGGCTTCTTCCGGACTCAAAGTCTTGGTTTGCTTCGGTGAAAAGATGAAGGGAAAACTGAAGAACGAAGAGATTCCCTCTCAAATCTCCACAGTTATTGCTGAGGAAGAAAGAGAGCGAGGACTGGGAGAAATGCCAGCTGTGGCCGCCCTGGCATCGTATGAATATATGGATGCTTATAAAGTTTCAGAAAAGGAATTCAGAAACATTTGTTTTCAGATGAGCGTTCAAAGCCTCAACCATGGAGCCCTGAATGAGTATGCTTATTTTAAAAAATCAGTTACACGAAAAGAGTATGATAATCCTGAAATAAACCGCATCATTGCCAAACCTCTGACAAAATATGACTGCAGCGGATCTTACAACGGAGCTGGAGCGGCTTATCTCGTTCCTTTTCCTACGGATATAAAGCTGACAAGTGTAAAATCCGCCTTTGATAATATCAAGATTGCAGAGCGCAGAACCCTGATCTCACTCGAGGCCGCAGTGCTGGCAGGGCGAGAGATATACAAAGAAGCAGATTTAAATCCTTATGAGATAGACCTCTGTGAACTTCATGATGCTTTTAAGCCTGTTACCTGGATAGCGGCTGAGGATTTAGCCTTAGCTGAGAGAGGGGAGGGGCATAAACTTGTTATCGAAGAGAAAAACAGGATAGGAAAGAGTGTTTATGTAAACCGTTCCGGAGGATTTTTGGCGAGGACCCACCCCCTGGGTGCTTCAGGAGGGGCCCAACTTGTGGAGTTAGTCTGGCAATTGCGCGCACACCACCAGTACAGGCAAATGTTTGGAAAGGAACTTAAAAACCTGAATTATGGGCTATGGTTTAACATGAGCGGATTCGGGAATACCTGTATTGTGGGAATTGTTGAAAGGACAAAGTCAACTCGAGAACGAGAAGGGCTCAGAGAAGAAAACTTGCCCCAGTCCATTCCTGAAGAAACGTTCATCTACGAAAAATTGCCTCGCAAAGATAAGATTATTGCTGCCACTCAATACATATCTCCAGAGGAGGAAAGAGTCAATGTGGCTATAATTCAGACAAAAGAGGGTGATTTCAGAATTGGCTTGGCCAGAGATCCCCAAGGCTTGAAAAGAGGAAGATACATAAAATGGATTAAACCAGAAGAGGGTCCTTATTTCGTCAGAGAAGGATACATAAAGGGGAAATTATCAGATCTTTTAAAGCTTTTCCGCAGAACAAAGAAAAAAGAAAAGTAGCTTTTTATATATTTTCTATTTAAAATAAAGTAAGATTATTATACGGGGGAGATAATGAAAGCAAGATATATAATTTCTTTCTTGATAATATTTTGTTTTATTTCTTCAGGAGGTTGTAAGAAAGGTGTCCCAACCAGCCCTGATATTCCCGAAACTCCCACTCCTCCCCCAACGTCTGCGACACCACAGGTGGGTGATACAGCTCCTGATTTTACAGCTAAAGACCAGAACAACCAGGATGTTTCCCTGTACGATTATTTTGGGAGTGTCATTCTTTTCAATTTTTCTGCTGATTGGTGTGGACCTTGCAATTCCGAAGCTCCTCATTTGGAAACGCTTTACAATGATTACAAAAGCAGAGGTTTTCAAGTCATTACTCTCCTTCTAAGCGGCAGTCCTAATGATTGGGCTCTGCTTCATAATCTTAGTTTTCCCGTTCTTGATGATAATAACGAGACAATTTGGGATATTTACGGAGAAGGGTATGTTCCTCTTAATATTATTGTTGACCGTAATTGTGTGATTCGATACAAACAGGCAGGCTTTGACGAGAACGCGATAAGAGCAATAATAGAACAATATTTATAAGCATATATGGATCTATTTTTATTTTGATTTAAAACCTTAATATCGCTTCTATCCTGAGGCCTTCAAAGGGAGGGAAAAATTTACATATTCCTCCAGAACATTTCACAGCCCCTTTTGCGGACCCAAAAAATATTCTTATCGAATTTGAATGGAAGATTTTAACTTCGATTTGGCCTGCCCACCAGTTCTTCTTGTTCTTAATAAACAGAACTTCCGGATCGTTTGTTTGGTCAAAAAATAAAGTTATAATCCAGCGGGGAGAGTAGTGAAAGGAAAGAAAAGACCTTCTTTCGTGATAGTCTATGTATTCTCCTTTGAAGTCTTTGCTTTTCCAATCTGCTTCTACGCTTATTCGAGAGGTTAGAGGATAGCTGACGTTGAACTGGTAATGAAAAGTGTTCCCATGAGTGGACAGGAAAATCGAGGAGGAATCATCTTCTTTTCTGTATCCAGCTAGTAAATTTAGATACCCGGTGCTTTTGAATTTTTTTTCTACACCCCCAAAAAAGTGCGTGATTTCTCGCTTATATTTGCCAAAGAGTGGATGATTTTCTGGGCTATCTTTGATAAAAGAGAATTTCCCGTAAAAGAGAGTAGAAATTTTAGGATAATAATAATCAACCCGACTTGATATTCCTGTTACATTTGTTGCATCAGTATCAAATTGGTTAGCCAATATCTCTAATAGCTCGCTTTCTAATAGCGGAGGCCGGTTATACTCAAAATCCAGATACTTATAATCTTTAAATTCCAGAAGAAAGGAAAAATTCCCTATGTAAAATCCGGGCTCAAGATATAAACCGTGACCATTGATTCTATCATCTGAGTAATAAGTGTCCTTATGGATGAGTGAAAATTCTCCGTAGAATTTTGCGTGTTCTGAGATTTTAGGAATATCTAAGCTTATAGATTCCATCGAGACTTTTCTATTATCGAAAGATGATCCTTCCTCTAACCGAGAGTACAAGTAATTAAATTGAAAATTTGCAATGTGCTTGACTTTCCAGCTAAAAACACCCGTGAAAATTTTGTCTTTTTGACTGGAAGTCTCTCTATCTATCCAGCCGCCTAAGATTTCAGCAAAAATCTGACCATAACCAAAAGAAATTTTCCCTCCATCAATTGTTGTATCAATTATGTATTCCAAACCCTCTTTTTCAAATGTCTTAAGCACGCTTAGAGCAAGTCCTCTTCCGCTCGAATAATAAAAATCTCCCACCCTTAGGCTAAGCTTTTCATTATTCAATTCAAAAAATCGCTTTGCTAGAGCAAATTTTTCTTTTAAAGGAGAAAAGTCTAAGTATGAATCAAACCTCAGCCCTAAAAGATAATCACCTCCAGTTAAAGACAGGTCAAGCTGATTAATTATTTGTGAAGTTCTTCCCTCTCTTACTTGATCAACGTAATCTTTATCAGAGAAGTTTCGGCTTAAAAAGGCCTCGTTTATATGGTAAGAGAATTTTTTCAACTTACCAATTTCTTTTGGCTTTAGCAGCTTAATAATTTTTTGTTCCAGGAAATTTTCGTCTCCAGGGCTGTATCCTTGATGAACATAATTTATATTTCCCTCCCTATCTATGAGAATTGAATAGGGCAAGATAACTCGCGGATTGTACAAAGCAACCACTCTTGATTCTGTATCTAATAAAACAGGAAAGCTGTATCTGTAACGCTTCACAAAAGTCTTTACCAGCGCAACTGTCTCTGGGCCATCAACGCTTATGGAAAATATTCTTAATCCCTTTTCTTTATATCTATCATAGAATTTTTGGAAATGAGGAAGTTCCTTTATGCAAGGGACACACCAAGTAGCCCAGAAGTCTATTAATATGACGTTTTTATGATAGTAATCGCTGAGTTTTATTAGGTTTCCATCGAGATCGTTTAAGGCAAAATCAATTGCTCTCTGAGCCTTGGCTGGAATTATTCCTAAGAAAGTTATTAAAAAGATAAAGAGGAAAGCCTTGCTGAATCTTTTTTTCATAAAATCTAAGTCTAAAAGCATATTATTGTTTTGCTTTTTTCACCGAAAGATTAGCTTTTGGCTTTATTATACATAACAGATCTTAATTTTCTCATCTAATAGATTTTAGTGCTATTTAAACCAGAAAGAAACAGAAGATTCTATTCGCATACTTCCCTTAGGTGACATACAGTTAAGGTGGTATTGTCTTGACTTTGGGCGTTTTTTTGCTTGATTTGCAAACTATAGAGCTGGGAAATGTAAAGTCCGGGTTCCTACCCTTCATAAAAGTCCGATCTGGTTGGGCTGCCTCGCTTTTTGTTATTGAGTTAAGGTTTTTATTGACAGCTACAAGAGGGGATAACTATAATAGTAAATCTTTCAATCAATCCTTCAAATAATAAGCAGATAAAATATAAAACGGGAGGTTATCCATGAGTGATATTGTCATCGCCAGCGCAGTCAGAACCGCTGGAGGCAGATTCGGCGGTGCTTTTAAAAAAGTTTCTGCCGTAGAGTTAGGATCTCTTGCTCTTCAGGAGGCTGTCAAAAGGGCCGGGATTGAACCAGAACATGTGGACGAGGTAGTCTTCGGCACTGGCTGGCAGGCTGGGCTAGGTCCAAATATAGGGCGCCTTGCAACCGTAAAAGGAGGATTGCCACAAGAAGTTCCTGCATTCACAGTTAACAAGCGCTGCGGCTCTTCTCTGCGGGCTGTTTCTCTTGCTGCCCAGATGATTAAAGCAGGAGACGTAGAAGTTGTTTTGGCAGGAGGAGCTGAGAATACCTCCCAGGTTCCCTATATCGCCGATGGAGCTAGATGGGGTAATCGCATGGGAAATGGCAGATTAATCGACATCATGCATCAAGATGGATTTATGTGCCCTTTGGCCGGGCATTTGATGGGGATGACAGCAGAAACTCTCGTTGAAAAATACAACATAAGTCGTGAAGAACAAGATGCTTTTGCAGCAGAAAGCCAGGGAAAAGCTGTCGCCGCAGTAAAAGAAGGTAAATTCAAGGAGGAAATTCTACCAGTAGAGGTTCCTGCAGGAAAAGGAACGACAGAAATATTCGATACAGAGGAAATCCCAAGGGAAGGAGTCACAACAGAAAAACTAGGAAAACTTCGTCCTGTTTTTAAGAAAGATGGAACGGTTACTGCCGGAAACAGTTGTGCTCTCTGTGATGCTTCCGCAGCCGTTTTGGTTATGAAAGAGGAGAAAGCATCTGAGCTTGGAATTAAACCTTTAGCCCGGATTGTCTCCTATGCTCATGCTGGTGTCGATCCTGCAATTATGGGAATAGGGCCGGTACCAGCTGTTTCTAAGGCTTTGACACAAGCAGGGCTCGAGCTTAAGGACATCGATATTATCGAGCTTAACGAGGCTTTTGCAGCTCAAATTTTAGCCGTAGAGAAGGAGCTAAAATGGGATCGCTCCAGGCTCAATGTCCACGGGGGAGCCATAGCTCTCGGCCATCCCGTGGGTGCGACAGGAGCAAAAATATTGACCACTTTGATCTATGCTCTGAAAGGCAGGGATAAGAATATGGGCTTGGTAAGCTTATGCATCGGAGGAGGTCAGGGCGTAGCCATAGTAATTGAGAGACTCTCTTAAATGTATGTAGGGGCTTGATTCATCAAGACCAGAGAAAAAAGGGGACAGGCTACTTTTTTCAGAATGTAGATTGTCCTTCATGTAGGGGTTTGATTCATCAAACCCACGTTTTCTTATTGTTGGGGCTTGATTTATCAAGCCCGCACTTTTATTTTTTACGGAGGGATAACGATGGATATAAAAAAGCCATTTGTGGTTGGCGCTGGAATCATGGGTTCTGGCGTAGGACAGCTGTGTGCGCAGCAAGGTTATGGAGTAACGGTTGTAGATATTTCGGATGAGATAGTAGAGAAAGCCAAAGGAAAAGTCAGTGCAGGCTTAAGCAGAAGAGTTGAGAAAGGAAAGATTACCCAAGAGGAGATGGAATCGGTTCTCTCTCGAATAAACTGGTCTACAGATTTGGATCTAGCCAAAGAATGTGATTTTGTTGTAGAGGCCGTCTCTGAGAATCTCGGAGTTAAGAAAGAGATATTCAAGAAACTTGATTCTATCTGCCCACCTGAAACAATTTTGGCCACAAACACCACAGCCCTTTCAGTGAGCGAGATTGCTTCAGCCACTTCCCGGCCCGATAAGGTCATTGGAATGCACTTTTTCAATCCGGCTGTTATCATGAAATTGGTTGAAATTATCCGGGGAGAGAAAACATCCGAAGAAACCATTGCTACAACAAAAAAGTTTGCAGAAAATCTGGGCAAGATTCCGATTGCAACGGCTAAGGAAGCTCCGGCTGGCATAGTCAGCCGAGTTCTAGGGGGGCTGTTGCATGAAGCGGTGGTTGTTTATTCTGAGGGTATAGCTTCTCCCCAGGATATTGATGAAGCCATGAAGCTTGGAGCTGGTCTTCCGATGGGTCCTTTGGCCCTTATTGATATGATTGGTCTTGATATCCATCTGGCGAAAATGGAAACCCTGTATGAAAAGTTTAAGGACGAGAGATACAAGCCGCCAGATGTAATCAAGAAGATGGTTGCCGAGGGTAAATTGGGGAAAAAATCTGGGGAAGGCTTCTTTAAATATTAAGCAATATCCTTCTGTTGCGGGTTTATAGGTCCTTGTGAGGAGAGCGATAGAGAATTTCCTTTTTTATATTCGAGATGGCATGAAATAGGTGAAATAATGACTGTCTCGCTTTCTGCCTTTTCAACTCATAATGGCAGATATGATTAGAAATTTGCTTGATTGCCTCAAGAAAATTATGGGCAAAATCAAATTTTAATAATATTAGATAACTTAAAAGGAGCGAGCTATGGACTTTGATTTAAACGAAGAACAAAAAATGATCCAGGAGACTATCCACAAATTCGCCAAAGAAGAGATTGCTCCGGTGGCCAGTGAAAACGATAAAAAAGCTCAATTTCCTCGCGATCTTTTTAAAAAATTGGCAGACCTGGGATTTATGGGCACACCCATTCCTGACGAATACGGGGGAGCAGGGTTTGATTATATAAGTCATGCCATAGTGGCAGAAGAAATAGGAAGGGTAGATTCATCTCTTCGAGGGACATATTCTGTTCAAGTATCCCTTGTTGAGCTCCCCATTTTTAAATTCGGCAATGAAGAACAAAAGAAAAAATACCTTCCTAAACTGACCAGCGGTGAGTGGATTGGTTGTTTTGGTCTGACCGAACCTAACGCTGGGAGCGACCCTGCCAGCATGACTTCAACCGCCAAAGAAGAGAAAGATCATTACGTGCTTAATGGCCAAAAGACATGGATTACAAATGCTGGAATCGCTGATGTAGCTATAGTTTATGCTAAAACAGATAAAGAAGCAGGGGCAAAAGGCATTTCAGCCTTTCTGGTAGAGAGGGGAATGGAGGGATTTTCGACAACTGACCTCCATGATAAGCTGGGCCTTCGCTCATCTAATACAGGTGAGATAATCTTGGAGAATTGCCGCGTTCCTAAAGAAAACGTTTTAGGGGAAGTCAATAAAGGTTTTAAGGTCGCCATGGGTACCCTTGATTTTGGCCGCTACACCGTGGCTGCGGGTTGTGTCGGTTCAGCTCAGGGCTGTATCGATATCTGTAAGGAATACACCAAACAAAGAATCCAATTTGGGAAGCCAATCGCCAGCTTCCAGCTCATCCAGCAGATGATTGCAGACATGGTTGTTGAATGCGAGGCAGGGCGACTCCTTGTCTACCGTGCAGGTGATATGAAAAACAAAGGACTCCCTAATACCAGGGAAACGTCCATTGCCAAGTACTACTGTAGCGAGATGGTAAACCGGGTAGCGTATAAAGCCGTTCAGATTCACGGAGGCTACGGATTCTCTGGCGAATACGATGTGGAACGCTTCTACCGCGATGCCAGAATTAATACCCTTTATGAAGGGACTTCTCAGATTCAACAGCTAATCATCGGCGCCATTGAACTCGGAATAAGAGCCTTTATTTAAATTTGCATGAATTTGATTCTTGTAGGGGCTTGATTCATCAAACCCGCGTTGAATGGATTTGTAGGGGCTTGATTCATCAAGCCCGCACTTTAAGATGTAAATGTTTTTGAATATTAGAAAAGGAGTAGAATTATGTATAAAACTCTCATTTACGAAAAAAAAGAAAATATCGGCCTCCTGATCATCGATCGTCCGGAGAAAATGAACGCGATTTCACAGGAATTGACAGCTGAATTAAGTCAGCTTCTTGACGAAATTGAAAATGATGAAAAATTGAGAGTGCTGGTGATAACCGGATCAGGAGATAAGGCATTTGTGGCAGGAGCAGATATAAATGAGCTTGTTGACCGGGACGCCAGATTAGGGCGGAGGGTATCGCGCGAAAGACAGGAGATTTTTTCTCGTATTGAAAATCTGCACGTCCCTGTCATAGCAGCAGTTAACGGTTATGCCCTGGGAGGAGGCCTGGAACTAGCTTTAGCTTGTTCGATCAGAATCTGCTCGGAGAAAGCTCAGTTTGGAGCCCCAGAAGTCAAGCTGGGAATCATTCCAGGAGACGGAGGAACCCAGCGTTTGCCTCGCTTAGTAGGGCATGGCAGGGCCATGGAGATGATAATTACCGGCGATTTTATCGATGCCCAGGAGGCCTACAGAATCGGACTCGTAAATAAGGTTTTTCCTGCAGAGAAATTGAAGGAAGCGGCGATGGAGCTTGCCCAAAAAATCGCCTCAAGACCACCCCTGGCAGTGAGGTACGCCAAAGAAGCAGTGAACAGAAGCCAGGAAGGGGACACTGCTTCAGGTTTTGCCCTTGAATCCTACCTTCATGCCCTTTCCTGTACAACAGAAGATAAAAAAGAAGGAGTTTCTGCTTTCTTAGAGAAGAGAAAGGGCAAGTTCAAAGGAAAATAATTTATTTAATTTTAGGCTTATCTTTTTATTATCTGTCTTTTCTAAGTCATGAAGTATTGACTTAAAACAATCCTCTTCGCTTAATGCGAGAATGAGGCGGATATTTCAAATGAATGAAAACTATTTAATCTTCATTGAAAAATTAAAAGTTCCAGAAAAAGTAAGAGCCTACATTCAAAGAATTTTGAGTGAAGATGAGATTCTCGTATTGAATTGCCTTGCTGATAGGGAAGAGAAAATCTCGAATATCTCCTCTAAATTTCCTTTATTGAAAAGTTCTCTAATAGAATCGCTTTATAAAAAGGGGTATCTTATTAGGCACCTAAAAAGAGGACAAAATTATTATAAAAGCAATACATTTGACCAAATTTTAAAGAGATTCGTTAATCATAATCCAAAATACCAAGAGCTGTCTGAAGAGGAAAGAATTCATTTTCAAGAATGTATTTCAGGAATGTATTTGAAAAGAATGAGAGCAAGCAAAAAACCAGTATATCGGGTTGTTCCGATTGAAGAGACAATCAAGGATAAAAGACAATTAATACCATATTATCAGGCAATTCATTATCTTCAGGAAGCATCTGCTCTCGCTCTAATTGATTGTATCTGCAGAACAACCTTCAATAGATGTAATAAACCTCGGAAAGTATGCTTGGCACTGGGAGAACAGGCAGAGTTTTTTATAGACAGGGGGATCGCCAGAGAAATAGATATTCAAAGGGGAAAAGAAATTCTTGACATTGCTGAAGAAAATGGCCTTGTTCATTCGATTAATAACATAAAAAATCCTAATTTTCTTTGTAATTGCTGTGAGTGTTGTTGTGTGTTTGTTCAAGCATTAAAGAAACAGGGAATCTTTGCCTCAATCGGAAAATCTGGTTTTTTTGCCTTATTAGATGAAGAACTGTGCAATCAATGTGGTATATGTGTTGATAAGTGCATATTCGGAGCAATTTCTGATGAAAATGAAATCATTAAATTTGGCGAAGATAAGTGTTTTGGCTGTGGTCTTTGTGCGTACAGCTGTCCCCAGGAGGCAGTTAAATTGATTCTTAAAGATAGTAAGAAGAAGATATTATAATAAACGCCATTTTTGCCCTGCTAGAAATGATTGATAATATGAAAAAAAAAGATAAGAAATCACAAATTCTACTATCCCTCTCTTGAACCAATCATAGGATGACAACGGACCTCAGGGATTCGCCCTTTCTCATCAGATCAAAAGCGTCGTTTATATCGTCAAGTTTGAATTTATGGGTCACCACTGGCTCAAGCTGAATTTTTCCTGTCCTTACTAATTCTATGATCTTTGGATAATCCACAGGCCGGCAGCCTAAGGACCCTTTAATTTCGATTTCTCGAAACATCAGCCTCCCCGCGTTAAGGGGAACACTATGATGAGTGTAGCCTACCTGGCAGTGAAGTCCTCCTGCTTTGACAGAGCTTGAGGCTAACTCTATTGTCTTCGGATTGCCGATGGCTTCGATGGCAATATCAGCCCCTCCTCCAGTAAGCGCTCTTATTTCTTTGAGAAGCGGCTTGTCTTCTATTCCTTTGGCATTGATTGTAGACTGCGCGCCTAACTTCTTGGCCATTTCTAATTTTTTATCCACGATATCTACTGCGATCACAGAAGCTCCTGAAGCTGCTGCTACTTGGACAACATTAATCCCCACTCCGCCACAGCCAAAGACGACGACTGTATCTCCTGGTTGGACCTTGGCCCTGTTTTTAACAGCGTGATAAGGGGTGGAGATAGCGTCGGCAATGATGCTTGATTCTTCAAGGGGGAGATCTTCGGGGAGGTGCTGGCAATCTTTAGCTGGTGCTTTGGTGTATTCAGCATAAGCGCCATCAATATGGTTACCCAACATGACCAGGTTAAGACATATATTCTCTCGACCCAGGCGGCAGTTGACACAGTAACCACAAGAAAAGACAGGGGGAATGAGGACTCTGTCACCAGTCTTAAAGTTTTTTACACTTTCGCCAACTTCCTCCACTATGCCAGAAGGTTCGTGGCCCAGGATCATCGGCGGCTTTTTAAATGTGGGAACACCGTGGTCTATATAATGCAGGTCAGTGTTGCAAACCCCGCAGGCTGCGATTTTTACCAGGATTTCGTTCGGTTCTATTTTTGGAGTTTCAACCTCTTCGATTTTGAGAGGCTGGTTAGGCTCATGAAATACCGCTGCTTTCATTTTTTCCTCCTTTATCTGTTTTTCCAGAGAGGTTTTCTTTTTTCCATAAAGGCTTTCAATCCTTCATGAGCGTCTTCAGAGGTCATTAACTCTTCAAGGTAGATCTTCTCGATTCTCTCTAACCCCTCTAAGAAGTTTGTCTCTAAACCCAGGTTGATTCCTTTTTTTGAATACCTCAGCCCAACTAGGCTCAATTCTTTGAAGGG
>JABAOC010000244.1_pt2 | contig 20490 bp, 19 predicted proteins | sample 7062161 | NCBI WGS metagenome assembly JABAOC01 (sample SAMN14538625, study PRJNA623070) | marine sediment metagenome | biome: marine biome [ENVO:00000428]; feature: marine pelagic biome [ENVO:01000023]; material: deep marine sediment [ENVO:00002113] | place: India: Gulf of Khambhat ... | reverse complement strand
TCGCCGAAGGTCTTCGCAGCCGCCCACAGGATGATCGGCCCGGCGTCCGGCTGGGCCACCTTCTGGCGCAGGAAATCCACCACGAAATCCCCGCTGGCTGTGAGGGCCTCCTGGGCCCGTATGCGCAGCTCGGTCAGGCTGTCCAGCTCGGCCTCGCTCAGCTCCTCCTCGGCGCTGACAGTCTCCTGGTACCGGTCCAGCTCGTTGAGCAGGAACGTCACCCCGTTGCGCTGCTCGAGCCGGCACAGGGAGATGGAGGCTGCTATACGCACCCGGTTGTCGGTCCCCTGGTCGGCCAGCGTCTCAGACAGGGCCTCGACAGCCCGCTGCTCGAGAGAAGGGCTGATGCGGGGCGAGCGGGCGGCCTTACCCAGGCTGCTGGCGGCGGCCACCCGCCAGGTGCTGCCCAGCCGATCGTCCTCCATGTCAGTGATGATCTTCTCCACGCTCGTGCGGTCGGCGATCTCGGCCAGCGCGTCCAGTATCGCGGCCGCCCGCTTGGTGTCCAGGATCTCGCTCAACTCCTTGATGAGTTCGTCCCTGACCTCCGCCACCAGTTCCTGCACCGAGCGGGCCCGCGGACGGCTGTCCGCGAACCGGACCAAGGGGCCGATAATCTGGTCCAGAAGGCCCTTCGGGTCCAGATTTCCGCCCTCCTTGCGCACGCCGAGGATGCTGTGGCCGGCGGCGGTGCGCACGGCTTCCTGCCGGACCAGCAGGCTCTGTAGCAGGCGACGGGCGACGGCCGGGTCCGGCTCCAGCTCGTAGAGGCGCCGAGCCGCGTAAACAGGCTGCATCCCCTTCGGCTCCTCGAACTTGCGGCGCAGCGCGGCGGTGGCGCCCTCGTAGCGCATGTTCTTCAAGCCCTCAGCCGCCTTCCAGACCACCTCCGGCTCATCCTGGCTCAGCGCCCGGGCCAGCAGCTCGACGCTCCTGTNNGCCAGCAGCTCGACGCTCCTGTCCTTCCAGACGGAAGAGAGCGTCGAAACAGTCCCGACCGCTTTGACCCGGACGGCGGTGGCGGGGTCGTCCAGCATCTGGCCGGCCAGGGTCAAGGAGTCCATCCTCCGGACGTTGGCCAGCACGTCGAGGCAGCCCTTGCGCGCTTCCTCGCTGTCGCTGGCCAGGCCGGCGCGCACGGGTGCTATGGCCTTCTCCTGGAGCTTCTTGAGCTGTTCCTTCGCCCGGTCGCGGACTTCCTCTTTGGGGTCGCCAAGCTGCTGCACGTAGTAGGCGGGCTCGTGCTCTTCCGCGCAGCCGCAGGCCAGCCCGGCCGCCGCCAGCACGAGCAGCAGGCCGGCACTTGCGGTAAGCCGCAGCCGGACCGCGTAGTGGTTCATCCTGTCCGTCTCCCACCGGGCAACGCGCTCCGCCGGACCTGTTCCGTCCGTCCGACCCAACTTAGTCAGGCCCCTCCGGCGAGTCAAGTCCCGCTCCGGGCGGAGCGCCTGATGGGCTCACGACACGAGCCCGGCAATCTGGCTGTTCCTGTGCAGGAACATGCCCATCCGCCAGCCGCACACGCAGGCGCCGTAGCAGGCCAGCAGCATGAAGCTTACGAACGCCGCGTGGGACGCAAGCGGAGGCCGCAGCACCACGGCGAACCCCACCGAGAGCAGCCTCAACACAGCGAGCAACGCCGCCACGTGCACCAGGCAGAAAAGCCACAGGAGCACGTACTCCACCGGGGCCTGCAGGACGCCCATGACGGCGTTGAAGGGGTCCAGGGCCTTGGTGACCTTCTCGGAAGCGCCCAGCACCATGGCCACCATGGGGAAGAAGAAAAGCACGAGTAGCACCGCGGCCAGAATGGCCAGGGCCGGCCAGCCCAGGTTCGCCGCACGGACGGCCCGCACCAGGGGCTCACCCCGCAGCAGCGCCGTCACCAGCTCGTTCACATGCGTCTCGCCGCTCAGCCGCGCCAGGCCGTAAGCAACTGCGCCCGGGATTGCCGCCAGCACTGCGGACGCCGTGATCACCAGGATGGCGGGAGTGAACACGTCGTCCACCACGCTGAGGCGGGCCTGCCGGACGGGCCGCGCGCCCCACGCAGCGGCCTCGACCATGTAGTAATACATCGCCCCGGCGGGCGCCCCGATCGCCACGAACGCCACCACCACCAGAACAGGGCTCTGCCACCACGCCGGGGGCAGCAGGATCAACGCCAGCACGGGCAGGAACTTCACGTCCACTGCCGCCAGCACGAACACGAGAATACCTGCCACGGCGATCCANNCACCGCGATGGGCAGCAGGGCGCCGATGGCGGCGTACTGGAGCCACGCCTTCCATCCGGCACCCAGCACGACCACCACCTCCGCCGCCAGGAAGGAACCGACCAGGCTGCCTGCCCAGGACGGCAGCGGCCCGGGTGTTCGGCCGCCGCGGGGCGGGCGCGGCGCAGGCGGGGCTTCCCCGCGCGGGCGGCCCTCGGGCATCCGCTCGGGGGCGACGGGGGCCGAGGGCAGGGGCGGGGGTGCCGCTGCGGGCTCCTCAGTGTCCAGCTCCAGTTCGTCCGGCACTTCGTAGGCGGGCCGCCGGGCGGACGACTCGGGCTCTTCTATGTCCAGCTCCAGCTCGTCGGGGACCTCGAACGGGGCGGGTGTATGCGCCGGCCCGGGCTCAGCCTCCTCCGTCCCGGATGGCAGGTCCTCGAGCCACCCGTCGCCCCAGAAGGCCCCCTCGTCGAAAAGCTCGGCGGGCACCTTCAGTTCCGTGCCGCATCCGGGGCAGTTGCCGGTTGAGCCGGCCTCGTCCTGATAGACAGGTATCTGCCTGCCGCACTGCGTGCAGGTGAGGAGGGCCTTCCGCATTGTCCGGCCTCCGCAGCGGGGTTACTCCTCGAACGCCGCGTCGAATGCCCGCCCACTCGGCGGGAAGTCCAGCGACCGCACGAACGCGCACGCCTCCTCCGCCCCGTGCTCGCGGTCCATGCCGCTGTCCTCCCACTCGACCGAGAGCGGGCCCTGATAGCCGGCGTCGTTCAGGGCGCGGANNCCCCGGCCCAGGCTCCGGAAGTCCCAGCCCCGCCGGGGATGGCCGAACGGCAGATGTGAACCGAGAATGCCCGTCGTGCCGTCCAGGGTCACGGCGCAGTCCTTCATGTGCACGTGGTAGATGCGATCCGGGAAAGCCCTGATGAGCATCTCAGGGTCCATCCCCTGCCACAGCAGGTGACTGGGGTCGAAGTTGAAGCCGAACTCCTCGCGGCCGTCGAGGGCCTCCAGCGCGCGCTCGGCGGTGATTATGTCGAAGGCGATCTCGGTGGGGTGCACCTCGAGGGCGAACCTGACGCCGCACTCAGCGAACACGTCCAGGATGGGGCTCCAGCGCTCCGCCAGCAGGTTGAAGCCCTCTTCGATGGCCGCCGGGGGCACGGCGGGGAACGAGTAGATCAGGTGCCAGACGGGGCTTCCGGTGAACCCGTTCACAACGTCCACGCCCATGTTGGCGGCGGCGCGGGCGGCGGCCTTCATCTGGTCGGCGCCCCACTGGTGCATCGCGTCGTGATCCCCGGCGACCTGCTCCGGCACGAACCCCTCGTGCCGCGCGTCCAGGTTGTCCAGCACGAGCTGACCGGCCAGGTGGTGGCTGATGGCCCAGCACTGCAGGCCGTGCTCCTCCAGCAGCGCCTTCTTCTCGCTGCAGTACTGAGCGCTCTCGGCGGCCTTGACGGGGTCGAAGTGGTCTCCCCAGCAAGCCAGCTCCAGGCCGTCGTATCCCCACGCGCTGGCCTTCTCCGCCAGCTCGCGCAGGGGCATGTCCGCCCATTGTCCGGTGAACAGCGTCACAGGTCTTGCCATCTGGGGCCTTCCTTCCCTCCTGAGCTGCTCCTGACTGGGTACAGGTCTTTTAGTGCACCGGCGCCGGGAATGCAAGGGCTCGGCCGCCGCTCAGCGGACCTGCCGCGCCGGCCGGAACGGCGACCGAGTGGCCCGCAACGGGCGCAGGGCCGCCTCCATCAGCCTCTGGTCCCTGAGCAGGACCACGACCGTGCCGTTCGGCAGCTCGGTGACCGCCACGGGCCGGCCTTCGGTTCGCTGGATCGCCCACTGCCAGGGCTCCGGTGCCTCCCACTGCGCGTTCTGCGGACCGACCACCCAGACCAGCGCGGGCGCGTCGGGCACGTCCGGCGGGGGGAATGTGCGCTGCAGGGGCACCACGCGGCCGGTGCAGTGCCGCAGCCGCTCTTGCAGCCGCAGCCCGATCCTCCACGGCTCCTCGCCCTGGCGGGCTATGATCTCCCACTGCACCTGGCCGGCGGCCAGGAGAGGCACGTCCTGCCAGAACCGGTCGGGGCGGGCCGGCAGGGCGGCACTGCCGCCCAGATGGACGGCCGCCCCCAGCACGGCCTCGCGTGCCGCCTCGAACTGATCGAGCGTCGGGCAGTGCAGGCCCGACGGCGGCGTCACCCTGTAGAGCCGGCGGAACGGCACCCGCTCCGGGCGAAGCCTCAGCAGACATGCCTCCTCCGGACCGACCGCGCGATCGAACCGCTCCAGCGCCAGCAGGGCGTCCGCCGGCAGCGTCGGCGTGCCTGCCTCCCCTTCCCTGGCTCGGCGCACCTGCCCGCGCACGCGGCGCCACAGGGCCACTTCGGTGCACGCGTCGCGCAGCACATGCCACAGCACCAGTTGACGGTCCACCGCCTCCGCGGGGCGAGCACACCGCACAGCCACCCCGGCCAGCCCCTGCCACGCGGCAGCCCACAGCGCGCCGCGCACCAGGCCGGCGGCCGAACGCCACTCGGCCTCCTCCAGATCCAGGTAGAGCCACACGGGTTCGTCCCCGCTCAGCTGCCCGGCGGCCACCAACTCCTGCGCCCTGCCCGGCTCACAGCCGTCCCGGACCAGCAGATGGCAGGGCTGACCCGATGGGGACGCCGGTTCCAGCCGCTCCATCAGCCGCGCGGGGGCGTAGCCCATCCGCCCGGCGACATCTCCCACCAGGGCAGCCGCGCCGGTCGGCTCAACGAGCCAGGCGGGACGCCGGCACGGCAGCAGCAGCCGCCCCACGGCCGGTTCGTCGGGCGCGGCCGTGGCGCCGTCGGCCCGCAGCGCCAGCAGGTGATAGCCCAACTGCTCCACATCACCGCGCAGCCGAGCGGCGCTTCGACGCTCGAGGGTGACGCCCAGCACGCCGTGCTCGCGCAGCTTGCTCAGGTCGGAACGAGTCAAAGGCGTCCCACCGCGGGCCCCCAGATACCACAGTGGGAACTGCTCCTCCGGCGCGCTGGGCACGCCGAGCACCTGCACCGACATGGGGAAGCTGCGGATCTGCTGCGCCGCGCTCACTACGAGCCGTCCCACGTAGCTGCCGGGCGCCAGCGCAGCCGAATCAACCGTCACGGCGAACCACGCCACCTCATCGGCGGCCAGGTCAACCGAGGTCAGGGGCGTCAGCCAGGCCGGGCCCTCGTCCGGTTGCACCACGCACCAGAGCTGAACCGCGCCGGGCGGCATGGCCTCCGCGCCTGCCGCGGCCCCCGCACCCGCCAGCGTCAAGCGCAGCCCGCCGACGGCGTGAACCGTCCTGACCCCCAGGAAGACCGTGCGCCTCTGCCCGGCCGTCAGCGTCAGCTCAAGGTGCTGAAGCTCTCGGCGGGCGGGCCTTCCGTCGAACTGCCACACAACAAAGCTCCCCTGGCGCCCGTCCGCGTCGGCCAGCAGCGTGGTGCCGGGCACGCGCGGCTCACGCCCGCCCAGCGACTCCATCTGCGGGGGCGGCAGGGCGGCGCCCGGCGGAGCCGGCGCGGCCGGGGAGCCGTCCGCCGAAACGGCGAACCGTCCCCGCAGTTCGCCCTGCGAGAACACCTCGTGCAGCAGCCAGGCAGCCCCGCCGCCGGGCCGCAGGCCGCCCGTCTCACCGGCGGTCACCTGCAGGGGCGGCACGTCCTCGAACAGCATCGGATCGCACGGCTCCCGCTCCGTGCCCGCCGTGTCATACACGCGCGTGATGACGGAAACGTCTGTGAGCGAACGCTGCAACGGCATCAGGCTGAACCGGACGCGGAAACGCCCTCTGTTCTGCCCCACCCGGGGAACACTGTCGGCGGCGAACTGCTCGTTCATCTCGCTGACTGCCGCGAACCCGTCCAGAGGAGCAACCAGGACGGCCGTGTCCATGCTGTGTTCGGGGGGAAGGGGTGGGTATGACCATCCGACGACCAGCCCGCCGCCGCTGGCTGCGCGGGGTGGGAGCGCCCGGCAGCCGCCGTGACGGAGGGCAAAACCGACAGCCCGCCGGGCGGCCGGTTCGGCCACGGCGAACCAGCGAAGCGCGCGCTCGCCCGGATCCTCGTGCAGGGCGCTGACCAGCGCCTGCGCCGGGTGCACNNCTCGTGCAGCGCGCTGACCAGTGCGCGCGCCGGGCTGACCTCCGCCCCTCGGCCGCGGTCCAGGCAGTAGAGCTCCCGCCCCGTCGCCCGGCCCCCCGCCGGCAGAACCAGGTTGCACAGGGCCGGCGCCCGGCTCCCCGACAGCGGGAAGCGGCTGTGGTTGACGAAGCGCAGCTTGACAACGAACCACGGCCGGTCGCGGCGGAAAACGTAGTGCTTCTCAATGCCGAGCGCGCCCGAACGGGCCGTCAGGCGCACTTCGGCCCGGCCGGCCTCCACCTGCGCGAGGCCCACCGTGAAGGGCAAGTCCGAGGAATGGACCTCCTCCAGGAGGCCACCGTGCCCACCGGCGTCCAGCCCGGTCAGCTCCACTCCGTCGCAGGAGAAGGAGGTGACGCGGCCGCCGTTCTCCGGCTCGATCACGGCGCGCAGGCGCGGGCCGGACACAACCACCAGCCCGCCCCAGCGCCGCAGCGAGAGCCCGTCCGTTGCGCCCTCCGTCCGCGCCGCCCACAGCAGGAGCGCGGCCAGACACACCACGGCGAGAGTAGTCGGCCTGCGGCGGCACATGCGTTTCGGGGGCCCCTGCTCGGGTTCGGACGGGCCGCAACAAGGGTGTGTATCATAGCCACCGCCGCCCGGCCGGGCAAGAGATGCCCCCTTTGGCCCCGACGCGCTTGCACCTGCGGCGGCCCGCGGTAGAATCCGGCCTTACCCGTCCGCAGCCCTCAGCCCCGACGGAGGCCGCAGTGAACGCGACGCAGACCATGAAAGCAGCCTACGTGACCGGACCGCGTCAGGTGACGGTGCGGGAGAAGCCACGGCCCGTGCCGGGCGCCGGCAAGGTGCTGGTGGCCCTGAAGGCCGTCGGCATCTGCGGTTCGGACGTGCAGTTCTTCCAGTCGGCCGCCCTGGGCGATCGGGCCAGGGAGCAGCCGTTCATCCTGGGGCACGAGTGCGCCGGGACGGTAGTCCAGGCGGGAGAGGGCGTGCGGAGGCTGCACGTGGGCGACGCGGTGGCCATCGAGCCGGGGCTGCCCTGCGGGCGATGCACCCAGTGCCGGGCCGGCCGCTACAACCTGTGCCCGGAGGACTTCTTCATGGGCACGCCCCGCGACGAGGGGGCTTTTTCCAGGAGTACGTAGCCTGGCCGGAGGATTTCGCGTTCCGGCTGCCGGAGGGGATGGACTGCGAGATGGGCGCCCTGGCCGAGCCGCTGGCGGTGGGCCTGCACGCCTGCAACCTGGTGGGCCTGCGCGGGGGGGACCGGGTGGTGGTCATCGGCGCGGGGCCCATCGGTCTGCTGGCGGCCGCGGCGGCGCGCGCAAGCGGTGCGTCGCGCATCACGGTGGTTGACCTGCTGCCGGACAGGCTGACGCACGCCGAATGCATGGGGGCAACCGACACGATGGACGCGGCGGAGACGGACGTGAGCGAGGCGCTGGCGGACTCGGCGGACGTGGTGCTGGACTGCGTGGGCGTGGCGGAGACCGCCGCCCAGAGCTTCCACATCGCGCGGCGTGCCGGCCGGGTCGCGTGGGTAGGCATGGCCGCGCGGACGGCGGAGGTCTCCCTGTCGCGCGCCCGCTGGAAGGAGCTTGCCGTGGTGGGGGTGTTCCGCTACGCGAACGTGTACCCGCGGGCGGTTGAGCTGCTCGCCTCCGGCCAGTTTGCGGCCGGTTCACTGGTCACTCACAGGTTCGCATTCCCCCGGGTGCAGGAAGCGCTGGAGTTCTCGGCGCAGCGGTGTGAGGGGGCCCTCAAGACCATGGTTGTCTACGACTGAAAGGCCGCCGGGCCGAATCGTTTCCGATTTTGCCCTTGACAGCGCCCGTCGGCTTGTTAGTATCATACCCGCGTCTTTGAAGATGTTGGCATTCAGTCATACTTCTGCGCCAGGAGGATCCGCATGAGCGGCAAGGAGATGTTGGTCGTCGGGACGAAGGTGAAGAACTACGTCAAGGGCAAGGGCTTGATGAGCTCGGCAGACGTGCTGGACGCACTGAACGACACCGTCTACAAGCTGCTGGACAGGGCGGCACAGAGAGCCAAGGCGAACGGTCGCAAGACTGTGCAGGGCCGCGACGTGTAACAGCAAGCCATGCACCCTTGACTGGGGTCCGTCGAAGGGGCGGACTTCAGCGATTAGGAGCCCCGCTTGAAGGAGCGGGGCTTTCTCATGGGTTCGGCCCAGCCTCAGCAGGTCGAAAGCGACCCCCGCTACGGCAGGACGCCGAAGCGACCCCGCAAATGGCCCCGCGAGGCGTCGGGCACTCAGCGAGGGCCTTCCCGTCAGTCCAGCTGCTGGAAGGCCACCACGGTGCCCTCGGCGTTGCCCACGTAGAAGACGGGACGGCCGGGCTCGCCGGCTGCCACGCAGCCCTCGGGCAGTGGCTCGCGCCACAGCTCCTCGCCCCTGTCCAGGGCAACGGCAGCCACCGATCCGTCCTCGGTCAGCAGGTAGCCTACCCCGCCCCCGCTGGCGAGCAGGCGTTGCGCCCCCGGAGCCCGCCACTGCACCTCGGGCTCTGGGCCGACCGTCAGGAAGACGGCCTCCGGCGTGTTCAGGAACGCCAGCATGCCTTGCTCACCCAGCTCGATCTCACCGGTCAGGGGCGCGTTGAGGAACTTGCGGCCCTTCCGCTCGCCGTCCGCCACACCCAGTGCGTAGAGGTGGCCGCGGTCGTCCCCGACGAAGACCAGGGAGCCGTCCGTGGCCACGTCCGTGGTCAGCCGGCCAGGCTCCTCGGGCGACCATTGCCACACCTGGCCGCCGTCTTCGACCAAGACGCAGGCTACCTCCCCCGCCGAGGCCAGCACCTTGTTTCCGCTCAGGAGGGGCCTTCCGTTCAGCGTACCCCATACGGTCGCTTGCCACATCGCCTTGCTGGTGCCGGGGGTCCAGCGGGCCAGGCTGCCTTCGGCCCCGGCCACGATCAGGTCACCCTCGGTCAGCAAAGGGGCGGCATTGACGGCAAACGGCGGCTGGTAGACCTCCGTGCTCACGTGCTCTGCCAGGTCCCAGTGGAACAGCCCGCTCGCATGCACGTAGTAGAGCCCGCCGTCCACGGCAACCGGTGCGCAGGCCAGCCCGTAGCGCAGCTTCTGCACGCCCATCCAGCGGCCGGTCTCCGCCTCCAGCGCGTGGACCTCTCCGTCCGGCGTTTCGGCGATGACCACCGGCCCGACGGGGTATATGCGCTTGAGCCGGTCGGCGCGGATGTGGCCCAGCTCCGCCCGCCAGAGAGCTTTGAGGCCCTCCCTTTCCAGGTCGAAGACAGGATTGGCCGGGGACAGCTTGCTGGCAATTTCCGGCGCCTCGCCCGCCCCCGTCGCCAACGGAACGGCAAGCAGAACAATGCTGAGAACCAAGCCAAGCCGCAGGCATCGGCGCAAGGCAGTATTCATCACAGGACCCTCCGGAGGAGGCTGAGGTGCGTGTGCAGACGCGTCGGGCGGCCGTCCCGAACGTCCCGGCCCGTGCCCGTTCTGTTCTCCAGAACTGTAACTGGCGGCCCACCTTATGTCAAGCACAAAGGGCTCTGGGACGGGCTCGACGAGGCCCCCACGAGCCGTTACACTCGAAGTGAGCACCCCCTGAGGAGCCCCCATGAAAGAGGAGCCGACCTTCTACTGCGACGCGATGCTGGGCGGGCTGGCGCGGTGGTTGCGGGCGGCCGGCTACGACACCAGGTTCGACGCACACGTGCGCGACGGCGCCCTGGTGCGGCGCTGCCTGGAGCAGGGGCGGTGCCTGCTGACCAGCGACTCGGGCCTGCTGGAGCGTTATGCCATCACGCAGGGGCTGGTGCGGCACGTGTTCGTGCCCCGGGGACAGACGCCCGTCCGGCAACTGGGCCACGTCATGGGCAAGCTCGGCCTGGAGCTGCGGCCGGCGCGGTGCATGGACTGCAACGGGGAGCTGGTGGTCGTCAAGCTGGACCAGGTCGCCCCGCAGGTGCCGCCCCGTGCCCGAGAGGCGTACGATGAGTTCTTCCGCTGCGCAGGCTGCCACAACGTATACTGGCGTGGCACGCACTGGGAGGACATCTCCCGGAAGCTGCGTCGGGCAGCGGCCCTGGCCCGAGGACAGCAAGCTTGAGGCGTGAGGCCCGAGGCCTGGAACTGCACCGGCAACGGGACGCCGCACGCGCTCGGAGGCGGACGGATTCACTTGCGGGCCGGGCCATCACTGACCATAATGGGTTGGTCCAGAAGCGCAAGTCGCTCAGGCCTGCGGCTGAGAACAGGGCCGCCGACGCGGTTCGCCCGTGCCGGACACCTCACCCAGGCCGTTGTATCTGCCCCAACCGACACGGCCATGTGCAGCGCGGAGATGCTGTCTCACGCACATAACCAGGGCGAGGAATCCCTTCCAGAAGACCCCGAATCCCTCAAGGGCCGCGTGCGTGAGCTGCACAGGGAGCTGCGCCGGGCCCAGTTGCGCATCGAAGCCCTGGAGGCAGGGCTGAAGGAACACGGCGGGGCCGCCCCGGGCATGCCCAAGCCCGACGAGAGGGAGTTGCGCCTGCTGGCCGAGCAGCTCGAACGCCAGGCCATGCTGCTGGAGCGGGACGAACAGGTGGCGCGCGAGCTGCAGCGCAGCCTCCAGCCCGTGCTGGAGGAGGAGATGGAGGGCATCCAGTTCGCCATCGAGACCCGGCCCGGCACCCGCGTTGGGGGCGATTTCTACGACATAATCAACCTGACTGACAACTTCATCGCCTTCCTCATAGCCGACGTCTCCGGCTACGGCCTGCCGGCGGCCGTCATCATGGCCACCGGGCGGCTGGCCTTTCGCACCTACACGGCCAACGAGAGCCGCCCTCGCGCCATCATGGAGGCGGTCAACCGGGCCATGCTTCGCAGCACCCTGGCCGGCCACTACATGACCGCATTCCTCGGCGTGCTCGATACCGAGCTGCTGACCCTCCAGTACGTGAACGCCTCCCACTGCTCCCCCTTCATCATCCGCAACGGGCAGGTGCTGCCCCTGGACACCGAGGGCCTGTTCGTGGGCATGTTCGAGAACGGCCAGTACGAGCAGAAGGGCATGCAACTGGAGCAGAACGACCGCGTGTTCCTCTACACCGACGGCCTGCTGAAGGGCTTCCGGGCGAGGGATCGCGTGGGCGCGGAGAAGAAACTCCAANNNACAACGGCCAACTGAGCATCGAGCAGCTGATTGATCGGCTGGGTGGCCTGCTGGAGGCCCCCGAAGACGACGTCGCGATGGTGGGCATTGAGGTGCTGCTGGAGAAAGCCCAGCGCAAGACCATCTCCATCTCCAGCATCCCCGGCCAGCTCCAGCACGTGGAGAACGCCATCCTGCCCACCCTGGACAACAAGGGCTACGGGGAGCGGAGCATCTTCGCGGTGAAGCTGGCCCTCGAAGAGGCCGTCATCAACTCCATCAAGCACGGCAACGAACTGGACGACACCAAGAAGGTGACCGTCAAGTTCTACATAGACGACGACCGTGCCGCCATCAGCGTGGGCGACGAGGGGCAGGGATTCGACCCGCAGGCGGTGCCCGACCCCACCGAGGGCGACGCTTTGCTGGCCAGCTCGGGCCGGGGGCTGGCCCTGATCCGGGCCTACATGGACGAGGTGCGCTTCAACGAGAAGGGCAACGAGATCACCATGATCAAGTTCGCCCCGTGGGCCGCCGTCAAACGCACCTGACAGGGATACAATGGATGCTCAGGCCGTCCAGGGCCTGTGCGTGACGCTTTTGCGCTAACCGCGTTCCCGCTCCATCGAGGGCACGCATGAACGAAGAGGCCACAGAGGCAACCATCGAGAAGGAGTTCCAGGACGATGCCTGCGTGGTGCGCATCTCCGGCCAGATGCGCGAGATGGGCGCTGACGCCCTGCGGGAGGAGCTGGACGAGATCCTCCAGCAGGGCCACTACAAGCTCATCTTCGACCTGAGCGACGTCTCCTTCATCAGCTCCACGGGGCTGGGCCAGATGATGCGAGCCTTCCGGACCGCCAGCAACCACGACGGCTACGTGCGCATCGTCAACCCCCAGCCGCTGGTCGAGGAGGTGTTCCGCTTCACCAAGCTGCACACGCTTATCGGCATCTTTCCCACCATCGAGAAGGCCAAAGCCGCCGAGTAGGCTCTTTCTGAGAAGCCGGTCGTCGGACCGAGAGCGAGCAAGTTCGCGGTTGGCAAGGACGTCGAAGCAGTCATATCCCTGAGATATGCCGATGCAGGCGGACACAGCCACGCGCGAACGCAGCCGCTCGAATCCAGATCCGGTTCCTCAGACAGAGCCTGTGGCCCCTATTCGCCCTCCGGTTCGGCCGCCGCCCGCGAGGCCCTGGCCAGCCCTTTCAGGCTGAACCCCTCGTACCACAACACCACCAGTCCCACCACCGTTATCGGGACCACGTTCACCGCCCACAGCATCGTGGCGAATGCCCCCGCCGCGGCGCGCGGCACTCCGTAGAGCTGCACGCCCATCATGGCGGCCACCTGGAAGACGCCGATGAACGCCGCCGCCTGCGGCATGACCACCGCCACGGTCACCAGCACCTGCGCCAGCAGTATGCCGCCGAAAGGTATCCCCAGGCTGAATCCCCTCGCCAGGCACCAGGTGCTCAGCGGGTAGCACAGCCACATGCCCAGCGACAGCAGCAGGGCCAGCGCGACCCGCGCCGGGCGCTTCAGGAAGCCCAGCGATTCCGCCGCCGACCGGACGAATCCCTCCATCGAGCCGCGCCACCGCCCCGGCAGCAGGCCCAGGAACAACCCCGCCGCCCTCAGGGCCAGCCCCGGCCGGAAGGCCACCGCCGTCAGCACGGCCAGGCCCACCAGCGTCACCACCGCGAACCATAGCGCCCTCTGCTGAACGGTGCTCAGCAGCCACGCGCCGGAGCCGTCGGCCGACCCCTCCGCGGCCGCCGCCGGGGCCAGGGCGAGGGTCAGGAACAGCAGGAAACACGCGCCGATCAGGTCGAAGACCCTCTCCAGCCCCATCGCCGTGCCCGCCGCGTGGCCGAAGCTCAGCCCGCTCTTCTTGTGCAGCACGTAGGGGCGGATGACCTCCCCGGCGCGCAGGGGCAGCACGCAACTGGACATGAACCCTATGAGCGTGGCGCTGGCGATGTCGCCGTAGGGCACCGGGCGCAGCGGCCTGAGGAACACGCGCCAGCGCATCATGCGCGTGCCGTACATCACGCCGATCAGCCCCACTGTGGGGACGACGTATAGGTAGTCCGCCCGCGCGAACGCGGCCGCCACCTCCCCCCAGTGGCCCCACAGACGCTGGATGAAGAAGGCCAGAGCCGCCGCGCTGAGCCCCACGCCTGCGGCGACCATCGCCGTCCGTCTCCAACCCTTGCCCACGGTGCGCTCCCGTTGCAGGCTGCCGACGGCGGCCACTCTATCGAATCGGTCTCAGCCAATGCAAACCGCCTGCCGCGAGCCACTCGCCCCGGTCGTACGGCATGGAACCGCACATGAACGCAGATAGACGCAGATGAAGCCACCATCTGCGGTTCACTCTCGGCTGTAGCTGGCTACACATTCACAGAACATGCTGGCCTGCCGCAGGCAGGAGCGCGCCCCTTCAGATGCGCATTTGTCTGCTTCTCAGCGGTTTGTTTTGTCAGAGCCCCTGAGTGTTCGACGCATTGTTAGCACAAGATTGCCCTCGCCGGCGTTCTCTCTTCGTCGGGTGTCNNTCTCTCTTCGTCGGGGGTGTCGTTGTGGCAGCCATGCCTGTGATGCCTTTGAGGCCCGATAGGGCCCAATCGGCCGTGGCGCAACGCGCCGGGCACCGACACAGGTGATTATACACGTGTCGGGTGCATTGTCAAACGAATGCGGACGCCGCGCCGGGCGACTGGCTCAAGCCGGCCAGCGGCTCCTGGCATCTGGAGAAGGACTCCGGCGTCCTGGTCAATCGGCCTGTGTCGGCCTACGTGGAGCAGGTCTAAGAATGCGGCAACTTCGGACAACTGGCGATGGGAGCGCGATGGGCGACTCAACTGCCGTGGTGGCGATGATGCAGATCCGGCCAGTGGGGATGCGAATGAACGACGGGTGCATGGGCATGCGGGTGCCCGTGCGGCTCCGGGCCTTCACCGGCCTCGTGCTCGTGCTCGTGGTGCAGGTCCTCGTGCCGGTGCTCGTGCTCGTGCTTCAGCACCTCGTGCCGATGGGCGTGCTCGTGGCGCTCAGCGAACATCAGGGCGATGGAGCCCGCCAGAATGACGGCCGCCAGGCCCTGAAGCAGGCTGAGGCCCTCGCCCAGCCAGAGGAGCGACATCACCACGCCGAAGAACGGCGCCGAGGCGAAGACCATCTGCGAGCGCGTCGCCCCCATCTCGTGGGCGGCGCGGATGTAAAGCGCGATGCTCGCGCCGTAGGAGAGCCCGCCCAGGAGCAGCGCCCACAAGCTCGCGACCCCCATCTGCCAGGGAAAGAAGACGAGCCCGATGGCCAGGTTCGTCGTGCCAGCGATCAGGCCCTTCCAGAACGTGCTGTCTTCGGCGCTGATGCCGTCAATGACGGCCGTGAAGTTGTTGTCCAGCCCCCACGCCACCGCGGCCCCGGCCACGAACGCCAGCCCGACCCAGCCGGACCATCCCTCGTTCAAGCTCAGCATCAGCCCGGCGGCGACCACGCCGAGGTTGCCGAGCCACGTCAGTTTGCCGAGGTGCTCCCGGAACAGCAGGCAGGCCAGAACGGCAGTGGCCACTCCCTCGAGGTTCAGCCACATCGAGACGGACGCCGCCAGCGCGTACTGCAGGCCCAGCAGAAGCAGGACCGGGCCGACCACACCGCCGAAGAACACCGCCCCGAGCAGGTGCCTGCGGTTGCGGGCGTCCCGCGGAAACACCGCCCGGCTTGCGAGCCGCCGGCGCAGAACCAGGGGGACGAGGAAGATCGCAGCCCCCAGGTACAGCAGGCCGGCAAGCTGGTTGGCCTGAAGGTCGGCCAGCAGCGTCTTCGAGAGCGGCGTGGCCACGCCGAAAAGCGCCGCGGCCACGAGGGCCATGATGAAGGCACGGTATCTCAGAAGGTCCTCCTTTCCGCAGGTGGTGATTATAGAGGCGTCCGCGAACGCTGTCGAAGCACCGGCTTGTCCGGGGGAGGGCCATGGGCGGTTCGATGAAGAAGGTGCTCTCCTGCTCGCCTGCCTTTCGACGCGCTCGGGGCCTTGAGCTTGTCGAAAGACTCCAGATCCTGCCGGCTTGCACTCGTTTAGCGTGTATCATCAGTGTGGCGGCAGCGCGGTTGATGTCTTTGAGGCCCGATAGGGCCGAGTCAGCCGCAGCGCAGAGCGCCGCGCGGGGTCGTCTGCCCGCGCAAGCCCGGGGCCACCGCTGAGACGCCCGCCGTTCGGCGGGCTGAAAGCACCCATCAGCAATCCGTTACGGGCGTGCAGACGCACCCCACGCGCCGGGGGCTGTGATTGACAGCATCGGGGGCCGGGCTATAATGAAGTTGCCGGCGGCGAGAGGCCGCCTGCAGCTCCACGGCGCTCTATCGGCCCATCGCGTGAGCCCCGTCACCTACAAAGACGCCGGCGTGGACATCGAGAAGGGGGCCCGGTTCGCCGAGGGCATCCATCGCCTGCTCCAGAGCACCTTCAGCGAGCGGGTCATCGCCAATCCCGGCGGCTTCGGGGCGCTGTTCAGCCTCGACTACACCAACCACCTGTTCCGCCACGACTATGACCACCCCGTGCTGGTCAGCTCCACCGACAGCGTCGGCACGAAGCTGAAGGTGGCCTTCCGCACCGGGCGGCACAACACCGTGGGCATTGACCTGGTGGCCATGTGCGTCAACGACGTGCTGACGCTGGGCGCCGAGCCGCTGTTCTTCCTGGACTACCTGGCCACCAGCCGGCTGGAGCCGGACGTGCTGGAGCAGGTGGTGGAGGGGATCGCCGCCGGCTGCCGACAGGCGGGCTGCTCCCTGCTGGGCGGGGAGACGGCCGAGCTGCCCGACTTCTACGCCGAGGGGGAGTACGACGCCGCCGGGTTCACCGTCGGCGTGGTCGAGAAGGACGACATCATCACCGGACGCGCCATCCGGCACGGCGACCAGGTCGTCGGGTTGGCCTCCAGCGGGCTCCACTCGAACGGCTACTCCCTGGTGCGCCGGCTCATCTTCGGGGAGGCCGGCCTGGAGGTGGACGATTCCCTGGCCGAGTTCGGCATAGAGCGAACGGTGGCGGAGGAGCTTCTGACGCCGACGCGCATCTACGTGCGCCCGGTCCGCTCCGTGCTCGCCTACTACCGGGTCAAGCACGTCGTCCACGGCATCGCCAACATCACCGGCGGAGGCATGATGGAGAACATCCCCCGCCTGCTGCCGGAGGGCTGCGGGGCGGCGCTGGACAGCTCCACCTGGCAGCGGCCGCGCATCTTCGACGTGCTGCAGCAACTGGGCGAGGTGCCGGACGGGGAGATGTACCGCACCTTCAACATGGGCATCGGCATGGTNNCAGCTTCGGGCGGCCGGGGAGCAGGCGTCCGTGATCGGGGAGATCGTCCCCGGCAAGCGCGAAGTGACGGTTGACTGAACCTTCATACTGCCCTGCCCACCGCCGCGCATGAGAGGCGAGAGAGAGCGAGACACCGACGCCCTGATGGCCCGCCACGGCCTGGGGCAGCGCCTTGCCACGCGCGTGGTGGCCCTGCTGGGGCGACAGGTGGACGTGACACCCACCGTCCTGGCGGCCGCCGCCGAGGATGAAGCCCTCGAACGACTTCTGATCGAGCCCGCCCTGCTGCGCGAGACCGATTCCCTCACCGAACAGTGGCTGCGCGAGCGGGCCGGCGAGCTGGGCTGGGAGGAGGCCGACCTGCTGCGGCTGGTCCACGACGAGGAGACCGGCTGGCGCACCATCGCCCTGGAGGATGACCTGCTGGCGGAGGACGTGCGCGCCGGGGGTGGGGAGGCGCGCACCGGCGAGCTGGCCCTGGTGCGGCGGGGCGAGAGGGAGATCAGCACGCGCGAGACCGAGGAGCTGTTCACACCCGAGGAAGTCGCGCGCCTGAAACTGGAGGTGCTGACCAGCCAGGACCCCGACGAGCGAGTGGAGGCGCTGCGCAAGATGGTGTTCGCGCCCATGGAGGGAGCCAGGAAGGCGACCATCTTCGCCGGCGTGCTCACCGACCAGGAGGCATCCCCGCGGGTGCGCAGGGAGGCCGTGCGGTCTCTCGAGCAGATCGGCTTCCGCTCCGACATGGCCCAGGCCGTACGCAACCTGTTCACCGAGAGCGCCGAGGACGCCGTCTACGCCATCCAGCGGCTGGGCTCGCTGTTGAGCGAGGCCGAGGAGGGAGAGGCGGCGCTGGTGCTGGCGGTGCTGCTGGAGACGCTGGGCCAGGCCCACGAGACGGAGGTCGTGCGGGAGCTGTTGCGGCTGGTCGGCCGGTCTGCTTCGATGCTGGTGACCAGCTACCAGAAGACGGAGCAGTTCGCCCAGTCGGCGCTGCGCCAGCTCGGGCGCCGTTTCGACGAGCTGCGCCTGGACGTGCAGGAGGCATTCGAAGCCTGCGCCAGCGAGGCACCCGACCTGATGGGAGACGTCCTGTGGCGCGAGGTGGACCGCACCGAGGACGCCAGGGTGCGCGGGATGCTGCTGTACCTGAGCGAGACGCTGGGACGCACGCCGGCCCGGGTCGAGGAGCTGGCCGGCAAGACGGTCTCGGAGCTGCTTAATCCCGCCCTGCCGGAGAGCGAGAAGGCCCACCTGCGCTACGCGCTGGTGCGGCTGGGCGAGCCGGCCGCCCAGGTCGTGCTGGAGCGCATCGCCGAGGCGGGGCACGTCGAGCGCTCGGAGCTGATACGCGTCCTGGACGTGATCTGCACCGAGGCTTCGGTCTCCGAACAGACCCTCGAGCAGGCCGTCGTTGCGCTGCTGGACCTGCTGAAGCTGGCCGACACGGTCACCCGGCGCACGGTGGTGGAGACGGCCGTGCTGCGCAACCCCCGGGTGCCCGGCGAGCTGCAGACGGAGCTGTCGGAGGAACTGCTGACCCTGATGTCGGAGCTGAACCTGCCCGACACGCTGGACGTGATCCAGAACACCTTGCGCCGGATAGGCTGCCGGGCGTTGGGGCCGGCGTACGACTTGATGCGCCGCGCCTACCCGTCCGAGCCCGCCGAACGGGCGGCCTCCGTGCTCGCCGGCATCGTCGAGGACCGGCCGGAGGAGGTACCCGCCGAACTGGCGGAGCAGGTCCACGACCTGTGCATGGACCTGCTGGGGCGGGAGGAGCTGGAGCACGGGGGGTTCACCGTGACTCTGGCCGCCGTCTGCGGCTACACCGAGTGGGGGGCGGAGCGGCTGGAGGAGGCGCTGCGGGCCCTGCGCGAGGGTCTCTGGAAGCTGCCCTACAGCATGGACATGGTGGACGCGCTGGCGGTCATCGCCGGCTCGCCCAATGCGACCCCCGCGCAGCAGCAGGAGCTGTACGGCCTGTTCGAGCGCATCGTGCAGTTCCGGGCCCGCACGGGCATCGGCGTGCGGCGGGAGACCGAGCAAGGCACCGTCTATGAGTTCGGGCGGGAGATCCAGTTCGACGTGCGCGCCGTGCCCGCCGCCGTGCGTGGGCTGGAGCGCATCTGCGTAAGCGAGCAGGCCGACCGCCAGATGCGGGAGCGCATCGTCAAGCGCCTGCTCGTCCTGTGGGAGGGCGTCTCGAACGTGCGCATAGTCTGGGGCCCGGCCGGCGTCTCAGCCCTGATCCGCGCCATGTGCGCGGCTGCCTGCTGCCCCCAGGCCACCGTGCGGATGAAGGTGCGGCTGGGCGAATCGCTGCGCAGGTTCCTGAGCAAGATCCGCGTGGTGGAGGCCCTGGGGCAGATCTGCTCTCAGCCCGACCCCGACCCGCAGATGCAGACGCTGGCCGTCCAGACGGGCGTCCAGATGTTGGACGCCTGGGAGCAGGCCGACGTCCAGGATGCCGAGCGGCGTCTGGCACTGCTGAAGGCGGCCACCCGCGCGGCGACCAACACCGCGCTGGAGGCCGATGACGAGCGCGCGAAGGCGCTGCGCGACCGGGCTGTGCGCGCCCTGTTCAGCGCCCTGCGGGAGGGCATGAGCGGGGTGCGGGAGCCGCTGCTGATGCTGCGCGAGTCGCCCGTCATCGGGCCGGCTACGAAGCGGGAGATAGACGAGCGGCTGACTAAGGCCTTTGGGCTTGTGCCGGTGGGCCGCCGTCGGTCGGACTGAGCCGCTCGGTCGATACCAGCCTGGCTGTCAGCCGCCCCACGAGCAGGTCGGCCTCCAGTCGCAGGGGCACGCCGCCGCGTTCTGACAGCCAGAGTCGCCCCACGTGCTCGGTTCGCTCGTCCGCTTCCGGTTCCACCTGGCGAACCGTCAGGCCCCAGCGCCGCGCCTGCTGCCAGCCCGACGGGCCGGCCACGGCGTCGGCTCCCTCTCTGCGGCTGCGCAGCTCATACTGGTCGTCCCCCACCAGCAGCATCGTGCGGGAGGGCAGCTCACCGGCCGCCGCGCGCAGCAGGAGCGCGGCGGGGTCCAGATGCCCGCTCAGGGGGACGTGCAGCAGCTCCAGCTCGCCCTCCGGCGCCTCGTGCTGCGTCACCTCCACCAGGCCCCGCTCGTAGTCGAAGCGCGCCGTGCGCTGCTTCCGGCCCTCCTGCCGCCAGGTATTCGACTGTGAACGTAGTGGGCGGAGGGCGGCGGCCTCCACCAGCGACCAACCCGACACGCGGAACGAGCCGACCGGCCGCAGGGCGGGCGCGCTGCGTGCTTCACAGGAGACCCACCATGCACGCCGCTGGCCGAAGGCAGCCGGCTTGACGGTCAGGACGGCCTCGCCGGCCGGCAGGTCTTCCCAGCCGAACCGGTAGGTGAGGCGCCGCCCCGCCAGCCCACCCGGCACGCTGCTCGGCCCGCCGCCAGGCTCCATCTTGCCGGCACCGACCAGCAGCCAGGTCAGCAGGCCGGCGGCCAGTGCGGCTGCGAGCAGCACCTTCGCGCGCACGCCGATCATGGCGCCTCCGGCAGGATGTATGGCCGGCCGGCAGATTGACCTTCCCGCAGGCTCTACGGTAACATGCACCCTGGAAGATAACGCTCCGGGGGGAAGGCAATCAATGGGACGATGCGTACGACAGGTTACGGGTGTATCGAGGATGGCGTTTTTGGCCCTGGC
>JABAOC010006584.1_pt1 | contig 20510 bp, 24 predicted proteins | sample 7062161 | NCBI WGS metagenome assembly JABAOC01 (sample SAMN14538625, study PRJNA623070) | marine sediment metagenome | biome: marine biome [ENVO:00000428]; feature: marine pelagic biome [ENVO:01000023]; material: deep marine sediment [ENVO:00002113] | place: India: Gulf of Khambhat ... | reverse complement strand
CGAAAGCCTGGGCGCAAACTATCGCCAAAACGCTTTCCAAATAGAGCATATGAATGCGCGCACACACGATCACTAGAAAAACACAAAAGATATTTTTGCGCGCGCGCTGAGATGCTTTTGTATCCACTTGCATACAAGGTGAAAATTCACCCTGCAAAAAACCTTTTAAATACGATTTCGTGGGATTTGTTTATCAGGGGATATCAAAATATTTGAATTTTATGGTTTCATCAGAAAAATATCCGAAGAAAAGATCCAAATAGAAAGACCTCTTAGGCAAAAAAATTACCTAGATAAGTATAGAAAAAGTCTGTTAGATGGTGAGGAGGCGATAAAGAATCTTGAACGAGCCTATGAAAAAGGGGATCGTAATGACATTCACCTCGCCATTGAGAGTTTGGGGGTCTTAGCAAAAATTCAAGATACAGCAAAAGCGAGTAGCGTAAGAGTTACCTTGAGTGTTGCTGATACAAGCCTAATAGACAAAGCGTTGGAACTTGTAGAAGGGCTGTGCAAATTTACAATTAGAGAAGGCCAAATTGTTAAAATAGAACAGGCGCTCAAGCCCCACGAGTTGCCCTTTTAAAGTACGCACACGAAAGAGAGGAGAATTTACATAAAACGAAAAAAGAAATACGGTTAGTGTAAAAATCTGATAAAAGCCCCAATTTAAGTAAAGTTGGTAAAATGGTATTTTCTGATGTTTTCAGGTATTTTTTGGGATTTTCCATCGATTTTCGTGTGTATGTTTAATGAGGCCACGATAAACTCATAGAAAGCATAACGCTTATTCTTGATTTGTCTTTATATTGTATGGTTAATACTTGGGGAAAAAGGAAATGACTGAAGATTTCACAAGCATAAAGATTAAGAAAGAAACTAGAGACGCACTAAAGGACATAGGCAAGAAGAGCGAAACATATGACGATATAATCAGCAGACTTCTAGATCGTGTTCTCAGGAGAAAAAGGTAAGATTTCCATAAGCGGAGAAAGACAAACCAATGCCTGAGTCAATACAATGGTTAGCAAAAGAAGTACTTAGTCTAAACGCAGAATTTTCATTCAAAATATACGAGTTCATTGAAAGAGATTTCAATCTATGTCTTGAATATATATCACTAGATAAAGAGCAATTGAAAGTTTATTCCTATAGATTAGGAGATTTAATACAGAGGATTGGCCCCGAGATATTAAGAGTCTTTGAACTAATCCTTTTTAACTCTAGAATGGCGACCCGTTTTTCGAGAATACCAGAGTTAAAACGAAAGATACTAAATATCCAAAGAAAGCAGAAAGCTAGAAAAGACAGCTTCATCGATTATCTGAAAGCGTTTTCTTGTCTAAATCAGGGTAAGATATACCAAGTTGAAGTCCAGGAGCTTGGAAATTCTATTTTGCCATTTGAAACCAAGAAGAAAGGAAAGAAGGAGTTTGTGTTTTGGTGGGAACACGGATATAACGCTCTAAGACATAGAAGAACCAAGGAGTTTAGCAAATCAGCTACTTTGGGATTTGCGTTATTCTCTCTTGCGGGACTCTGGATTCTTCAACATAGACTTGATTCATTTATTGTTCGAAAAGAAATGATGTTTTCGCGAAAGTCTTCAGTCTTCGGATATCTAAATTTTCTATCTGAACGACCAGATGGTAAGAAATTATCTTACAATGTACAAGAAGATGAATGGGTGGTAGAATCTCTTTAATGCGCATACCTATTGCGCGCGCGCATCCTCAAAGACTAGGGAGAAACTTGGAATCTCTCATATATTAATAAAAAAACCTCGGTTAAATTTTCTATGACTTTTCCTATGTATTCAGTTATACCCTCCACAGTATCCGTTCCCCAATCTCTGCGATCCCTTGAACCAAGAATGTCAAATCCATACTTACCCTTCCTTGTGGGAGTGGAATGTATAAGACCTAAATAGTGTTCAATTTCAACACGCTTTTTCACAAAATTTTCAATCCAGAGCATCTTTCTTTTCAATCTCTCAGCAAAGACAGAATCTATTTCCACCAAACCCTTATGCTCAATTAACTGTCTCATACTCCAAGGAAATCCTTCGCCTGCTTTGCCAAAGAACAATCGTATCATTCTCGCCAGCGTATCAAGAAAGATTCTAGTAAAAACAAAGAATGATTTGATGTCAATAGATAAATATATGGTATTTTCTATGAATTGCCCTATGGTATTTTGTGTGCGGTCGCTTAATGCGTCAGGCTTTTCTCTTTTCTCTATTCGCTTAATGATTTCTCTTACAAGTGGAATGTATTGCTCAGATTCCGCTTCAATTCTTCGAACTATTAATTTTAGCTCATCGTGGCCACAAAGATAATTCGCATAAACTTCACTCTTGTAGGAATTTTTATCCTTATCTATTGTTCTTTTTAGAATCGCCTGTAATCTTTCAAAATGTTCATCGAAGCTGCTCCAATCCATAAAATAATACTCTATACTGAAAGACGTATATTTTGATTATGTGACAGGCTGATAGGCTACTAATGGATTGCTTGATGGATTATGCGAAGGACATAGAAATCGTATCTTTGACCTTTGAGTGAGGTTAGGGTAAATCTTCTTGGGAAATCAAGTATTCACATATCACAGATACTTGAGGAGAGGGTATATGCCCAGTATTTCTGTGATAGCAAGCATAAACAGAGCAGACTTTGACAGTGTGTCTAGTGTCTAAAGAGCTATCACTCTAAGGGTTTAGGCAGACTTTACTTAAGTAAAGTGTAAAGTACGAGGAGGAGGGTTATTTGCTTCAACTTCTTAATTTTGTAACTAAGTAACAAGCACTCACTCACCAAAGAGCCCAGATCAGCGTTACAGCTTCCAGGGCGAAAGTGCTAAAGCCTGATTTTTGCACTAGAAAGGTAGGGTAAACCCCTAAAAAATGACGCTTCTTATCATTGAGCCTGTAAAATTGCTCTATTCTCTCTTTTCGTGCCTATCTATCTGCATTTTTCCTCAATAACCTCTCTCATTCTTACAATGCTTTCATCAATGGAGTCAAGAGCTTCTTTATATTCGCTAGGGGTTCTGTTTTTACACAACTCAACGAGCAAGTTCTCGTAATATCTCCATAAACTGTAAACATATTCCGAGTACATAATGTAAGAATGTACGAAATCGGGATTCTCAGCTGCCTTCACGATTAGCTTAATCAAATGCTGATCCCGTTGCCAGAGCACACAGGTTATCGCATCCACAACCGTTGTCAAATCAGCATCTCTGAGAAATCGTTCATCCTTCTCGAATTTTTCTATGAACTTTCCATAGTTGTTGATGTCTCCGATATGCTCTCCGATATCTATAAGATTTATAGCGTAAGAGGTATTCCCGTGATTGATAATCTTCTTGGTAAGAATATTTTCCTTGACCAATATCTTTAGACGGTCAGAGAGGGTGGAATCAGACATATCTTTCTTGTAGTCTTTAAGTGCTCTCTTTATTTCTGAATAGCGTAGTCTTTTGCCCCACTCTTCAATAGAACCCTTAACCATAAACATAAGGAAAATATTTCGACTATATTCATCTGAGAATATTTCTCTAAGATTCATTGGCAATACCTTTCTCTACTTTGCGAAGTACTTCGCCAAGAAAAGTAGTATATGTTCTAACCAGCGTAATAACATTGACGGAGAGAAAGCATTGCCTCATAAAGAAACTAGAAAAATAATTCGCGTTGGCAATAGCTTCGCGGTGACTATACCAAAAGCTTGGTTGCGTTATTTCAACTTAACGGATAAAGACAAGGTAACGGTTCTTTCAGACGGAAAGGTCTTAATAGAGCCCTTAAGGGTGATTGGCAACGCCTCAAAGTGAACGGTCTGCAATCCTCAGAGAAATGTTGAAATGGTTATCACAATTTGAGTCGCAAGAGCACAAAGGTCAAACTCTAGCAGCAATAGTGTCATACACTAAAATCGAGATAACAGAACTAGGAGCCACTGACAATACCGTCAAGAAATACGTTCGCGACCTGGATCGTGCTGGATTAATAGAATATGACCACCCTTTCTGGAAAATAACCAAATTAGGCCGCGAATGGCTAGAGCGGCACAGCATTTGATTCATTACATACACAGAGTATCGTATCAAAATTGGTTAGATAGCACAAAATTCCCCTGTCTCTCTATATACACAGATAGGGAGACTGGTGGAATCACAAACATACATATACGCTTTCTGAGCTGGTTTCTTGGCTAATTGTCCTCAATGTGCTTCGCAGGTGACTTGGAAGGATGGTTTAAGAAGAACCAATAATGGCGAAGTGCAGAGATGGTTATGTCGTGAATGCGGCTACCGTTTCAGCATAAATGATAATACATCCTTCGGGCATAGGTTTCACTGCCAAATCGGCGCTAATTCACGACCCGGGTTAGTGGAAAATTTGGTCTCAGTGGAGCCGCTTAGAGAAGGGCTTGCGGGAGCCACAAAGGACGCCAAAGGCAAAATCGTAGAATTCGCTTGGTGGTTAAAGAAGCAAGGATACCGGGATTCTACAATCGCAATGTATCCTCAAGTTATACAGATGCTCTCGAGAAGAGAGGCTGATATTCTACAACCTGAATCTGTGAAAGAAGTCATTTCAAAACAGGAGACTTGGAGCATAAATCGAAAGAAACTTGTGGCAGATATTTATACGACTTTTCTCAGATTCCTTGGAAGAATCTGGGAGCCTCCAATCTACAAACGAGTCAACCATCTTCCTTTCATACCCAGTGAAACTGAAATAGATCAGCTGATTGCAGGTTGTCAACGAAAGCTAGGAACATTTCTTCAACTTCTTAAGGAAACGGGTATGAGGCCAGGTGAGGCCTGGAGCCTCAAATGGTTCAACATCGATAGTGAAAGAAGAACAGTAACGGTTAATGATCCGGAAAAAAGTGGTAACGCTAGGATTCTGAATGTTAGCAGTCAACTTGTTTCCAGAATAGAGCTATTGCCAAAGAAATCTGAATACATCTTCCAAAATGCAGCCAACCAGTCTCTAAAGAATTGGACAATCAATTTCATAAACAGAAGAAAAAGCATCGCAAGAAGGTTGAACAATCCTCGCCTACTGAAGATAAGCTTCAAGACCTTGCGTCACTTCAAAGGAACAACAGAATACCACAAGACAAAGGACATCCTTCACGTCAAACAAGTTCTAGGCCACAAAAATATCCAAAACACGCTGATTTACATCAACTTAGAATCTGCCATCTTCAAGACCGTTAACGATGAATTCCACGTGCGAGCAGCAAAAACGGTTCAAGAGGCCAAGCAGCTGCTTGAGGTAGGCTTTGAATACGTCACCAACGTTGACGATGTGAAGCTTTTCCGTAAAAGGAAATAATGCATAGTGATTCAGTGAGTTCGACCATAGATACATTTAAATTATTAATGGTTTCACCTATTAAAAGAACTATATCGATCAGAGGGCATAAATTGAGTGAAATGACAACCCAAATTCTTCAAGAGAGTTTGGGAAAAGCAGTACTCGTGCGCTTAAGAGGTGGGAAAAGCCTCCGCGGAAAGCTACGAGGATTTGATCAACATTTGAACTTAGTTATTGACGATACAGAAGACACCACTGATCCAGAAAACATTAAGAAACTCGGCATTCTGATTGTCAGAGGCGACAACGTCGTTATAATTTCGCCACCTCCTAGGTGAAACATGTGGGAAAAGGAACAGCGTCCTTCGGCAAACATGGGAGAAAGCTTATACACTTCAAATGCAGGCGGTGTGGACGAAGAGCCTATAATCCTCGGAAGAAACAATGCGCGGCATGTGGATATGGAGCATCCCCAACTTTGAAAACCTACGCTTGGCGAACAAAGACCCTTCAAGGTGAGAGAACAAGATAGTCCTTTGAAACCTTTTTTCAAACTTAAAACTGATCAGTGAAGTGCAAAGTATTTTCTATCGACTTTGACAAAAATAAGAGGCCCGCTGCTGTGGGATAGTTGCCTAGCTTTTCTGAGAGTGATGTTAACGAGATTGACGAGGTTTTCCTGCTCGTTGCTCCTGCATTGCTTTTCTCCATTAGCCTCTAGCTCAAGCTTCAAAAGGTTTTCTGCCATTATAGCTGTTCCACAAATTTCCCCGTTTCTAATCAAGGACTCGACGACAATATCCTTCATTTCTTCGCGTTTCTTGAGCTGTCTCCAATGTGGTTCTGCATTGTGTAGTCGCTTGTTTACTCTGGACCATTGCGGAGAGCCTTCGTTGCCGATCAGAAGCTTGACTCTTTCACTCCACTTCTTAATCCAAAGACCTGACCAAATGCTAACAAAGTCCGAAAATTCTTCAGAATTGTCTTCAAAGTGCTTTTGAACTTTGTCAATCAAGTCGTAGTCACCTTCATCGCAGCCGAACAATTGCCAATGAAATTTTAGAAAATTGATTAAATCCTCACAAGCAATTTGCAAGACTCGCCGGTCTGAGTTCTGGAGATCTAGCAGTGGGTAATGGTCTTTCAAGCTCTTTGACAACAGCAGCTCAAGAAAGTTCATGGTTCCTTCTTCCCAGAGCCTTCTCCAATAAGTATTGGACCAACCGCTGTAATTAAGCGTTATTTACGGTATCTTCTATAACATTTTTTAAGAACTATTCTTAATATCGACATGTAAGCAAGAATTGTGTCGTTTCTGGTTGGAGGCTTTCCAGTATCATCAATTCAGATTTCGCTTTCATAACTTACTTATCTAGAATCTTTGTAGGAGCATTATTAGTGAAAACTTCATGAGCCCAACAGAAATTGAAGAATTGCAGCAGAGAAAAATTGACTTGGAAAATGAACTGCAATCGCTAGACGACAAAGAAAAGACTTTGAACGAGAAAATAAAAACACTCGAAGAGAAGTGGGTAATTCAGGAAAAGAGATTGGCGGTTCAAGAGTTAGAAGAGAAGGTCAACGCGAGGCGCGAGGCAATTGGCCAACTTGAAGCAAGACTAAACGAACTCGAAGAGAAAATGAAGACTCCTCCAGCGAAAGAACATGATGAGGCACCAAAGCCCCCAGAGCCAAAAGTCGGAGAAGAAGCACACCAAGAAGAGATAGTGGTAATGGAGCCAGAGGCAGCAGCGGAACGTGCTCCAGAGCCTGCAGAGGAGCCTAAGAAGAAACGAAGATTCTTTTAGCCGTAATTACACGTCTCGTAGACACACGCGCGCGCATCAACCTATCTATTTTCATACGGCTCCAAGCCATTTTCACAGATCGTCGAGTAGTATTCGACGGGGATATTCTGAAAAGAGGATTTGCACCCTTCTCCTGGAGATCAGCCTTTTCAGCTCATCTTCCTCAAACGAATCCAAGAGAACAACAACAGTTGCACATGTTAATCATCAGCTTGACAAGCGCCTTCGCTGTTCACAGTTAGCAAAATTCTACCTTTGTGATGTGCATATGGTTCTCGCTGGTCAATAGCATGTGCAACAAAGAGCAGATGCCAAAATGTACTGGGCGTATGCAGCTACTTCTTGTTCTTTCTATACCTTTTTGGTAGTTCAGCTTTGGTGTTCCGATTATACTTTCGTTTGCTCCTCATTACTCCACGTTCCTTATGTTCTCACGTCTTCTCCCAAAACTATTGTATAAACATTTTGCTTTTGCTTGTGCGCTGTTCGCACGGTTTGTTTCATGCACGCCCATGCACGCGCGCATAGTCATTGCATATAAAATAATCCATTGTTTTTTATCACGCCTTTATACCATATAGCACTGTCTTTCCAGATTCTTTTCTGGGTCTTGAAATCAATATAGATAAGACCAAATCTGCGGCTGTAACTAAAAAACCACTTAAAATTGTCGAATAGTGACTGCACATAATATCTTTGAAGATTAACTCCTTTGGAAATGGCTCTTCTGGCAGATTCCAAATGTCTCTTCAGATAGTCCCGACGTCTATCATCCTTAATCTTGCCATTCACAACCGCATCTTCCCCTAAGGAGACCCCGTTCTCAGTTACATAAGGAAGAGGATGATTATAGTCCTGGTCTAAGCGGAGGAGCAGGTCAAAAAGTCCCTGAGGAAAAACCTCTCCATTTGTCGCCCAGCTATCATAACGATTCTTCACTATCTCTAGTTCAAGAACGGGTTCTTGATCCGAGCCTTTAACGATACTAGGAGAATAGTAATTTACTCCAAGAAAATCAGAAAAATTGCCATTCATGAGCTCCATTCCCAGCCTGTATATCGGGGGCTATCAACTTTCCTCGATAGAAGGCTAAAACATGCCCAGGATAAATTCCTCTCATTACAGGACTTGGGAACCATCTGTTCATGAAGCCGTCAAACCTTCAGGTCGCCGCCTTATCTGCTGTAGATTCCGTTGCTGGATAGGTAGGAGACAGGTTGAGGGTTATCCCGATCGCACGCACGAAAGAGTTTGCTTGCGCGCACAACTTCCCCATTTTTCTAAGTTTTCGGAGATGCTTTTGTATCCACTTTTATAGGTGCGACATTTCTCGGTCATATGCGTGCGCGTACATGCATGCATAAATATTCCGAAAACCAAAGCCGTTCCATAACGTATAAGGACAAAGACTGGGATTCAAGGAAAAAGTATTTAACACCAACACACTGGAGACATCTCCCGTACACTCCCCATTTTTTTTGATTCTCTTTAATACAGGTAGTGAAGAACAGAATTCTTTTAAATAAAAAAGGAAGAAGTTGAAACACTTGACGGAGACAAAAGGGGAGTGTGACCATGGCTATTGCTGTGTTGTTCGATTTGGAGGAAACGTTAATTCAGACACCATGGTCAAACCATCAACATGTGCTCGAATTCAGAGCGAATACGAGACAGCAACTGATCAAGCTTGGGATTCCAACTTCTTTGCTTGAAGGAATAGAACGTGCTACCATCATGCGGAATGAAGCTTCAGATTATGTTGAACAACATTTCAGCAAAGCAGAGATAGTGAGATTTAATCGAGAGATGGAGAAATTTCTTTGTCACTATGAGCAAGACTCAGCTATACAGTCTAAACTTTTCTCCCAGACTATTCCCATGTTAAAAACGCTTAGTGAAATGGGAGCTAGAATTGGTCTTGTAACTAACACTTCAAAAAAAACGGTGAAGACCATATTTCAGAAGTATCATCTAGAGAGCTATTTCGACGTCATCGTGACGAGAGAAGATGTAGAAAAACTGAAACCAGACCCTGAAGGCATCTTGCTGGCAGTCAAGAAACTTGGAGTAACACGCTCCTTTATGGTTGGAGATCTGGCAGTTGATGTGTTGGCAGCTAAGAGCGTAAATATCCCAGCGATCCTTGTCAGCAGACATCCCGAGAAATCCAAACCACAAGACCTATTGAAAAGTCTTCCCGCAGAAGTCTTAGAGAAAGCTAGAAGGTCGATCACAGAAACGGGGAGTTTGCAGGTTGACTATGTTGTTCAATCATTAGCTGAGATTCCAGCCATCATTCAAGCAGATGAAAGAAAAAACCACTATACACCTGACAAATGATGCGCGCGCGCAGCTTATTGGAAGTCGGGTTTGAATACGTCGGGAGAAAGACGGACGGCTATACCTGCAGAAGCGTAAGTAAAAAAGCATTCATAGCTACTGTAAAATGCTACGTAGCGAGGCAGCTACGTAGAAAGTGGAGATATCACCCGAATTATTCCCGCATATCCCCATTTTTTCGAAAGAACTCTTAAGAAAAGATTAACTGGGTGAATTGATAGTATTTCGTTTAGAGAGAGATGAAGAGAGAGATAATTTCTGGAATATTGCTGACAATACTGTTAGCAAGCGTGTTAACACTGTCATTTGGTCTTCAACCAGTTGGAGCAGCATCCTTGCCAGAAATTTACATGGTTCCCGCTACGAATGACTTTGACTTAACTACAACTCCATGTCACCGGTGGAACATAACCTTCTGGGTGAAGGACGTCCCTGAGCCAGGAGTTGTTGGCTACCAATTCAAATGCTGGTTCAACTCTTCGTGGCTGGAGGTTACACGCGCTTTTCGCATCCGATGGGACCCTGCATGGATATTCTGGGATCCATATGGCGTAGGAGGAGACATGCCCACTCCTGTCATCGACAACACTCAAGGCTTTGTGCTAGCCGGTGGTGCGGTTCTCCTCCTCACCCCCGTCTTCGGCGCTGGTCCCTTTAAGCTGGGGATCGTGGAGTTCCATGTCAAAGCGGGACCTGCACCGTTTGAGACCCTCTTTTCGGATCTCCACATCAACAACACAGAAACCCTACTACTGAACGAGAACCTTGATGCGATTCCTGTCATAAAGACAGATGGCTATGTCAGATATACTCACACAATACCTTGGGATATCACAGGACACATAATGTGGACTCCAGACGACAAGTGTGACATACGGGACACAGCGTTGATTGCCTTGTTCTATGGGTCAGTCGAGGGTGATGGAAACTATGACCCAAGAGCAGACATCAGTGGTCCTGAATTTCTCGTGCCAGATGGCAAGATAGATCTCAGAGACGTAGCCTTAGTAGCCCTCCACTTCGGAGAAACATACTCATAGTGGAGATGTCGCCGAATTTTCCCGCATTTTCCCCATTTTTTCAAACATAGAGCGCGCGCGCACTTTCCGTCACTGGGGAGCAACCAAGACCTACCATTGCACAAAAAACATACTCCTAGTCCAGAAACTTCTGGGCCATAAGAGCATTAAAAACACAGTAAGATACACCCACCTAGTCCAATTCCAAGATGACCAATACGACGTAGCGACAGCCACAACCATAGACGAAGCAAAAGAACTCGCAGCTACAGGCTTCCAATACTTCACAACCATGAACGGAATTCAAATATTCCGAAAGCCAAAGCTGTTTGGAAACGTATAAAGAAAAAGATTAGGATTTAGGCAAAAAGTATTTAAAATATGCTGAAGTGGATAAAGAATCACTTGGAGAGGCAGCTGGTATGGCAAGAAAAGCGCGGATAAGACTTACAAGCACTAATTACAGGAGGTTAGAGGATGTGTGCAACGAATTGAAGGCTATCGCTGAAAAGACAGGGGTCAAGATGACTGGTCCAATTCCCTTGCCGACAAAGCGGCTTAAGGTTCCGGTCTTGAAAGCTCCTTCAGGAGCAGGGACAGCGACTTGGGACAGGTGGGAAATGAGGGTTCACAAACGGCTTATTGATATTGACGCAGAAGAACGAGTGATGAGGCGAATTATGAGAATTCGGGTGCCTGAAGAAGTCTATGTAAGCATTGAACTGCTTTAGTTTTCGAGTTAGACCAAGAGAAAGCTTGTGATTGCTAGCACAATTGAAGCAGAAAAGCTAACTCCCCAAATGGGCTTGTTCCAGCTGAAAATTTTGAAGCCATCCATTATGCCGAATGGAATTAGATTAAAGATCGCGATGAACGAGTTTATCCAGGCTCCAAAAAAGACCATGCTTGGGTTGAGGTTGAAAAAATTGGATATGAAACCTATTGCAAGAAATATCGTGGCAAGGACCATGTTTGTTGATGGTCCAGCGATCGCAGTTTTTCCAATGGTTTCTTTGGATCCGACGCCCGCAATCATGACTGCGCCGGGAGAGATGACTTTGAATAGTGGGAGAAGAATCGAGATCAATGTTATTAAAGCCCCGGTAGGTGTCAAACGAAACTCCGCCCACAATCCTTGACGTTGCGCAGCGATTTTGTGGGCGATCTCGTGGATTAGGAAGGATGAAGTGAGAATCAGCGCTAGGAGCAGCCCGCTGGTTAAAGACACGTCGAATAGAAACACGGAAACGCCTACGCAGAAAACTAGCAAAACTCCGATACTGAGATGTTTGAATTCTGTTGAGCTAAAGGTTATGACTCTGCCTAGTTTTTGTGGCATCATGGTGACTGTGTAATCATAGGTGGGTTCAGTTCCCACCGGTCGAAAGGTTCTTGCGGGACGTTCTTTGGGAGCTCGGGCACGCCAATACTCTGGGCAACTATGATTTTCTGGTAGCCGGTGCTCAGCACAGAAATATTGGTTGCAGTAGGGGCATTTGAACGGCATATAAGTATCGGTGCTGCATTGGGTGCATTTCAATGGTTGGCACCTTTGGGTTTGTCTTTAGTTTTGTGGTTTATATGTTTGCTGTCATGGTGAGATCGCCAGACGTCTCTAAATAGATCGTCCTTTTCGCCAATAACCAAATCTTTGAAGGTGTGCTCCTCGCTGAAGCTCATCCCGTGTGATCCTTTGATGATGGCGACTGGTACGCCCTCTTTTCCCTGCCCCATCACAAGTTCGGCTGCACAAGCCAGCTCATCGGCGATGGCAGTGAATTTAACTTGCATTACATAGCCAAATAGGTCTTCTGAGCCCCGGTAATCAAAAAAAGGAGCGATTCCCGCGAGACCAATGGCAAAGTTCACTTGTCCCCTTCTGAAGGCTCGGCTATATGTGTCTGATATGATGATGCCTACTCTTCTTCCTGTTAATGCCATTATGCGGGAACGTAGATGTCTCGCGGATTCATCTGGATTCTTGGGCAGGAGCGCATAGCACCTTATGCCCTTTACGTTTGATTTGTCGATGCCAGCGTTTATATTAACTATGCCCCGCTGGTCTTCAACGATGATGGTCTGCTGGGAGGTTTTTAGAAGGCGTTTAGATTCGCGCAAAATTAACTCAGCAAGCTTGGGATTTTTTCCGGTTTCTGCAGCGATTCTCCAAGCTTTTGGAGATGGATTCACTTCATCTAATTGCACGACGCGATTTTCAGCTTTCGAGACCACTTTTTGGGCAATGACGATAATGTCTCCATCCTTAATTTCGATATCATTACTCTTTGTCAATGATACAATTAAATCAGCCAAGTCGTCTCCGGGTTTAATGAGTGGGAGCCCTTCAAGCCCGAAAACGCTCATTTTCTTCACGTCGGGGACCTTCCCTTCGAAAGTGTACGTTTCCTGCTATTTTCCACCTTGGAGCGTGTCCTCCTGAAGCTCCTTCCAGCTGCGAATGACTCTTGTGGCGCCTTTATCTAAGTACTGGCGAGATTTGTACTTCAGCGAATGGAGAAAGCCGATCCGATCAGGGATTTTTAATCGCGTGAAGACGGGGAAATAACCTGGATAGTCATCAATCACTCTTACGACTTCAAAGCGTTCACAAAGCTCTGCGCATAGACGTGACTTTGTTTCTATAAGGGTTGGCCCAGAAGAATTTTCTCCTTTGGGCCTCGCATAATCTTCAGGGCGGAACATTACGAGCTCAATCTTCTCTGTGGGGAATCTGAATCTCTTCAATTCATCAAGGGTCAAAAATCTCATATTTTCGGTTCTTCCTGTAAGATAGGCTATTCTTGTGTTTCTGCTCCACGTGTGGAGTACATCAGCAGCATACGGGATTGGCTTATGGAGTGCCAGCGATTCAATGCCCTCTTCTTCTTCGCACAGCAGAGTGCTCCAAAAACGTTTCTGGAACTCTCTTGCCTTCGCTTTCTGGTCTTGCGAAGCAAACTTCATAAATATCTGCTCTAAGCCTAATGTCTCAATCGCCTCTATTGGGATTTCACGACTCAACATGAGATTCCAGATTCTCTGCATCCTGAGTCTAGTGTCGACCAAAGTGTCATCAATGTCCACAACAACAGCATTCATGACATTCACAAACTTATACATCATGTTCATTGTGTCTAATTGCAGTTCTTATGACTTTTGGAAAAGGTCTAAAGGACATCGGCTATACCTTGCATTATTAGCATCTGGAGCGCCACAACCTTCCTGCCTGCCAATGCGCTAAGTCAATCTACCCCGAAGAAACAGCACTGAAGCGAAAGATAAATTAGTTTAGCTCCAACAACAAAGCTGAGCGGATTATGGAACTAAAGCTGAATCCACATTTAACGCCCTTCAATCTGGAGCATACGCTCCAGTGTGGACAAGTATTTCGATGGAAAAGATATAATGATTGGAACTATGGCATCGTTGAACGACACGTTTTCAAAGTGAAGCAGAAAAAAAATACTTTAGAATTCAGGGGAGCCAACCTTGACTTCATTATGCGTTATTTTCGGTTAGATGATAACCTGCCAAAAATAATGGCTGAAGTCAACCAAGACTCCCTCATAAGCCAAGCCATTAGAACATTTTCAGGCCTTCGCATAGTGAGGCAAAGCCCGTGGGAATGCTTGATCTCATTTATCTGCGCAACCTGCAAGAACATTCCAAGCATTAAAAACGTGATCCACAGATTGTCAAATCAGTTCGGCGAGAAAATATCCTTCGACAACCGCGAATTCCATACTTTTCCCACACCTTCCGCACTTGCTGAATTGCCCTCCCAAGTGCTTCGAGATTGTAAGCTGGGCTTCCGAGCCAATTTCATTCGAGAAACCGCTGAGATAGTCGACTGTGGCAAGATGGACTTCGAAGCTCTGAGAGATGCAGATTACCAAACAGCAAAGGAAGAGTTGCTGCAGCTTCCAGGCGTTGGAAACAAAGTGGCTGACTGCGTCTTACTTTTCTCTCTAGAGAAACTGGAAGCTTTTCCAGTGGACATATGGATGAAGCGTGTGTTCCGAAACCATTATAAAAAATGCTTTGACATGCCCTTTGCCAAGAGACTTTCAGGGGGGCAATCCCTATCATCAAGAGATTACGACAAGATAAGTTCCTTCGCCCGAAGATACTTCGGAAAATTCGCGGGATACGCTCAAGAATACTTATACTATTACGCGCGCACAAAAACTGTTTAGAAAGTTAGGAGGATCCCCCTGCTGCTTGAACGACATCGCCAATTTAATGTGGAGATCCGACCTTCAGCAGCGTTCTCTCATGAAGTTGCCCGCCGAATTTGATGTTGGTGTTGAAGGAAACAGCCAATTCCATGAGATCCTTTCATGGTTGGGAGGGAAGAGAAAAACTCCTTTAGGAGAAGGGAGAAAGGAGAGTCCGAAAAACCATCTTTCCCAACCAATCATTCATAAAAATCTAGAACATCACTCTATTTAAGCTCTGGCTTGTCGCAACATTCGATTTTGCCCGAGTCTTTCCTTGTTCGAGAGGAGTTTAGGTTGGAATTAGCAATCAACGCTCTTTGATGTTTTGCCAACCTAGAAGGGGAGGACTGGTTTATTACGTTTAAAGCGGTCTTCCCATCACTTTGTTTACTGCATCAAATGCCAGTGCTTTCTTCCCTTTAGCTCGTGTCACTTCGTTGTGCAGTTTTTTGGCGTCCATGGGGCAATTGCGTGATACACTGCGAATGAATTCACTTAGTTCATCTTCGCTAAACTGGCAATTCAGGGCGAGTTCTTCGATAACTTTCTTCGAAGTGTTCGCGTCGCCGTAGCAGCTTTCACTCAGCTCCTCTAACGCTTGCTTTAGTATGTCTGAGCTTATGCTGCAGGCAGAACCTAGCTTTTCTTCCCATTCTGAACTCATGACCATTCACTTCTTAGGTTAATGAAAGACCGAGTAATATAAGATTTCTCTCACCTCATTAGATCGCCTGCAAACATCTCAGCATGGTTCGCATCAGGTTGGTTCTGCAGCAGCCTTCTTTGGAGCATGCGCCTTGCTTAGAGTCGCCCCTTGCAAACGCGTCTCGGGCCCTATGTTGGCGGTGGCGGTGGGTGAGGAGGAGAAGCTGAGGGTGAGACAGTCTTCGAGGTGACCGTGGTTCCCGCGAAGCGGTCAGCGATTTTTTGGTGAGGATCTCCCAGCGTTGCTAACCCAATTATTACATCTATAAGCGCCAGAATCCAGTAAATTTTGCTTATATTTCTGATCAGAGCTCTATCAAAAGACGGCTTCTGTCCATTTGCTTCGATAGTTCTGAGGCTCATTATTCTTTTGCCGAAGGTCCATCCATACCAGAACTCTAGCAATGCGAAGTACAGGACGCTGAGAATTCCTGCGAAGAACGGAAATGTGAAGGGATTGAACACAAACCAAGGGAGATCTGTTATCGCTGCTAATACAATCAGAGGTAAGAAGACCACTCCCACAATTATTGTAGTAGCGATCCAAGCAATGATACTGTCGATAATGAACGCGATGAGCCTCCTTATCCAATGATCTTGGAGGTTGGAGTCGCTTGCGATTTTTTCAAAACCTGTGGACATATTTTTCCCTGCCGATTCATGTGTGCTTTTTGATCTTATATTTTTTCGCTTCGGCGCGTTGGCGAGGATGAAGTCTAGTGTTAGCCTTTAACTACTGCTAAGGGTTTTAGCCGGGCTACGCGTGTCGCGATTCCGATCTTGTCACTCACTTCGACCACTTTGTCTACGTTCTTGTAGGCAGAGTCGGCTTCTTCGGCTAGGATCACTGAGCTCGCTGACCTAACAATGATTCCTCGTTCTTCAAGGGACTTCTTGACGTTGCCACCCCAGAATCTTCGCTTTGCTGCTGACCTGCTCATCATTCTGCCTGCACCATGGGCTGTAGAGCCAAAAGTCACTTTCATTGCGTTTGTTGTACCAACAAGAAGCCATGAACTTGAGCCCATGCTGCCAGGAATGATGACAGGTTGTCCATAATTTCTGTATGCTTCCGGGATGTCGGGGCTATTGGGTGGGAAGGCTCTTGTTGCTCCTTTTCGATGGATCCACACTTTGTTGCGTTGACCGTTGATTTGATGTTCTTCAATCTTCGCAATGTTGTGTGCTACGTCATACACCAGTTTTAAGCCAAATGTTTCTGCTGGTTTCTTGAAGACTTCTTTAAAACTCTGTCTTACCCAATGGGTTATTGCTTGACGGTTTGAGAATGCGTAGTTAACTGCACATGACATTGCTTGAAAATAGTCTTCGGCTTCGCGAGTCCTTCCAGGGGCGCAGGCGAGTTGTCGGTCAGGTAAGAGAATGTGATATTTGTGCACTGCACGCTCCATAACGCGTAGGTAGTCGGAGCATATTTGATGTCCGAACCCACGGGACCCGCAATGAATCATGACCGTTACTTGTTCCTTTCTATATATGCCAAAGGCTTTTGCCACATCTGGATCATGGATCTCATCGACTTTCTGGACTTCGAGGAAGTGATTGCCTGAACCGAGAGTACCAACTTGGTTTGCCCCCCGATTTTTTGCGGTGGTCGACACCTTTTCAGGATTCGCGGCTTGCATCTGGCCCCTTTCTTCACAATGCACAATGTCTTCCTCCCACCCTAATCCCCGTTCCACCAACCAGGGAACCCCTCCCGCTGCTAATTGGTCTAGCTCGCTGATTTTTATTCGAAAATCTTTCCGGCGGCTTCCCAAGCCGCATGGAACGTTGTTGAAGATGGTGTCGGTTAAATCCGCTAGCCTAGGCTTCACGTCCTGCTCGATGAGGTTGGTCGTCAGCAATCGTACGCCACAGTTAATATCGAATCCGACTCCTCCGGGGCTTATTACGCCCTTCTCATAGTCTGTTGCAGCAACTCCTCCGATCGGAAATCCATATCCTTCATGCCCGTCGGGCAGTGTGATAGCGTATTTGTAGATGCCAGGCAGATGGGCAACGTTGGCGCACTGATCCAATGTCCTGTCTGTTTTCATCTTTTCCAAGAGTTCTCCATCTGCAAGGACAAGCCCAGGGACTTGCATGCCCCGCTTATAGTTCTGTGGAATACGCCAAGAGTAATTATCAAGTTTTTCGAGAGGCGGGGTTCTGAGGGAAGCCCTCTCCGGTTTTGTTCTGTTCAGTCATCTCACCTTCACAAATGTGGGTGAAGGAGAAATATAAGCAATTTCAAGGTTGAGCCCACAGGATTTCTAATAGGACGCTATTTGCGTTTTTTCTTCAAATATTCAACGAATCCGTGGATGCTCTCGGAAACAGTGCTTTGGTTCAAGATGAAATGCGTTCTAATGTAATCCTGAGCCTTTTGGAGGTCAAGATCATGTTCCTCGATCGCTTTCCTTATTTCTTTGAGGTCAGACGTTTCCTTTGTCTTCAATGAGACAATCTTTTCCCAAAGTTTCAATTTCCTACCATACATCTCCAATTTCTGCACAGCATCTGAAGCGCGGCCAAAATGCGAATAGAACAGAGACTTTGGCTTGAACTGAATTAGCTTTTCAAGCGACGATAAGGCTGCTTCTAAATAGAACGGAGGTGGTGTTGTCGGTATGACTGCGTTGTGCTGAGGAAGGTAGACTCCAGCCGCGTCTCCAGGAAAAACCCCCCGACTCTTTGCCTCGTAAAAGCTTTGATGGTGAGACGCGTGGCCTAAAGTCTCGATCACCAATAGTTGAACGCCGCCGCCCAGATCGATGGTCATTCCGTCTTCTGCGGCCAATACGCGATCCTCAGCAACAGGCATCGGTTCCTCGTAAATCTCAGCAACTCCACCTAACACTTGGCGAGACTGGCTCCACAGTTTTTGGGGATTTGCAGCGTGAGGAGCACCTTTCTTGTGAACAACAAGTTTTGCCCTTGGCAGGTGGCGCAAGAGAGCTCCAGCGCCTCCTCCATGATCAATATGTATGTGAGAAATGACCACAAAATCTACATCGTTGACTTTCACCTCAATCTCCTCCAAGCCCACCAGCAAGTTAGGGACTGTCGCAGAAGGTCCAGTTTCAACAATCGCTACTCGTTCCGCTTTTACGACGTAGGAGGCAATAAAATTGTCAAAGCCTGCCGGTCTGAGATCTATTTGGACGATGTGTGGCTCAAGAAGCGTGGTAAACATCTGATGCACAACTGGTAAGCACTTAATCGAACCTTTTAACCCTTTCAGAACACATCGCAAGTGGCTGGCCACTCTAGCGCGACAAGAAACTGAAATCTCCTACAATGTAGCGACTTGGCCAAAAGTTCGAGCAGGTGTAAGCTTAAAATAATGGGTATAAATAAGACATCTTTAAACTTCAATCTAAGATAGCATGGCGGGCCGATCGTCTAGCTTGGTTAGGACATCTGCCTGACACGCAGAAGGTCGCCGGTTCAAGTCCGGCTCGGCCCACCAATATCAGAAATCCAGTAGAGGTCGAGACATCGTAGAACCACCATCCAAGCTACACGGTTCGAACGCCATACGCGCGGATTCTGGAAAAAGTTATGTCGCAGTATGATTGCAAAACTAAAAATATTAGACCGGCAATTTGAATGGCAGAGGTGAAGATAATGCCTACCGAAATCACAGAAACAGAGAAATTCATTGAATTAAGCGAGCAAGCAAGCTACTGCGCCATCAAGAGGCTCCCGAAGACAGTTAAACTAAAACTTCGTACGCCAAAACTTCTCTACACATTAAAGACAGATCCCACAAAAGCAGAAGAGATAATAAAAAAATTAAGCTGTGAAATCCGAGAAATCTAGCAATTCTGGATGCGCGCGCGCATGCAGCTTTAAACCTAAAAATTGGTGGATTCACGCCTATTCTTTGGTTTGTGTTATCTTTCTGGTTTGTCCTCATAATAATCTGTATGGAAGTATCGATGATAAGAGCTAACTTGGAACGCAAGAAAGGGAGTTAGGATGCGTACGCTAGGAGCCGCTGACACCTGACAGCGGTCTTATTGTCACGATTGGAAAAGTCTTGGCAGCTGCAGCTACCAACTCATTGAACTTTTCTTCCGTTGTCTCATCCGTGATTCCCAACTGGTCTGCATGGGAATGCCGTACATACTCTGCTAGTCTAGGCACCGCTTCTGTTTCATTGTGTTCGATTGTCCTTGCCCCCTTGGTAAAACATGTCGGCCTTTGACTCTTTACGAAAGTTGCGCCACCAATTTGGTAGTTCACCAAAACAGCCGGGCACGACGATAAATTCGTCTTTGTATTGCGTTACATGAAAAACTAATGAGCGCTTCTTATGCGTCTTCCTCCCCGTGTAAGTCAGTATTACCCAGTTGTCAGGTAGTAGTGAGCGAAAAGGTGAATGTAGGATAACTCTAAGGATAGGGTTGAACAATTTGTTGGATAGCCAGTACATCAGCATTTAGTGGCCTCAATATGATTTGAAATCATCTCTTTAAAAAATCTATATGCGCTGCGCATTGAGAGAATATCAGAAAAACGGGAGTGTGCGGGTGATATCTCCACTACTAGTTAGAATCCGAGAGATATAGATAGTTTTAACGAAATTCGCATATTTTTTCTGCTATTTCCGTTTGCGAAAGTAGGTTAAGTCACTGCTGTCTTGTCCAACCTATTCAAATCCAGCTTCAAGCAGCTCGATTGTTTCTTTTTTTAATTGGCCACTTTAACGCTATATTCATCGCTTTCAAAGTTCACTAGATGCGTGAAAAGCAGAGTGCTATTGATTGATTTATGACCAAGCAATCTCATAACGTGTAGAATGNNATATTAATGCATGCATTCATTCTGATGTTTGAACTCTATGAACAGTATCATTCAGTGGGATATTTCTTACCCCGAATAATCTATTTTTAAGGACTGATTTATTCTTAATATTGGTGATACTTTGAACAACAACGTAAAATTTGGCATATATATTGCTAACCATGGGATTACAAGTAATCCACAAGATTACATCAAGTTGGCTAAGAGAGGGGAAGAATGTGGATGGGATGGGTTCTTTTTATGGGATCACGTTTTTCTACCGTGGGCACCA
>JABAOC010023453.1_pt1 | contig 20514 bp, 24 predicted proteins | sample 7062161 | NCBI WGS metagenome assembly JABAOC01 (sample SAMN14538625, study PRJNA623070) | marine sediment metagenome | biome: marine biome [ENVO:00000428]; feature: marine pelagic biome [ENVO:01000023]; material: deep marine sediment [ENVO:00002113] | place: India: Gulf of Khambhat ... | reverse complement strand
CTGATAATGAAGATAGACAGGTATTATCTATTGAGGCTCAAGTAACAGAATTAAAAGAATTTGCCGCCAAAGAAAAACTTGAAATCGCTGCCTCCTTTACGGAGGCAAAAACTGCCAAAGAACCTGGCCGAACGAAGTTCGGCGAAATGATAGAACGCCTCGAGGCCGGCGAGGCCGAGGGCATTCTTTCCTGGCATCCGGACCGCCTGGCAAGGAATTCGATTGACGGCGGTCGGATTATTTATCTGATTGACAAAGGAAAAATAAAATCTCTCAAGTTTCCAACCTTTTGGTTTGATAATACCCCGCAAGGTAAGTTTATGTTGAATATTGCATTCGGACAGAGTAAATACTACATTGACAACTTGTCCGAGAACGTGAAACGAGGCATCAGGCAAAAACTTAGGCGGGGTGAATATCCTGGCTGGGCGCCGACCGGATATTTGAACGACTACAAAACCCGTAAAATCGTACTTGACGAGCGCAAATACAAACTGGTGCAGAAAATGTTTCAGCTCTACGCTACTGGTGACTATTCCATCAGCGGATTGGCTGTGAAATTTAACGAACTGGGGCTTACCACTCAAAAAGGCACCAAAATGCGCACCAGTATTATCTGGCAAATCATGAAAAATCCATTTTACACCGGCGTGTTTTTGTATCGCAAGGAAATACACCAAGGCGCCCACGAGCCAATTATTTCCAAGTCACTTTTTGATAAGTGCCAGCGGATAATGCACTCTCGTGCCAGACCAAGAAAGAAGATTAAATACAATTATCCCCTGACTGGCTTTATCACCTGCGGCACTTGCGGTTGCTCTATCACCGCGGAAAAGCAAAAAGGCCATGTTTATTACCGCTGCACCAAGAAAAAGGATAAGTGCGCTGAGAAATACATCCGTGAAGAAGCCCTGTCCGATCAACTCAAAGATGAAATTCAAAAAGTGTCTCTTTCAAATTCGGACACAAACCAAATGCTCAAATGGCTGGATAAAGAGAAGCTGGATGAAGAATCGCAGGTTAAAGCAAAAGTTGCTGACTTGGAAAAGGAAAAACTTGTGCTTGAAACCAAACTTGATGCCCTNNAAGACCATTGAAAAAGCCACCTACATCAAAAAGAAAGGGCAAATAATGAATGAGGTGCTAAATATCCAGGATAAAATTAAGCAAATTCAGACGCAAGGGGGTAATTGGCTCGAACCAATGAGAGATTTTATTTTTCTCGTAAAGAAAGCAAAAAAGACCACCCTCTCGGGTGATCCCATAGTAATGAAGACATTTCTAAAAAATATCGGCTCGAACTTTATTCTAAAAGGTAGAAAATTTGAATTTTTAGCCAAAAAAGAGTTTGTGGCGCTGCGCGCGGCGCGGCAGCGCCTTTCCCTGTGGACCGGAAGAGATTCGAACTCTCAACCTCCTCAATGCGACTGAGGCGCTCTAGCCATTGAGCTACCGGCCCTACGATAGAAATTGTACAAAACCAACCCCAAATTTGCAACTAAAGAAGCTACTTCAAATACGCCAATGGGCTCTGAGGCGACCCGCCTTTATGAACCTCAAAATGAAGATGAATCCCAGTGGAGCGCCCTGTTGATCCCATTTTGCCCACCGGATCTCCTCTATTTACCGTCTGTCCCGGCTTCACATAAATCTTAGACAAATGCGCATAAAAAGTACTAAACCCGTTCCCGTGATTAATCAGCACTCTATTCCCATACCCCCTCCTATCAGGCCAGCCGGCAATAATCACCTTGCCTGCATCCGCCGCTAAGATATCAGGCACCGCTCCTTTCCCTCCTCGTCTGGCAATATCAATCCCTGGATGATACCAACGATATCTTTGGGAAATATAACCCGACGTCGGCCAAATAAAGGTTCCTACTGCCGAAACCGTCCCTGCATCTGGTGTCTGTTGAGCAATATATCTCTCCCCCGGCGCCCACGGTTTCATCTGTGGCTTCACCCCATCAGGCACAATCAAAATCTGTCCTACCGCCAAAGCAAAAGTCTCATCATTCACAAAACTGTTAAAAGGAAAGTCCACTACTCCCTGGGCCTCAGTATCATACTTCTTAGCAATTGAATAAATCGTCTCCCCTTTTTGCACTTTATGCGCCATTCCGGTTACCGGCAAAATCTTCAGCTTCTGTCCTGGTTTGATTGCTTTTATATCTTTAAGGTCATTTGCCCAACGAATCGTATCCGTTGAAATCCCAAACTTCTCTGCAATGGTCGAAACCGTATCTCCCGGCCTTACCTCATATTCAACAATTTTGTCCCGAGGCTTTTCCGAAACCTGCGTCGTCATACACGGATCCGCCTCAGTCACCGACATCAAAGCCGCCGACGGTGACTCCGCCTCCTCCCAGGGGTTTTTAGCCAATCCCGGATAATTCTGGGCCACAAAAGGTGTCAACATAACCCCCAACAAGACCAAAACCGTCATCCCTGTATGAATAAAAGGCCTCTGGTAACGCCCCCTTTTAAGCATCAGTTTCTCCACCAACCAATCTTTTCCTCCCTCAAAACGAAAAAAAGCTTGCCCGGTCCTTAATCGAAGATATCGATACCAGCACTGAAGGTAATCCAAAAATTCCTTGAGGATAGACTCTCGTTTCATAGCAAGCGCAGTGTCCTACCCTATCACCAATCCATCATGAAGTCAAGACATCAGACCTCTACCTAAATGTGTCACTTTCTAACGTAGTCTCCCCAATCTACTTTTTAATCATTCCAAAACGCTTTCGTCTGGCAGCTTCAAAACTACTACATCATCAAAACCAAAAGCAACTCTCTCCCAACACTCAAAAAATCTTCGCCCATCAGAATTTTTTTTATAAACCTCCTTACGTATCATTTCCGACCCCAATTCCACCCTAATGTACCTGTGGACAGGGGTTTCTTTGCTCATCCCTTCCCTCCTCCCCCACATCAACCTTAATGATTATTCAAGCTCTTCAAAAACTCCTTATTATCCTTACTCTTCTTAAACTTCTGAATAAAAAGCTCTGTTTGCTCATCCTCGCTCAGCATATCAATCATCCTTCTCATCACCACAATCTTCTTATAAGTCTTTTTATCAAACAAGAGTTCTTCATGCCTCGTCCCCGATCGCTGAATATCAATTGCCGGAAACACCCTTCTTTCCTGAAGCTTTCTGCTCAAGTGAAGCTCCATATTCCCCGTTCCCTTAAATTCCTCATAAATCAAATCATCCATCCTTGACCCAGTATCTACGAGAGTAGTTCCAATAATTGTCAGCGATCCTCCATTCTCCAGACAACGAGCTGCTCCCAAAAACTTCTTGGCCGGAAACAAGGCCACTGGGTCAAAGCCGCCGGTTAAAGTCCTTCCCGATGTCGGAATCGCCAGGTTATAAGCCCTTGCCAGTCGGGTAATTGAATCAAGCAACACAAAAACGTCTTTTCCCATCTCCACTAATCGCTTTGCTCGCTCAAGTCCTACCTTGGCAACCCTCGTCTGGTCTTTTGGCGGCTCATCAAAATTAGAGGCAAGTACTTCACCTCTAACGTTCCGGGTAATATCTGTCACCTCTTCCGGTCGCTCACCGATCAAGACCGCCATCAAATGAATGTTTTTATAATTCGTCGTAATCCCATTTGCAATCTCCTTTAAAATTGTTGTTTTCCCCGCCTTCGGAGGTGAAACAATCAACCCCCGCTGACCTTTTCCAATTGGCGCCACCAGATCAATCATTCGGGTAGACAAAGGCTCCTTCCCAGTCTCCAACTTCAACATCTCATTGGGATAAATCGGCGTCATCTCGTCAAATTTCGGCCTGCCTGCTGCTTTATCTGCTGTTTCCCCATTTACCTTTTCCACTTTCAAAAGCCCGTAATAGCGCTCATTCTCCTTGGGCGCCCTTACCTGTCCTCCAACCATATCTCCTGGCCGCAAGGAAAATCTCCTAATTTGAGAAGAAGAAATATAAACATCTTTTTCTGAAGGCACGAATTTTGGTCGCAAATACCCGTGTCCTTCATCTGCCACATCCAAAATTCCTTCAGTAAACTCCGTTGGCAATCCCGCATCAGGAATTACCCGATTATCAACCACCCCATCAAAACCCGCCTTGTTCACTGCCGGCCTTAACGGTCTAGGCGCCATTCTAACCGGCCCTCTAAACACCATCGGCTTTCTCGGAAGAATTTTTCTCACCTGGCTGTCCTGCCCCGGCAGGCGGGCGGCAGGCGTAACTCCTTTACTTACATATTTTACCGTCGGCCTTGCCACTGGTTTTACCACTGGCTTTGCTGTTACAGTTTTCGAAACTGCCCTAGATTCCACCTTAACTTCTTTCTTCCCCGCAGGACCGCCCACCAAATCATCAACTGTCGGCTTTTTTCCTGCCACTTTAGTTGCCTTTGCAGTCTGCTTTGAAGATGTAATTTTCTTTGGAGATTTCTTGTCTACCATAAATCAACAGCATTAAATCATTAAATCAACTCAAAATTCATATTGCTTAAAAGAGAATTCAAAAAACAACACACTAAAAAATTTCTTGAGGAAAACTTAAAAATTAACCTTGTGGCCTAAAAATCCATTCGCCTAAAATATCTTAAAAATCTGTAGCTGGAAATCAAAGTAACGAAGCTAGACTCTCTTATTAAATCATAGCTTCACCTGCTTGTCAATTAGCAGTTTAGTTCTCTGCACATCTACTCGGAAAAATCTCGAAGAAAAATTCTGGTTCTCAAGCGGGAGTTGACGCCTGCCCTACATCAACTCCCACCTCAGAACCCGAATCAAGTCAACCATTTTTGCTATTGACAACAATGTCAGTTTTTGTTACTTTCAAAAATGGCCCTCTAAGTTTCCTGTCCAAACTTAGAGCCATTACTAAGGGCATTACTATTCGTGGTAAGCTTGTCGACCCAGCGATAGTGATGCTCTTTTTTTATTATTTACTTTTCAATTATTTTGATTTTAACTTTGAATTTTTAATTAAGCTATGTCCGCATCACCACAATCCCATGCTCTTGTCCCCAGCGCTTAAGCGAACTAATCTGTCCCCCGGCCCACTTTCCTAACCTCGTCTTGTCTTTTTTGCCATCAAAACCCGCTAGTTTTATTTTGGAGATCTTACGCAGTACCTTTCTTTTCACAAGATTCGTCAGCTTTCTTTTACTCATCATGAAAAATCGTATCACATCTTGTCAACTCTGTCAAGCCTATAAAAATTATTGTCCCGAAAACCCAACAACCGATAGTAAAAATTGCCTTAAAATTTCCAAAAAAATCATTGTGGAAATCATGTTAAAACCACATCCCGAAGAAACTATGGGCCAATTAAGAATTCCTATTTCAATCCTTTTTCAATCGTTTCTCTTAATCTTTTAAACTTTTCCGGTGATATTATATACCCAAAACCCAGTCTTTTCGCCTCCAAGGCCCTTTTTTTAACTTGTCCTACCATTCTTATCTCCCCCAAAAGCCCTACTTCACCAAAAACCACTGACTTTTCGGCCAATGGTTTGTTTTTTACAGATGACGCAATCGCCAACGCCATCCCCAAATCCGCCGCCGGTTCAGAAATCTTTAGCCCCCCCGCCACATTGACATAAACATCAGAATTTCCCAAAGGTATCCCTCCTCTTCTTGTCAATACCGCCACCACCAACTGCAGTCTTGAATAATCCACTCCCGAAGCCACTCGCCGCGGCACTGCCAGCGAACTCGGCACCACCAACGCCTGAATCTCTGCCAAAACCGCCCGGGTTCCTTCCATCACCGCCACCACCGCCGAACCCGGTACCCCCTTAACCCGCTCTGATAAAAACAGTCTTGAGGGATTCTTCACCTCCACCATTCCCTTATCAATCATTTCAAAAACTCCTACCTCATCGGTTGGCCCAAATCGATTCTTTGAGGCCCGAAGAAGCCGTAATGCCCCAAATCTCTCACCTTCAAGATACAAAACCGTATCCACCAAATGCTCCAACACCTTAGGTCCTGCTACCACTCCCTCCTTGGTCACATGCCCCACCAAAAAAAGCGGCAACTGAGCTTGTTTTGCCAAACCAAGTAGTCTCTGGGCACACTCTCTCACCTGGCCCACCGACCCCGCCGTTCCTGTCAAATCCTCAGTTGTTAGTGTCTGCACTGAATCAACCACCGCCGCCTTTGCCTTTCCACCTTCCGGACCTTTAAGTCTCTCCAAAATACTTTCCACCGAAGTTTCGGTCAGTAAATAAAAATCTTTCTGCTTCTTCGCCTTTCCCAACCTCTCCACTCTCATCTTCACCTGCTCCAAAGATTCCTCTCCGGTCACATAAATCCCCCCCATTGAGGCCACCAGCTGTGTCAAAAGCGTACTTTTCCCAATCCCCGGCTCTCCAGCCACCAAAACCACTGAACCGGCCACCACTCCACCTCCCAAAACCCTGTCAAACTCCCCTATTCCTGTTTTCATCCTTCCCTGCCTTTTCCCAATCTTTACCTCATCAATCTTCACCAATTTGCTCTCCGACACCGCCCTTCTCCTCAAGCCTTTGGGCCTCCTCATCTTTGTCTCCACCAAACTATTCCAAGCCCGACACGAAGGACATTGTCCAAACCACTTAACAAAATCCTCCCCACACTTTTGACAAACAAATACAGAAGCTACTTGCCTTTTCATCGGCTTAATTTTACCATCCCCTGGAAAATTTTCCTAATCTACCATGAGCAACACAGCGTATCGTCCCGTCACGATCAAGATCCATGTAAAGATCACCATCACAATCAAAACAAGGCTTCTCTAAGGCTTCGTATAACAAAACTATCTCGTAATGATTCACGTCTAGTCGTCTTACCTTCACCGGCGACGGTATCTCTTCCCACTGACAACTATCGCTATAAGCTTCAAAAAACCGCTTGGCTGCCTCATACTCTTCTTTTCCTGCAGACATAATCCCAACACATTCCGCTATTGCCTCCATCTCAGGCCCCTCTTCGAGTTGAGAATAATGTTCATGAGAAGGATTTTGTTCATCAAAACCCAAGTCCATCGCTCTTTTAGCCCATACCAGTCCCTCCTTTAAAAGCTCCTCATTCTCTCCCACTTTTACATATCTTTTCCCTGTCTCAAGCTCATAAACAACCGCCTCTGGAGGCACCTTCCAAGAATGAGATGCATTATATGCCAAAAGCTGAATCCCTGTCTGCAGATTAAGTTTGGAACGATCCTCACCCACTCTTCTTGTTACTTTCAATACCCGTCTCTTAAACTTTCTTTTTCTACCTGGAGTTCTCCTTTGAATTTCGCCAATTGGTTTTTTTCTCACCTGATCAATCCTTGAGGTTACCAAAACCTGATCCCCATCAGCCGATAAAACAAATTCAACCTGCGCCCCTGGAGCTCTCTCAAGAATGGCCCACTTATTAATCACCAAATATCTCACTGACGCCTCTGCAATGCTCGGTAAATATTTTTCCCCTTCCTCGCTCCTGAGAAAATCCAACAATCGTTCCCCCTCCTCAAATCCCTCTAACTTTCCGGGATAATGTCTCCTCATATACAAAAGAAGTGTCAAGGGAGACTTAAATCTAATCCTCTCACCTTTAATGGGTCGGTGAAAATCAGCCACCAAGTCCTGAAATATCAAGCCAACCATCATCTCTTCTGTCTCCGGAATCCGAAACCCTCTTCCTTCTGTTCGAACTTGGCAACAAGCAGGACATTCAAGAAATTCCACCAATCGAGTATAACTTAAAGGGTTCCGGGCCCGCCTTTCTGCTCGACGAACGACATGAATTTCAGGAGCAGCCAACTCTATCCAGTCTGGTCCACCAACTGATCCACTAAAAGCATCTTGCGTAACTACCTGTTCATCTTCTGGCCTTGTCATTGCCCTATTTTACCACCTCAGGCGTGGTTCTACCATCTTTATTCCTGAATTTCACTCCAAGCTCCCTCAAAATCGGTATCAGTTCTTCCAGGGGCAACCCTAAAATATTAGAATAACTTCCCTCAGTCTTCTTTATCATCCTACTTTTGTCTTTATCAATATCATAACCCCCCGCTCTTCCTTTCCAAATCCCGCTTGCCAAAACCTCATTCATTATCTTATCTGAAAAATTTCTAAAATAAACATTTGAAACTGAAACTTTTGTTTTTATCTTGCCTGAACTCCCAATGACCACTAAGCCGGTGAAAAATTTGTGTTTCTTACCCTTCAAAAAAAGAAACATCTTCCTTGCCGCCTGTTTATTCTTTGGTTTATCAAAAAAAACCCATCCTTTGGCCATCTTTTTTGCTGCCGTGCTGTCAGCTCCAATAATCACATAATCCTTCCCTCCCTTACTCTTAAGAATTTCCTCAACTGCTCTCGCCTTCATCATCGCCAACTTCCTCACCAGCCCCCTTGGCGTCTTGGCCACTGCCTTTACTTTATCCTCATCAATCCCACTCTCAATCACCTTTAAAGCAATCCCTAATTGCCGAAAAAAGTCTTTTCTTGAAGGCGATCCACTAGCCAAAATTACCTTCATCAATCCCATTCTCCCTTTTTAATCCTTTCCTCCATGCCATCAAGCATCTTTATATACTCCTTCTCAAGCNNCCTCCTCTGCCAAAAGCAGGATATCGTACAAAAGGTCACACAGCGAGTCCACCATTCCTTCTTTTTGCCAACCTGGTTTATCACCCTTGGCCTTCTCCTTGGTCAAAATCGCATTCGCCAGTTCTCCAACTTCTTCCATTAAATCAATGAATCTAGTTTTAGTATCCCATTTTCTTTTAAATTTCTTGTTAATCTTAACGGTTTTTTTAATTAACTTTTTCAAGCTCATCAAAACACCCCTTCACAGAAGCTAATTCCTAATTCCTAGCTACTTATATCCCACCGGCTTCTTCCCCAACACCAATCCCAAGCTCATCCTCCTGTTCTCCGCATCCACCGATTCCACAAAACACCCCACCTCATCTCCTGCCTTAAGCTGCATCTCAGCCGGAATTTTTGAGATATGTATCAGCCCGTCCACTCCCGGCTCAAAATTAACAAAAGCTCCAAAGGGCGCTAACCGACTAATCTTTCCTTTCACTCTTTTCTCCTTTTTATACTTCTTCGGGACTTGAAGCCAAGGATCGTCTGTTAGTCGCTTTGTTGATAAATTCAGCTTCCCAGTTTGTAAATTCTTATCAAGCACTTTTACCTTCATCCTGTCGCCAATTTTATAAACTTTGCTTACATCCTCTACTTTCTCCCAAGAAAGCTCAGATATATGCACCAATCCCTCCAAATACCCTCTCTTCTTAGTACCCTTAGTCTTTTCAGTGCTCTCAGTTTTGCTCTTCTTCTGCTTGCCCTGCGACTGCGCAGCCGTTTTGCCTTCTGTTTCTTCTGTGCTCTCAGTAATCCTGGCCCTCACAAAAATCCCAAATGGCATCACTCCCGTTACTTCAGCCTCAAAAACATCACCTACTTCAACCGCGTCCAAAAGCTTCTTTTTCTTCTCCATCTCAGCTGCTTCACTAATTGCCTTTTCTGAAAAAATCAGCCTGTTTGTCTCCCTATCCACCTCAATTGGCCTTACTTTAATTACTCTGTTGATTAACACATCAAGCTGACCTTGATGTCTTCTTCCAAACTGTGAAGCCGGCACAAACCCTTGCAGGCCCAAAACCTCAACCACCAAGCCTCCTTTATTTACTTCCCGACCCCTTGCTTCAACCGCTTCCCCTGTCTCCAATTTCTCTTTAAACTTCTGCCACCGCCACTCTGTTGCTGCTTTCTTCAAAGACAAAAGAATCTGGCCTGATTCTGACTCCGGTGACAAAACGTAAACCTCAATCTTGTCACCTTCTTTTAAAGAAGACACCAAATCCCTAGCCAACGCAATCTCTTTGTCCAAAATCACCCCTTCCGACTTGCCACCAATATCAACAAAAAGTGCCTTCTTTTTCTTCTCAGTAATTATTCCCTCAATCACCTGACCTCTTTTTAAACCTTTGAGCTTATATCCGGTTGAAGCCAGCAATTCCTCCATCGTCTCCGGCTCTTTTTTGGCCTTTTTGACCATAGAAGCTTTTGGTTTACTCTTCTTTACAGTCTTCGAAGCCTTGGAAGCTTTCTTTTTCAGTGTTTTAGAAGTCTCTTTTTTCCCCTTAAGTTCTATCTCTTTCTCATCAACCTTCTCGACAATTTCCTCCTTAACTTCCTTTTTTTGTTTTTTTATTTTTACTGCCACTGAGCATATACCTTCCTTTCTTCAAAAATCTTGTCTATTTTACAAAAACTTCCCCCAATTTGCAAACCTTCTTGTTTTTAATTTCAATTTCCATCTCCCTTCCGTCTTCTATCTCTGTATTCAGTCCTCCGTCATCAGTCATCAAGCCATCAATCCTTAATTCATAAATCTTGACTAGTCACTTATTCTTTCAGTCCTTTATTTCTAATCTTTCAAACTGTTCAGTTTACCATTATCTAAATTTGTGATAGACTTTCGTTATGCCAGGAGTTAATCAGTTAAAAAACGGGGACAGGCAAAGCTTTTCTCAATTCTGCACCAAAACTCTTCCCTCTCTTCTTATTTCCCTTATTCTTTTTGTCGGCGGTATTGCTTTAATCGCTCTCCGTGTCGCCGGCTGGAGTCTTATCCTCGGCCTTCCTGCAATCCAAATCGGCATCATCTTTCTCATCTTCACCTTTGACAAGGTCGCCCGAAACAAAATTGGTCCTAGCAGCCTCCACATGATTCCCTGCTCTGCCTGTGGAAAACCAACCTTGGCCCCTCTCTGGCAAAAAGAAAAAACCTGTCGTGAGTGCCGCCAAAAGAGAATCGCCAAGAAGCAAAAACCAGAGAAAAACTAACCCTTTTTCTTCAACTTCTTCACACCATCTCGTCCATCCCTAAAACCATTCACAAAACCCTCCCTCTGGGCAACTCTTATTCCAAAAATAAATATCAGGACTAAGATCAACAAGCCACTCAAAACAACAACCAGGGTAAAGACTTGCTGTTGTCTGAGGGGTAAAACCACCTCTTCGACCCTTGCGTAAGGAATGGAAACCCACAGAGACCAAGTATCCCCATTAATTTTTATTGGTGAGTAAGCCGAGACTGCTTTTTCAGGCTTCTTAGTTAAAAGGTTAGTATAACCGTGATAGGCAACCCCCTCCTCTCCCCGAATCGCTCTTTTGACCAACAACCGACTGTCTTCTGGCCAATTTCCTTCCTCTTGAACTTGCAAAATATTCCTTCCAACCAGCTCCGCAAAGGTTGAGATAATTAGCGTCCCTTGTTCATTGAATATTGAATAATAAGTATTAGGAGTCAAAAAAAGTGGCTCAATAAATTTATTGGATAATTCGTCAACAAGAAAAGTGGTAACAATCAGTCCATTAAACTCTCCTTTATAAAAAACAGGGGTGTTCATTGACACTACCCTCTTTCCTTTTAAAAAGCCTCCTTCAGCTAATATTGGCTCGGCAATAAAAACCCTCCCTTTTTCTCCTTCCTCTTTTGCCCAAAGAAAGCAGGCGCGGTCACCAAGGTAAACTCCTTTAGCGGCTTCATCTTGCTTGCCAAGCCTAACATTGACCCCCCAGACAGCAAATCCCCCCTTGTCAACCCGGACAATGTTGCCTACCGGAACATTTTCTTTCTTGAGTTCTTTAGCCAGGGCGTTTAAAATCTCCATCCCTTCTGTCTCTTTCTCCGCCTGAATGACTTCGAGTTCACTGAGAAGAACCAGCTCCTTTTTTCGCGTTTTGAGAAACTCGGTAATAGACAGGGCACTGGAGCGAGCCATGCTTAGCTCATACCCTTCCAGTCTTTCAATTAACACCTGGTCTGTCTTCCGAACAGCAAGCCAGTAAAAACCAATCACGACGGTAAAGAAAATCCCTAAACCAATAATCACTGACCAAACAGTGTGACGAATCTTAAGTTGGACAAGGTTAAATTTTTTCTTCACTGTTTTCATCCTACCACCTCCAAAATTACCAAGTCAAGCTGTTTAATTTGTATAGACAACCAAAACTTATCATGTTATTCTAAACTCACCTGCCCCATGAAGGTCTCAGTAGATGAAAAAGCCCTTTATTTCAATCATCATCCCCACTTGGCGAAAAAGTAAAATCCTCACTCGCTGTCTCAACTCCCTCCTTGCCCAAGATTACCCCCAAAAACGCTTTGAGATTATTCTTGCCTCCTCCAAAAAAATCAACCCTGTAAGTAAAAAGGTTAAAACTATCCGAATTGCAAAAAACATCAACCACGCTGAGGCCAGAAACATCGGTGTTGGCCACGCCAAAGGAGAAATTATCGCTTTCTGCGATGACGATTGTGTTCTGCCAAAAAACTGGCTTTCAACTGCCGCCAAGTACTTTACCAAGAAAAAAGCCGATCTCATTGGAGGTCCAGCCATTCCTCCCCAGAAAGCTCCTTTTTCTCGTCGTCTTGCTGGTTATCTTGCTGGTTCTCGCTTCACTGTTGGTTTCGCCGCCTCCCGTCACCGCACCCTTTTTCCCGAACAAGAAGCCAATGAGTTCAACCTCATTCTTGCCAATATCTTAATGACCAAATCATCCTTCCTTCAGTTTGGCGGCTTCACCAAAGACCAAGTTCCTTGTGAGGAAAATCTTCTTTTTCACCGACTCAAAACCAACGGCCGCAGACTTCTTTATGTTCCTAAAATTGCTTGTCTTCATCCTGCCAAACCCATCTTTTTCCCTTGGGCTCAAAAGGTCTTTTTCTACGCCAGTGGCCGAGGAGCGATGATCTTAAGGGCTCCTGAGACCTTTCACCTTCAATACCTTATTCCCAGTCTTTTTATCCTTTCCCTTCCTGCTCTAGCCATTCTCTCTCCATCCTCTCTTCTTGCTTTCTCCTATCTGCTATCCATCATCTTGGTCTATACTGCTTTAACTCTGATTAACTCTTTTTATATTTTTTTAAAATTTGAAAGAAATCCAGCTGTTTTAACTCTCTCTCCAATTGCTACTTTAATCATTCACTGGGCTTATGGTTTGGGTTTCTTAAACGGCCTCATTCGCCACTTTATTGGTAAAAATCAAGTCGCTAAAATGCCCAGCAAATACTAAAATGAACACTCTCTTCCTCAACCCTCCTTCTTTCTCCCGCTTTGACTCTGCTGGAGCTCGTTTTGCTGCCACCCGAAAAACCCATTCTCTTTGGTATCCTGCCTGGCTGGGATACGCTGCCGCCCTTGTTCCCCACTCTAAGCTTTTGGACTGCCCTGCTTCAGATGTCAATCTAAAAAAACTTCTAAAGATTGCCAAAAAATATAAAATTGTTGTCATTTATACCTCAACTCCCTCATTTTGCAACGATGTCCAAGTTGCCCAAGCTCTCAAGAACACCAATCCCAAAACAAAAATCATCTTTACCGGCCCCCATGTCTCCGTCCTACCGGAAGAAACAATTAGAGCCTCAAAAGCCATCGACGCTGTCGCCCGAAGAGAATTCGACTACGCCATTCTTGAAATCTCCCAGGGCAAACCTTGGTCCAGAATCAAAGGTCTAAGTTATAAAAAGGGCAAAAAAATCATCCACAACCCTGATCGTCCCCTATTAAAAAACCTTGATAAGATCCCCTTTGTCAGCCCCATCTACAAGCGCGATTTGCCCCTCAGAAAATACCACCTTCCCTTCACCCTCCATCCCTATCTTGCTATTTATGCTGGCCGTGGTTGTCCCAACCAGTGCACTTTTTGTCTCTGGCCCCAAACCTTTACTGGCCGTGTTTATCGCAAAAGAAGCATAGGCAATATCATTGAGGAAGTCAAATGGCTCAAAAAAAACTTACCCCAAGTTAAAGAAATCTTTATTGATGATGATACTTTCACCATCAATAAACGCTGGGTAGAAGAATTTTGCGATAAGTTAAAGCCTCTAAAAGTCACCTGGTCAGTTAATGCTCGCGCCGACTTAAACTTCAGTCTGCTTAAAAAAATGAAAGAAGCTGGTTGTCGCGTTTTAGTCGTGGGCTATGAATCAGGCGATGATAAGATTTTAAAAAATATCAAAAAAGGTATTACTGTTTTTCAGATGAAAAAATTCACTCGTGAGGCCAAAAGGGCAGATCTTATGATTCACGGCACTTTTGTCTTGGGCCTTCCCGGAGAAACCAAAAAAACCATTAAAAAAACCTATCAATTTGCCTGCAGTCTTGACTGTAACACCATCCAAGTCTCCATCGCCACCCCCTTCCCCGGAACTAAGCTTTATGAGTTTTGCCAAAAAAAAGGCTATTTAAAAAAAGCTCCACTCGTTGACCAATCAGGCTATCAAACTCCAATTATCAACTACCCTCACCTTTCCGCCCAAGAAATCCAAAAACATGTAGAAATCTTCCACCTAAAATACTACTCCCGCCCCTCCTATATCCTCAAAACTTTAAAAATCGCCCTCTCAAGCCCCGCTGAAGCCAAACGCATCCTCATCTCAGGCTTTGAATACGGTAAATATCTCTTAAATCAGTTGAAACCGTCTCTATGAAACCAAAAGATTATTACTCCCGTTATAACCACTTTTTAAATATTAATCTAAGCAAAGTAGAATCATTTCAAACAATTAAAAACTGGCTTCAAGGGAAGAAAAAGATCATTGACGCGGGCTGTGGAGTAGGCCATCTAACTTCATTCTGGAAGGTTGTAGGAGTTGATAATGATTCTCAAGCAATTAAAATTGCCAAAAAACACTTTCCTAGAACCAAATTTATTCTTGGTAATATCACCAAAAAGCTCCCCTTCAAAACAAGCTCCATCGACGCTGTTATTTGTTACAATGTTTTAGAGCATTTGCCGGACCAAGGAAGAAATAAATTTTTTAAAGAGGCAAAAAGAGTGCTTAAAAAAAACGGTGTTTTGATTGCTGGTTATATAGACGAGGACTACTGGTTTAATCGCCTCTTGGCCTCGATATTTCCCAACTACGGTATAAAAGACCCTACTCATCTTGTCTCCTGGAAAGTCTCGGATTTTAAAAAGGAAGTTTCAAAAAATTTCAAGATTATTAAAGAAAAACGAACCAGTCCCTATGGTAAGCTGACTTTTATTACTTGTTTCTTGAAAGGAGAGGTCATAATATTGACTAGGAAAAATTAATCTGTCCAAAAGGAATTTTTAACCAGAAAGGAGGTGAAAAAGAATAATGAGAAAAAAACTTTTCCTTGTGAGTCTCGTGTCAATGATAGCAGCCTGGGTGCTTGGTCAAAATCTTGTTTTAGCCAAGGATCTCTTTAAGGGAAAGAAGAGCTTTGTGGACGAATTCAATGGTCCAGAATTGGAAGCTGGCTGGACCTGGACCGACCCCACTAGTTCATGCTCTTACAATTTCACTGACAATCCGGGCCATTTGAGAATTCAAGTTCCTTCATCAGATTATGGCCTTTGGCCATTCACAAACAAAAACGCCCCAAGAATAACCCGGGAAGTGACAGGAAGCTTTGTTGTTGAAACAAAGGTCGATTATAGCCCTCAATATAATTTTGAAGGAGCAGGAATTCTGGTATTTTCCGATCTCCAGAATTATATACACCTGCAACGTCAGTATAATCGAGGAATGCCAAGGGTTCAAACTATTAATTTCTTTGGTGTAAGTAACGGCATTTGGTGGGTACATCAGCCGTCTTTAGAGTTCCCAGCAACAACTACTTATCTAAAGCTAACTAGAGTCGGTGACTATTTTGTTGCAAAATCCAGTGCTGACGGAAAAAACTGGGAGTTCCTAGCTGTAGTAAAAAAACCAATGCCAAAAGCTATCCAACTTGGACTAATAGTCTACGATGTACGCGGCCAACCTGAGAATATCAATGGATCCTATGCTGACTTTGATTACTTCAAGCTTGCGCCAGTAAAAGTAGGAGAGGTAATCAGCCAAATAGTCAAAGAAATAGCCCCTTAGTCGGTAAAAGGCAACAAAGCAAATTAAACATCAATTAAGAAAATCGTTAAAATATCCCCTCTTGTCCAAACCCTTCATCTTCAATAAAATCTCTGAATTCCTGCCCGAACTCGCTATCAAAGCTTATCTTGAAAAAAAACAAATCCTTCCTTGCCAAGCCGGAAAATATCTTATGGTTATTTGGGACAATGGCGATGTCTCTCCCTGCGAAGTCCTCAATACCACTATCGGCAATATTAGAGACTTTGACTATGACCTTGTAAAAGCCTTCAATTCCCTAAAAGCCAAAAAAATCCTCTCCGATATAAAACAAAAGAAGTGTTACTGTACTTGGGAAAACATGATTCTTGTCAACTGCCTTAAGTCTCTCCGGTTTTATCCCAAACTAGCTTTAGAAATCATCAAGTCTATTTTTAAATAACCACCTCCCCATCGTGGACGACGTTCGGATCTGTTTTATCACCGCTTAATTAAGTATTTTATTAAAAAAATAGAACTAACCCACGCAGCTAATGGCCCTCCTGATATTACGCACCAACATCACAATCCTCTCGCCACTCTCCTCTGCACGTTCTAGGGCCTCCCTACAAGGTATACAGGTTATCAAATGTGTTCTGGCCTGGCTGTCCATAAAATCCATTTCCAGCATTTCAGCAATCTTTCTCGTTTCACTACAATCTTGTCCTGGCCATGCTTCTAAAGAACTCACGAGACCTCCTTTTGATTAAAAAAATTATAACACTAAAGCCTGCTCAAGTCCAATAAATCGGGCTTTAAGAAGTTTGCTCAGGCATCATCTTTAAGTAATCAAAAATTCCTTTAACGATTTTCCATCCATATCAACCGGAATATGCATTGAATCGCAAGGGCTTGTTATTTTTACTACTCACTAACCACTATTTTTTAAAAATAATGATTACTGAACAGTACTTCTTCTCTCTAAAGACTTTCGTCAACCCCAAAGGGCGAGAAAAGAAGTACGATTGCACAACGACAGTTGTCCATTGGGCGGCTCAGCAGTCGCATAGTCGGTAGCGGCGACAACTCGACCAGTTACCCACACACAGGGCAATAAATATCGCCTGCCCAACATTTTGTCCCGCAAACCGCCAATTTTCTGGTGTCGGCCAGCGCCATGCCACGAACAGCGATGCTAAGGCAATTGCAGCCAACACACAAACCAGCCCAACCACGATTTTCTCAACTCTCTCCATTTCACACCTCTTTAGGATTCTCTGACTTGGGCTTAGATGGACGATGGTCGTTCCATCTGTTCAGAAGCGGCGACAAAGCAATCATCAGGAGGGCGCTAAAAAACGCCCAGTACCAGCCACTCAGGTACCATTGTTCAGATCCCACTAAACCCTTCGGCTCATTTAGCCCCTTCAAGATCCCTACCATCACCACGAGGACTAATATTAACATTATTAGTCCTTCCACAATCTTCCTCTTTCTCATCCCCACCTCCTCTGTCTGTCTCACTAAATTCTCCACATTAACCATGAAATCGGCATTGATATCAACACGACTAGAAACCACAACACAACCAGCTCCTGTGCTGAGATCACTAGTCTCGGAGCTGACAAAAGGCCTAACGTTATCGTAGAGTTAATTACCAATGTCAACACAAACACCATTGGTAGAAACCCCAATTGTTGCCATTGCCTTTTTTTGCCCACGAGGCGGCTCCACCAAGCTTTCAACCGCAACACCACCGCCCACATTACGGCGGCGATGAAGAGAGAAAGGTGCACTCGAGCCGACTCATCAACTGCTAGCGGTCTCAACAGCATAAGGACACCCAGGGTCAGTACTATTAGCCCAACTAGCAGCACAACCAATCCTTTATTCATCTTAGTCCTCCTTTTTCTCTTTGTGCTATCAATATTTTGCTCCGCAGGCTAGAGAGAATTTTTCTCTCCATTCTGCGGAGCAAATCAAGATTTACACAAGAAGGAGCTTCCCTAAACCGCCTAGTGCAATTTTTCAAAGTGCAATCTTTTATTGATTGCCAGTAGGAAGATTTTTGAAAAACTGACGCTGTTGTCAATCGCAATAATCAGCCTTTTGACAACCAACCACCCTTATATTACCACGTTTTCACAAGATGAAAACTGGTTTAACACAGCCCTCAACCGCTTTAAGTAATCAAAAATTCCTTTAACGATTTTCCATCCATATCAACCGGAATATGCATTCCTAGAATGCCCAAGACTGTTGGGGCAACGTCTATTATTTCAGGACTGTCTTTAACCATCCTCTTCTTGGTCTTTTCAACTCCTGCCCCGACAATTGCCAAAACGGCCTCTCTCTCATGGTCAGCATTTCTCTCCCCCAAACTTGTTGGCCTCAAAAATCCCTTTCTTGATAAATCTTCCTCTTCAACCATCACCTCCAAAGAATAACCCGAATAAGTCACAAGAAGTATATCCGGTGCTTCTTCAACATGCCCTCCTTGATAAATCTCCTCCCTCCTAAATGCTTTAACAACTCGCTTCTTATTCTTGGGATCTTTAAGATTATCAAGTCTCCTTATAATTTTATTTATATTTTTTATTTTTTCTTTTTCATCCTTTCCGTTCACCCAAATCCCTCGTGAAGTTTCATTAAGCATAAATGCCTTACTTTCTTCAAAATCAATGTTCGGTCGGTAAAGTCTTAAGTAGAGCTTAAAAATCAATCGGTTGGTTAAAATCTTTTCTTGGGGAAAACCAAGTTTTGACACCATCAAAGCTAATTTCTTCCCTGTCTTAAGAATCGTCTGGGTCAAAAGGTTGGTGCTCCTTTTTTTAAGCAACCCGTAATGGGCCAAAAAATTATTGATATGGAACTTACTTTTTATCTCCCCAAAACCATGATCAGAAACAATAAAAAGCACCCCTTTCCCCCCAACCATCTTCATCGCCTCTCCCAAAATCTTATCCAAAGCCTGATAATGCTTTTTTATCACATAAAAGTCTTGTTTTTTCCAATAATAATGCTGGAGCCTGTCCGCTCCCTCAAAAAGAACAAAGGCAAAATCAAAACCTTTTATCTTGGCAATTTTTTTAAAAACTTCCCATCTGTTAATGGCAATCTTATTAAAAGAGTCAATTAATTCTTGGCGCTTTCGTTTATCCTTACTCATCACAAAACTCCGCGCCCAATTGGACCGCATTCCTGGATCAAGCTCAATTCCAATCTGATAACCCCATTTTTTCAGCTTGCGTTTTAAGCTCTTGGGATAAGTGTAATCAACCTCATATGAAGGCGTCATCATCCCTGAAATCATATAGCCGTTCACCTTTTTTACCGGGTAACTTAAGGGTGGATTAATAACAATCACCCTCTTCCCAGCCTCAGATAGAATATCCCAAATATGCTTTCCTTCAATTGCTCGACTATCAATTGGTTTTCTTTTATTATTAACTTTTTTAAAAAAATCAAAGACTCCGTGTCTACCAGGATTTTTGCCTGTTGAAAGGCTAATCCAGGCCGGAGCTGTCATTGGTGGAATGGTGCTTAAAAGATGTGAAGAAAATCCTTTTGTGACTAACTTAGCAAAATTTGGCAGACTCCCATTCTTAATCCAAGGCTCAAGAAGTTTCCATGTTGCCCCATCAATACCCATCACCAATACTCGTTTGCCTTTCTCTTTAAGACTCATAAAGTTTTTTAATTATATCGAGTCAGACTCGATTATATCACCAGGCCTTATCTTTCTCCCTTATCTGGCAACAAGGTTTGGATGTGATAGAATTTTAAGGTGTGACAACCAAAACAGAGTATCAATTCAAACCCGCCCTGATCCTTAACTTCCCCGCNNTCCCCGCCCCTTTTTATGATCTTATTGGAAAAATTAATTTACGGGGAAAGCTTCATAAAAAAATATTCCCTCTAATCAAATTGGAAGAAAACTGGAGAATTCTTGATGTTGGTTGTGGAACCGCCGCTGATCTAATCATTCTCAGATCCCAATGCCCCAAGGCCAAACTTTATGGTATTGATGCTGACCCCAAAATGATTAACCTGGCCTTAAAAAAAAATAAAGAGAAAAAGTTAGATTTTAACCTCAAGGTTGCTTTGGCTGAGAAACTTCCTTTTAAAAACAATTTCTTTGACGCTGTCTGGTGCAGCCTCACTCTCCATCACCTGCCCACAAAGTATAAAAAACAAGCCTTAAGAGAAATGCACCGAGTTTTAAAACCAGACGGCAAATTTTTCTTAACTATCATCTCAAGACCCAAAAACCCAATTTTGGCCAAAATCGCTTCCCTCCAGAACCTAATCGAGCATACTAAAGATAACTATCAAGGAAAAATTCCCAAGTTTCTAAAAGAAGCAGGCTTCAAAAATGCAAAAGAAACCGAAATTTTGTTTAATATGTCGTTTATTGAAACAAATAAATAAGTAGCCGTTACTTTTTTGCCAAAACTCCAAACTCCAACGAATCTTTCTTGCTCCCTTTAATTTTTGGCAAAAGATAAAAAATAGGAATAAACAGTATCATAACATAAGGAAATAGAACATTAAGTCTTGAGAAAGTGATTATTTCCCAAAGCTCAGTCAAAACCTTACTAGGATAATAAATCTCACTCTCAACTTGAAGGTTATATTTAGCCAAACGTTTCTTAATCTCTTTTAGGGTATAACCCCGCCTTA
>JABAOC010007744.1_pt2 | contig 20520 bp, 20 predicted proteins | sample 7062161 | NCBI WGS metagenome assembly JABAOC01 (sample SAMN14538625, study PRJNA623070) | marine sediment metagenome | biome: marine biome [ENVO:00000428]; feature: marine pelagic biome [ENVO:01000023]; material: deep marine sediment [ENVO:00002113] | place: India: Gulf of Khambhat ... | reverse complement strand
AACACCCTGACTTCTAGCCCCGCGTCCCTGCTGAGCAGGGCCAGTATGGGGACGTTCCTGTGGCAGTCTGGACACCACTCGGCGCTGAACGCCACCACGACGACCCTGCCCGAGTGGCACCTTATCTTGGTGACCGCCTCCTCGTCGAGCCTATAGGTCTCGTAGTGCTCGTGGAGCTTTGGCGCCTTCTGCCTGCATGCCTCCACGTACTCAAGCACGGGCTCGGAGGTCGCCCTGATCTGGTCCAGATCGTGCATCGCCCCTGTAGCGTAACCGGGTCATATAAACCCGTGTGAATGTTGTAGACTCTGCAGACTCATAAACCAGTATATACATTCCCTTCGATCTGAAGCATTGTAATGAAAACGCTCCGCGGTGTCATGGTTATACTGCTTTTCTCCATGCTTCTTACACCGTTAACACACGCGGAGGAGGACCCCCCGAACCTGATACTCGTCTCCTTCGACGGGTACCAGAGGAACCACCTCTGGGAGCAGCTGGACGCCGGGGAGATGCCCAACCTGGAGAGGTTGATGGAGACGGGCGTCTACCTTGAGCTCAACCAGATAGACTACTTGACCCATACCAAGACGGCTCACGCCCAGATGCTGTCAGGCTACCAGGCCAACGTGACGGGGGTATACGCCAACAGGCTCGTCTTCCACCCCCTGCCCACCGGGTATACTTTCCTGGAGAAGGCCGAGAGCCGCTTCGGGGACGTGGCGACGGGGTTCATCTCAGGCAAGACCAGCAACATCGCCCCCGTGTTCGCCGACATGGAGGGCGTGGACTACGTGTCCACCGTGGACGAGTACCTCGATGACGAGGCGGGCGGTACAGGCGAAAAGTTCCTGAAGTTCATCGACGACCACCATCAGGAGCACTTCGTAGCCTTCTTCCACACCGCCGAGCCCGACAAGACCGGCCACCTCTACGGCGAGAACAGCCAGGAGTACCACGAGGGCGGGCTCAGGTGCGACAAGTACCTCGGCCTCATCCTCGACAAGCTGGAGGAGTACGGGGTAATGGACGAGACGCTGGTCTACGTCTGCACAGACCACGGCTTCCTCGAGGACGGATACGAGCACCCCCACGAGCCGCTCATATGGCTGGTCTCCAACGACCTCAGGCTCGAAGCCAACTTGAACGAGACCCGGCTATTCATCCCCGACATAGCCGCCACGATATACAGGTCCCTCGGCATAACGGTCACGGAGCCGCCGCTGAGGGGTTATCCACTGCAGGAGCCCCTGCCCCCCGAGGCGGATCAGAGGATGGCCGTATGGGGAGACGTTGAGCCGCCTGAACTTTGGGTGGAAACCCCGGAGTCCGATACATCTCCCGAGCTGGTTTGGACGGTGAGCGATAACCATGGCCTCACCAAGACGTACGTGGCCGCGGAGAGGCATGGGGAGGAGTACTTCAACGGATCGGTGGGGGAGGTCCTTTACGAGTCTATACACTTAACCGGTCTGGAGGCGGAGTTCAGCTGCTCCCTTGACCTGCCCTTCGACGAAGCCATGTACAACATCACCGTCTACGCCTTCGACGCGGGGGAGAACCTTACATCAAGGACGATCACTCTTGGGACTGACCAGCTGCCGCCGGTGATCGAGTCAGCCAGCCTCTACGAGAACCAGAAAATCTTCGATGACTACACTCTGTGGTTCGTCGTCGCCGACAACGTCGGGCTGTCCAGGGCCGAGGTGAGGCTCGATGAAGACATGGTTAAAACTCGTAGCTTCAACGGTACGAGGACGGAGTTCGTGACTTACCTGCTTGACGTGTCGGAGGTTCCCAACGGCGTCCACACGGTAACGGTCTCGGTTAACGACGTCAACGGTAACCTCTCAGAAGAGACCTGCACGCTGACGGTCGATAAGCCCGGCTTCTTATTGCGTTTAACAGTGCGCATCCTTGCTCTCATCGATAGAATAATCTCCACGTTTACAGGCAGCTAATCACTAGGCTCTGTCTAGGCCGCCTGTGATTAGGGCGTCGGCGAAACCCGCCGGGAGCCCTGCATCCCTTATCTCGTCGGCCACGCTCTGCACCGGGTACTCCATCCGCCTGAACTCTACCTCTAATTCCGCGCCGACGTTGATTAACGCGTAGCAGGCTCGGGGGTTGCCGTCTTTCGGCTTCCCCACGCTGCCGTCGTTTACGACGTGGACCCCGTCCACGACCCTGTGGTAGGGCTTGTGGGTGTGGCCGCATGCTAGTGCGTCTATCTGGAGGGGCTGCAGCATCTTCCTGAGGCTCGCCTCGGGCCTGTCCTCGTAGAGGTACTCGTTGACCCTGCGGGGGCTGCCGTGTACGAGCAGCAGTCTCCACCCCTCCGCCTCGACCGTTATACTCTTCTCTAGGCCGCGCAGGTACTCTTTGTTTTCCGTGGTCACCGCCTGGGTCGTCCAGTCGATGCTCGCCTGCCCGTCCAGTTTCTCCTGCGTGGTGGTGTAGGCGCAGCCACAGTCGCCCCGCTCGAAGCCGACGCCGTCGTCGTAGTTGCCTATCACCGTGGGAACCTCCAGGGTCTTCAGGAGGGATACCACCTCGTTGGGCCTTGGGCCGTAGCCCACGAGGTCGCCGAGGCAGTAAACCGCGTCGGGGCTCTGTTCTCTTATATCGGCGAGGACGTTCCTCAGGGCCTGTATGTTGGAGTGGACGTCCGAGAAGACGGCTATCCTCGTCTCTCATACCCCCTGCTCATCTTAGAGACACTCTCTTGCCGGTGACGGCGTAGCTGATGGACTCGCTTATGTAGCTGGCGTGGTCGGCTACGCGTTCCAAGTACCTGATGGTGAGGAGGTAAGCTATGATTGTTCTGCCGTGCATCTTGGACTCGGTGAGCCTGTCAAGGTTGGCTAGGTACAGCTCGTCGGTCTCGGACTCCAGCTTAGACATTTCCCACATGAGCCTCTCGTTCATGGTCTCTATGAACTCCAGGGAAACGGCGACGCACTCCTTGGTCTTCTCGCCCATCTCCCTGAACCCGTTCTCGTCGGGGATGGGCTCCCAGCCGCCTATCCTGTTCCTGATGTCGCTGATGTCCATGGCGTACCGGCCGAAGCGTTCCAGGTCGTAGGCTACCTTTATGTATGCCTTGAGGGTCCGGAGGTCGCCTGCCATGGGCTGGTGGAGCGCCATGAGCTCGGTGGCCCGGTCCTCCACCTCCTCGCTGAGTATGAGGATGGTGTTGCTCCAAGCCCTCGTCTGTACGTATGTGTCTTCGCCGTCGAAGAACCCTTTCAGTGAGAGCTCTAGGGCCTCCATTGACAGACGTCCCATCTTTATCAGCAGGGACTTTATCTGGCTCAACCCTGTGTCTAGTGGTCTACTCATTCCTTATCACCCGAACCTCCCTGTTATGTAGTTCTCGGTTAACTCGTTCCGGGGGTTCTCGAAAACGTCTCTGGTGGCGCCGAACTCCATGATCTCTCCGAGGTACATGAAAGCCGTCATCTCGCTCACCCTCGCAGCCTGCTGCAAGTTGTGGGTCACCAACACTACCGTGTATCTCTCCTTGAGCTCCCTCATCAGGGCCTCTATCTTCATGGTGGCTATTGGGTCTAGTGCGCTGCACGGCTCGTCCAGGAGGATGATGTCGGGGTTGATGCTTAGGGCCCTGGCGATGCAGAGGCGCTGCTGCTGGCCCCCGCTGAGCCCGAAGGCGTTCTCTCGGAGCCTATCTTTCACCTCTTCCCAGAGGGCTGCGCCTCTGAGGCTGTCCTCTACTATCTCATCCAGCTCCTCGCCTGAGGCCATCTTGTGGAGCTTTGGGCCGTAGGCGATGTTGTCGTAGATGCTCATGGGGAAGGGGTTTGGCTTCTGGAACACCATGCCGACCGTTTTTCGCAGCGTGTACACGTCTTCGTCGGGCTCGTAGATGTTGCGTCCGTCTATGTAGACATCACCCGTCGTCCTGCAGATTGGAATAATGTCGTTCATCCGGTCGATGCTCCTCAGCAGCGTGCTCTTCCCGCATCCGCTGGGCCCCATGAAAGCCGTAACTATGTTGCTTTTGATGGCTATGTCTATGTCCTTGAGGACATGGTTGTCGCCGTACCACAGGTTGAATCCCTTGAAGACGACTTTGTCGTTAGCCAGCTTCAGGCTGAACGCCGCGGCGTCTCCGTTAACCATATACGTTTTGCTCATGGCCCGAGTCTCCTCAGGTAGCGGTTTCTGATGAAAAGCGCCGACACGCTCATGGCTAGGAACATCACGAGGAGCACCAGGCTGGCTCCGAAGGCGTTCTGCAGGCCCTCCGCGGTGTGTCCCTGGGTGGCGAGGAGATAGATGTACATGGGCAGGCTGCCTGTGGGGCTCCTCAGGGTCCTCGGCACGAAAGCCTCCAAGCCCGAGCCCGCCGTGAGCCACACCACGGCCGTCTCGCCTATGGCTTTACCCATCCCCAGGAGCACCCCGGTAATTATTCCCGGGATCGCCGCGGGCAGCACTACCCTGAGGATGGTCTGCCACTTGGTGGCCCCCATGGCCAGGCTCGCCTCCCTGTACTCCTTGGGGACGACCTTGATGGCTTCCTCGGAGGCCCTGATTGTCCAGGGGAGCATTATGAAGCTCAGGGATACCGCCCCGGCTAGGAGGCTGGTCTTCAGCTTGAGGTAGTACACCAGGAACTGGAGGCCGAAGAGCCCTATCACTATGCTGGGCATCCCCGCCAGAGTCTCGGTGAAGAACCTGACGGTCCGCGTAACGACGTTGTCTGGGGCGTACTCGGCCAGGTATATCGCTGAGGCTATGCCCAGCGGCGCACCGAGCAAGGTGCACAGGCTCACGAGGTACAAGCTGCCAATTATCTGTGGATATATGCCTCCATACTCGAACCGGTAGGGGCGGCCCGTAAGGAACTCTACGTTGATGGCCCCTACACCGTTGGCTGTTACCCAGACGACTATGATGGGTAATATGACTATGCTCAGCCCCACAGCTACGTATAGGAGCGCCCTAACCACCTTCTCTTTCTGTATCTCGTTCACTTTATGTTTCTCCTCCTAATGACGAAGGTGGCGATGAAGTTGAGGGCGGTGACCATGAAGAACAGGACCACGCCGATGGCGAACAGGGCGTACTGGTGGGAGGAGCCCCACTCGGCGTAGCTGAACTCTATCGCTATGGTGCTGGTGAGCATCCTCACCCTGTCTAGGACGCCAGTGGGTATCCACGGGGTCTCTGGGTTTCCCACGACCATCAGCACAGCCATGGTCTCCCCCATGGCTCGGCCGAGGCCAAGCACGAGGGCCGCCCTTATCCCCGACGAGGCGGAGGGAAGCACCACGTTTCGAACGGTCTGCCACTTGGTGGCTCCCAGCGCCAGCGACGCCTCCCTGTAGGACCTAGGCACCGCCCTGAGGCTGTCTTCGGCTATCGTGATGAGGTTGGGCAGTATCATGAAGGCCAGCACTATCCAGCCGGCGAGTATGGACTCGCCTCTGCCGCCTACGTGGTCTCGTATGAACGGGACCAGAACCGTTAATCCGAAGAAGCCTATGACCACGGAAGGGATGCCGACGATGACCTCGACGGATGATTTTACGATGTTTCTAACCCAGAACGGTGAGAACTCCGAGAGAAAGATCGCGGATGGTATGCCTACCGCGGTTGCTATGACGACGGCTCCGGCGACCACGTAAAGTGTACCCACTATCGTCGGGAATATCCCGAAGAGCTCTCTGTGTGGGCTCCATATCATACCGAACAGGAAACCCTGGTTTAACACTCTGACTCCTTCCTGTAGAAGGAACGCTGTGATGAGGAAGACTATGACGGCTGAGAGGGAGGCGCATAGGAAGAGTGCCTTGCTTACCACGTCCCCGGTTCTCATCTTTATTCTTCCTCTTGACCATAATAAGAGGGTTAGTAGATAGGTATGTAGCCGAGGTCCTCGACGACCGACTGCCCCTCTGAGCCTTGGACGTACTCTATGAAGGCTGCCTCTAACGGGTCCGGCATACCTTTCGTGAACATCCAGAGTATCCTTGTTATGGGGTACTGGCCGTTGTTGACGTTCTCGACCACTGCCTCTACGCCGTTTACCCTCGCTGTGCTGACTGTATCGTCTATGTAGCCGAAGCTGACATACGCTACGGCGTACTGGTTGCTGGCCACAGTGGCCCTCATCTCACCGTTACTTGGCTTGACTCCCGCGTTCGCCGCAAACTCCTTACCATCCATGGCGTAGTCCACGAAGACCTCTCGCGTCCCCGAGCCCGCTTCACGGGTATATACCTCTATTTCGTGATCCAGGCCGCCTAGCTCGCTCCAGTTGGTGTTCTCGCCGCTAAAGATCTCTGATACCTGCTCAAGCGTCAGGTCGAGGCTTCCTGCTAGTGGATTGTCTGGGTTTATTACGACTGCGACGCTGTCCTTGGCTAAGCTGAACGCGACCAAGTCTGGGTAGCTGAGCAGCTCTGATGCCTTGATGTTTCTCGATGCTTCACCGATGTCGACTTCCCCCGATCCTGCGGACTTCACTCCTGCCCCTGAGCCGCCTCCGGCGACGCTTATGTCTACCTTGAGGTGCTGCTCCATGAACAGGTTAGCGCATTCCTGGGCTATGGGGAGGACGGTTGTTGATCCTGCGATGGAGAGGCTTCCGCTGAGCTCAGCCTCTCCTCCCGTGGCTATCTGGTTTTGTAGATCCTGTATCTGCTTGTTGTAAGTTATTGGGCCGGCGGCTAGGTAGCCGACGGCCGCTCCTATAACTAGCGCGACTACTACGTAGGTTATGAGTTGGTTCTGGTTACTCATAGTTCTATTCCTCTTACGTGGCGCTATGCTGGAAGAACGGAATAAATAGATTTCTTATATAATATAAAGAAATGACATTAGAATATTTTTTTAAAAATATATCTATATATTTTTTATATTTCATGTGTGTATACCCAATATTTTCGATAAATATATTTACTTCCATATGTTATATAGTGGCTGGTGGAAAAGCATTGTTGAGCAGCAGCCTAGGCGAGGAACTACGAAAAGTACAGGTGACAGGCGGCTCAACCTACATAGTATCGCTGCCCAAGGCATGGGTGGAGCAGATGGGGCTACAGAAGGGGAGCGTCGTACGTATAAAACAGAAGGACGACCTCACGCTCTGCCTCCAGCCCCAGGGCGTGGATACAGGGGATGGCGCTCGAAGAGTCATCATCAACCCTAGACAAAAAGACACGCCGGAGAGCATCGTGCGTAGAGTGGTCTCGGCTTACCTCATGGGCTACAACATCGTTCAGCTGAAGACCAGCCAGCAGAGGATCGACAGCGGCCAGAGGTTCGCCGTGAAGGACTTCACCCGAAAAATCCTGGTGGGCACCGAGATACTCTCGGATCTGCCGCAGGAGCTGACCCTCCAGGTGCTTCTCAGCTACGCTGAGCTGTCTGTCAAGGATGCGTTGAGGCGTATGAGCGTCATAGCCGCCGCCATGCACAGGGACGCGATAACAGCCCTCGGCACGGAGGAGCCCAGCCTCGCACGGGAGGTCGTGGCCATGGACGACGAGGTGGACAGGTTCAACCTCTACATCGTGAGGCTCCTCAAGGTTGCGGTCACCGACGGCTACGTACTGAAGGAGAGCGGGCTGAAGTCGCCCCGCGAGTGCCTAGGGTACAGGCTCATAACCAAGTCCGTGGAGCGCATGGCGGACCACGCAGTGAACATCGCCCGGAACAGGCTGGAGCTCACCCTGAGCGTCGTGAACGCCGAGGTGCTGGAGGAGTTCCAAAGGCTAAGCGAGTTCGCGCTGGAGATATTCGAGAGCGCCATGGACGCGTTGTTCGAGGAGAACTACGGGTTGGCTGACAAGGTGCTCAACAAGGCGGAGCAGACGCGCACCCTCGAGACGGAGGTGCTTCACATGATCGTGAAGCACGCGCCTCCCGAGGAGATGCCCGCCCTCAGGATGATCGTGGAGAGCATACTGCGTACGGCGGAGTACGGCGCAGACATAGCCGAGGTGGTCCTCAACATGACCGTAAGGGACGCCGTCGTCGAGGCGTAGAGCTGATTTCCTGAGAACCTTTTTTAAGGCTTGACGCGTCGGTCTTAATCCGCTGGGACCGTGGTCAAGCTTGGCACGATACGCGGTTTGGGTCCGCGTGATCCCCGGTTCGAATCCGGGCGGTCCCACCACCGATTAATTGTATAAATAAAACGGTTATGAGACCGTGATCTTTGGTACAGCGGCCAATTTCTCGTCGCCTTCATCTACCTTGGGCTTCATGTTGGAGCCCTCCCAGATACAGTGCCCCAGCTCCGAGCATGGGCTGTCGGTATAAATCTTCAGGCATTCTCTGCATGGATTCATCTAGTTACCTGAGGTTTAGATATAGGAGAAACATGCATATAACATTTGCGACATATGTGCCGTATAGAAAGGTATATATGTCCTATTTGACATATATATAATTCCCTCGCCGTCGCACCGTTATCGCCGCCCATCCCCACCCAAACTAGACAAGTATTATACCTATCTAAACCCGTATCCTCAATGATCCGCCATGATTTGGCTCACAGATGAGACCCGGAAGCTCATCGAGAAACTGGAGAAGGGCATCGACAAGCAGCTTATGCAGGCCAACTGGGAGGCCATGATGGAGTTCGCGCCCATCCACTCGGGGAGCCCCGAGGAGGTGCAGGCCATCACGTTCATCCAGAGTAGGCTCGAGGAGTACGGGCTGGAGACTGAGATGCACTGGTTCGAGGCCTACCTGAGCGACCCCCAGTACAGCAGCCTCAGGATAACTCATCCCGTGGAGATGGACATCCAGTGCACTCCCTACAGGCAGGTGGGCACCACGTCCCCCGAGGGGTTCGAGGCTGAGGTGATCTACGTGCCGCCCGAGGAGCTGGGCTACGCGGAGTGTTGCGGCAAGGTGGTGCTCTGCGAGCAGAAGACCAGCGGAGACTGGATGGGGCTCAGGGACGGGTTCCTGCTAAGGCTCCAGAGGATGGGCCTCAAGGGGCTCGTGGTCATCGAGCAGGACGACTACATGCCCACCGTGGTGCACCAGCGGGCCGACTTCAGCGTCAGCGGAAGCCCGACGCCCGGGAACATCGGCGACATCCAGACCATCCCGGCCGTACTCCACATCAGCAACCGGGACGGGCATGCCCTGAAGAAGCTGGTGAAGCAGGGAGGAGTCAAGGCCCACATAGTCTCGGTGATGGACACGGGCTGGAAGACCCTTCCGCTGCTGGAGGCTGAGATACGGGGAAGCGTCGAGCCCGACAAGTTCATACTGGTCAACGCCCACGTGGACACTCCGCCGTTCAGCCCTGGCGTCGTGGACAACCTCTCCGGCAACACCGCCGTCATGGAGTTGGCGCGGCTGCTCAACGAGAACAGGGACAAGCTCAGGCGCAGCGTCCGGTTCGCGCTATGGACAGGCCACGAGATAGGCCGGTACGCCGGCTCAACGTGGTACAACGACGCCATGTGGCACGAGCTACGGCACCGCTGCATCTGCAGCCTCAACATCGACAGCCCGGGCGCGGAGGGAGCCACCGGGTTCAGGGCCGTCCAGGTCACGGAGGTCATGGAAGCCGCCCAGGACACCATCGAATACGTCCAAGGCAGCAGGGTGGAGAACCTCAGGTGGGCGACGCGGGCGGGCGACGGCAGCTTCTGGGGCACCGGGATGCCCCATGTCAGCGTGACCACCAGCAGGCCCCCCGAGCAGTACGACCCCCACGTAAACTACAGCGGCGGCGGCTGGTGGTGGCACACCCCATACGCCACCATGGACCACGGCGACATAGACGTCCTGGAGATGGACGTCCGAGCCGAGCTCGGCTTCATAGTCACGATGACCAACAGCCCCGTGCTGCCCTTCAGCTTCACAGGCTACGCCGAGCGTATGCACGGCATCCTGGAGGAGATGCAGGGAAAGTCCGAGAAGGTACGCGCCTACTTCAACCTCTACCCCGTCATAGAGCGCGCCACGGAGTTCATTCGGCTAAGCAGGGAGCTGGACGCAGCGATAGAGAAGAAGGCCAAGACACTCTCCGAGCCAGAGATCCAGAAACTTAACAACCGCCTCATGTGGGTCTCCCGTCAAGTCAACCCCGTCGCCCACAGCAACGCGGGGCCAAGCGAGCAGACCACCATGGAGACCTTCGGCGCCCAGCCGTTCCCCCGGGTCTCGGGCATAGTGGACCTGGCCAAAATGACGCTGCACCAGAGCCACGAGTTCAAGCTACTCAAGAACCACCTCCTCAGGCAGAGAAACATCGTCGAGGAAGGCTTCACCCAGGCCAACATGCTCGTCGAGGACATACTAGCCGATCTAAATCAGCGATGACCCGCCTCCCACTGTTCCGCGTCGGCCTGCTCCTCACCGAACGCTGCGACGTCGCGTGCCGCCACTGCTGGTTCGGCTCATCCCCCGACATGAACGCAGCCATGACCCTCGAACAGGCGAAGAATTACATCGACGACGCCGCGGCCAACGGCGCCCGATGGGTGAGCCTAACCGGCGGCGAACCCTTCCTGGTCTACGGCCTCCTACGGGCCCTCACCGCCTACGCCACCGGCAAGGGCCTCCACAGCGAGGCCGTCACCAACTGCAACTGGGCGACCAGCAGAGAAAAAGCCCACGAGACGCTGTCACCCCTCAAGGAAGCGGGGCTGGACACCCTGAACATGAGCGTAGACGACTTCCACCAAGAAACGATACCCCTCGAGCGCGTGAGAAACGCCTTCGAAGCATCCAAACGGCTCAAACTGAAGCCCGTGCTCATGATAACCGTAAAAAAGGACAGCGACATCACCTCCCACGGGATCGGGGCCCTCCTAGAGGACCCCGGCATCCAGGGCCTCGGCGACGAAAAGCAGCCGAACCCCAGCGCCCTCGCCATCGAAACCCACTTCACCCCCGTCGGCCGCGGCGGAGAAACACCCAGACAAGAACTGAGGCATATACACGTCGAGAGCAAACCTTGTAAAAGAGTGTTAACCGACATCGGCGTACGGCCAAGCGGCGACGTGATGCCCTGCTGCGGCCCCCTCGGCGCCCAAAACGACGCAATCATCGGGAACCTCGAGGAAGAATGCCTGCGCGGGATGCTGGATAGGGCTTGGGCTGACCCTCTGCTACGAGAGATCCACGAGGAAGGCCCCCCTCAGAGGGGCGGCTCATACGTGAACAGCTGTCACATGTGCGTAGAATCATACAGGAAGGGGAAGGAAGGACCCGGTTAAGGGTCCCAATGGCAATACCTGCTTTGCTAGCCCCGGTAACACCCCTAGGGCTAGATATTTGATCCATGGACACCTGTAAAAGATCAAGTGTGTACCCGAGACCTACACACTAGAACGACTCAAGCCTCCACCTCAGGAACCCCACTCTTCCCACGTAGGTGCCGTCGAGGGTGTACACGTCGAAGTCGTCCATGTCAACGGCGGAGGTCCTGAACAGCGGCCCTAGGAGGCTTTTCGGCGACTCCGTGTTCACAGGCAGCCCGCCTAGGAGGTCGTTGAACATGGGCATGATGATTATCTCGGGGCTGCCCGGCTCCACCAGGTAGTTCTCCTTGAAAGCCTTAAGCGGGTCCTCGTCCGTCTTCAAGCGGTCCTGCTCCAGGAACGCCGTGGCGAGGCTCTCCGGGTCGCACCTGCCCCTCACCCACGCCCTCTCGGTCACCCTGATGCCGAGGGGCGTGTTCAGCATCACTGTGGGGTGGTTGTGGGCCATCACGACACAGTCCACCGCCATTATCTCAGGCGGGGGCCAGGCGTGGCCGTGGAGGCAAGCCACCTGGAAGCCGTCGCCGATTATGACGCCCTTCGAGGAGTGTAGGCTCACCCCGTCAGGTAGGTACCTCTGTATGTTGGCGTCGTGGTTGCCCCGGGTCACGTCAATGTGGTCCACCTCGTCGAGGAGGGCCTCGAAGAACCGGGGTATCTCCCGCTTTTCTTGGAAGCTGGTGGCGGGGACGCCGTGCTTTACGTCGCCCACGAGTACCAGCCTGTCAGGCCGGTGCTCCTCCAGGAGAGCCAGGAGCTCCTCCAGCATCCTGGTCCACTGATAGGGTATGTTGATGCCCTGCTTGGCCAGGTCGTACTCCATGCCCAGGTGGAGGTCCGCCGCCAGCAGCACGCGCTCCCCTGACTCGACCATCAACGCGGGGTGCGGCGTCAGCAGGCGGATCATACGTTGATCACCATGCACAGCAGGGTTTAAAGGGTTCACCCGCCGCCGGGGGCTATATAATTAAGAGCAGAGACCTCAGTTCATTGTGATGTCGGCGCCGTTGAAGGAGCACTTAGTGCTGGAGCAGGTGCTGGGCGAGGTGAGGACCCGCAGGGAGCTGTCTCGGTTCAACTGGAAGCGGCTCATGGACTCCTTCGGCGACAGGTTCACCCGGGCTTGGGCGATGGTGACCGAGAACCGAGTCAAGCGGTACGTCTTCAGGCCCAGCGGCAGGGAGGTCTGGATCGCCGTTGGCAACAACGCGGAGTACATGATCTACCCCCGCGCCGGTTACTGTAGCTGCAGCGACTTCTACTTCAGGGTCCTCGACCAGGAGGTGGCCGTCTGCTACCACGTTCTCGCCCAGAGGCTGGCGGAGGCGTTGCGCTACTACGACACGGTACACGAGGAAGACGAGGCGTACCAAGAGCTCATGGATATCTGGAAGAGTTACGCCGTGGAGGAAAGCAGCTAAACCTTTAAAGAGAGACGGTTTCTAGTGTTGCTGATGACCATCGAGGTGCTGTTCGACTTCGTGCAGAAGCTCGTTTTACTGCTGGGCGTCGCCGCGCTGGCGCTGGCTTTCATGTACATGTACACCGCCGAGACCCGTAAGAGCGTCAAGTAATATCCTTATACGTGTCACCCCACATTCCATTCTGAACCTCATGTCCATAGACGACATCATTAAACGCATACTGAAGCTCAAGCCCAACCTCACCGAGGACGCCGTCAGAAGGCTGATAGACGAGGAGCGCGCCAAGGCGGCGGGCCTCCTCACGGAGGAGGCGGCCGCGCACCTCGTGGCCAGCAACCTGGGCATCAACGGCGCCGGGGAGAAGATCGAGGCCAAGCTCAAGATAGGGGACCTGACAGCCGGGCTCAGCGACGTGAGCCTCACGGGCCGCGTCATCCACGTCTTCCCAAGCCACACCTTCGACCGCGACAACCAGCGCAAAGGCAAGGTGCTTAGGCTCATCATGGGAGACAAGACGGGCTCCGTCACCGTGGTGTTCTGGGACAACAAGGCGGACCACGTCGAGGCCAGCAAGCTTGCGCCGGGCAAGATCATACGAATCCTCCACGGCTACAGCCGGGAACGCAGGGGCGACATAGAGGTGAACATGGGAAACAGGGGCCAGATGTTCATGGAGCCCATGGACGCCGTGGACGAGGACTTCCCGTCCGTGGAATCGTTCTTCGTGACCCCCGCGGGGGTCTTCAAGGAAGGCACGGTCCACATACAGGGCGTCGTCGTGGACAGCTACCCTGTTAACACCTTCGTGAGGCAGGACGGCAGCGAGGGAAAGGTGAGCAGGCTCGTCATCGAGGAGGGTGGGGCCCGGATGAACCTGGTGCTCTGGGACGACAGGGTCGACGAGTACGGCGGCATCGAGAAGGGTACGCGGGTGAGGGTGGTCGCCGGGGGCGCCCGCACCGGCAACATGGGCAGCCCCGAGATCCATGTAGGATGGAACACCGAGATAATCGAGGTGGAGCACGGCGTCAAGCCGGACGAGCCCGTGCCCTTCTGGACCAAGATAGGCGACCTCCGCGAGGGCATGGGCAGCGTGAACGTCGCGGCTCTAGCTACCCAGGTGGGGGAGATCAGGGAGTTCGTCAGGCGGGACGGCTCAGAGGGAAGGGTGGTCTCCGTGCTGCTGGAGGACGAGACCGGCACGGTCCGGCTCAGCCTCTGGGACGGCGACGTGGACCTCGTAGACCGGATAGAGGAGGGCAGCGTGATAGTGGTCGAGAACGGCTACACTCGGGCCGGCTACGGCGGCATAGACCTCAACGCCGGCCGCAACGGACGCGTCCACATCGACCCCGAGGACTTGGACGTGGAGCTCCCCGAGATAGAGCGCAAGATCACCCGAGTGATAGACCTCAGGGAGGGCCAGAGGAACGTCACGGTCCGCGGCCAGCTGCTGGACGACCCCGTTCAGCGGGACATAGAGACCGTTCGGGGCCCGGCCACGGTCACCAACTTCCGCATAGATGACGGCACAGGCGAGGCGAGGGTGAGCCTCTGGAGGGACCACGCCGAGGCGGCGATGGACCTGACGGCGGGCGCTGAGATAAGGCTGGAGTACATGAACGTGCGGGAGCCCTTCGACGGCTTGATCCAGGTCAGCAGCGGGGCGTTCACCAAGATAGTCGTAGAACGAGAGTAAAAAACTGGGGGGGGCTATTTCCCCTTCTCGATCTTTGTCAGGCTCTTCTCGAAGATCTCTAGAGCCGAGTCCACGAGGCCGCCCGTTATGAGGAGGGGAGGCATCCACCGTATGACGCTTACACCGCAGTTTACTATGGCGAGGCCGTTCCTGAAGCACTCCATCATCACCTCCCCGGTCTCCTTTTTGGCGTACTCCTTCGTGGCCTTGTCCTTGACGAGCTCGACGCCGACCATGAGGCCTTTGCCGCGGACGTCCCCTATCATGGGGTGATCTTCCTTCATCTCGCCCAGCCTGTCCTTGATGTGTTTGCCCTGCTTCCGCGCGTTTTCGAGCAGGTTCTCTGACTCGATGACGTCTAGCACCGCCAGCGCGGCGGCGCAGCTCACGGGGTTGCCGCCGAAGGTGCTCGCGTGGCTGCCTGGCTTCCAGTCCTGTATGTCGGCTCTGGACGCCATGACGCCTAGGGGCATGCCCGCCGCTATGCCTTTGGCGATGCACACTATGTCAGGGACCACGTCGAAGTGTTCGATGCCGAACCATTTGCCTGTCCTTCCCATGCCCGCCTGGACCTCGTCCGACGCGAAAAGTATGCCGTACTCGTCGAGAAGCTTCTTCAGCCTCTTGAAGTAGCCGTCCGGCGGCACTACGTAGCCACCCTCTCCCTGTATGGGCTCGGCGATGAGCATGGCCACCTCGTCCGGGGGCACGTAGCGGTGGAACAGGTACTCGTCGATGTAGTCCACGCACGCGTAGCCGCAGCTCGGGCACTCCAGGTTGAACGGGCACCTGTAGCAGTACGGGTAGAAGATGTGCTCGATGCCCGGTATGAGTGGGGCGAACCGCGCCCGCTGGTAGGGCTTGCTGGCGGTGAGGCTGACTGCGCCCAGTGTTCTGCCGTGGAAGCTGCCAATGTAGGCTATGTAGCCTTGGCGGCCCGTGTGCCAGCGCGCCACCTTCATGGCGGCCTCGACGCTCTCGGCGCCGCTGTTGCCGTAGAAGAACTTCTTCCTGTGGCTGCCGGGCACCAGGTCGTGCAGCTTCTCTCCAAGGTCGATGTAGTCGTCGTAGAAGAAGTCGGTGTAGCTGTAGTGTATGAACTTGTCCGCTTGGTCTTTGATGGCTTTGACCACTTTGGGGTGGCTGTGGCCGACGCTGCAGACCGCCAGACCCGCGTTCATGTCGATGAACTCGTTGCCGTCCACGTCGACTATTATGCTTCCTTCGCCGCGCTCGACGACAAGGGGGTACGCTCTTCCGAAGCTCGGGGAGATAACCGCGGAGTCCCGGTCGACGATCTTCTTCGCCTTCGGGCCCGGCGGGGTTACCTTAATCTTTGGATAAGACAATTCTAGCTCCCTTCGGTTGAATGGTGGACCGTGAGCCTTAAAAAACTGACTTCTATACGGCCAGCGTTATCTCTATGATGGAGATCTTGGCTTCTTTTCCGTCGTCCCGCGTCAAGGTGTCTGTCCCCACCTTGATGTCCTTGATGAATGCATCCTTGAGGAAGACCCTGCGGAGGAGCTGCACCATGTCGACGGCCTTGCTGATGTGTTTACCGCGGGCCCTTACAAGCACGGTCTCGGCGCCGTCGTTGAACAGGGTGAGGCACGCCACAACGTAGTTCATGATGGGCTTAACCCCCATGATTACGAGGTTACGTCTCCTAGGATCAGGCATCAAACCTTCCTCCTAGCTCTTGATAACCTGCAGAGGATGAGGCCACGGGGCTGCGCGGGCTGTCACATGGGAAGAGTCTAGAGAGGTATGAATACACGGGCTAGGATCACTGATGCGATAAGTAGTGCCGCCGCCCCTACGACGAACTCTGGCGGTATCTTGACTCCGTTGGTCTCGTCCTGGAAGAACCTCATTAGGCCCGCGCTGCTCTGNNCTGAGGCATCCCAGGTGAGCTTTGACGCTTTTTCTTGCTCATCCCTTGTTCGACTCCTCTTACTCACATGTGCAATAATAACTTTTCCGAGCGTCAACGTTTATCTTTTGGACGCATGAAGTCGGTGAGGTTGAACTGGGTGTGGTCATCCTCAGGCTCCTCTCTGAAAAGGGAGTCTATCTCCTCCTGCACGAGCCTTAATCTGGCGCTGTAATACTCACCAAGGTTATACGTCTCGACCAGGTTCTCAGCGGACTCGATGTACTTCTCTATGTTGCCCCTGTGGACGGTCATCAGTATGTGGCCCCCGCACCTGTCACAGCTGCCCTTGAGCGGCGGCCGCCTGAACTTCTTGTTGCACTTGCTGCACCTGAAGGTCTGCTTGGTGAAGGCGCGTAGGTTGCCGACTATGTCTTTCATGAAGTGGCTGTTAAGTATCTTCAAGGCGACTGTCTGGCCGTCCACTGCCCGCAGCTTGTTTGTGAGGTCCAGCTGGCTCTCCAGCTTGTCCAGCATCGTGCGGAGCCTGTTGTACGCCCCGATGTGGCTGCCTAGGTTGATGTCGCTGCACTCTTTGGTGTACTTGAAGCCCATGTACTGGGCTGCGGTGCCGAGCCTGCCGCCGAGGATGTCTACTAGCGGCGCGAACTGGGATGGCGCTGCGCCCTCCATACACATCGTGTAGAACTCGGGTGGGTAGCGGCTGATGACGTCAACGTTGTGGCTCTCCTTATCCACCTCCGCGGGGTTCAGGTTAGGGATGACGAATAGCGGCGCGTCCATTAGGCCGCCGCTCTGCTCTGGCAGGTATTTCTTGCTGAAGTTGAGCAGCGGGTCCAGCGCCATCATGATGGCGTCCTCGTCGCCGTCGCAGTTCCTGCGCTTCGCGGCGTGCCAGTATGGGTGGGCGTAGCAGTTACGGACCTTGCTCCACCCGATGAGCCGTCCTACGATGGCGGCGCTTGTGTGCGGCGCGAGCCCCAGCACTATGTGGCCGATGAGCTGGTCCCTGTGGTCTACGTCGTAGTAGGGCTCCAGCTTGTAGAAGTCGCGGAGCTCGTCGTCGAGGAACTTGGTGACTTTGACTAGGTAGTCGCCGCACTCCTCCGGGAGCACGACGTCCTGGACCATGAGCTCAAGCATCTGGTCTGGCCGCACCAGAGGCTCCCCCTCCACGTCGACCGTGTACCCCATCTCCCGCAGCTTCTCCGCGGGCACCCCCACCTCCTCCGGCTTGAAGTGGGTGAGGGGTATGTCCGTGAGGTCGTAGCGGAGGGTGCCGTCCTTGAACATGCTGAGGTCGTACCTGGCTCGGAGGATGCCCTTGCCGAGGTGCTCGGGCATGCGGCTCTCGTTCATGAGCCGCTTGACGCATTTGATCCTGTTCGGGATGATGCCGCCGATGTGTCTGCGCGCGTTCTCGAGCTCCTCCCTGAGGTCTATCTCCATCCAGTCGTAGCCAACCGTGTCCGCGCTGCACGCTGGGCATGTGTCGCTTTCGGTGAACGTCTTGCAGCGCGGACACTGTTTCCTCATCACGGTGGCTGTGCCGCAGTTCTCGCAGAAGGCGGTCCTGGCTGGGTAGCCGCACTCTGGGCAGTCGAGCCTCACCAGCTGGACCCTGATCCGGTCGCCGCGCTTGGCCCGTGTTATGTCTCTCTGGGGCCCGCCGGCGTTGCCGACGGGGAAGATGCAGTGGACGTAGGGGCTCATCTTCCTCTCCTTCGCCTTCTCGGGCCTCCCCATGCGGGCGCCCACGTATACGTAGGCCTTCTCCTTGACAGCGAATCCGGCCCAATGGTTCACCTGTTGAAGCGGCGAGCCGGCCTCCGCCTTAACGTATTTCCTGTCCAGCGCCATGCAGCGTTCGAGGATGACGCCGGCTTCGCCGAACCCGACGACGCCGTCCTCTACTACATGGGGTACGAGGAGTGTTTCAAGGGTCTCTTTCTCCTCTGGCCCGAGCATTATCCCTTGTTCGCGTTGGCTCCAGCTCTCCGCGAGGCCGTCTCTGAGCCTGAGCAGCTTTTCAAGTGTCGTCCTTGACCAGTCGTAGGTGTATCTGGGGTGTAGCGGCGCATCGAGTCTGGTGAGCGCGATCGCCTCAGACGGTGTCGGAGGGTTCCAAGGGTCAGCCGCCAGATCAGTTATGACGTCTGCCGGTAGCCCCGTCAGCTCCTCGGCCGCCTCTACGCCCGTGGCCTCCATTGCGTACTCGACGTCGAGGCGCCACTGATCCTCGTCGTATCCCGCGGGCAGCAGCGCTTGGTTGAACTGGAGGAAGTCGCCCGCGTTGATGAGCACATCTCCGTTGAAGAGTATCTCGTCGATGTCGTCGTAGACCTCCTCGGCCTTCTCCGCGTTGTCAACCCTTAACACGGAGCCGTTCTTCAGCTTAACCACCGGCGGCTCTATGGTGTCAACCGGGCAGACGGCGGCGGACTTCCCGGGTAGCTCTATCCTGAGCTGCAGCCCGGTCGTCATGAAACCGTTCAGCGTCACCATGGTGGCGGGGTGTACGCCGCAGGCGGCTAGCCCCGTCGTGCGGGCTCTGCCGTAGCGGAGCCTGAAACCGCCGGGGGTGTTTGGGAACGAGAAGACTGGGCGGCCGACGATTATCTCCTCCATGAAGGCGGCGCTGGGCTTGCTGTCGCCGTCTCCGTCGTTCTTGTGGTTGAGCTTGTCGAGCCAGTCCCAGCCTTCTAAGCCGATGTGGTCGCATATGCCGCAGAGCTTCCTCGCTCGGCCAACCACGCCGTCCACGACGACGATGAGGGCGCCCCCCCGGAGCCTGTTTGTCTCTACACCGGGGACGTCCCGGTAGTTGCTGACCTCATAGCGGTCGGTGGATACCCCGGTGGCCTCGACTGGCAGCATCTTAAGCGCTATCTCCAGGTCTTCGTCGGTCACGTGGTACTGGAACCGCCTGACGCTCCTCTCGTAGATCCTCACCTCCTCGATGAACCTGTTCACGGCGTCCTCGCTGGGCTGGTATCTTTCGAGGCCCAGCGCCTTCCGGACCACGTCCGCGATGACGAGGGTGAGCGCCTGGGCTGTGCCGCCCGCCGGCCTTATGGGCCCGGCGAAGTATAGACTCAGGTAATCGGTGCGGTCGGGGTTCTGTTTTATCTTGATCTCCGGGATTCCCTGGATCGGGGCGATGGTGACCCCCTCCGTCATGATTGCTAGGCCGGTCCTGATGGCCTGCTCCGCGGCTCGCTCCCTCTCCATGGACCCGTAGCGGCCAAGCGCGATCTCCTGGGCTATCTTGAAGCTCATCTCGCGGCGGTCCATGCCCTCCAGCTCCCTCATCCGCTGCGTGATGCCCTTGGGCCCTATGAGTTTCTCTATTCGTTCAGCGATGTCGGCGGTGATCTCTGGCTCGGGTTCAAGGGTGGCGTCAAGGCCTTTCGCCCGCGCCCTTCGCGCTACCTCGTACAGGTCGTCAAGTTTGCCCTCTAGCTCTGTGAAGTACCTCTCATAGGCCGGCGGCATCTCGACGTCAATCAACTTGGGGCTACCTCTCAGGGCGCGATGTTACACAATATACTGTTGCCTTGCTGTTCTTTACTGTTACCGGTCTGGATGTATAAGAGATGCGCCTCTCCAGAGTGTCCCTAGTCTCTTATCGCCGACACTATTTCTTTGATCTTTTCTCCTACCAGGCTCTCTTCTTCGACCATGTTGCCTGTCACTATGGCGTCCGCGCCCGCGTGTTTCGCCGCGAGCGCCGCTTCAGGGTCCCTGATGCCGCCGCCCGTTACCATGGGGATGCTCACATGCTTCTTGACGGCGGCTATCATCGCCGCCGGGATCGGTTCTCGGGCGCCTGAGCCTGCTTCAAGGTACACGAACCTCATGCCGAGAGTCTCAGCGGCTAGGCTGTAGCCCACGGCTAGCTTGGGGTGCCTGTAGCTGACGGGCCTAGCGTGGCCAACGTAGCCGGCGACGCAGCCATCCCCACAGATGATGTAGCCCATGGGCATCGCCTCGAGTCCGTACCTCTTGACCAGCGGAGCCGAGAGCATCTGCGCCTCCATTATGTAGTATGGGTTCTGGCTGTTCAGGAGGCTCATGAACCATATCGCGTCAGCGTACCTGCTCACCCCGATGGGGCCGTTGGGGAAAAGGATCACCGGCACCTTCACCTCTTTCTTTATCCGCTTGACGGCGGCGTCGAGGTCCTGTGACGAGGCTAGGGTCGAGCCGCCTATCATTATGGCGGTGGTCCCGCCT